>JABAHO010002179.1_pt2 | contig 40578 bp, 40 predicted proteins | sample 7062071 | NCBI WGS metagenome assembly JABAHO01 (sample SAMN14534356, study PRJNA622989) | marine sediment metagenome | biome: marine biome [ENVO:00000428]; feature: marine pelagic biome [ENVO:01000023]; material: deep marine sediment [ENVO:00002113] | place: India: Gulf of Kutch | collected...
CCGGGAAACAGCATGCGGTAGTCGGTGCCGAACAGGCCGCCCTTGTGCACGGTGGTGATGTCGATCCAGTCGGCGTCGGGCTCGAAGCTCCAGTCGATCTCCGGTGCGTTGATGCCCACGTTGTTGTTGTGGTCGGTTCGCCACAGGGGATGCACGCGGTTGGGGCGCAGCGGCACGTCGTGGGTGGCGCGCGCCGTCGCCGATCGCAGCGCGCGCTCGAGGGCCACGAAGCCGCCTTCGATGCGCGCATCGTTGCCGACCTTGACGTAGTAACGCGGCAGCCCCGTGTCCGCGCACATGGGACGCCGGTCCTCGCTGGCCGCTTCCCAGTTCTCCACCATCGATTGCAGCACGAAGCACGAGAGCTGCGCCTTTTCCGTGGTGACCATTTCCTTGATACCACCGAGATAGTCCTCGGGAATGTCGATGGCGGCTTTCGTCATGATGTCGTACGCCGCCTGCTCGACGGCCTGATGGCTGATCATCGGTCACATTCCTCCGGTTTCGACCGCGGGCGCGCCCGCCTCGCCCTCGATGAGGGATTCGCCCGGTGAGACGATGGAGAACTCCACCGGCACCGTGTCGAGCGTCACACGCTCGCCTTCGAGAGCGACCTGCACGTAGCGGGTGGCGTTCAGATCACCGGTCTCGGGGTGGTCCTCGCGATAGTGTGCGCCACGGGAATCCTCGCGTGCGAGCGCCGCAGTGGCAATGACGCGACTCACTGTGATGAGACTGTCGAGATTGAGCCAGTCGTGCCAGGTGAGGTTGAAAGCCCGTTCGCCGTCGGCGAGGCCGATGGAGCGCAGCTCCTCGGCGTGCTCGTCGAGGGCGGCGAGTCCTCGCTCCAGAGCCGCTCGGGATCGAACGACACCGACGTCGTCCCACATGGTGCGCCAAATCTTCTCTCGCAGCGCGCCGAGATCCCCGGGCTTCAGGGCGAAGGGGGCCTCGGCGCGGGCGATGGCCTGCTCCACGGCGGTCTCGTCGCAGTCGGCCCAGGTGGCGCGGCGTGCCGCCCAGGCGGCCATGCTCTCGCCGGCGATGCCGCCGAACACGGTGGAGTTGGCGACGCCGTTGCCGCCCAGGCGGTTGGCGCCGTGCACGCCGCCGCAGTCCTCGCCGGCGGCGAACAGACCCGGTATGGCGGTGCGGCAGTCGGCGTCGAACTCGACGCCGCCCATCAGGTAATGAGCCGTCGGCACCACCTCGACGCGGCCACCCGCGAGATCGAAGCCGCTGTCGGCGCAGCGCTTGACCATGCCGGGAAAAAGCGCCGCGACGTTCTCCGCCCCGAGATGATGCATCTGGATGTACACGCCACCCATGGGCGTGCCGTTGCCGGCCCGGATCTCGGTGTCGATGGCGCGACTCACCACGTCGCGCGTGGCGCGTTCGCCGGCCGCGTCGTAGCGGTGCATGAAGCGCTCGCCGTTGCCGTTGAGGAGCCAGCCGCCGGCGCCGCGCAGACCCTCCTCGAGCACGGTGCCGGTCATGCGCGTCTCGGCGCCCGCCAGCAGACCGGTGGGATGGAACTGCACCATCTCCATGTCGCGCAAGCGAAGGCCCGCGCGCAGCGCCATGGCCAGCCCGTCGCAGCTCTTGTCCCCCGAGGGCGTGTGATAGAGATACATGGTGGGGCCGCCGCCGGTGGCGAGCAGCACGGCCTTGGCCTCGACCAGCCGATACTCGCCGCTTCGCATGTCGATGAGCAGCGCACCGGCGACACACGATCGGTCGCGCGCCGCAATGAGCGCGATGGCGCGATGCTCTTCCAGTTGCTCGACGTCGAGCGCCCACACCTGCTCCATCAGCCGGTTGATGATCTCGATGCCGGTGAGATCGCCCTTGTGCACCGTGCGGTCGAAGCTCTGCCCGGCAAACGCTTTCTGGTGCAGCGTGCCGTCGGGGTTGCGATCGAAGAAGCAGCCGATCTCGTTCTCGAGCTCGGCGATGCGCTCGATGGCACCCTCGCACAGACGCCAGGCCAGATCCTGGCGCGGCAGCCACTTGCCGCCGACGATGGTGTCCATGAAATGCCGCTCGACGGAATCGCCGGGCGCGAGCGCCACGTTGTAGCCGCCCTGAACCATCCGCGTGCAGCCGCACTTTCCCATCAGTCCCTTGACGGCGACGGCGACCCGCAGATCGGGACACGCCTGCTTGGCGTGCAGAGCGGCGAGCAGGCCGGCGCCGCCCGCGCCGAGAATCAGGACATCGGTTCTGAGCGTGTGCATGCGCACCTCAGGTCACACCGGCAACGAACAGCAGCCCGGCCGCAAGAGCGAGACCGGCGCCCCAGCCTATCCAGTGCTTGCGCAGGCCGCGCCAGGGAAGGAGCTCGAGCGCCAGCACGCGCAGCCCGAACGTCAGGTGCACGCCGAGCAGCACCACCAGCGCCCACTCCGACGCCTTGACACCGGGAAGCTCGGTCAGCGCGAGGAAGGCGTCGAGCTGCTGGGCACCGTCGAGTGCAAGTCCGAGGGTGAGAAAGTGCAGCGGCAGAAAGAGCGCCAGCAGCACACCGGAGAGACGGTGCGCGAGGAACGCGGCGTAGCCCGCGTGCCGGCGGTCGCGGCGCGCGGTGCTCACGTCACCACCGCCCACACGGCGCGCAGGCCCGTCGCCATCAGCACGGCCGCGAGCGCGAGCATCGCCGCGTCGAGACTGCGCCCGCGCCATCGCGTCCACTCCTTGAGCACATTGCGCACGCCGATGGGTGCGTGCAGTGACACCGCCAGCACGAACACGCCATAAAAGAGCGCCCAGCCGACGCTGCCCTGGGTGCGTGCCAGGATCTCGTCGGCCGTGAGGCCACCGCGGACCGCGTAAAGGATGACGGCGAGGTGGCAGACGACGAGCGGCGCGAGGAGCATGGCGCTCGCCCGCTGCAGCACGAACAGGCGCGTCTCCACTAGGCGTCACCCGGCACCAGCAGACGACGCGCCGCGCGCCGCTTCAGCCCTGCGATGCTCGCGGTGGGGTTGAGCTCGACCGGACAGTGCTCGACGCAGCTTCCATGGGTGTGGCAGGCGTGGCAGCCGCCGGGCGTCTCCATCGCGTCGAGGATTTCGCTGCGCTTCACGTGGCGCGTGTCGTTGACGAGGGTCCAGGCGCGGTTCAAGGCGGCCGGGCCGAGATAATCCGGGTTCCAGGTGACGCTGTCGCAGGCGCTGTAGCAGACCGCGCAGTTGATGCATTCGATGGCCGCATCGGCGGCGCGGCGCTCCCGGCTCCCGGGATCGACGCGCGGGATCGGACTGGCGCGGTGAGCGGCGCCCTCGAAGCGCCCCCCGGCGCGCTGCCACTTTTCAAAAAAGGGTGTCAGATCGCAGGCCAGGTCCTTGATGCGCGGAAGGTTGCGCAGCGGCTCGATGGTCAGGCGGCCGTCACGCGCGACCTTGCGCACATGGGTTCGGCAGGTCCAGCGGGGTCGACCGTTGACGGTCATGGCGCAGGAGCCGCACACGCCGACGCGGCAGGCGAAGCGATAGGCGAGGGAGGGCTCCCTGTGCCGCTGCACCCAGGTGACGACGTCGAGCACGGTCTGGTTGGCCCGGGCCGGAACCTCGTAGCCGACAAAGCGGCCTTCGTGCCTGCCCCGCCAGATGGACACCTGCAGAGGTTTCGATTCGATTCCTGTCATGCCATGCGCTCTCGGTGCTCCGCCGCCCGTGCTCCGCGCCACCGCTCAGCCTACCCCGGCGGAAGCATGGTCGAAAGGGGAATCTCCCGGCCGTGGTCTCCTCGGGCCTCGTCAACGCCGCCCGGGCTCCAGGCTGGGTGCTTTGAGGAAAAGCAGCATGAACGCGCAGGCCACCGGCAGCGCGGCCAGCAGGTACAGCGTTCCCGTATAGCGTCCGAACAGATCGAATGCCAGGCCCAGGGGCAGCGGTCCGACGGAGGCGCCCACGACGCCGATGGTTTGTGCAGCCCCCTGGATGCTGCCCAGATAGCGACGACCGAAGTAGCGTGGCCACATGAAAGAGTAATGTGACTGCAGCCCGGCATTGGCGAGGCCGAACACGACACTGAACAGGATCATGCTGGCGATGTCCTCGACCCACGCCAGCGCCACCAGCGCCGCGCTCATGATGAGCAGGGCGCTGGCGAACATCGGCCGCGTGGGCAGCCGATCCAGCAGGTAACCGAACACCGGCATGGTGATCACCATGACCACGGCGGACACCGAGAAGGCGCGCGCGGCCGTCTGCGCATCGAGCCCCTGCAGCGAGAACACCGACACCTGGTGAAAGAACATTCCGGTCACGAGCATCGACAGGCTGGAAAGCCCGAGGGCGATGATCCAGAAGCTCCGCGTGCGAAGCGCAGCGTGCAGCGTGAGCCCCGTGTGAGCCGCGTCCCGATGGCCCTGCTCGTGACGGCCGCTCGGCGCTTCGCCATCGGGCGCGAGCCCGATGTCCTCGGGCCTGTTCTGCACCAGCACTGCGAGCATCGGCACCAGCAGCGCCCAGGTGACGAGACCCAGCCACAGCCATGACGCGCGCCAGCCGACCTGATCGATCAGCCACTGGGCGAGGGGCGGGTGCACTGCCATACTCAGCGAAAATCCGAGGGGCATGAGACTCAGGGCGAAGCCGCGTCGCCGGCTGAACCACTGTGAGACGAGATAGCTGCTGCTCAGCGCGAGCGAGCCCTGACCGAGAAAGCGCAGCGCCGCGAATCCGAGCGCCAGGCCGAGCAGACCGGCCACGCGGCTGAAGCCGATGGCCGCGAGTCCGAACAGCACCGCGACGCCGAGCGCCACCCGGCGTACCCCGATTCGGTCGATCAGCCGCCCGACGTAGGGCAGTCCGAATGCGGCCACCAGGGTGGCCAGCGCGTAGGCCGACGATATCGAGGTACGGGAGATACCGAGATCATCGCTCAGAGGGGACACGTAAACGCTGAAGATATGCGATTGTCCGGGTCCGCTCGCAAAAAAGGCGAGGCCGCCGACACCGAGCATCACCCAGCCGTAGAATAGGCGTCGATTGATGCCGAGCGAGAGCGAGTCGCGCAGAGTCGAATGCTTAACCAACAGCAATGGTCGTGAGCAGAAAATGAACGCGAAATTATCCGGTTCACGATGAGTCTTGCCAATCTTTATCTCCACCGGCGCCAGGAACGGCGCGTGCAGCGCGGGCACCCGTGGGTGTTCAGCAACGAGGTAGCCATCGATCGCAGCCCCCTGACGGCGTTCGAGCCGGGCGACTGCGTCAACGTCCTGAGCCATTCGGGTAAGCCGCTCGGCACCGCCTATGTCAATCCGCATTCGCTGATCTGCGCGCGCATGCTGAGCGCGGAGCCCGACTGCGTGCTCGACGATGCCATGCTGGCTTCGCGGATCTCCGAGGCGCTGGTTCTTCGCGAGACGCTCGGCTGGTTACCGTTCTGTCGCCTGGTTTACGGCGAGAGCGACCGTCTGCCGGGACTCGTTGTCGACGCATACGGCGACGTGCTCGTCGCCCAGATCGGCACCGCCGGCATGGAGCGCATGCGCGACGGGATCGTCGCCGCCCTGCTGGAGCTTTGCCGGCCTTCGGCGGTGGTGCTGCGAAACGATCTCGCGAGCAGGAAACTCGAGGGGCTCGACACATACATCGAGGTCGCCCATGGTCACTGCCCGGAAGCCGTCAGCGTGCGAGAGAACGAGACCGAGTTCGAGATTGCACCGCTCGCGGGGCAGAAGACCGGCTGGTACTACGACCAGCGATGCAATCGCGCGCTCGTCGCGGAGAGGTCGCACGGCCGCTCGGTGCTCGACTGCTTCAGCTACGTGGGCGGCTTCGGCATCCAGGCGGCACGCGCGGGCGCCGCATCGGTGCTGTGTCTGGATGCTTCGCAGAGTGCCCTCGAGTGTGCCGCCCGTAACGCCTCGTTGAATGGCGTCGAGGGCACGGTCGAGTTGCGCCGTGGCGATGCGTTCGACGCGCTGCGAGCGTTGCGCGACGAGGGCCGGCGCTTCGACGTCGTCGTGGTCGATCCACCGGCGTTCATTCGCCGGCGCAAGGACCGCCGCTCGGGCCTGGAGGCCTACCGGCGCCTGAATCGCCGTGCCATGCAGGTTCTCGCTGATGACGGCTTGATGCTGAGCGCGTCCTGCTCTTTTCATCTGAGTCCGGAAGAGCATCAGGCGATGATTGCCGGTGCCGCCGATGACGTGGGCAGGTGGATTCAGATCCTCACGCGCGGCCACCAGGCGGCCGATCATCCGGTTCATCCCGGCTTGCCGGAGAGCGAGTATCTGAAGGCGTTGCTGATACGGGTGGTGCGAGGCTAGGCGCTGCTTGTACGCGCCGGACGCTCGGGCGGGTTAGAATGGCCGACCATGCTCGCCTACCCTGATATCGATCCCGTCGCGTTTCGTCTCGGATCCGTAAGGATCCACTGGTACGGCCTGATGTACCTTCTCGGATTCATTGTCGGCTGGTGGCTGGGACGGGTACGCGCGAAGGATCCGCACCGCAACTGGAGCGGTGCGGCGGTCGATGACCTTCTGTTCTACATTGCCCTCGGGACCATTCTGGGCGGGCGCCTGGGCTACGTGTTTTTTTACGATTTTGCGCGCTTCGCGGACGAGCCTCTGTCCGTATTCAAAATCTGGCAGGGCGGCATGGCATTTCACGGCGCTCTGATAGGCGTGATTCTCGCCATATGGTGGTTCGCGCGAACGCGCGGCCGGCGTTTCTTCGATGTTGCCGATTTCGTTGCTCCACTGGTGACCCCGGGTATCGCTTTCGGAAGGATTGGAAATTTCATCAACGGTAATCTGTGGGGAGCACCTTCCGACCTTCCCTGGGCGATGGTTTTTCCGCATCCGCGTGCCGGCGGCGTTCCGCGCCATCCGTCTCAGCTCTACGAGGCGTTGCTCGAGGGAGTCGCGCTTTTCGTGATCGTGTGGGTGTACTCGCGGCGTCCGCGTCCCACCATGGCCGTTTCGGGGGTGTTCCTGGCCGGTTACGGCGTGTTCCGCTTTCTCGTCGAGTTCGTGCGCGTACCCGACGAGCATATCGGCTACATCGCGTTCAATTGGGTTACCATGGGCCAGGTGCTCAGTGCCCCGATGATTATCGTTGGCGCGCTATTGGTGTGGTACGCGTATCGTTTTGCAGTCCCAGATACGACCCCTCCAACCATGCCGGCGCGATCGCGTCGAAAAGGAGGCAGAGAAAAGCAGCGATGAAACAGTACCTCGATCTCATAAGGCACGTTCGTGATCACGGCACGCACAAAGATGATCGTACGGGCGTTGGCACAATCAGCACGTTCGGTCACCAGATGCGTTTCGATCTGAGCGCCGGATTCCCCGCTGTCACCACCAAACGATTGCATTTTCCTTCGATCATTTACGAGCTGCTCTGGTTTCTGCGAGGTGAGACCAACATCGCTTATTTGAAAGAACACGGCATCAGCATCTGGGACGAGTGGGCCGACGAAAACGGCGAGCTTGGACCAGTCTACGGATATCAGTGGCGATCCTGGCCGGGTCCCAACGGTGAGCACATCGATCAGATCGCGCGGGTCATCGAGAGCATTAAAAGCAATCCCGATTCCCGTCGTCACATCGTTTCAGCCTGGAACGTTTCCGAGATCGAGCGTATGGCGTTGCCGCCTTGTCATCTTCTGTTCCAGTTCTATGTGGCCGATGGTCGTCTTTCCTGCCAGCTCTATCAACGAAGCGCGGATCTTTTCCTCGGTGTGCCGTTCAACATCGCCTCTTACTCCTTATTGACACTCATGGTGGCGCAGGTGACCGGTCTCGCCCCGGGGGAATTCGTGCATACCCTCGGTGATGCGCACCTTTACCTGAATCATCTAGAGCAGGTGGAAACGCAGCTCGAGCGCGAGCCCTATCCGCTGCCGAGCATGAGGCTCAATCCGGCGATCACCTCGATATTCGACTTCGACTACGACGACTTCGATCTCGTCGACTACCGTTATCATCCCGTTATAAAAGCGCCGATAGCCGTGTGACGTGGCAGCGCGCCGATGCAGCTAACCATCGTCGTCGCCATGGATCGAAATCGCCTGATTGGCGACGAAGATCGCCTTCCCTGGCGGCTCGCGGCGGATCTGCGCCGCTTCAAGGCGCTCACCATGGGCAAGCCGATGGTTATGGGGCGGCTCACCCACGAGTCTATCGGCAGGGCGCTGCCGGGGCGCAGGAATATCGTGCTGAGCCGCGACCCGCACTATCGGGCAGAAGGTTGCGAGGTAGCCGCAAGCCTCGACGAGGCGCTGGAGCTTTGCGCGGGCGTCGACGAGGTCATGATCATCGGCGGCGCGCAGCTCTACGCCGAGGCGCTGCCGCGCGCCGATCGCCTGCACCTCACCCTTCTCGATGGGAGCTTCAGCGGCGATACCTGGTTTCCGCCCTACGACCGCAGTCAATGGCGGGAAACGTTTCGCGAGGATCACCCGGCCGGGCCGGATGCCCCGTGCCCGTACAGCTTCGTGGTTCTCGAGCGCGCCTAGCGGTGGCTACGCGTTTCGCCGCCGGGCGGGAACACTGAACCGGCGCCCGTCATCGAGACGTAACGCCGTCAATCGCCCGCCCCAAACGCAGCCCGTGTCCAGGTGATACACGTGGTGTGCGGGCTCGAGCGGCTCGTTGATCTGCAGCGTCGCCCAGTGTCCGAAGACAATCGACTCTTCGCGGCTGCGGCGGTTGACCGCCGCGAACCAGGGCACCAGCTCGCCGGGCTGACTGCCCGGGGGGCCGCTGTGCCTCAGGTCGAGGCAACCGTCGGCGTCGACGTAGCGAATGCGCGTGAGCGCATTGGTGATGAAACGCAGTCTTTGTGAGCCGGCTAGCTCCGCGTCCCAGCAGCTCGGCTCGTCGCCGTACATTTCCCGCAGAAACTCCGTGCGCGCGTCGCCGGCGATTGTGGCCTCCACCTCGCGGGCGAGACGCTCGGCTGTGGCGATGNNTGGGGCGGCAGACCCGCGTGAACCATGGTGTAGGGTATGCCGGCTTCGCGCACCAGCAGCGGCTGTCGCGACAGCCAGCCGAGCAGCTCGTTCGCGTCGGGCGCCTCGAGGATGTCGCGCACGGTATCCTGGGTGCGCAGCTTTCGCACCCCCGCGGCAATGGCGAGAAGATTGAGATCGTGATTGCCGAGCACCACCTTCGCGTCGCCGCCAAGCTCGGAGACGAAACGCACAACGTCGAGGGATCGCGGTCCGCGGTTGACGAGATCGCCGACGAACCACAGCCGGTCCTCACCGCGACGGAACTCGAGCTCGCGCAAAAGCGCCTCGAGCTCGTCGAAACAGCCCTGAACGTCGCCTATCGCGTAAACGGACACCGAAAGAACCCTCGAGCATTCATCGACGGGGACAGTGGAGCACAGAGACGGCGCCGCCCATCGGCGCGCTGCTCAATGAAGGATATTCGGAATCGACAGCCGGAATAGCGGGATCTCCGTATCGAAGGCCACGCCGTCGTCGGCCATCATCTGATAGCTACCTTCCATGGTTCCGACCGGAGTCTCGATGAGCGCCGCGCTGGTGTACTGAAAGTGTTCGCCCGGCACGAGCCGCGGCTGCTCACCGACGACGCCCTCGCCGCGCACCTCCTGCACCTTGCCGTCCGCGTCGGTGATGACCCAGTGGCGGGTGAGCAGCTGGGCCGGGACGGTGCCCACGTTGCGGATAGTTACCGTATAAGCGAACACGTACCTGCTGGAGTCCGGCTCGGACTCGTCGGCGATGTACACGCTCTTTACCGCAACTTCGAATCGGTAGTCAGGGCTTTCCGTTACCATGCCGCGCATTTGAACTGAATCGTTGAGGGCTTTCAAGCAAGCCGTTCAACTGTACTAGAGCGTCAGCGATCCCGCCAGGATCCTGCACTGTATCGCCTCGCTGAGGTGCGGCGTCTCGATGTCCTGCGCATCGGCCAGATCGGCAATCGTGCGCGCGACGCGCAGCACGCGATGTGTGCTCCGTGCCGAGAGACGCAGACGCTCGATGGCTTTTACCAGCAGGCGCCTTTGTGCGCAGCGCAGGCGGCAATCGCGGTCGACCTGCGCCACGCTGAGCAGCTGGTTCGGGCAGCCGGCGCGTGCGAGCTGTCGCTCGCGCGCCCGCGTCACGCGGACACGAACGGTCGCGCTTTGTGCGCTCTCGCGTTTGCCGGCCGGTTGCATGTGTTCGATCGGCAACGGCGGCACTTCGATCTGCAGATCGATCCGGTCGAGCAGGGCCCCGGAGACGCGCCTGCGATAACGCAGAACCTGCTCGCGGGTGCAGCGACAGCGTTCGCTATGGTCACCCAGATGGCCGCAGGGACACGGGTTCATGGCCGCTATCAGCTGAAAGCGCGCAGGAAACACGCAATGCCGGGCGGCGCGTGCGATGCTGACGCTACCCGACTCGAGCGGCTCGCGCAGAACCTCGAGCACCCGCCGGTCGAACTCCGCGAGCTCGTCTAGAAACAGTACACCGTGATGGGCGAGCGAGATCTCGCCGGGGCGCGGCTGCGCGCCGCCGCCTACCAGAGCCACGCCGGACGTCGTGTGGTGCGGAGCGCGGAAGGGACGCCGGCCCCACCGGGCGATCGGTGGAAGCTGTCCGCTCACCGAAGCGACGGTCGCGTGCTCGAGCGCCTCGTCCTCGGTCATGGCCGGCAGGATGCCGGGAAGACGCATCGCCAGCATGGTCTTGCCGGTGCCGGGAGGCCCCACCAGCAGCAGGTGGTGCGCGCCGGCAGCGGCGATCTCCAGGGCGCGTTTGGCCCGGTGCTGGCCCGAGATATCGCCGAGATCGGGGCCGGCGTCGGGCGCCGCGGGGGCGCTGTCGGCGACATGCGCCTCGAGCGCCCGGCCGAGCGCGAGATGCGCGTACACCTCGCGCAGAGTCGAGGCCGGCAGCACGCGCAGCGCTCTCGCGAGCGCCGCCTCGTCGCCGTCGGCACGCGCCACCACCAGCGCGCGCCCGGCGTCGCGACAGGCCAGCGCCGCCGGCAACACGCTGCCGGTGCGTCTCAGCGTGCCGGTGAGCGCCAGCTCGCCGACGAACTCGTGGGCGTCGAGGGCGTGGGTCGGGATCTGGCCGCTCGCAGCGAGTATGCCGAGCGCAATCGGCAGGTCGAAGCGCCCGCCCTCCTTGGGCAAGTCCGCCGGGGCCAGGTTCACGGTGATATGGCCGTCGGGAAACGCGAAGCCGCTGTTCATGAGCGCGCCGCGCACGCGATCCTTGCTCTCCCTGACGGCCGCCGCCGGCAGCCCGACGATGGACCAGCGCGGCAGTCCGCCCGTGAGGTGCACCTCCACCACCACGAGCGGCGCCTCGATGCCGAGCCTTGCGCGGCCAAAGACCACCGCGAGGCGCCCCGCGGATCCCTCGCCGTTCATGGCAGGGAAGCCTAGCGGCGCGGCGCGCGCCGGCCCAGGGGCGCCGGACGCGCCGTGTGTGCGGAATTCGCCGCCCCGAGCGGGGTCTTACGACCGCCGTTCGGCGTCGACGCGCTGCTCGAGCTCGGCGACCTTCGCCTCCAGCGCCGTCAGCTTCTCGCGAGTGCGGGCCAGCACCGCGGCCTGCACGTCGAACTCCTCGCGGCTGACGAGCTCCATGCGCGCCATTGCCGCCGACACGGCAGCGTGCAGGTTGTTGCGCAGGTCTTCGTGCACGCGACCGAAACCGGCCGGCAGGCCTTCCGCGATGCGCTTGACCAGCGCGTCCAGGGTCTTGGGGTCGATCATCTCGTCATCCGTCTCTGCGGCACATTCGGCGTGTCGGTGAGGGCCATTTAGCCCGATGCATGGCGGTGGCACAAGGCGGGCGCTGCTCGGCGATGAGCGCGCGCTGCGGGCAACACGCTCGGGTCCCGTCATGCTCAAATTGCCAAGCGCTGCGCATAATGCGCAGGGGACCGTCGTCCCGACACCGACACGGCGCCGGTGTCACCCCTATCCAAAGCCCCGGGGGATACCTAAAATAGTGCGTTGACCGGCGCATTGGCGGCCGGAGCCGGGGCAAACGCCCGCTATCGAGGTAATCAATGGCCGGCAGGCTACTCGACAAGGCAGTCCTGAAGACACTGGTTCCGCCCCAGTCGCTGAACCACGACAATTTCCAGGAGCTGGCGCAGAAGGCCGTCATCGAGGACGTGCCGGCGGGACGTGACGTCTTCAAAAAAGGCGACATGGACCGCAAGACGGTCTACCTGCTGGAGGGGGAGCTGGAGCTTCGCAACGACACCGGCATCGCCGGTGTGCTGCGCGGCGGCTCCAAGGAATCGAAGCATCCCATCGCCAATCAGCAGCCGCGCCAGGTGACCGCCAAGGCCAAGAGCAAGTGCACGGTCGTGCGCTTCGATACCGACCTGCTCGATATTCTCCTCACCTGGGACCAGCTCTCCGGCATCGAGGTCAGCGACATTTCGATGGACGACGGTCCCTCGGGTGCGAACAATGCCGAGGGCGGCTCGAGCGGCGACTGGATGACCCGTATTCTCCAGTCCAAGGCCTTTCTGCGTATCCCTCCCGCGAACATCCAGCACATGTTCATGCGTCTGCACGAGATGCCCGTCAAGGCCAATCAGGTCATCGTCAAGCAGGGTGACGATGGTGACTATTACTACATCATCAGCCACGGCAAGTGTAAGGTGACCCGGGCCTCTTCGTCCGGATCGCGCGTGACGCTCGCCGAGCTCGGCGATGGCGACGCCTTCGGCGAGGAAGCGCTGCTCTCCGACGGGAAGCGCAACGCGACTGTGGTCATGCAGACCGACGGTCTGCTGATGCGCCTGTCGAAGGACGATTTCAATCAGCTGCTCAAGGCGCCGATGCTCAAGGAAGTGGATCTCGAGCAGGCCAAGGCGATGGTCAAGCAGGGCGCGGTGCTCATCGATGTGCGCATGGAGAGCGAGCACAAGGCGGGCAGCATCAAGGGCAGCATCAACGTGCCGCTGTTCATGCTCAGGCTGAAGTCGGAGGGCTTCGATCCGAGCAAGAAATACATCTGCTATTGCGAGACGGGCAGGCGCAGTCAGGCCGCCGCCTACATCATGAGCGAGGCCGGTTTCGACAGTCACGTGCTCAAGGGTGGCCTTCAGTCCATCGCCCAGTCTCAAGGCGGTTAGACGACATCGAACAGGCAGCCCCCGCGGCCGTGGACCGCTACGCGGTCATGGGCTATCCCATCGCGCACAGCAAGTCACCGTACATTCACGGCGCCTTTGCGGCGCAGACCGGGCAGAGGCTTCGCTACGAGGCCATCTGTGTCGCGCCCGGCGGCTTTACCGAGGCGGTGGCCGCCTTTCGCGAAGCGGGGGGGCGCGGCCTCAACGTGACCCTGCCCTTCAAGGAGGAGGCATTCGCCATCGCCGACAGCGCCAGCGAGCGCGCCACCCTGGCGGGCGCCGCCAACACGCTGTGCTTTGACGCCGGCGGCAGCTGCCGGGCCGACAATACCGACGGCGTCGGCCTCATCCGTGATCTCACGGACAACCACGGCATCGTGCTCGCGGGCCTGCGCGTGCTGCTTCTCGGCGCGGGCGGCGCGGCACGCGGGGTGATCGCACCGCTGCTGGCGGCGAACCCCCGGTGCCTGGTGATCGCCAACCGCACCCACGGGCGCGCCGTGGAGCTCGCCCGGCGTTTTGCCGGGGCCGGCGAGATCTCGGCGCGGGAATTCGCGGCGCTCGAGGAAGACGCGTTCGACGTGGTGATCAACGCCACCTCGGCGAGCCTGCAGGACCAGGTCCCGGACGTTGCGTTATCCGTAGTGGCGCAGGGCGGGTGCTGCTACGACATGATGTATGCCGCGCAAGACACGCCGTTTGTTCGCTGGGCGCGTCGCTCGGCCGCGGCCGTGTGCGTGGACGGTGTCGGCATGCTCGTCGAGCAGGCTGCCGAATCGTTTTTCCTCTGGCGCGGCGTGCGACCGCGCACCGCGGAGGTGATCGCAGCGTTGCGCGAGCAGCTCGCGGTGGCCCGGTGAGCGCCGCTCGGGGCCTGAAAGTTTCCGCTGGCCAGGCAGATAGGCGTGTCGTATTAATCTAGGTTGTAAGCTTATGCACATAAGTGCGACGCCCGCTGCGCGGGCGCGCCGATGGCGCGCCGCGACCCCGCCGTCAGCTTGCCGTGCCTCTTTAAGCCATTGTTTTACTGACAGATAGTTCAAATCGGCTAATTTGTCGCCAATCTGTCACAAGGCCTCACGGGAACAGCCGCGGGGGCCGTTTGTCGCAAATTCTCCACAAACTTATCCACAGAAATTGTGAACAAGTCGCGACCCGGCTCAGGCGCCGCGGGGGCCTGCGTGCAGGGCGTTGGCAAGCGCCGCGAGGCGCGCGAGATCGAGCGTCTCCGGGCGCGCTTGCGGATCGATGCCGAGCGCTTCGAACTCGGCCTCGCCCAGTTGGCCGCGCAGGCTGTTGCGCAGGGTCTTGCGACGCCGGGAGAACAGGTGCGCCACGAGCCGTTCGAACGCGCGTGGATCGACCAGCCTCACGAGCGGCTCGGACCGCACGCGCAGACGCACCAGCGCCGATGTGACCCGCGGCGGCGGGCGAAAGGCCCCGGCACCGACCTCGAAGAGCTTCTCACACTCGCAGATCAGTCGCACCATGATGGTAAGCCGGCCGTAAGAGCGCCCGCCGGGCTCGGCGGTCAGCCGATCGACCACCTCCCGCTGCAACATGAAGTGCATGTCGGTGATGATCGCCGCCTGCTCGAGAAGGCGGAAAAGCAGCGGCGTCGACACGTTGTAGGGCAGGTTCCCGACCACCCGCAGGCGCTCGCCGGGAGCCGTCAGCCGGGCGAAGTCGAAATCGAGCGCATCACCGCTATGCACACTCAGGCGCGGGTCGCCCGAGTGAGCGTGCTCGAGCTTTGCCGCCAGATCCCGGTCGAGCTCGATGACGTCGAGGTGGTCGCAGCGTTCGAGCAGGGCATCGGTCAGCGCGCCCAGGCCGGGGCCGATCTCGACGATGCGTTCGCCGGGCTTGGCATTGACGGCGCGCACGATGCGCGCGATCACCGACGGGTCGTGGAGGAAATGCTGGCCGAAGCGCTTGCGCGGTCGGTGGCCGGTCACCTCGGGCGGCTCCTGAACCCGACGCTCACTCTTCGAGGCGGTATTCGACGTAGGCCTCGTCGCGAATCTGGCGGAGCCAGGCCTGCAGCTCCTCCTCGACCTTGCGCCTGCGCAGCTCATTGGCGGCCTTGGCGCGTTGGACGTCCTGGGTGCTGTCGCGGTCGCGGCGAGCGAGCACCTGAACGATGTGCCAGCCGAACTCGGTCTCGAACGGCTCGCTGACCTCGCCGTCCGCGAGCCGATCCATGCTCTTCTCGAAAGACTGGATGGTGTCACCGGGATTGAGCCAGCCCAGATCGCCACCCTTGGCGGCCGAGCCGGGATCGTCGGAATTGGCCCGCGCGAGCTCGCCGAAGTCGGCACCGTTGACGATACGCGCACGCAGCACGCGCAAGCGGGCACGGGCGTCGTTGCTGCTGATGACCTCGTTGGTTTTGATGAGTATGTGCCGGGCATGGGTCTGATTGATGACGTGGCGCTCGGCGCCGCGCACGTCGAGCAGCTTGATGAGGTGAAATCCGCTCGGGCTTCGAATGATGTCCGAGACCTCGCCCTTCTCGAGCTCCGGGACGATGCTCTCGAAAATCGTCGGCAGCTCGGCGGCCTTGCGCCAGCCGAGATCGCCGCCTTCGAGTGCCTGGCGGCCGTCGGACTCGGCGGCCGCGGTACGGCCGAAGTTGGCACCGCCTTTGAGGCGGGCCAGGATGTCTTCGGCCTTATTCTTGGCGGCTGCCAACTCCTCCGGCGAGGCGCCGTCGGGAACGGCGCTGAGGATGTGACCCACGCGGTACTCGGTAATCTCGCTGCCCTGCTTGGCCCGGGTGGCAAGATAGTTGTCGATGTCGCGCTCGGTAACCTGAACCCGATCCTGAACCTGCTGCTGCTGAACCCGGTTCTTGATCAGCTCGTTGCGAATCTCCTCTCGGAAAGCGGCGAAGCTGTACCCGTCGCGCTCGAGAATGTCACGGAATTGTCGCAGACTGAGCTTGTTGTCGCGGGCGATATCGGCGATCTGGCGGTTCAGCGTCTCGTCATCGATGCGAATTCCGATGACCGCGGCCATCTGCATCTGAAGGCGGTCGAGTATCAGCTGCTCGAGAACCTGTTTCTCCAGAACGTCTTTGGCCGGGGCAGGCACACCGGAATTCTGCAGTTGCTCGACGACCGTTCGCATGCGTGCCTGCAGCTCGCTTTGCACGATGACGTCGTCGTTGACCACCGCGATGATGCGATCGATCTCGATGATCTCGGGCGCGCTCGCGAGCTGTGCACGCGCCGGGCCCGCCAGGGCCAGGCCACCGATCAGAAGGAGCGCCGTTAACGTGCTGGAAGGCCTCAAAAGTCGTTCTCGTATCCGGGAATGCTGCGCTCGAGAAAGTCGACCGTGCTGCGGCCGATTCCGGTCAAGCCCTTGAACTCGATCTGGAGGAAAAATGCATCGGTCAGCTCGGTGCCGCTCAGATAACGTCGTATCACCGTGCGGAAAGCCCAGCAGCAGCTCTCGTACTCCAGGCCGCCAAAGGCCTCCACGGTCCTGTCCTGTGAAAGAGAATATGCCCAGCGGCCCACGAAACGCCAGTCCCCGGAGATGGGCCACGCCATGGATGCGTCCGTCTGTTCGAAATCGCCGCGCTCGTAGCTGTATGAGAGGTTGACGACACGCAGGGGATCGGGCTGATAGCGAAGCCCCAGGCTGTTTCGCTNNACCACCAGAGGCGAGGCATTCGAAGTCTGCACCGCCTCGCCCGGCAGGGTTACCTCGCGATCGCGGAAATAACGAATCTGACCGATGTCGAGCCGCAGGCGTTCCTCGCCGGTGCTGCTCTCGAGCAGGCGCGACGTGAGGGCAATGCTGAGCTGATTGGCATCGCCAATGCGGTCGGCGCCGGTGAAGCGGTTCTCGCTGAAGAGCTGCGAGAAGCCGAAGTCATAGACTCCGGTGTCGAAAATCGGCAGGTCATCCTGATTCTTGAACGGCACATAGAGATAGAACAGGCGCGGCTCCAGGGTCTGCCGGAACCTGCGACCGCCGATCGACCAGTCCCTGTCGAAGAACATTCCGGCGTCGAGACTCAGGCTCGGGACCGTGCGCGTCAAGCTGCTCGATTGGCCGGGTGCAGTCTCGTCCAGCTCGTAGTGCGTCAGGCGCAGGCTCGCTTTCGGCACCACGAACCAGGCGGCGTCGCGCCACTGGTAGCTCAAGGTCGGCATCATATCCAGGCGTTGACCGATGACGCCGTTGTCGCGATCGAAATTCACGAATTCGCCGTGGCCTCCGGGAACGAACCGCCGGTTCACGCGCCGCTCGTGCGCCGCGATGCGCAGCTGAGGCAGTCGCTTGTACGGCCGGTCGGCGGGCACGATGGTGGTGTCGAGGGTCTGGAATGCCTGGGTACGCGCAAGCGCGCTCCAGCCCCTTCCGGCATATGTGATGTCCCCGGTTTGCTCGAGATAGCTCTGGCTGGCGATGGCGAGGTTGGTGCCGAGATCGGTGAAGTAGTCGGGATCGGAGACCCAGTTGAAATTGACATGCGCGTTCCAGCGGCGTGCGAACGCGCCGTCGTGCTGATAGCGAAACGCGCCCCGGTAGTCGCCGAATTCGCTGTCCTCTGGAAGATACTCTCCGGCCAGGAGCCCGCCGCCGCGCGTGGTGAGATAACGGTACTCTCCCTGAAGCTGCAGACCCCGTTTCGTCATGAGACGGCCGGCAAGCGTCGCGTCCTGGTTGGGCGCGATATTGAAATAGTAGGGTACGGTCAGGTCGAAGCCGGTGGAGTTTGCGATACGCACCGTCGGCACGAGCAGGCCCGATTTGCGCTTGTTGCTGAGAGGGAAGCTCGCGTAGGGTGTGTACAAGACCGGAACCCCGCCGATCTCGAACCAGACATTGCGCGCGGTGCCGACCTCCTCGGAGAAATCGAGCTCGAGCTCCTCGGCTTCGAGCTTCCACACCTCGGAGCCCGGATTGCAGGTCGTGTAGTCGGCGTTGTTGATGGTGACGATCTTTTCGCCCGTGATCACCGCTTCTCCGGCACCGCCACGGCTGTGATTTTCGATGAATATGAAGCTCGCATCGTTCAGCTCGGTCGTTTCGTTGCGCAGATCGAGATGTGCGCGTTCGCTCGACGCGTAGGTGCCGACATCCCAGAACTCGACGTTGCCCTCGACATCGATGAGCTCTCTGGGCTCGTCGTAGGTGAGGCGATCGGCTCTGAGCAGCCGGGTGCCGCGCTTCATCTGCACGTTTCCGCTCAACGTCGAGATGCCGCCCTCCTGCACATCCGCCGCATCACCCGCCACCTCGATGGCTTCGGGATCCTCGGCACGGCTGACGAACAGCGGTTGCGGCGGAAGCTGCAGCACCGCGCCGCATTGGGCCCAATCGGCTTCGGCGGCCGCCGGCGCATGCTGCCAGAGGAGGGCCATCAAAGCGCAGATAGCGACTGCGAGGCGGGGAGAGTGAAAGCGTCTCGACCGTCTATTCACGCAGTTCGTTCTCGTCGAGAGCGGGGCCGGCGAACGATGGCACAGATAACGGCTCGTTTCAAAGTCCGCGGCGCCAGCGGTGGTCTTTCAGTCGCCTCGTGCGGGATCCATCTGTTGCCAATCCAGCGTGTGCGTGCGCACGATTTCGGCCAGGGTCGCGATGTGATTCGGATCATCGTTGAGCGCCGGGATGTAGTGCAGGGACTCGCCGCCGCAGGCGCGGAACAGCTCCTCGCCGGCCATGGCGATCTCCTCGAGGGTTTCCAGGCAGTCGGCTGAGAACCCGGGGCACAGAACGTGGACCCGACGCACCCCGGAAGCGGCCCACTCGCGCAGCAGGCTCTCGGTGTATGGTTGAAGCCACTCCTCGCGCCCTACCCGCGACTGGAACGCGACGGCCCAGTCGCCGTCGGCCTCGCCGAGCTGCGCCGCCAGCAGCCGCGCGGTGCGCATGCACTGCGCCTGGTACGGGTCGCCGGCGTCGCAGTAGCGCTTCGGCAGGCCGTGAAACGACATCAGCAGGCGCGCGTCGTCCGGGTGCTCGCGGCGCGCGGCGCGCACGCTCTGCGCGAGCGCCTCGATATAGCCGGGATGGTCGTGGTAGTCGGACACCAGGCGCAGGTCGGGCACGTGGCGCGTCCGGCTGAGGGCCGCGAACACGGCATCGTAGGTTGAGCCGGTGGTGGATGCCGCGTACTGGGGATAGAGCGGCAGCACCAGCACGCGACGCGCGCCCCAGTCTTGGAGCGCCCTCATCGCTGCAGCGATGGAGGGCTCGCCGTAGCGCATGCCGAGAGCGACCTTGACGGTGCCGTGCAGGCTGTCGGCGAGCGCGGCTTCGAGGGCGGCTGCCTGGCGCCTGGAGTTGACCAGCAACGGTGAGCCCTGTTCGCTCCAGACCTCCCGGTAGGCGGCCGCCGAGCGCCGCGGCCGCACGCGCAGAATCACGCCGTGCAGGATCGGCAGCCACAGCCAGCGGGGCAGATCCACCACGCGCCGATCGCTCAGAAACTCGGCCAGGTAGCGGCGCACCGCCGCCGTGGTGGGCGCTGCCGGCGTGCCGAGGTTGGTGACCAGCACGCCCATCGGGCGCTTGTCGGCGGCGGCCGCCTGTGCGCTTTCCTGGTGTCGGTTCGCGTTCGTATACAATGTCGGATCTCTTTGGAGCGTGCGCGGACTTCGCCCGTGTGGCCGCGCCTGGCGGCACACCACACATCAATCCGGCGGCAAACACAAGCGCGCGTGACGATCTGACTGGATATCGGCAAAAGACGCAATGAGCATCCGTGAGCAGGCAAGCGCCGATCCTTCTGCAGGGCAGGCGATGATGAGCGTCGACGAGGCGCTCGAGCTCATGCTCGCCCGCGCGCGGCCGCTCGAGGAGACCGAGCAGGTGCCGCTCAACGACGCGCTGGGACGCGTCCTCGCGCGCGCCGAGCGATCGCCCATCGACGTTCCGGGGTTCGCCAACAGCTCCATGGACGGCTACGCGATACGTGCATCGGACGCGGCCCTCGATGGTCCGGTGAGCCTGCGCCTGACCCAGCGCATCGCCGCGGGCGAGATCGGCGCCGGGCTCTCGTCCGGCGAGGCGGCGCGCATTTTCACCGGAGCGCCGCTGCCCGATGGGGCCGATACCGTCGTCATCCAGGAGGACTGTCGGGAGGATGGCGGCGTGGTGCATTTTCGCGGGCCGGCGGTGCCTGGCGACAACGTGCGCCCGCGCGGCAATGACATCCTCGCGGGCAGCGAGATTCTCGCCGCCGGCACCCGCCTGCGACCCCAGGAGCTGGGGCTGGCGGCGTCGGTGGGGCTGGCGCGACTCGATGTCGTGCGGCGGCTGCGAGTGGCGATCTTCTCCAGCGGCGACGAGCTGGTGCAGCCCGGCGAGCCGCTGTTCGCCGGCGCCATCTACAACTCCAACCGTTACACGCTCGGCGGGCTGCTGAGCGGCCTCGGCTGCGAGATCGTGGATCTGGGCCGTGTCGAAGATACGCTCGAGGCGACCGAGGCAGCGCTGGTGGCGGCGGCGAGGGACGCCGACGTGGTGGTCTCCAGCGGCGGGATGTCGGTGGGTGAGGAGGACCACGTGAAGCGGGCGCTGGAGCGCACCGGCCGGCTCGAGATGTGGCGGGTGGCCGTGCGGCCCGGCAAGCCCCTGGCCTACGGGCGCATCGGCGAGGCGGACTTCATCGGCCTGCCGGGCAACCCGGTCTCGACCCTGGTGACCTTCTGCCTGTTCGTGCGGCCGTTTCTGCTTCGTCGACACGGCGTCGCCTCGGTGCAGCCCAGCGCGCTGCGGGTTCCGGCCGCATTCGCCTGGCCGCATCCGGGCCGGCGCCGGGAATACGTGCGCGCACGCCTCGAGCGCAGCGCAGACGAGATCACCGTGGCGATTTACCCCAAGCAGGGCTCGGATGTGCTGACCTCGACGGTGTGGGCCGACGGCCTGGTCGAGATCCGGGAGGGCAAAACCATCGAGCCCGGCGAGCGGGTGCCGTACTATGCGTTTTCCCAGCTATTGTCGTGATTGACGGGACGGTGCCGATGAGCCGCAGCAGCCGCGTCCGCATTCAAACCGCCGCGTTCGACACCGCCGCCGTCATCGACGCGCTGCGCGCCGACAATCCCGCGATCGGCGCCATCGCGAGCTTCATCGGCCTGATGCGCGACGTCAACGACGGCAGCCCGGTCAGCGCCATGACCCTGGAGCACTATCCAGGCATGACCGAGAAGGCCATCGAGGCCATCGTCGCCGAGGCCGAGGGGCGCTGGGATTTGATGGGCGTCACGGTGATCCACCGCGTCGGCGAGCTGCGCCCCAGCGACCCGATCGTGCTGGTCGCGGTGGCCAGCGCCCACCGGGGCGATGCCTTCCAGGCCTGCGAGTTCATCATGGATTTCCTCAAGACCCGGGCGCCGCTGTGGAAGAAGGAGCAGGTGCCCGACGGCGCGCGCTGGGTCGATTCCCGCACCAGCGACGATCGCGCCGCGCGGCGCTGGAAGGCCTGAGGCCCCGGAGCGCTGGTTTCCCGGGACCGGTGCCGGGATGGTGCAAAGCACAAAAAACGGTTGACAGGAGGGCTCCGAGGCGGCTATGTTGCAATGCATCAATTGATGCGCCGCACAATTGCCCGAATCGTCAACTGTTGGCCCCGTTGGGCCCGAGAGGTAGGAAACATGGACAAGGCCGTAAGCAACGTCTTCGAGAACGTCACCGAGGCCCACAAGAAGGCGGTGGACGCCCTCATGGGCTTCAACAAGATCGCCGTGCGCACCCAGGGTTTGCTCGCCGGCCAGCAGCTGGCCGCGCTGGAGAAGGTCTTCGACGCCGGCACCCGCAACCTGCAGCTGGTGAGCGAGACCCGGGATCCCCGGGAGCTGGTGGCCCGCCAGACCGAGGTCGCGGTGGAGCTCGGCGAGACCCTGGTGGCCGTGGCCCGCGAGGCCCTGGACATCCAGGCCCAGGCCCGCGACGAGGTCGCCACCCTGGTGGAGGACGGCTTCAAGGCCGCCAACATTCCGGTGGTGAACATCCCGGTGGCCGCGAAGGCCCCCAAGGCTGCCAAGAAGGACGCGTGAGCCGATAGCGCGACGCCTGTCGCGCAGGCCAAACGCAAAGGGCGCCCCAGCGGGGCGCCCTTTTTTTTTACCGGCAGGCGCCGGGCGCGCGGCGCAGCCGCGGCGCACGCGCCACGCTCAGTACATGTGCTGGCCGCCGTTGATGGAGAGCGTCGAGCCGGTGATGAAGCCGGCCTCGTCGGCCACCAGAAACAGCACGCCCCTGGCGATCTCATCGGTATGACCGAGTCGTCCGACAGGAATGCCCGAGATGATTTTCTCGAGCACCTTCTCGGGCACCGCGCGCACCATGTCGGTGTCGATGTAGCCGGGGGCGATGGCGTTGACGGTGATGCCCTTGGCGGCGCCCTCCTGGGCCAGCGCCTTGGTGAAGCCGTGGATGCCGGACTTGGCGGCGGCGTAGTTCACCTGGCCGTACTGGCCGGCCTGGCCGTTCACCGAGCCGATGTTGACGATGCGCCCGAAGCCGCGCTCGCGCATGCCGTCGATGACGCAGCGGCACATGTTGAAGCACGAGCTCAGGTTCGTCTGAATGACGCTGTTCCACTGGTCGAAGGACATGCGATGCAGGGTGCCGTCGCGGGTGATGCCGGCGTTGTTGACCAGGATCTCCACCGGGCCCAGGTCGGCGGCGATCTTCTCCACCGCCGCGGCGCACTGCTCGAAATCCGCCACGTCGAACTTGAACGCCGGAATGCCGGTCTTCTCGCTGAAACGGGCCGCCGCNNTCGCCGATGCCGCGGGTGCCGCCGGTCACAATTGCTACGCGTGACATTGCTGTTGCTCCTTACTCCTCTGGAGTGATGTTCGTTCGCTGGTCTCAGGTTCGTTCCACGCACATGGCGATTCCCATGCCGCCGCCGATGCAGAGTGTGGCGAGGCCCTTGCCGGCGTCGCGCTGCTGCATGCCGTAGAGCAGGGTGGTGAGCACCCGCGCGCCGGAGGCGCCCACGGGATGCCCGAGGGCGATGGCGCCCCCTTTGACGTTGACCTTGTCGGTGTCCCAGCCGAGATCCTTGTTGACGGCGCAGGCCTGGGCGGCGAAGGCCTCGTTGGCCTCGATCAGGTCCAGATCCTCGACGCTCCAGCCGGCCTTCTCCAGCGCCGCGCGGCTGGCCGGGATGGGGCCGGTGCCCATGATCGCCGGATCGACGCCGGCGGTCGCCCAGGAGACGATGCGCGCCATGGGCGTGATGCCCCTTTTCTCGGCTTCCGACGCGCTCATGAGCACCAGCACCGCGCTGCCGTCGTTGATGCCCGAGGCGTTGCCCGCGGTCACCGTGCCCTCCTTGTCGAAGGCCGGGCGCAGTCCGGCGAGACTCTCGGCGGTGGTGCCGTGCTTCGGATACTCGTCGGCGGAGACCACGGTCTCACCGCGGCGCGTCTTGATGGTCACCGGTGTCAGCTCGGCGTCGAACTCGCCGGCCTTCTGCGCCTGCTCGGTCTTCTGCTGGGAGTGTGCCGCAAAGGCATCCTGCTCCTCGCGGGTAATCTGCCACTTCTGGGCGACGTTCTCGGCGGTGTTGCCCATGTGGTAGCCGTTGAAGGCGTCCCACAGGCCGTCCTTGATCATGGTGTCGACGAGCTGCGTGTCGCCCATTTTCTGGCCGTTGCGCAGGTGCACGCAGTGCGGCGCCTGGCTCATGCTCTCCTGGCCGCCGGCCACCACCACCTGGCTGTCGCCGAGCCGGATAGCCTGGTAGCCCAGGGCCACGGCGCGCAGCCCGGAGCCGCACAGCTGGTTGATGTTGTAGGCGGTCTTCTCCACCGGGATGCCGGCGCCCACGGCGGCCTGGCGGGCGGGGTTCTGACCGGTGCCGGCGGTGAGAATCTGCCCCATGATGACCTCGCTGACGTCCTCGGGGCTGACGCCGGCGCGCTTGAGGGCCTCGGCGATGGCTACCTGTCCGAGATAGGAAGCGCTCACCGACGACAGGGCGCCGTTGAAGGCACCGATGGGGGTGCGCGCCGCTGAGGCAATGACGACATCGTTCATTTTTGAATCCCCTCCGTAATGAATGGGCTCGCTGCGGACGGTGGCATTATACGCGCCTTATGTTGCATTGCAACATAATCCCTCGCCGGCCGCTTCAGGCGAGCTCGGCGAGACTCTGCTCGAGGATGTCGATGGCCCGGTCGAGCTCGGCTTCCTCGATGGTCAGCGCCGGCGCCAGGGTCACGACCCGGCCCATGGAGATTTTGAAGCTCAGGCCGCGGGCCAGGCAACAGTACATGAGCGTCTCGGCGAGCGGCGCGACGCCGTCGCCGTGCGCGGCGGCGAGCTCGACGCCGAGCAGCAGACCGATGCCGCGAACGTCGCGGATGCGCGGGTCGCCCTCGGCCATCGCCTCGAGCCGCGCAAGCACGCGCGTGCCCAGTGCGGCGCTGCGATCGAGCAGGCCTTCCTCCTCGATGACCTCGAGGGTGGCGAGGCCGGCGGCGCATCCGAGCGGGCTCTTCTCGTGGGTGTAATGGCCGAGGGCGCGGTCCGGTGCAACGTCGAGGGCCGCGCGCACGATGAGCGCGGCGAGCGGAAATACGCCGCCGCCGAGGCCCTTGCCGATGACCAGCATGTCGGGCACCACGTCGTAATGCTCGCAGGCGAACATCTTGCCGGTGCGTCCGAGCGCGGTCGGGATCTCGTCGAGTATCAGCAGCGCACCGTGCCGGTCGCAGGCCTCGCGCACGATGCGCCAATAGTCCGGCGGCGGCACGTAGGGTGTCGAGCGCACGGTCTCGGAGATCACCGCGCCCACGTCGCCCTCCTTCTCGAGGACGTAGTCGACGTACTCGGCACACTTCAGGTTGCAGCGCTCGCCGCAGTCGAACGGGCAGTGCATGGGATCCGGCGGCGGCACGTGCTCGGTGCCCGGCAGCAGCGGCCCGATGTTCTTTCGGAACAGGGATTCGCCGCTGACGGAAACGGCGTCCAGGGAGGCGCCGTGAAAGGAGTCCCACATGGAGACTGTCTTGTGACGGCCGGTGGCGGCGCGCGCCAGCTTCAGCGCCATGCCGACGGCGCTGGTGCCGCCGGGCGCAAACAGCACCTTGGCGAGGTCTCCGGGCGCCAGCTCGGCGAGACGCTGCGCGAGACGGATGGCGGTCGTGTTGGTGAAGCGGCGGGTGCAGAAGGGCAGCTCTTCGAGCTGGCGCTTGAGCGCCGCGACCACCCGCGGATGTCCGAAGCCCACCTGGTGCACGCTGTTGCCGTGGAAGTCGAGCGTCCGGCGGCCGTCGAGATTCTCGAACGCGGCGCCGGCTGCCGCCTTCAGCACGTCGAGGCATGGCGTCGACAGCGATTGGTGCACGAAGACCTCGGCGTCCGCCTCGAGCCAGCGACGCGTCTCGGCGGACACCTGCTCGTCGAGCCACGCCGCGCGCTGTGGCGACAAATTGGATTCGCCTTCGGACAGCAGGCCGGGGCTCGCGGCTTCGCCGGGGATTTTCTTGTCCGCTTTTTTCATGGCGCGAGGATGTCACTCGAGGCGTGCGTCGCGCAACGGTCCATCGACGCGGAGCGCGTCTGCCGGCGGCTGGCGCGCGCGGGCGAAGCGCCGCGCGCCGCCTTCCCATGCCTTCGACACGTTCTGTGCGCGTGCGTCAAATGCTCGAGGAAACAAGGGATTAAGCACCTCGTTCGTATTGCTCGCGCGGCTCCAGCGTCGTCTATAGTTGATCTCAGTTTGAGCGAACGTGCGCATCCGAGCGAGATGCGCCGAACCGGGGGAAGCACCAATGCAGCAGTCATTGCAGCACCCCGCCTTCGAGGCGGTGCGGGCACCACGCGGCGTGGGATCTTCGCCAGGCCGATCCTCGTCGGCGCCGAGGGTGGCCGCCGCAGCGCTCGTCTGGCTGGTCGCATCGCTGACATTCGTCGCCAGCGCGGCGGCCGGGGAGAGCGGGCCTGCGCCCGGCAGCACCTCAGGGGCCCGGGCTCTGCTGGTTGTGCAGGACACCGTCGCGCGCGTGCTGGCCGCGGTGTCCCGTCACGGGCAGCAGGGTCGGGCAGAGCCGGCGAAGGCGCTGGCCGCGGTCGAGAAGATCGTCATGCCGAGCGTCGACCTGGAACGCGTATCCCGGCTGGTGCTCGGCAAGCACTGGCAAAGCGCGAGCGCGGCGCAGCGCGCGCGATTCAAGCGTGAGTTCGGCTCCCAGCTGATGCGGACCTATGCCATCGGCGTCATCGACTATCTGATGTTCTCCGAGATGGTTGGCAGCCAGGTCACCTATCTGACACCCATTGTCAACGAGGACAGCGGTGTGGCAATCGTGCCCACCAAGGTTGGCAACTCGGCCATCCAGGCACGCGTCGATTACAGGCTGCACCGCCGCGACGGCACCTGGAAGGTCTACGACGTGATGGTCGATGGTGTCAGCACGGTGCGCACCTACCGAAGTTCCTTCATCGCTGAGATGAGCAGGCACGGCATCGACCGTCTGATCGAGCGCATCGCGGCGAAGAACCGTGAGTTCGGGCCGACCTGACGGCGAATCCCGAAACCCGCGTGCGTCGTTCGGCAAGCGCCGCGTGTGAGTGAGCCCGGGCGCGTCCTCGTCACCGGCGCGACCGGTACGGTGGGCAGCCATCTCGTGCGCTGCCTCGCCGAGCTGGGTGTGCCGGTGCGCGCCGCTTCCCGCAATCCATCCACTTCGGGCGACACCACCGGCCACGTGGAAACAGCGCGCATGGATCTGCGCGAGCCGATGTCGACGGCCGCCGCCCTCGAAGGCGTCGAGCGGCTGTTCCTGGCCACGCCACTCGAGCAGGACATGGCGGAGTTGGCCGCACGGGTGGTCGATCAGGCACGGCACGCCGGACTCCGGCAGGTGGTGCGGTTATCCGCGTTCGGCGCCGGCGGCCGCGCGTCGACGCGCCTGGCGGCGGTTCACGAGCAGACCGAAGCGCGCCTGCGCGAGAGCGGCCTCGTTTGGGCGTCGCTGCGCGCGAACGCATTCATGCAGAATTTTTTAACCCAGTTCGCCGATAGCATTCGGCGAGCCGACCGGTTCTCGGCATGTCAGGCCGACGGCCGTGTGAGCTTCATCGACGCGCGCGACGTCGCCGCCGCCGCGGCCTGCCTGCTGACGGCGCAGTCGCCGCCCGCGCAAGCCTGCTTCGAGCTCACCGGTTCGCAGGCGCTGTCCAATGACGACGTCGCGCGCGTGTTGAGCCGGGTGCTCGGGCGCCGCATTCGCTATGTCGACATGCAACCCGGCGAGACGCGCGCCGCTCTGCGCGCCCAGGGCATGTCAGCCTGGCTTACCGACATCGTCATGGAGCTGTATGCGCTCAGCGCTGCAGGCGGCGCCTCGGCAGTCACTTCCGACGTCGCAAAGCTGCTCGGTCGCCCGCCCATCGCCTTCGAGACGTTCGTGGCCGATCACGCCGATGCGTTCCGATAGAGGGCTCCTCAGGATGGGTGTGGCCGCGGCGGCTTGCGCATGCCGATGCGCCCGATTCCCGGCAGCTTGATGGCCGGACGCAGCACGTCGATGCCGAAGTTGAGCGCGAGCACGTTGAGCTCGAGGCCTTCCTGGCGCGCGAGGGTGACGCCGAGCAGCCCGTAGAGTGAAAGCTGGGCGCCGGTGCCGCTCGGCGCGCTCTCGACGACACCGCCGTTGGTGAGAAAGTCTTTTCCGATCGCTGTGGCCGGCAGATCGAGGCCGAGCTCCGGCACCGAGCGGGCCACGTGCGCGGTGAAGGTGTTGCTGTTGGGGCCCGGCCAGAGGACGTACTCGCGTACGAAGGGGTAGCTGGCGACCGCCGCCTCGATGCGCGGTATCGCGGCCGCCGCCGCCGCGCCGCGCAAATCCGCCAGTAGGTCCGGCCGTGCGCCGTACCAGAGCCGATCGGGCAGATCCGGCACAGACACCACCACCGGCAGGTTCTGATACCTGCGCCAGCCCACCACCTGGTGAACGGTGTAGCCGTCGCCGCCGGGCGGCTTGGTGGCGATCCACGTGTGCACCGCCAGTGCGCCGCGCCAGTTGAAAGCGCGCGCTGCATAGACCTGCACCACGGCTTCCGGCGCGCTGTCCGGTAACGGCGCCAAACCCGCGCTCGAGCGATCCGCCGTGCGCCAATCTCGACCGATGTTCACGTCCTCACACGAGACCGCCAGCAGCGGCCCTGCCAGCACCACGCCGAGAGCCAGCGCACCGCGCCTCAGCCAGCTCATCGGTGTGGGCCACACGTCGTCCGAGGCGTTCGACGGCGCCCACTGGTGTGCCGATGCGCGCTCACGCACCTGCCCGTCGGCGCAGCTCCGCGAGCAGATCATCGCCGATCTCGACACCGCGGGCACGCGCATCGGCACGTTTCGCGTAGCGCCTGTCGCCGGGCAGTCGCGCGCCGGCCTGTGAGTGCACGTCGGCGACGAGCGCCTCGACGCGATCGAGAAAAGCGCTCGCGCCGAACGCTTGCGGGCTCATGACCAGAAAGGTCTGCGCGACGCGCGGCGGTGGTCCTTCGGCGCTGAAAAAGGAGCTCGCCTCGAAGGCGAAATTGGATCCCGCCAGCGCCGCGGTCAAAAGCTCCACCATCATCGCGAGGGCTGCGCCCTTGGCGCCGCCGATCGGCACCATGGTGCCTGAAAGGGCGGCCCGCGGATCGGTGGTGGGACGGCCTTCGGCATCGAGCGCCCAGCCCTCGGGAATCGCCTCGCCGCGCTTCTCCGCCAGCATGACCTTGCCTCGGGCAACGGCACTGAGCGAGAGATCCACCACCAGCGGCGGTTGTGCGTGGCGCGGACAGGCGAAGCCGATGGGATTGGTGCCGAAGCTGCCGCGCGATCCGCCCCAGGGCGCGATCCCCGCCGGCGTGTTGCTGAACCCGAGCGCCACCAGGCCGCGGGCGGCGACCTGCTCCACGTGGTAGCCGCACGCGCCGCAGTGGTGGGAATTGGCGATAGAGAGGGCGGCGACGCCGGCATCAGCGGCCACGCCGACGGCCCGCTCGAGCCCCACGCGGATTGCCGGGTAGGCGAAGCCGTCGGCAGCGTCCACGCGAAGGGCGGCCGCCGCGGGCTGCTCGAGTCGCGGAACCGCGTGGCCGTTCACCTTGCCGCTTGCCGCCTGGTCGGCGTAAAAGGGCACCCGCGACACACCGTGGGAAGCGAGGCCGTCGGCGTCCGCCGCCACCAGCGCGGCCGCGACGCTGCGCGCGTTGGCTTGCGAGGTGTTTGCTGCGACGAGCGCCGCGCACGCCAGCTCCTCGATCGCGTCCAATGAAATTCTGCCCATGCTCTCGGTTGACTCCTCAGCTCGCCGGGGATTCTATCAGCGAGTGGCGAATGACATGAGAGTTCGGCGCCCAGGTGCTATGGTGTCAGTCGGATACCGGAGGCCGACGCTTGCCCGCGGTCTGCCGTCTCCGGCCTGCTCGAATGAGCCGAATCACCGCGTTTCCCATGTCGCCGCCGGCCGGCGACGGTGGCTTCCGGCACGGCCGGGCAGGCGTCGGCGCTGCTGAGGTCATTGGAATTTTCTATTCGACTTGGCTTTGCGCTCAGGCATGATGGCAGGGAAAGGGTCGCATCTTGGCTGAGACTCTGACACTGACGCCTCAGATGGGAACGGTATTCGCGATTCTCGCGTTTGCCGTGTACCTGTTCGTCTTCGAGGTGGTGCGTGTCGACGTTGCCGCCATCCTCATCATGCTGGCGCTGGGGCTCAGCAACATCGTCCCCACCGAGTATCTCTTCGACGGCTTTGCCAGCAACGCCGTCATCTCCATCATCGCCGTCATGGTGCTCGGCGCGGGGCTCGACCGCACCGGGCTGATGTCGCGACTGGCCATCTACATTCTCAGGCTCGGCGGCAGCAGCGAGAAGCGGGTCGTGCCGATCGTCTCCGGCACCGTGGCGGTAATCTCGAGCTTCATGCAGAACGTCGGCGCCGCGGCTCTGTTCCTGCCCGTGGTGAGCCGAATCTCCACCCGCACGGGGATCGCTCTGTCACGTCTGCTGATGCCCATGGGATTTTGCGCCATCCTCGGCGGAACGCTCACCATGGTGGGCTCGAGTCCGCTGATACTGTTGAATGACCTCATTATCAATGCCAACAAGACTCTGCCGGACACGGTCGCGCCTCTGCAGACATTCCATCTTTTCTCGGTGACGCCGGTGGGCATCGCCCTGGTGTTGGCAGGCGTCGGTTACTTCATGGTTCTCGGCAAGCTCGTGCTGCCGAGCGTACGCGGCACCACCGCGGAGCCCGGTGTCACCAGCCGCTATCTCGAGCAGATCTACGGGATACAGGGCGACATCTACGAGGCAGCGGTGCTTCTCGAGAGTCCGCTGATCGGTAAGACCGTCGCAGAGGTGGAATCGCTCGAGAATGCGCCCTATGTGGTCGGCGTATTCGATGGAAAGGACATGCGCGTCGAGCCCCCCGGTCCTTTCCAGATCCCGGCCGGTGCCATGATGGCGTTCATGGGCAGCGAGGGGCAGGTGCGCGAGTTCTGTCGCGGCAACAATCTCAAGCTGAACAAAGGTCTCGAGGTGTTCATGGAAGCCTTGAGTCCGTCGCGCGCCGGCATCGCCGAGATCGTGATACCCCCCGGCTCGACGATGATCGGCAACACCATCGTCGACATCCGTTTGAGACGGCGTTTAGGTGCGAGCCTGCTCGCAATCTATCGCGGTGAGGAAGCGCTGCGCACCGACCTGCGCCAGCAGATTCTGCGCGCCGGCGATACCCTCATCGTCCACACGCGCTGGCCGGATCTGCAGGAGCTTTCCGAGGATCGCAACTTCGTGGTGGTGACCGACTTTCCGCGACAGGAGCTCGTTCGCGAGCACAAAGTCAAGGAGGCGATCGGATTCTTCGTGCTCGCTCTGTGCCTGATTCTGTTCACGCCCCTGCCCGTATCGGTGTGCCTGATGACGGGCGCCATCGGCATGATCGTGAGCGGCGTGCTCACCATCGACGAGGGCTACAGGGCCGTCAGCTGGCAGACGGTGTTTCTGCTCGCGAGCCTCATCCCTCTCGGCATGGCGATGGAGACCACCGGTTCCGCGGCCTGGATCGCCCAGCAGACCATCAGTGTTCTCGGAGGCGTGCCCCATTGGGTCATGCTGGCGTCCGTCGCGCTGCTCACCACCGCCTTTACGCTGGTCATGTCGAACGTCGGCGCGACCGTGCTGCTGGTGCCCATCGCTATCAACCTGGCCATCGGAGTCGGCGCCAACCCTGCGGTCTTCGCCCTTACCGTGGCGCTCGCCACCTCGAACTCTTTTCTGATCCCCACGCACCAGGTCAATGCGCTCATCATGGGGCCGGCCGGCTACCGCGTGCTCGACTTCCTGCGTGCAGGCGGGGTCATGACGCTGCTGTTTCTGATCGTGATCGTGGCGATGCTGAGCCTGGTCTACTGAGCGGGTGGCGGTTCGCCGTGCGAGCCTCGCGCACGGCTTAGAAACGGAAGGTCACGCCTGCGACCGGACCGGACAGGTAGGCGTCATAAGAGAAACGCGTCGCGCCGGCGCCTTCCTCGTAGTCCCAGTCCAGATGGCGGTAGCCGAGCGCCAGTGAGGCGACTTTCGAGAACCGCCAGTCGAAATTCACCCATGCATGCCAGCTGAAGTCCGAGCCGAGGCCGAAGCCTGCGATGTCGCCCTGCGCCTGGAAGGTCCACTTGTCGCTGAGGGACGTGGAAAATGCCACTCCGATGACCGGATCGATCCAGTCCGCCGTGCCACGGGCGCCCGCACCGGGCCCGCCGGCACTCACGTTGATGCCCACGTCTTGGCGAAAATAGCGTGCCCCCGCCAGCGCTTCCCAATTTTCTGCAAACCGGTATCGGCCGTTCAGGGATACGATCCACATCTCCGTATCGACGACGGTTCTCACCAATCCGGAGGTGACTTCGCTCTCCAGATCAGCCCACACGCCGTCGGCCTGGATCGCCCAGGGGCCCTTCTCGGCACGGAAGTTCAGCATGAGCGCCATCTCGAGATCATCGAGGATGTCGCCGAACCCGAGATCGATGTCGCCGCTGACAGGGCCGATGCCGGCCGTGCCCTTGAGGCTCGTCGCCCAGAGATACGGGCTCAGCCTGAAGTTCCAGCCTTCGGCGCCCAGGGTCGCGGGCAAGAGCATGCCCGCGCAGACAATCGTAACGAGCAGACGGCGCACCAGCGCGCCGATCACGCGCTGCGGTAAAGCTTGGTCATCACGAACTCCCGATGACCGAGCACCTCGGCGCAGGTCAAGCGGCCGTTGCAGGTGCGGACCGTGATGTCGATGAGCGCGTCGCCGGCATCGTCGTAGGTCATCTCGCGGCGCAGAATCCCCGAGACGTCGAGATCCACGTGCTCGGACATCTCGCGCGCGGTGCGCGGGTTGGCCGTCAGCTTGATCACCGGCTCGATGGGGTTGCCGATGACGTTACCCTGACCGGTGGGGAACAGATGCACCGCGAAGCCGGCGGCTGCCTGCAGCGTCACGCATTCGGCCGCCGCCGAGGAGGTGTCCATGAAGTAGAGACCGGCGCCGCGCGAGGGTGCCTCGGCCGGTTCGAGCACGTCGATGAACTTGGTTGTCCTGCCGATCTTCTCCAGGTTGCCGAAGGCTTTTTCCTCGATGGTGGTGAGTCCGCCCTCGATATTGCCCTTGGTGGGCTGGCTTTCGGAGAGGTCGTCGGTCTTGCACTCGTTGATGAAATCGTTGTAGGCCGTCCAGGTCCGCATGAACTTCTCACCGATCTCGGGCGAGATCGCGCGCTCCCTGCACACCATCTCGGCGCCGGTGAGCTCCGAGGTCTCGCCGAAGCAGGTGGTCACGCCCAGCGGATCGAGCTTGTCGAGCAGATTGCCGACGGTCGGATTGGCTCCAAGGCCGGACGTGGTATCCGACTCGCCACACTTCATCGAGACCCAGAGATCGGCGATGCTGCACTCCTCGCGCCGAAGCTCCGACGCATGCTGCAGGAATTGATGCGCGGTCCGGGACGCGGCGGCGATGGTGTTGATGTCGCCGTGACGCTCGATGGAGAACCCCTGCACCGGCTTGCCTGACTGGGCGATGCCTTCGACGACGCGGCCGGTCCAACCCGGCTCGATACCGATGACCACCACGGCGGCCACGTTGGGATTACAGCCCGTGCCGATCAACGTCCGGAAATGAAGCTGCAGATCTTCGCCGAACTGCAGACGTCCGTAGTGATGGGGCAGCGCCAGGGTGCCCTTGATGTTGTTGGCGACCGCTTCGCAGGCGGCGTTCGACAGATCATCGAGTGGCAGGATGATGACGTGGTTGCGGATACCGACCCGGCCGTTTTCGCGACGGTAGCCCCAGATGGTTTGCGGAATCTCTTTGCCTGGCATGAGCTACCACCTCTTGGTCTTGGTATTGTGGACGTGCACGTGATGCCCCTTGGCGATCGCCTGCACCGCGCGACCGATGTCGTGTCCGTACTTGACCACCGTGTCGCCCTCGGCAATGTCCTGAAGGGCCACCTTGTGCCCCAGGGGGATCGGATCGCGGGCTTCGACGGTGATGGTATCGTCGCTGTCCATGACCCAGCCGGTGAGCTCCATGCCGGGCTCGATGTCCTCCACGACGGCGACGCCGACCGTGTCCTTCTCGCCGTGGATCAGAATATGAGTCGTCACGATGCTCCCCCCGAGATGCATTTCTTGATTGTCGGTTTCCAGGGCGTCATAGAATACAGGCCTCGACAGCGTTGACAAGGTGTTTCGGCCGGAGGGCCCGGCGGCGTGAACGGGGCCGCACAAGCGGAAAATATCAGGCCATGGCCGCGGGCGGCGCGCCGGCCTTTGGTGCTCGCATGCCTGCTGACAGCCATGGTCGCCTTTCCCGCCGGCCTGCAGGCCCGCTGCAGCCTGCTCATGGATGCAAGCGAGGCGCGGGAGCTCGCCGATAGGGTCTGGCGCAACGAGAGCGGGGGTGACGACGCAAAGATTCTCTGGTGGAACCGCGGCGAGGCCTTTGCATCGGCCGGGATCGGGCATTTCATCTGGTACCCGGCCGGCGTCGACGAGCCGTTCCAGGAGAGCTTTCCCGAGCTGCTGGCATACCTCGAGTCCCGGGGCGTCGCGATGCCCGCCTGGCTCGCGGATGCCGAGGCCCGCGATTGCCCCTGGCCGACGAGGGAGGTTTTTCTCGAGCAGCGCGCCGGGGAAAAGGCGGCGCAGCTGCGGCGCCTGTTACTCGCCACCGTCGCGCTGCAGGCGGCGTTCATGCTCGCCCGACTGGAGTCCGCGCTCGATCGCATGCTGGCCACGCTCCCTGCGCGGGACGCCGCCATCATCGAATCGCGTTTCTGCGCCCTGGCGGCGCGGCGGGTCGGTCGCTACGCGCTCGTCGACTACGTCAACTTCAAGGGCGAGGGCATCAACCCCGATGAACGCTACCGGGGGCAGGGGTGGGGGCTGAAGCAGGTGCTCGAGGAGATGGATGACGCATTGCCGGCCAACGAGGCGTTCGCCGACGCTGCCGGCAGAGTGCTCGCGCGCCGCGTGCGCAATGCGCCCCCGGCGCGCGACGAGCAGCGCTGGCTGCCCGGGTGGTTGCGCCGGGTCGAGAGCTATCGCGCGGAGTGAGTCGAAGATGGACGGGCGCAGAGCATGAGCCGGGGAAAAAAGCGCCTGCCGACGGTATTTTTCATGATGTTGCTCGGCGGTGCTGCGACGGCGGGTGTTTACAAGTGGGTGGATGAATCAGGGGGCGTGCATTACGCAGACGAGCCTCCCGAGCAGTCCGGCGCGCAACCGGTAAATGCTTTGCTGACGGGCTCGAGAACCTGGGAGCTGAAAAGATAGATGCCGTGCATCACTTCGACACCCTTTGTGCAGCCGAGCGGCCAGCATGCAACGCATCGCGCAAGCCGCACTGCGCTTTCGCNNCAAGAGCGGGGCACGGCCGCTTGTCCGCGAATGCCGCGCTCGGGCTGCACGCGCTGCGCTTCGACGACCACGAGAGTAAACCATGAAAGACGCAACACCCGACTGCCCGCGCGTTGCTGCAAAGGAGCTCAACGAGCTGCTCCAGGGCGATGAGGAGATCGCGCTTCTCGATGCGCGCGAGGAGCTGAGCTTCGGTCAGGCACACATTCTCTACGCGAGCTGCATGCCCTTGAGCCGCCTCGAGCTTCTCGCCGATGCGATGGTGCCGCGCCGATCGGCGCGCATCGTTGTCTGCGACGGCGGCGAGGGCCTTGCCGAGCGCGCCGCGCAACGCTTGTCCCAGCTCGGTTACCGGAACGTCGCTGTGCTCGACGGCGGCGTGGATGCCTGGCGCGAAGCGGGGCTCGAAGTCTTCAGCGGCGTCAACGTCCCGAGCAAGGCATTCGGAGAGTTCATCGAGGTCGAGTACGAGACTCCCTCGGTTTCCGCAGACGAGCTCAAGCAGATGATGGATGCGGGAGAGAACATGGTCGTGCTCGACAGCCGGCCGATGACGGAGTATCACGCGCGCAACATTCCCACCGGAATCTGCGTGCCCGGCGCAGAGCTGGCTTACAGGGTGCACGATGTTGCGCCGTCCGCCGACACGCTGGTGGTCGTCAATTGTGCCGGGCGCACGCGCAGCATCATCGGCGCGCAGTCCCTGATCAATGCCGGCATTGAAAATCGCGTCGTGGCGCTTCGCAACGGCACCATGGGCTGGCATCTCGCCGGCCACGGGCTCGAGCACGGCATGACGCGTGAGGCGAGAGACATCTCGGAGCATGGCCTGGCCGCGGCGCGCGATGCAGCGGCGCGGGTCGCAGAGCGCTTCGGGGTTCGGCGTATCGATCGTGCGACGCTCAATGCCTGGCGCGCCGAATCGACCGAGCGCTCGCTCTACGTCTTCGACGTGCGACATCCGTACGAGTACGAAGCCGGGCACCTGCCAGGCTCCCGATCGGCGCCCGGCGGGCAGCTGGTTCAGGAGACCGATCACTTCATCGCCACGCTGCGCTCGCGGGTGGTGCTGGTGGACGACACGGGCGTGCGCGCCACCATGACCGCGTCGTGGCTCAACCAGATGGGCTGGCCCGAGGTCGCCGTGCTCGACAATGCGTTGCAGGGCGTGGAGCTCGAGCGGGGTCCGGAGCCTGTGCATGTGCTCGGTCTCGATGAGGCTCGCGCAGACGCGATCGAGGTCGCGGACCTCGACGCGGCGCTTCGCGAGGGCAAGGCGAGCGTCGTTGATCTGGGACTGAGTCGCGCGTACCGCGCAGGCCACATTCCCGGTGCCTGGTTCGCGACCCGCGCGCGCCTCGCCGGCGCCCTGGCGGCGGTGCCGAGGCGCGGCCGGCTGGTGCTGACTTCGTCGGACGGCGTGCTTGCGCGCCTGGCGGCCGCGGAGGCCGCCGCGCTCACCGACGAGCCGGTGCAGGTGCTGGCCGGCGGAACCGGCGCATGGATCGCGGCGGGCATGGCGGTTACCTCGGGTGCCGAGCATCTCGCCGACGTCGCCGATGACGTTTGGCTGCGGCCCTACGAGAAAGACTGGGGCGTGGAGGATTCCATGCGGGAGTATCTCACCTGGGAGGTCGGACTCGTGGAGCAGCTGAAACGCGACGGCACGGCGCGTTTCAGACCATGCCGCTGACGGGCGCGAGCATGCCGATGAGCGAGTCGCTCGCCCCCGGCGATTTGCGCAAGATGCGGGTCGAGGAAGGGGATCCGGTGCGCTACGCGCTGCCCGTCGGCGATCGGCTGGTATCACTCAATGCGCTTCTCGGCGCCGTCATCGGCATCCGACACACCGGTGACATCCACTGTATTGCATGCGGGCGCAGCANNCATTCATCATACCGGGCGCATCAACTGCATCGCCTGTGGCCGAGAGACCAGGAAGAGCTTCAACCAGGGCCACTGCTTTCCATGCCTGCGCGATCTCGCACGCTGCGACGGCTGCATCGTGCGCCCCGAGCGTTGCCACTATCATCTCGGCACCTGCCGCGAGCCCGAGTGGGGGGAGACCCACTGCATGCGGCCCCACATCGTCTATCTGGCCAACACATCCGGGGTCAAGGTCGGCATCACGCGAGAGTCTCAGGTGCCGACCCGCTGGATCGATCAGGGTGCCTCGCAGGCGCTGCCCGTTGCGCGCGTCGCGAGCCGCCGGCTCTCGGGTCTCGTGGAGGTGATCTTGAAGGATCACGTCTCGGATCGCACCGACTGGCGGCGGATGCTCAAAGGCGAGCCCGATGCGGTCGATCTGCCGGCGCACCGCGACGCGTTGCTGGCCGATTGCGAGAAGGCGCTCTCGAACGTCACCGACGAGCATGACAGCATTGCACCGGAGATCGTCACCGGCAGCGAGTCGCGCACGTTCCGCTATCCGGTGCTCGAGTATCCGCAGCGCGTCGCGTCCATCAGCCTGGACAAAACTCCCGAGGTTCGAGGCACTCTGCTCGGCATCAAGGGTCAGTATCTGATTCTCGACGCCGGTGTGCTCAACGTGCGCAGGTTCGGCGGCTACCAGATCGAGCTGACCATCGAGCCTCCCGGCTCGATTTGATCACTGCGCGCTCGCGAGACGTACGTAGGCGTTGTAGCGATCCCGGATCTGGCGCACGTAGTCGACGGTCTCCTGACCGCGGGCATAGCCATGGGTGGCGAGCTGGTAGAAGCTGCGCCGGGACAGCAGCAGCATGGCGCGTTCCACGTTGTCGAACCAGCGGTCGGGATTCCAGCCCATCTTGCGCGCGAGCCGTCGCGCATCGCGCACGTGACCGAGGCCCGCGTTGTAGGCGGCGAGGGTGAACCACATTCTATCCTGTACGCTCAACTCCGGCTCGAAGCGTTCGTGCAGCCAGGCGAGATAACGCACGCCGGTCTCGATGCTCGTGTCGACGGCGTGCAGATCCTCGACGCCGAACAGCTCGCCCGTGGTGGGTAGAATCTGCATGAGGCCGCGCGCACCGGCCCAGGACTGCGCCATGGGATCGAACCGGCTCTCCTGATACATCTGCGCGACGATGAGCGCCCAGTCGAAGCCGTATGCCTCGGCGTATTTCTGCACCTGCGCATCGTAGGGCGAGATATTTCCTTTCTCGGAATGCTCCTGGTGCGCGGCAACGTGATCGCGGATTCGATTGGAGTTCTCGAAGTACTTGCTGTAGACGAGATTGTAGAAACGGCTCTTGTACTCTTTGTCGAGGAACTCGTTCAGCGCCGCGAGCAGCTTTTCGTTCTCTGCCCGCACGGCCCAACCGTGGGCGACAGGACCGTTGAGAGTGAGCACCGACTTGATGTCGCTGCGCCATTTGAGCTCGACGCTCAGAATATGGCTGTCCGACACGGTGAGGTCGTACTCTCCCGAGGCCACGCGTGCGATGATCTCCTCGGTCTCCATGTTGTCGGGTGCGGCGACGAGCTCGAACTCGATGCCTTTGTCGCGAAGCGCCTGCATCGTCGCCCAGTACGCGCTCGAGCGTCGCAGCACCACGCTGCGCCCGGCGAGGTCCTCCGGCCCCACGAAGCGCGCTTCGTCGGCGCGACCCACGAGCTCTTCGGTTACGAGGTTATAAGGCTTGCTGAAGGCGATGCCCTGGCTCTTGCGTTCCTCCGTCACCGTCATCGATGCTGCGATCAGATCGCCGCCGCCGCCCGTGAGCGTCGGAATCAAGTCACTCCAGCGGCTCGGCACGATCATTTCCAGGTGCAGGCCCTGGCTGTCGGCGAAACGCTTCATGAGCTCGTACTCGAAGCCGAGGAACTGGCCGCGCCAGACGAAGTAGGTGGCCGCATTGTTGCGCGTCAGGACGCGAAGCACCTGGCGGTTCTTGATGCCCGGCAGATCGTCCTTGTAGACGAGCCGGCTCTGACGCTTCAGCTGCTCTCGCCCGAGAAAGCTGTTGAGCGCGGCGAGAAGATTGACCGCCTCCGGATTCACGCCCCAGGCGATGATGCTGTCCCGCGTGAGGCCCTCGACCACCTTGAGGTCCGGCCACTGTCCGGATTGCGTTTCGAGCTGACTGATGTCCACCGCCGCGATGTCGTATTCACCGCTCGAGACACCGTTCAATATCGCCGCGGCGGGAATATGCTCGGGGAGCAGGCGCAGCTCGATATTGTCGTGCTGCCCGCGAAACTCTTTCAGCAGGTTCCAGAACGAAGAGCGCTCTCGAACCGCCACCTCGCGTCCGACGAGATCCGCCGGGCTGTTGATCTCGTCGCCGACACGCACCACCAGCTTCTCGCGCACCGTGTCGATGGGCACGGTGAAGGCGATCTTGCCTCTGCGGCTCGCGGTTATCGTCATGTTGGCCGCGATGAGATCGCCTTTCCCCGCGAGCAGGGTCGGCACCAGATCTTCCCACCGATCGACCTCGATCCAGTCGAGCTCGAGATAGTGTTTCTCGGCAAAGCGCTTGACGAGCTCGATCTCGTACTCGTGCGAGGAGGCGGCGTCCGGGCTGTAGTTGAGCGCTGTGCGTACGTTCGGCAACAGCACGCGCAGCTCGCGCCGCCACCGGATCTGTTTCAGATCGGATATGGGCTCGACGCTGGCCGCCCGAGTGGCGCGCTTTGCGATCGTGTCGCCGCCGGAGGAACCGTCGTAGAAGGGGGAGAGGTCCCATGTGACGGCTGCCATCACGAGACCGAGCACTATTGCAAGGGCCGTTACACCATGGTGTCGACGTCGGCTGCTTGCCCGATGAGCACGGAGATTCTGCATAGTCGAATTGCACCTCGCGTATGATGCGCGCGATCGCCCGAGCATCGCGGGTAACCGCTCGAATCGATACTACGGCCGCTCACGCGAGCGGCACTCCTCTCATCCCTGCGCATCGCCGGCGCTCCTCCCCCGGGCGATTGATTCTAGCGTGTGCGCGGAATCGAAAAATCAGCACCCTCGCGAATGCCCGACGGCCATCGCGAGGTGATCGTTTTCTGGCGCGTAAAGAAACGCACGCCTTCCGGACCGTGCATGTGGTGGTCACCGAAAAGCGATCGCTTCCATCCTCCGAAACTGTAATAAGCGGTCGGCACCGGGATCGGCACGTTCACACCCACCATGCCGATCTGCACGCGACTCGTGAAGTTACGGGCTGCATCACCGTCGCGGGTGAAAATGGCAGCGCCGTTACCATATTCGTGGTCGTTGACGAGCTGCAACGCTTCTTCGTAGTCCTTTGCGCGCACTACGCTCAGGACAGGGCCGAAGATTTCCTCTTTGTAGATGCGCATGTCCGGCTTTACCTTGTCGAACAGGCAGCCGCCCAGAAAGAAGCCTTGCTCGTGATCGGGCACGGCCTCGTTGCGGCCGTCGACGACCAGCTCTGCGCCTTCCTCGACGCCGACATCTACGTACCCTCTCACCTTGTCCCGGTGCGCGCCCGTGACGAGCGGCCCCATCTCGACGCCTTCCTGGTCGTAGGCGCCGATCTTGAGCGACTCCACCCGCGGCTTGAGACGGCTGACCAGCTCGTCGGCGGTCTCGTCGCCGACCGCCACCGCCACCGAGATGGCCATGCAGCGCTCGCCGGCCGAGCCGTAG
>JABAHO010007985.1_pt1 | contig 39496 bp, 38 predicted proteins | sample 7062071 | NCBI WGS metagenome assembly JABAHO01 (sample SAMN14534356, study PRJNA622989) | marine sediment metagenome | biome: marine biome [ENVO:00000428]; feature: marine pelagic biome [ENVO:01000023]; material: deep marine sediment [ENVO:00002113] | place: India: Gulf of Kutch | collected...
CGCATGTTGCGCACGTCCACCATCATCTGGAAGGCGCGGGAGTAGAGGAAATCGCCGACCAGCACGCTCGCCTCGTTGCCGAACACGGCGTTGGCGGTCTTGCGCCCGCGGCGCAGCTGCGAATCGTCCACCACGTCATCGTGGAGCAGGGTCGCGGTGTGGATGAACTCGGTGACCGCTGCCAGGTGGATGTGCTGGTCTCCCCGGTAGCCGCAGGCCCGGGCGCTCAGCAGCACCACCAGCGGGCGCAGACGCTTGCCACCGCTGGAGACGATGTAGTGGGCGATCTGGTTCACCAGGACCACGTCGGACCGGAGACGGCGCTCGATGAGCCGGTCTACGGCCGCGAGTTCATCCGCCACCACCAGCCGGATGGACTCGACGTCCAGGAAAGGCGGGACCAAGCGATTGGATGCTTGTACGGTGCTCATGGTCAGGTGCTGCAGTCCATTGCCGTAGGAGCCATGGATGGCGCGATTATACCCCCCTGGGTGGCGGCGCTGGCCGGCCGCTAAGCCCTTGTTCCACCGCGCGTTCGTTATTACAATTCGCGTTTCGTTCGCGCAGGGTCGAGCCCGGCCGGCTCACGTTGGAGAGGCCTAAATGTATGCGGTAATCAAGACCGGTGGCAAGCAGTACCGGGTCCGGGAGGGGGACACCCTGCGGATCGAGAAGCTGGCGGCTGAAAAGGGTGCCCAGGTTCAGTTCGATCAGGTTCTGATGGTCGGCGAAGGCGACGACGTGAAGCTGGGTACGCCCTACGTGAGTGGCACCCAGGTGTCGGCGACGGTCATCGCCCAGGGCCGGGGTGACAAGATCAAGGTGGTCAAGTTCAAGCGCCGCAAGAATTACCTGCGCCAGAAGGGCCACCGGCAGGATTACACCGAGGTGGAGATCACCCGTATCGGCGGTGCTGCAAAGGCGGCTGCGAAACCGGCGGCCGAGAGCGCCGCAAAGCCGGCCGCCGAGCCGAAGGCCAAGGCACCGGCGAAGAAGGCCGCCAAGAAGACCGCCAAGAAGACCGCCGGGAGCACCAGCAAAAAGACCGCCAAGAAGCCGGCGAAGAAGACGGCCAAGAAGACGGCCAAGAAGANNAGGCGGCAGCAGCAAGAACGGCCGCGATTCCCAGTCCAAGCGCCTCGGCGTGAAGCTTTTCGGCGGCCAGGCCGTGCGCGCCGGCAACATCCTCGTGCGCCAGCGGGGCACTAAATTCCACGCCGGCACCAACGTGGGCCTGGGGCGCGATCACACGCTGTTCGCGAAGGTCGACGGCCACGTGCGTTTCGAGAAGAAGGGGCCGAAGCAGCGTCAGTTCGTGAGCGTGGTGCCGAGCTAGTCGCGGGTCTCGACACCGGGCGCGCTGAAAACCCCGTCGCCGACGGGGTTTTTTGTATCCGCAGGTCCCCATATCCCGCCAGTCAGATGAAATTCGTCGACGAGGTCAACATCCGTGTAGAAGCCGGCAACGGCGGCGCCGGCTGCATGAGCTTTCGGCGCGAGAAATACATCCCGCGCGGCGGACCGGACGGTGGCGACGGCGGTGATGGCGGGGACGTGGTGCTGGTGGCCGATGCGGATCTGAATACGCTGGTCGACTTTCGATACAAGCGCCTGTTCCGTGCCGAGCACGGGCGTCGTGGCGAGGGCGGCAACCGCACCGGCCGGCGAGGCGAGGACCTGCGCATCCGCGTGCCGGTGGGCACGGTGGTCAGCGAGCGCGACACCGATGAAGTGATGGGCGAGCTGCTCGCCCCCGGCGAGGAGCTGATTGTCGCCAAGGGCGGGCGCCACGGGCTCGGCAACACGCGCTTCAAGAGCAGCACAAACCGCGCCCCCCGCAAGACTACGCCCGGAACGGCCGGCGAGCAGCGGGAGCTCGGGCTCGAGCTCAAGCTGCTCGCGGACGTGGGACTCGTGGGGCTGCCCAATGCCGGTAAGTCCACCTTCATAAGGGCGGTGTCGGCGGCGCGGCCGAAGGTCGCCGACTATCCTTTCACCACGCTCTATCCGAATCTCGGTGTCGTCAGCGTGGCGCCGGATCGCAGCTTTGTCGTCGCCGACGTGCCCGGTCTCATCGAGGGCGCTGCCGACGGTGCCGGGCTCGGTATTCGATTTTTGAAGCATCTCTCGCGCACGCGGCTGCTGCTGCACCTCGTCGACGTGGCGCCGATGGACGAGAGCGCCGATCCGGTCGAGGACGCTCGTGCCATCGCCGCCGAGCTCGAGCGGTTCAGCCCTGAGCTCGCGGCCCGGGAACGGTGGCTGGTGCTGAACAAGATCGACCTGCTGGCTGCGGACGTCCGGGAGAGCCACTGCAGAACGCTGGCCGAGCGGCTCGGACATACGGGTCCCGTGTATCATGTGTCCGCTTTGAGCGGCGAAGGGTGCCGGGAGCTGTGTCAGGCGATCATGAATCATCTGGAAGAGCAACGATGAAGCCAGCCGCTTCCAGGACCGTGACGCGGCGCTGGGTCATCAAGATCGGCAGCGCGCTCCTGACCGACGAGGGCCGTGGTCTGGACCACGCGGCCATCGAACGCTGGGTCGACCAGATGGCGGCCCTGCGCAAAAGCGGCATCGACGTCGTGCTGGTCTCGTCCGGGTCCATCGTCGAGGGCATGAGTCGACTCGGGATGCGGCGACGGCCCCAGGCGGTTTTCCAGCTGCAGGGACTTGCCGCGGTGGGTCAGATGGGTCTCATCCAGGTCTACGAGTCGCACTTCCAGCGCCACGACACCCACACGGCGCAGATCCTCATGACCCGCGAAGATTTCTCCAACCGGGCGCGTTATCTCAACGCGCGCAGCACGCTGCGCTGTCTGCTCGAATGGGGGGTGGTGCCGGTCGTCAACGAGAACGACAGCGTCGCCACCGACGAGATCCGTCTGGGCGATAACGACACGCTGGCGGGGCTGGTGGCGAATCTGGTCGAGGCGGAGCTGCTCGTGGTGCTGACCGATCAGCCGGGTCTTTTCACCAGCGATCCGCGTATCGACGCCACCGCCACCCCGGTGCCGAGCGGCAAGGCCGGGGATCCCGAGCTCATGGCCATGGCCGGGGAGGGCAGCGTGCACGGCCGCGGCGGCATGCGCACCAAGCTCGCGGCTGCGGCCCTGGCCGCACGCTCAGGCGCGGCCACGCGAATCGTGCTCGGGCGCGAGGACGACGTGCTCAAGCGCCTCGCCGGCGGCGAGTCACTCGGCACACTGCTGATTCCCGACCGTGCGCCGCTCGCGGCGCGCAAGCAATGGCTCGCCGGACAGCTCGAGGTGCGCGGGCGGCTGACCCTGGATGCGGGCGCCTCGGCGGTGCTGACCGGCTCAGGCAGGAGCCTGCTGGCGGTCGGCGTTAAGGCGGTGCAAGGGGACTTCAGGCGTGGTGAGATGGTCGCCTGCTTCGACCCGGACAACCGCGAGATCGCCCGCGGCATGGTCAACTACAGCGCCGAGGAGACGCGCACCATCATGGGTCACCCGAGCGAGCGCATCATCGAGCTGCTCGGTTACGTGGACGAGCCCGAACTCATCCACAGGGACAATCTGGTGCTTATCTGATGCGCGGTTCGCCCGGCGAGAGCGCAGAATCGATGCGACTTTTACTGGGACATTGCCCGGATTCGGGCATTCAGTCGTTTCTTGTGTCGGGCAGCCTTGTTGGCATGAATGATGTTCTTGCCGGTGCCGCTGTCGATAAACGGCACGGCTTCCTTGTAGGCGGCCTCTGCGACCTTCCTGTCGCCGGAATCGATGGCCTTGACCACCCGCTTGATGAAGGTACGCATGCGTGAGCGCAGCGCGGCGTTGTGCTGGCGTCTGCGCTCGCCCTGGCGGGCGCGTTTCGTGGCTTGGCGTGAGTTGGCCAAAGGCGAAGATCCTCGTTTTCAGGCTGTCAAAAAGGCGCGTAACTATGCAGTCTGACGGCAGATTTGTCAATTTGACCCCGCCCGCCCGGTGGCCCGGTTGAGCACCCGCCTGCTCAAATCCACGGCGACGGTGGGCGCCAACACGGTGCTCTCGCGGGTGCTGGGGCTCGTGCGGGACGTGGTCATCGCCTGGGCCTTCGGCGCGAGCCGCGACACCGACGCCTTCTTCGTCGCCTTCCGGCTGCCGAATTTGCTGCGCCGCCTGTTCGCGGAGGGGGCGTTCTCCCAGGCCTTCGTGCCGATTCTGGGCGAGTACAAGAGCCAGCGCGGCCACGAAGAGGTGCGCGAGCTGGCCGCGCACGTGGCGGGCAGTCTCGGCGCGGTGCTGCTGGTGGTGACGGCGGTCGGCGTGCTGGCGGCACCCGTGCTGGTGATGGTTTTCGCCCCCGGCTTCATCGATAACGAGGAAAAGTTCACGCTCACCGTGCAGATGCTGCGCATCACCTTTCCTTATTTATTGTTCATCTCTCTGACGGCGTTCGCCGCCGGCCTGCTCAACACTTACGGCCGCTTCGGCGTGCCGGCATTCACGCCGGTCCTGCTCAATCTCTCCTTGATCGGCGCCGCGCTGTGGCTGGCGCCGCAGATGGAAGAGCCGGTTACGGCGCTTGCCTGGGGCGTGCTGATCGCGGGCATGGTCCAGCTCGCATTTCAGCTGCCGTTTCTCAAGCGCCTGGGGCTGCTGGTGGCGCCGCGCATCCGCCGCGCCCACGAGGGTGTGCGGCGCATCGTGCGTCTGATGATACCGGCGGCATTCGGTGCATCGGTCGCCCAGATCAATCTACTCATCGATACCCTGATCGCCTCGTTTCTCGTGACGGGCAGCGTGTCCTGGCTGTACTACTCCGATCGCATGATGGAGTTCCCGTTGGGCGTGTTCGCCATCGCCATGGCCACGGTCATTCTGCCGAGCCTGTCGCAGCAGCACGCCGAGGAGGCCGGTGGGTTATTCTCCGACACCCTCGACTGGGCCATGCGCTGGGTGGTGCTGGTGGCAGTGCCGTCCGCGCTGGGGCTCGTCCTGCTCGCCGATCCGATTCTCACGACATTGTTCCAGTACGGCGAGTTCTCGCCTCGCGACGTGCATATGGCGAGCCTCAGCCTGGTTGCCTACGCAATCGGTCTGATCGGCTTCATGTTCATCAAAGTGCTCGCGCCCGGCTATTTCGCGCGCCAGGACATGCGCACGCCGGTGCGGATCGGCATCGTCGCCCTTGTCGTAAACCTCATTCTCAATCTGGCGCTGGTGGTGCCGCTCAAGCACGCCGGTCTCGCGCTGGCGACATCGCTTGCCGCCTTCGTCAACGCGGCTCTGCTCTACCGCGGGCTGCGCCGCGATGGCGTGCACCGGCCGCGGCCCGGCTGGACGGGCTTCTTCGCCAAGGTCGTCTTTGCCAATCTGGCGATGGCGGCGTTTCTGCTCGCGTTGCGCGGCGCACCGCAAGTGTGGATCGAGGCCGACCTCGGCATGCGGGCGACGAGACTGACACTGATGGTTCTCAGCGCCGCCGTGGTCTACGTGCTTTGCCTGTTCATCGCAGGGATTCGTCCGCAGCAGCTGCGTTCGCCCGCGGGTGGTTCACCGCGATGACAGCGCCGTATAATGCGCGCCCGTCAGGGAGCACGGGAACATGGAGCTGATACGCGGCCTGCACAATCTGCGCCCGCGCCACCGCGGCTGTGCGCTCACCATCGGCAACTTCGATGGTGTGCACCGGGGTCATCAGGCGGTGATTGCGCAGCTCGCCGAGATTGCGGCCGCCAGCAGCCTGCCGAGCGCGGCGTTGACCTTCGAGCCGCAGCCGCGCGAATTCTTCTCCGGCGAGAATGCGCCCGCGCGGCTGACGCGATTTCGCGAGAAGGTTCAGGCGCTCGCCAAAACGCCGCTCGATCGCGTTGTCGTCGCGCGATTCACGCGCGCCTTCTCGCAGATATCGCCCGAGGCGTTCATCGAAGACGTGCTGGTGAAGGCGCTGGGCGCACATCATGTGGTGGTGGGCGAGGACTTTCACTTCGGTCACCGGGCGCGGGGAACGTTCACGGCGCTGGAGGAGGCGGGCGAGCGCCTCGGTTTTAACGTGACGCGCTGCGTGACGTTCGAGATGGACGGCAGGCGTGTCAGCAGCAGCTGGGTGCGCGACGATCTCGCCGACGGTGAGCTCGAGAAAGCGGCAGCGCTGCTCGGGCGTCCATACTGCATCGAGGGCCGTATCACGCGCGGCAGGCAGCTCGGGCGCAGCATCGGCTTCCCGACCGCGAACGTTCCCCTGCGACGCATGTCGACGGCGCTCTCAGGGGTCTACGCGGTCAGGGTTCGCGGCATCGCCGATGGCGCCCTTCCGGGCGTGGCCAATCTCGGAACGCGCCCGACGGTCAAAGGCAGCGAGAGGCTCCTGGAGGTGCACCTGTTCGATTTCGAGGCTGACATCTACGGGCGGCACGTGAGCGTCGAGTTCGTGCGAAAGATCCGTGACGAGCAGCGTTTCGAGTCCCTCGAAGCGCTGAAGGCGCAGATCGCGCGCGACGAGGGCTCGGCACGGGAGCTGCTCGGTGTCTGATGCGGCGCGGCGCTCCGGGATTCTCGGCTGGCTGGTGCTTGCAGCCGTGCTCGTCGGTATCGATCAGGGTAGCAAGCTCGCTGCGGAGCAGCTGTTGACCGCGCACCAGCCGGTTGCGGTGCTGCCTTCGCTCAACCTGTATCTCACCTACAATACCGGCGCTGCCTTCAGCTTTCTGAGCGATGCAGGAGGATGGCAGCGCTGGCTGTTCGCACTGCTTTCCATCGGCGTGAGCATTTTCATCGTGCTGTGGCTGCGTCGTATCCCGAGTGAACAGAAGTGGTTGCCGTGTGCGCTCACCCTGGTGCTGGGGGGAGCGCTCGGTAATCTCATCGACCGGATTTTCAGAGCCAACGGGGGCGTGGTGGATTTCATCGACGTCTACTACGGCACCTGGCACTGGCCCGCCTTCAACGTCGCCGACTCCGCTATCAGTATCGGTGCGGTCATGCTCGCCTGGAGCGCCATTCGAGGTGACGGGGCAAAGGACGGTCTCTGAGCGGGGCGGCCCGCATGAGGCGTGCCGAGGCTGTCTCATGGTCCTTTTCGAAGCTTCGGCCCGACCGGGTGCGCACGGCCTCGAAGTTGTTATTCGGGTACGGCACCCCTCGAGGGGTGCCGTACCCTTTTCTCGCCCTACCTCAATCGCCCCCCGTCGATGGGGCCCTCACCCTATTGCAAGTTCTGTGTCACGAAGCTTTTGTGCGCGTTGTGTGAGGTTTATCGGACGGGCTTGGCAACTCCGTTATGAAAGTCCCGAACATGGCCGACGAACGGCGTGCGTGGAGCGATGGGCGGTGCGGGAAAATCGGAAACCCGGCGCGAAGGAAAACGCCGTTCCCGAACGGGGCTGGAATGGGAATTACAAGCTCCGACACGGGTTTCGGCGGCGTCGGACCGACACTGCGCTAAGATCGCAGTAGGCCTCGTTTTCCTATAAAATCGCGCCGTTGCGCGCACGGCGAACAAAGGAGCACATCGAGTGGCAATGGAAATAGTGCTGGCTAATCCCCGCGGTTTCTGCGCCGGAGTCGACCGGGCTATCGAGATAGTGGAAAGAGCGCTGGATATTTTCGGCCCCCCCATCTATGTGCGCCACGAGGTGGTGCACAACAAGTACGTCGTCGACGATCTCGCCGACAAGGGCGCGGTATTCGTCGAGGAATTATCTGAGGTGCCTGATGGCGCGACCGTCATATTCAGCGCTCATGGCGTGTCGAAGGCCGTGCGCCGGGAGGCGGACGAGCGCGGTCTGGAGATTTTCGATGCAACCTGTCCCCTCGTGACAAAGGTCCACATGGAGGTGACCAACTATCTGAAAACCGGCCGTGACACGATTCTCATCGGGCACGCCGGACATCCGGAAGTGCAGGGCACACTGGGCCAGTGGGAGGCGGGCGACAGCCACGGCGCGCGGATGTATCTCGTCGAGGGGCCGGAAGACGTTGACAAGCTCGAGGTCGACGATCCCGAGAATCTCGCCTTCGTGACCCAGACGACGCTGTCGATGGATGACACGGCGGAAGTCATCGACGCGCTTCGCGCCCGATTTCCGACCATTACCGGTCCGAAGAAGGACGACATCTGCTACGCGACGCAAAACCGCCAGGACGCGGTCAAGCGGCTGGCCCCCGAGTGCGACGTGTTCATCGTCGTGGGATCGCCATCGAGCTCGAACTCCAATCGCCTGCGGGAGCTGGCGAACAAGCTCGGCACCAGCGCTTATCTGGTCGACAACGCCGAGGAGCTCAATCGGGACTGGTTCGAGGGTGCCGGACGAGTGGGAATCACTGCCGGGGCCTCGGCGCCCGAGATCCTGGTACAGTCGGTGCTGTCGCGCCTCAAGTCCTGGGGCGGTAGCTACGTCGAGGAAAAGGAAGGCAAGCGCGAGCGCGTGGTATTTTCGTTGCCGAAGGCGCTCGTGCGTGAATCGGAGAGTCGGGGACAATCCGTGTCCCCAAGTGGCACAAAGGGTTAGTCGACTACCAGCAGTTGCCCGGAGTTTTCATGCCCGCCGAGGTCAGCGTGATGACGTTGCAGTCGGCATCCGAGTGGCTGCCGGCGGGCGATGCGTTCAGCGTGAAGGCAGCTGGCCCAACGGCAGTGACCGTCACCGCCCAGTTACCATCGTTTGACGTGGCGGGGTGGGCCGCGTAGCCGAGGGTAGTCGTGCTGGTCGCGTAGGCGTTGTTGTCAGAGAAATGTTTCTCCTGCAACGCCGCGATGCGCAGCAGCGCCGTGTGCGCGTCGGAACGCTTGGTCTCCCGCACGTAGCTCTGGTACGAGGGGTAGGCGATCGCCGCCAGCACGGCAACGATGACCACCACGATCATCAGCTCGATCAGGGTGAAACCGCCGCCCCTGCGCGAGCCGGCTTGGAAAGTCTTTCGCTTGTAGCCTGTCATCGATCTGTCATCCACTGTTGGTGCCAATTCCGACCCGATCGGTGCGAGGTCACCGCCGAATCTCAAAGTCCTGTCTCCTCGAACCAATATGTTCGCACTCGCGGCAGCTCGAGCCCGGGATCGACCACGGTCGCGCCACCGCTGCTGCCGATCAGCAGCGAGATCCCGTCGGGCAGGAAGACGGGCACAGCCGACGACGGGATGCCGCTGCCCAGTGTCAACGTGCGGTCCGAAACCGACAGCGGCTCGGTGTCGGGAGATTGATCCCAGTTGAACACCGCCGTGCCGTTCAGCACGTTAATGCCGTACAGCTGCCCTCCGCCTTCGGCCAGGCTGCAGGCCGCCACGTCCACCACCTGCTCCGGCAGGTAGGTCGTGAAGAACACCGTTCCTCCGAGCACCACGGGAGAGGAAAGTCCTTTCTCACCCGGCTCGACGAGGTCGAGATAGTAGCCATTGGCATTCTGCAGGTCCGAGAGATCCGAGCCCTCGGGCTCCACGATGCTCGTGACATCAAACAAATCGCCCGCAATCCCGGGACTGTCAAGGGCGCCTTGCAAGGATGTGAAATTGTCCGCAATTCCGTCATCCGCCAACCCAGAGGATAAACCGTCGTCGGCCATGGGTCCGATGACTGTGTCACGGAATGCGTAGAAACGGTCCTGGGTGGTGAGGTCCAGCGGACTGGCCCGGTTGCCGCTGACGATGGCCACCAGGTCGTAGTTCGCGGTGCTCGCGAACCCGGCCCCTCCGCGCACCTGGACCACGTCGGGCGGCTCGAAGAACTTGCGCCGATCGGCCAGGGTCTCGTCGTTGGACACCAGGGCGAGCCGTCCGACGACGGCCTTGACCCTGGAGGTGGTGCTCGCAGCCGGATCCGCGGGCGCCAGATCCACCCGCCAGAGCTGGCCGCCGGTGTCACCGACCAGAATGCGATCGGTGTTGCCGTCGCCGTTGGCGTCCAGCAGCGCCAGTTCGGAGGGGATCGGAAAGCGCATTTTCGGCTCTACCAGGATGGAAGCCGCGGGATCGCTGGAAACGACGACCCGGTCGCCTGAACCCGGGTCGTTTTCGCTGATGGAGAGCCAGCGCTCGCCGGTCAGCGGGTCCGCCATGTAGATGGCGTTGCCCAGTCCGCCCGGCCCGAAGCCGCCGTCTTGAGCGTCGTCGTAGCCACCGGCGAAGAACATGGCGGTGACGGGGCCCACACCGCCGGGGACGGTAGTGTTGGCCAGGGCGACGGTCGCGAGCTGCGGGCGCGACCACGTTTGCCCGAGGCGCGGGTAGTCGGTGCTGCCGCCGCGTATGCGCCAGTGGTAGACCGGATTGATGCCGTTGACCACATCAGGATTGTTCGGATCGACGCCGGCCCGCGGGGTCACTTCCAGCGAGTAGATTTCGTTGCCGCCGCGGCGCTGGCCGATGATGATGCGGGCAAAGTCACCGTCTGCCTCCTCGATGACGCCGTCCTTGTCGATGTCGTTGAGCCACACCGTCGCCGTGCCGTCGACGCCGTAAGTGTGGTTTCCGAGCGTGTTCTCACGCACCTTGGTGAGCCGTCTGAGCGTGCTCTGCGGATAGAAGATGAACTCCTCGACGCCGTTGTAGCCGTTGATCAGGCGCACCGCGCCGTCGTTGGTGCCGACGACGACTTTTACGACCGGGTCGTCGCTGTCACCGCCCATCGTGAACGGCACCGCGCTCGAGTGAAGCGGATCGTTGAAGCTGTAGCGATCCTCGAGCGTGTTTCCATCGATGTTTTCATCATCCACGTCCTGCCCGCGAATCCACTGTATGTGAGTATTCAACTCGGTGACCAGGGCGGCACGCTCCGCGGGCGTGAGCGTGGCGACCGGCGCCCCGGGCCATCCCAGCAGATCCTTGGTCTGCTGAAGCTTCTCGTCATCGGTGCCGTCGGTGAGCCCATCGAGGATGCCGTCGGTGTTGTCGTCCTGCACCTCGTGGCCGCCGGTGACGAGATTCACTCCCCCTGGAGCGGGCGGAGCGGACAGATCGGTATACGTGAACACCCTCCGCGTCAGGTGTCGCGCGGGCGGAACGGTATCGTTCGGCGCCGTGTTGCCGGCGCCTCCCAGCTGCACCTCGGCGCCGTCGTTGATGCCCGGTGAGTCTGCGTCGATCCAGAAACTCTTGGCAGTGGCAAGAATGCGCCCGTCTGCTCCGATGGCGGGATCGCCGTTGGCGTCGAGTATCTCTCCGAGAGTGCAGAGGTCAGTGTCCTCGCAGACTTCGTACTTCTTGACGTTTCCGGGCCAGGCCACCTTGCTGGTAGGCTCGAAGAGCGAGAAATACACCTCGTTCAGATTCTGCAGCCTGTTGAAGGAGTTGACCGACAGCGAGGGCGTTGCAAACGAGGTGGTGCGTTGCAGAATGTTCGACGTGATGTCGTTGAAGGTCTGGCGCAATTCTGCCGTGCTGTTGGCCTCGTAGAACTCGCCCCCGCCCTGTCTGGCGAGCTGCTTGAGCCATTCGTTGGAGATGTTGAGCCCTATCGTATAGGTCGTGACGGTATTCGGACCCGGGACACTGGCACTCTGGTCATTGGCCGGGTCGTTGAGCCACGATGTCAGCTCGAGACCGCACTGCTCCGCCGAGGAGATGGAATCACCCGTGCTTTCGAGCGACGTCGCGCAGCTGCTGTTCCCGGTGAGGTCGCGGATGAGACCCCGGGAGCTGTTTCTGTTGGCGAGGCCGTCGGTGAGCAGGACGATGAAATTCGACTGGCACTCGCTGGTGATGGGCGAGACGTAATTGGGATCGCCGGTGATGTTCTCGGTCACGCAGGCCTGGGCATTCAGGTTCGAGTCCGTGCACCCCGGATCGCGCACGACGGTGCCGCCGGTGTAGCTCGCCGGGTGACTGACGCGCGTCGAGCGCCGCACCGAGTCGCTGCTGGTGCCGCGGTTGAGGCCCCATTTGACGGGATCGCCGCGATAGTAGGCCGCCGCCTCCCAGAGATTATCGACGATGGGCGTGGTGCCCCGATGATCGAGCTCGTTGACCACCTGTTTGAGCCGCTGGCGAACGGTGGTGACCGGCACGCTCGGCAGATCGCCGACGTTCACCCGCATCGTGATGCGCAGCTGGGGCGCATCTCCGGGCGAAGTGTCGTGACTGGTTGCAATTCGTGAGCCGCTGCCGCTGGTGCGCATGAGGATGACGAGGTCGTTGCCCGCGCTCCAGCCCGTGACGCCGTTGACGACCGCGTCGATGATGGTCGAGAGATCGGGGCTCTCCTGGGCCTCACCGGCAGTCCATGGCGCCGGACTCCACGCCACCGAGGAGGTGACCGGCGTGCGGCTGAGGACGTCGGTTCCGGAGCCCGAGACGAACGGACCGGCGGTGTCGACCGCGTGGGCGGCGAAGGAGATCGTCACCGGGTCGCCGGGCGGATTGACGGCGATAGCGCCGGGGTCAGCCGCCTCGAAGACCAGGCGGGCGTCCACAATGGTGGCGCCAGCGGGCACTTCGACGCCCTGGAAGCGCAAGCCGTTGGCTTTGTTGGCGTCCATCTGCACGATAGTGTTCGGCGTGTCCAGGGCGAGATCGGAGACGTTCTGATTGACGTCGTCGACGTCGAGGGAGGGCCGCGCGCTCACTTCCTGCACGGTGCATCCCCCTCCGGGTCCCGGCGGCTGGGTGGTGTCGAAATCGATGCGCAGCAAAGGCGCCAGGCTCGGGTCGCCGTCGAAGCTGGCGGTATTGCGTGGTCCGCCGGATACCTGATCGCTGATGACGAAGGTCAGGGCGTTGCCGCCGCACCAGCCGGGGCGATCGACAATCTCCTGAACGATGGCGGTGAGGTCGGGAGAGGTCTGCGCAATGCCTTCTCGCCACTCTCCTGCCGGCGCGTTCCACTGCACGCTGTTCAGGGTCGTCGGGCGCGAAGAGATATTGTTATTGGTTTCGGCAAAGGCTGGGCTGTCATCTGAATTCTGTCCCTTGATTTCCAACTTGACGGCACCGCTGCCATCTTCCACCGGCACGAACTCGAGGACCGCGCTCTTGATGCCCTGGCCCTGGGGGATGCGCACGTCCTCGAAGCGAAGCCCGATGGTCTGTTTGCCCGACGATGTGGCGGGGTCTCCGTAATCGACGTAGAGCTGGGCGGCTTGGGCCGGGCCGCCGCTGTAATCGAAGGTGCGCGCCTGACGATCGCCATTGCCGGAAAAAAGGACGCTGAGCGCATTACCTGCGGCCCAGCCGGTCAGCGCGCCGCCCGGTGTGCCAACGATCTCCTGAATAATGCTCTTCAGGTTCGGGGAGCGGAATCGATCGCCCGGCTGAGCCCACTCGGGCACGCCGTTCCATTTCACCGAGGCCGCCGTTGTGGCCCGGCTGGAAATATTGTTTGCAGCCGCTGCGAACGAAGGAGAATCGGCAATCGCATGACCACGAAACGTCATGTTGGTGGCGGTGTCGCCGACCGCGTTGGCAACGAACTCGAGGCGCGCGTTCAGAATCGGAGCGTTTGCCGGGATGGGCACGTTCTGGAACCGTAGTCCGTTGACGTTTGCGCAGCATTCCATGGCGCTCGCGGTGGTGTCGACCGCGCCCGCAGGGGACTCCGCGGCGTCGTCGCTCGCTGCCTGGATCGAAAGGATCACGCTCGTCTCGCCGCCGAAGGACTGCGTCTCGGTCATTTCCAGCTGCGGGCTGTCGATTTCCGTTTCGATGCCGAGCTGCTCGGCATCGTTCTCGATCCCCACGACGCGCTGATTCACCTCCGGGATCAGGCCGAGCTCCACGTCCTGGGCGTCGGCGTCGACGTAGGAGACCGGAAACAGAATCGGACCGCCCGGCGTGTGGAAGCGCGCGAGGCCGATGTTCACGTCGTTGACCTCGTCGAGGATGGCGTTGAGGGCGACTTTGACGCGGTCCAGGCGATCGAGATCCTGGCCGTCATTCGCCGACATACTGCCCGAACTGTCGAGGATGAGAAGGATATTGGGCCGTATCCCCTCGGAGAAGGCACGGTTACCGACGTAGATCTCGGTGTCGTCAGCGTGGATGGTGAGCGGCAGACCGGCCATCGCGCCCGTGNNGATGGTGAGCGGCAGACCGGCAGCAAAGCCGGTCAGAGCGGCGAAAGCAAAGCTCAACGCGCGGATGCGTTTCATACCCCATGCCGGCACGACCCATACGGACGCTCCCAGCCGTGTTATGCACGGTCGGGGAGCTTATGGATCGGACCGTTCCTCCTCAGTTTTTTATGTGTTTGGGTCCGATTACTGCTTGGGTGCTATCTGGTAGGCGCCCAGATTAATTTTCCTCATCACAACATTGTTTCCGCTGTGCCCTGTAGCTCTGAAATTGAAGTGCGCCGCCTGAAAGCTGGTCGCGCTGTAGAGCGACCCGGGCGGTGGCGGCGTGAAACCGAGAAAAATGGTCTCGTAGCTCGCGCTGTCGGCCGCTCCGGCAAAGGAGCTAGGTGTGGCCCCGCCCCTGTAGCAGCTCGGCGATTCGGGGCATGTGACGTCGAACGCGAGGTTGTCGTCAAATGCCTGATTGATGCCGGTCTCGGCCGCCTGGAACGCGTGCGTCTGCACCTGGGTGTTCGAGGCGATGCGTTCCTGCAGTGACGACGTATTCATGGTCGTCACACCGAGCAGCGTCAGCACGACCAGCAGAATCATCGCGACGATGAGCACCGCTCCCGACTGATGCGCACGCGCGGGTGAATTCAACGTTTTCATGAAAGATTCCTCACTACCGCAGTCGTGGTAAAGACACGCCGGCGCCGGCGGTCGTTATAGGGACCGAATTTCGCACGGAGCGCGCCGTTGTGGATCTGGTCGTCTTGGTCGTTGACGGTGTAGGTTTTCGTATCTTTATCCTCTTCGCGGCCGTACTCGTTAACGGTGCGCATGAGTACCGCCAGGCGGACGCTGACGATTTTGGCCCAGTTCACTGCTGGATCCGTATCGGCGAGCGGCGGCTCGCCCGCGCGCACGTAGCTGTCCAGCACGCCGTCGCCGTCACCGTCGACGCCATAGAGTATCTGCAGCTGCTCGACGCCCTCGAAGATTTCCTCGTATGCCTCCACGAAAGGGGCACCCGGAGGGGAGCCCGTGGGCCTGATTACCGCCCGGTACAACGACGGGCGGATCTCACCGTTACCGCGGTTGTTATCGCCGATGTAGTAGCGCACCGCCACGTAGGGGGCAATCAAGGACGAGGCGCTGGCGTTATAGGCGTTCCTGAGCTGTTGCGCCTGCACGGTCGCTGGGCTCGTCGACGACGTCGCCGCGATAACAGGCGCATTAATCCAGAAGATGTCCGCAGTGCCGCAATTCGAGATCGCGGCCACCTGACCCCGGGCGAATCCCCTGGCTAATCCGACGTCGATCGGTGAATCGCTGCCACTGACGACATCGCTGATGACCTGAAGATCGAGTATGTCATCATTCCAGCCGCCGGTCTCCATGCTCCCGGCGATATATCTGATGGTGATGGCGTCGGTTTCCGGGAGGACTTCGCCGGTAGCGCCGCCGTTAGTCGTATCGGTCGCTGCGTCGAGGTCCACCGTGACGGGATATTGGCTTGGCAGGAAACGGTTTGTGTCGGCGTCGAGGTCCATGCCCTCGATGGGCGGCACGATGGCTCCGTTGTATCCAACGTCAAGAAAAGCAGGGTCCATGTTGAAGCGCCACAGTTCGCCTTCGACATCTCCCGCGGCTAGCGGCACGTTGGCCCTCACGGTGTCCAGGCGATCGGCGCAGCCGAAGTATCCGGCCATGCGGATATCCTTGACTATCATGTCAAGCGCGTAGCGGGCCGTCTCCTGCAGGCGGGCCATCTGGGTCGCCGTGTTGTACGTGTCGCGGTTGTTGATGAACAGCGTCACAGCGCCGCCGAGCAGGATGGCGCCGATGGTGATGGCCACCATCAGCTCGACCAAGCTGAGACCCCGCTCGCGATTTAGCCTGTTTCTGCCGATGCTCATGGCCACACCGTCCAGGTATGTTCCACCAGGCAGGCACCGGAACCGGCGTCCCAGAAGCGAGCGGCGATGGCGTCGCATTCAGCTGCCGTCCCCGGCACACGAACGGTTCCGCCGAAGTCCCTCGGCGTGCGATCGAGCCAGCGAACGGTGACGTCGTAGAAATTCGCCGTGGCGTTGGCGGTGATGATTGCGCTGCCACCGGGAAGGTTTTCCTCGACAGCATCGTACCAGCAGCTCAAATCCATCTCGATAGTCGTCCCACCCTGCAGATCCTCGAAGGTCGGATCACAAAGGAGATCGGGATCGGCCGCCGTGTAATCCGCGAGATTTTCAGGATTGACGCGCATGCGATCGATGATATCGGAGGCGATGTGGGTCGCCTGCGTGCGCACGTAGGCATCGTGATTGAAACGCAGGCCCTGGGCTTGAAGGGCGGCCAGGCCGAGCAGGCCGATGGCGAGCACGAGAAGGGCCACGAGCACCTCGATGATGCTGAAGCCGGCGCTACGCAGGGGCCGAGGAGTGTCTGTCGTGCGTTGTTTCATCATGGGCATACCGTTGCGGGGCCGGCTACGCTGGCAAAGCCGGTTGGTGATATCTCGATAGTGCGTCCTTCATCGCGGTCATCGCAGTACTTGAACTCTGTTTGCGCGCAAACGAGGGTTCCGCATGCGAGAGCCATGTCACTGCCGAGTCCCGTGGCATCGAATGTAATGCCGCGGAACGCGCCATTGATGTTGGTGGCAATGAGAGTCGAGTTGCCCATGTCCGGATTGAAGCGGCGAAGAACCTCCTCATTGGGCACGCAACCGAGATCATCTGGGAAACCATCGCCGTTGCTGTCGTTGCAACGGGGGTCATCCGGCTCGTCGAATGTGCCCACCGCTCCGCCCAGGTACGCGGGAACGTGATCGGTGACAACGATCCAGCCGCCCTCGAAATTGCCACTGCCAGGGACAGCATCGCAGGTAGGGGCAGTGGTTGTTACATTCGCACTCTTGCACAGCGATACGCGGGCATTACGCGTCACCGCCTGGTTGCGCGCGTAGTTCAACGCCGTGACCATCGTATTGAGGCGCGCCGATCGGGCATTGTCCTTGACGAATTCGGACAGATTGGGCACGGCAACAGCGGCGAGAATGGCCGCGATGACGACCACGATAATCAGCTCCGCGATGGTGAAACCGCCTTGATGCTTCATCATGCCTTTACGTCCGTTCCAGTCGTCCTATCGGCAGGCGTGCTCCGCCGCCCGCTGCACGTCCCAGCCGGCATCGCAGACACGCTCGCCGCCGAGCGGCTGTGCGCAGACGTTGTTCTCCTTTTCCTGAACGACGACGCTGCCTTCGGCGCCGTTCGTGCACAGGACCTTGTAGTAGTAGTCGTTACCGTCCTTGCCCTGGGGCAGGACGCGCTTCACGGGATCGGCCAACGCCTGTGTCGACAGCAGTGCGGCGGAGGCGCTCAACATCGTGGCTAGGAATGTGGTTCTCATGGCCCGACTCCAATTCACGTGCTAAACGTATCAGCTGGACACAGTACCTCACGCCACCGATGGGTTGCACGGCGCTCTCGGAGCTGCCGTGACGAGTCATCGGGGCCGGCGCCGTCCCGATACGCAACAAATAGCATCCTCGGCCGAAGGGGGCCATGACGGAATCGACAAACGGCCTCCGGGGACCGACGAAAGGCGCCGGAACGCCCGGATTTGTGCTGTGGGACAGGGTTGAGCGGCGGTGCCAATTCCTAGACCGAACGGGAACTTAGGTCGTATACTGAGCGAACGGCGGCAGGTTCCAATCGACGCTCCCCCGCCCGATAGATTATGCCAATCGACTCACAGCCCTGTTCAGACGACTCCGCCGGCCCGGCTCCCGCAGCCGAGCGCGTGCGCGCGGCCCGGATCCTCGACGCGGCCGGCATCACGCCGACGCCGCAGCGGGTCGAGATCGCCAGGATCCTGCTGGCGAGACCCCAGCATCTTTCCGCCGAGCAGGTGCTCTGTATCTTGAAGCAGGGTGAGCTGTCGGTATCCAAGGCGACGGTCTACAACACCCTCGGTCTGTTCGCGAAAAGGGGCCTCGTGCGCGAGGTCATTGTCGATCCCAGCAAGGTCTTTTACGACTCCAACTGCAGCGAGCATCATCACTTCTACGACGTCGAATCCTGCACACTGACCGATATCGACGCCGGGGATGTCGACATCGGCGGATTTCCGGATGCGCCCGAGGGCAAGGTGGTGGATCGAGTGGACGTAATTGTCCGCGTGCGCAGCCGCCAGGGGTGACGCCTGCACCGTTTTCGCGAGCCCTGCGCGAGCGAAACCGAAAATCCACAGTGGCGTATTCGATGCTCAACCGTCCAGGTATCCGCCCTTGACGCAAAATCTCGGCGAGCTGCTTGTGGAGCGCGGGAAGCTCGAGCCCGAGAAGCTCGAGCGCGCGCGGCGCCTCGAGCGCGACAGCGGCGAGCGGCTCGGAGCGCTGNNGCAGGACAGCGGCGAGCGGCTCGGGGCGCTGCTGGTGCAGCTCGGAATGCTCGCCGAGCGCGACCTGGCCGAGACCCTCGCCGAGGAGCTCGATCTGGAGCTCGCCCGCGCCGACTCGTATACGCCCTCGCCGGCAGTGCCCGACCGCGTGTCTCCCGAATTCCTGCGCAGCGCGCGGGCCGTGCCTCTCGAGGAGACCCCCGAGCACGTGCTCGTCGCCATGGCCGATCCGCTCGATGAGTTCACCACCCAGGCGATGGAGCTGGCCCTCGGCAAGCCGGTCGTTGCGCGCGTCGGCATCATCTCGGAGATCGAGTCGGCTATCCAGCGCCAGTACAGCAACGGGGCGGGCACGCTCGCGCACATCGCGGGCGAATACCGTGCCGACGTGCGCCACGACGTGGACGACATCCAATACTTGAAGGATCTGGCCAGCGAGGCGCCGATTATCAGGCTCGTGAATACGCTCATCAGCCGCGCGCTCAAGGCGAAGGCCTCCGACATTCACTTAGAGCCCTTCGAGAACACCCTCAAGGTGCGGTTTCGCATCGACGGCGTCCTGCGCGAGGTCGAGGCGCCACCGGTTCACTCGACAGCGGCCGTGGTCTCGCGCATCAAGGTCATGGCGAATCTCAACATCGCCGAGCGGCGCCTGCCCCAGGACGGCCGCATCAAGCAGCAGGTCGAGGGGCGCGAGATCGACATGCGCATCTCGACGGTGCCGACCATGCACGGCGAGAGCGTGGTCATGCGCATTCTCGACAAGGGCAGCCTGCCGTTGGAGTTTGCGAGCCTCGGCTTCGACGCCAAAGCACGCGGAGCATTCGAGAGCATTCTGATGCGGCCCCAGGGGATCATACTGGTCACCGGCCCCACGGGCAGCGGAAAGACGACCACGCTCTATACGGCGCTGCATGCGCTCAATACGCCCGATAAGAAAATACTGACCGTCGAGGATCCGGTCGAATATCAGCTCGAGGGCGTCAATCAGATACAGGTCAAGCCGCAGATTGGCCTCAGCTTTGCGAACGCCCTGCGGTCGATACTGAGACAGGATCCCGACGTGATCATGATCGGTGAGATGCGCGACCTGGAAACCGCCAAGATCGCCGTGCAGGCGGCGCTCACCGGCCACAAGGTGCTCTCGACCCTGCATACGAACGATGCGGCGAGCAGCGTGACGCGCCTGCTCGACATGGGCGTCGAGGACTTTCTGCTGACCTCCACCGTTAACGGCGTGCTTGCACAGCGCCTGGTGCGTGTGCTTTGCGGGCACTGCAAGGAGTCCTATCGGGTCTCGAACGATCTCGCCGACGAGCTCGGCCTCACGCGGTTCGGCGACGCATCGGATCTGACCCTGTACCGGCCTGTCGGCTGCGAGGCCTGCGACCACACGGGCTACCGCGGCCGCACCTGCATTCTCGAGTTGCTCGTCATGTCCGAAGGCGTGCGACAGTGCATTCTCGATCACGGTGACGCCGCGGCCATCCAGCGCACGGCCGCGGCCGAAGGCACCGTCAGCATGCACGAGGACGGGCTCGCCAAGGCGCTCGCCGGCGTCACCAGCGTCGAGGAGGTCGAACGGGTCACGCGGGAGGCCTGAGCGCGATGCCGGTATTTCATTACAAGGCGGCCAACATCAGCGGCGATGTCGTCCAGGGCGAGATGGAGGCGGCCAGCCTGGACGCGGTGATTCGCCAGCTCCAGGCGCAGGGACACATTCCCATACGTGCCGAGGAGATCTCGGGCGCGGGGCCGGCCGAGGCGTCGCCAGCGTTCTCGTTCTCGCGGCGAAGGGCCGGGCGCGCGGAGGTGAGCGTATTCACCATCGAGCTGGCGACGCTGCTCCAGGCGGGCCTGCCGCTCGACAGGGCGCTCGAGACGCTGGTCGGCATCGCCGATCGCACGCCGTTTCGCGACGTGCTCGAAGCGTTGCTCGCGGACGTGCGCGGGGGAGCCTTTCTGTCCGCCGCGCTCGAATCCCACGGGCGGCTTTTCTCGCGCTTCTACCGCAACATGGTCAAGGCCGGCGAGGCCAGCGGGGCGCTCGATGCCGCTCTCGCGCGCCTGGCTGAGTTCATGGAGCGGTCCCGGGAGCTGCGCGACTCCATCCTCTCGGCGCTGCTCTATCCCATGGTGCTGGTGTTCGTGGGCATCGTTTCCATGGCCATCATTCTCGGGCTGGTCATCCCGAAGATTTCGGCGATGTTCGACGAAGCGGGGCAGCAGCTGCCCTGGTTCACGCAGGTGGTGGTGTCGACCGGTCACTTCGTGCAGGTGTACTGGTGGGTCATGGCGCTTGCGGCGGCGGCAATCTACATTCTGCTGCGCCGCCAGTATGCCGAGGCGGCGAGCCGCCTGCGCTGGGACAGCCGCATGCTGCGCGCGCCGCTCGTCGGTCCGCTCATCGCGCGCCTCGAGGCGGCGCGCTTCACGCGCACGCTCGGAACGCTGCTCGGCAACGGCGTGCCTCTGCTCGATGCTATCGCCATTGCCAAGGAAGTCGTTTCCAACCGGTTCATCGCCAATGGTATCGGCCGCGTCGCCGAGCGGGTACGCCAGGGTGAGGGACTTGCGCGGCCGCTCAGCGAGGCGCGCGTTTTCCCGCCGCTCGCCGGTCACCTGCTTCAGGTCGGCGAGGAGAGCGGCAATCTGGAAAACATGCTCATGCAGCTCGCGCAGATCTACGAGCGCGAGGTGAAATCGGCGTTGGGCCGGCTCATGGCAGTGCTCGAGCCGGCGCTGATCATCGGACTGGCCGTGATTATCGCAGCCATCATCCTGTCCATCGTGGTGGCCATCCTGAGCATCAACAACCTGACTTTCTAGCCGTGAAACCATCGACCAATCCCCGTCGCACCAGGGCGTTCACCCTGATCGAGCTGCTTGCCGTGATCGCCATACTGGGACTCATCGCCGCGTTTGCCGTGCCGCAGGTGCTCAAATGGGTCTCCGGGGCTCGCAGCGATTCGGCGCGCATCCAGATCGAGGCGCTCGGGGCCAGTATCGATCTCTATCGCCTCGAAGTGGGCAGCTTCCCACCGAACCTCGAGGCGCTGGTCGAGAAGCCTGCCGGCGTCGAGAAGTGGAATGGCCCCTATCTCAAGAAAAAGACCATTCCAAAGGATCCGTGGGGCAACGACTACATCTATCGCTATCCCGGCAGAAACGGCCCCTACGATCTCTTGTCGTTGGGCGCCGACAATGCCGAAGGCGGCGAGGGGGAACAGAAGGACATCGTGAGCTGGGAGTGAGGGTCCGCCCCGACCAGAAAAGCGCTCGTTGCGTGAGGCCATCAACGGCCGGATTCACGCTGCTCGAGCTGCTGGCCGTTCTTCTCATATTGGCGCTGGTGACGGCCTTGGTCGTGCCGTCGCTCGGCGGCGGCGCCTCGGTGGAGATAAAGAGCGCGGCGTTGAGTCTCGCCGCCGGGCTGCGTCAAACGCGCAACCATGCATTGAACGACAATCGTCCGGCCGTCCTCGCGCTCGATGTCAACAAGCGCGAATTTCAGCTGCCAGGTGAGCCGCGCGCTCGAAAGCTGCCGCAGCAGATTGAAATTTCGCTTTTCACGGCCCGCTCTGAGCGGCTCGATGAGTATCGTGCCGGTATCCGTTTCTTTCCCGACGGCAGCTCGACCGGCGGGCGCATCACGCTCACCACCGACGCGATGCGCTATCTGGTCGACGTGGACTGGCTCACGGGCAGGGTGAGCGTCATCGAGTCCGTCGTCGAGGAGGCCGTGGGGCGATGAGCGCGAGACGGGCGAACCGGGGGTTCTCGCTGCTCGAGGTGCTGGTGGCCTTCACGATTCTCGCCATGCTGCTGGGGGCGCTGTTCCAGGTCTTTGGCGGCGGCATGCACGCCGCCCGTTCCGGGGACCGCCACACCCGCGCGACGGTCATTGCGCAGTCGCGGATGGCTGCCGTCGGCGTCGAGCAGCCGCTGGTGGAAGGTGTCGAGAGCGGCAGGGTCGACGACGGCTACAACTGGCGCACTACCATCAGTGCCTACACCGACGAGCAGCTCCAACAGGCCGAGACGCTGCCGCAGCCTTTCACCGTGAGTGTCGAGGTGTTCTGGGAAGAGGGCGGGGCATCGCAGGGCGTGTCCCTGACATCCATGCGCCTGGGAGCGGCGGGCACGTGAGGCAGCGCGCCGAGCGCGGGTTTACGCTGCTCGAGGTCCTGGTGAGCATCACCATCTTCTCGCTCGTCATCGTGGTTCTGTATGCCGGATACAGGCTCGGGCTGCGCAGCTGGGAGAGCGGCGAGCAAACCCATGCCGCTATCTCCGAGCTGCGCCTGGCGGGCTCTTTCATTCGCCGACATGCCGCACAGGCGTTCCCCCTCGCCATCAGCAGAAACAATGCCTGGCGTCTGTGGTTCGAAGGCGACACAAAACGCGTAGTGTTCGTCACCGCCATGCCGGCCTATCTCGGCGAGGGCGGTATGTACGAGATGACGCTTTCGGTCGAGGAGCACGACGACGCCTCCGTGCTGATGGTGTCGCGGCGCCTGCTGCATCCCGATGCGGAGTCGGGGCAGCCGGGCGTCGATGATCAGCCGCGCCCGCTGATCGGCGATCTGGTCAGCGCCCGATTCGATTTTTTCGGTGCCGCCAGCCCCGACAGCGAACCGTCCTGGCAGCGTCGCTGGGAGGCCAAGCAGAGGCTGCCGAATCTGGTGCGTTTGCGCCTGAGCAGCAAGCTCGCCGGCGAGTGGCCCGATATCATCGTACGCCTGCCGACCGATGCGGTGCGCTATCAGCGCACGGCGGCGCCGGGCGGGCCGGGAGAGGCGATCCCGGAGGCCTATCCGACAGGCAGGGACGGCTCGATTCTCGCGCCGGGGTTGACCCGATGAGGGCGCCTGCGTGTGCAAGACCCGAGGGCGGGTTCGCGCTCGTCATCGTCTTGTGGGCCGGCGTTCTGCTCGCCGTCATCGCCGCGAGCTTCGCTTTCAGCATGCGCGTGGAGACGCGTCTCGCCGGTAACCTGGTGGAGCGCGCCAAGGCGCAGGCGATCGCCGATGCAGGCGTGCACCGCGCCATTCTGGGCCTGCTGGCCGATGCGCGGACACGGCGCTGGATCGCCGATGGCCGCAGCTACGAGCTGCCTTTCGGCGACGGCCGCATGCGGTTTCGCCTGCAGTCGGAGAATGGCAAGGTGGATCTGAATGGCGCCCCCGAGGCGCTGGTCCAGGGGCTGATGAGCTCGCTCGCGCAAGCCGGCCACCTCGAGGACGCGCGTCGGGCGGAGAGCATCGCCGCCGCCATCCTCGACTGGCGGGACCCGGATCACCGGGTCCGCCCGGGCGGCGCCGAGGACCGTCACTATCGTGCGGCGGGGGAGGTCTTCGGGGCCCGTGATGGCGCGTTTCTGAGCGTCGCCGAGATCAACCAGGTGCTCGGCGTGGATGCGCGCCTCTACGAGCGGCTGGCGCCGCTGGTGACGGTCTACTCGTGGGCACCCCAGGTGGACCCGATGACCGCCCCCCGCGAAGTGCTGCTTGCCGTTCCAGGCCTCGATGCCGCCGCGGTCGAGGCGTTTGTGGCCGCGCGGGAAAGCATCTATGCCCTTCAGGACGCGGGCGCAGAGAGCGCAGAGCCGCTGCCGCGGCTGCCCGTGGAGCTGCTGTCGGCAGGCGCGCGCTACCTGTCGCGGGCCGATTCCAGGGTTTACACTGTGGATGCAGAGGGCGAGCTCGCGGGCGGTGCGCGTGCCAGCCGACGCGCGGTCGTGCAGCTGACCGGAGACGCCCGCAGACCTTTCGCAATCCTTGCCTGGTTCGATTCGATTCCCGATCCGCAACTCCAGCCGCAAGCCCCCTGACACCGATGAAAACAAGCAAGCAAACGCGATTGCCGTTCGTTCGAAATGACCGCCGGCGTTCGTGTATCCCCGGAGATTGACGCGATGCGTCTCGCTGAGTTCTTGGAGTGGTGGCGCGCGGAGCTCGCCGGCATGCTGCCCGAAGCGCTGAGGCGCCGCTGGGCGCGGCGGCACGAGACCGTGCGCCTGACATCGCTCGATGGCGAGGTGTGCATCAGCAGACGCCTGAACGGCCGCCTGGAGGAGCTCGGCCGTGTCGAAGCCATGGCACCGGGCGCACGCGAGCGCCTGGACGCGATCCTCGGCGAGGCCGGGCTCGTCGCGACCCGCATCGAGGTCGGTATACCCGCTGACAAGGTCCTCACCAAGCAGATACGCCTGCCGCTGGCCGCGGAGGAGAATCTGCATCAGGTGCTCGGTTTCGAAATGCAGAGGCAGACGCCGTTTCGTGCCGAGCAGGTGTACTTCAATCATGCGATCACGGCACGTGATCCGCATGGCCAGCAGATTGCCGTGGCGCTCTGCGTCGCGCCGCGGGCAGCGATCGACGGTGTCCTGGACCTGCTCGGGGCACGGGACTTCGAGCCCGTCAATGCGGGTGCCGCGTCCGATGGGGGGAAACACGTCTTCGCATTCCGCGCCGACGACGCGCTGCAACTGCCCTCGAGCAATCTGAGGCGTGCGCTCTGGGCGTTGAATGCGCTGCTCCTGGTGGCGGTCATCGCCATACCGTTTGTTCAGCAGCAACGCCATCTGGAGAAGCTTCGAACGCGTCTCGCTGAAACGCGAAGCGCCGCCATGACGGCTTCGGACCTGCAGCAGCGCATCGACGGGCAGCGCGAACGTGCCCGATTTGTGTTTGCGCAAAAGGCCAGTCAGCCGGCGGCGGTGGAGCTGCTCGAAGAGCTGAGCCGCCAGCTGCCGAACGACACCTGGTTGTTTCGTGTCGAGATACGTGATGGCAAGGTGCACATTCAGGGCACCTCGGCGGCGGCCTCGGCGCTCATCGCCGAGCTCGAGGACTCGCAATTGCTCGAAGGTGTTCGCTTTGCCTCGCCGGTGACGCAGGATGGCGCCAGCGGCCGTGAGCGTTTCCACATCGTCGCGCGCGTCGTGGCGAGAACGGCGCCGGCGCTCGCCGGCGCTGCCGGGAGTGGTGACACATGATGGAGCGCCTGCCGCGGGTTCAGCGCCGCCTGCTGGCAGTGGGCTTGCTGCTATTGCTGGCGGCCGTCGTCGTGCGGCTGATCGCCGTGCCGATCGCATCGAGCTATCTGGAGAACCGCGAGGCCATCATTCAAATGCAGGAAACCATCGCGCGTTATTCGAAGCTTTCGACGCAGGTGGACACGCTGCGCCTGGCCGTCCGGGAGCTGCAGGATGCGGACGAGCTCGATCGCTACGTGCTTGCCCAGGAGAGCGAGGCGTTGGCGGCCGCCGCGCTGCAGGAGCGCGTCAAAGCGGTAGTCACGAGCAGCGGCGGCACGCTGTCGAGCACGCAGGTGCTGCCGGCCGATGTCGTAAGCGGGTTCAAGCGCATCGTGGTCAGCGTACGTATGGGGGTTTCCATCGATGCGCTCCAGCGCGTGCTCTATGCGCTCGAGAATGATCTTCCCTATCTGATTGCGGACGATATCGTCATTCTCGCCCGCAGTGGCGGCAAGCGGCGCGCGGCAGCTCAGGTTCAGGATTTGCTCGATGTGCGCTTCAATCTGCGCGGGTTCATGCGCGCGCCCCGGGAGTCGTCCTGATGCGTGCGCTGTCCTCCGGCTGGCTGGTGGCAAGCCTGCTCGTGCTGTGGGCGCTGGTCATGGCCGAGCTGCATTTCCGCGTCGGGCAGGGGCCCCGCGCGCCGCGGCTGCCGGCCGAGAGCACAACGGCCGAGCCCGCTCCGGTGCCGTTGTTCGCGCTGGCCGAACGCGGCAGCTTCTCGGCAACGATCGAGCGGCCGTTGTTCCTGCCGAACCGGCAGGCGGTGGCGAGCGAGGCGCCGGCGGCGGCACCGGTGGCCGAGGCGGCGCGGCCAACGGCTAATCGTTACGCCCTTTCGGCCATCATCATTGTCGATCAGCAACGCATTGCGCTGCTGAGCGATACCACCACCGGCGGCCTGACCCGGGTCCGGGAGGGCGAGCGGGTGGCCGGCTGGCAGGTGGAGAAAATTGGTGAAAGCAGCGCCGTGCTGAGAAGCGGCGACACTCGCGAGGAGCTGGCTCTGCGCACCTTCGGTCCGCCGCCGCCGCCGCGTTCCCGGCAGCCGGCGCGGCGCGCGGACAACGAAGCCGCTCAGCCCGGCCAGCGTGAGGGCACGCCGCTGGCGGCTTCCCCGGATCGCCGCCGGCGCCGGGTGCGCGGGCCCCGCGAGCCGCTGCCGGTCCCGGACAGGGGCGAGAATTGAGCCTCTCAGGCCGATTTCCGGCCGCCATCCGTGCCTGAATCCGACAATAAATCCAAGTATTTCCTTGAATATCAGTCGTTAAGCGACAATACTTGAGAAGACTTTTTTAAAGTGAATTGTTCGAAACGTTCACGTGAAACCTTACCGGGCGGTAGGCGCACACTCCGCGATGTGCCGCACCGGCAGCCTGCTGTGCGCGGCTGCCGGTATTCTGCTGTCCAGCTGCGAAGGCATTCATCCGGACATCGTCAAAGGCTACACGGTCGGTGAGGCCGAGCGCGCCGCCGCCGAGGCCGAGGCCGAACGCCCGCCAGCGCCGCCCGACGAGGCCGTGGCTCCCGCTGAGCGCGAGCCGCGACCGGCCGCGTTCTACCGGCCCGGCAGCGGCGTTTTCGTCGGCACCCCGGGCCGCAAGGCCAGGGTCACCGGCGAGGGAAATATCACCCTCAACTTCGAGAACACCAACCTGCGCGAGGTCGTCAAGGTCATCCTCGGCGATCTCCTGAACGAGAACTACACCATCGACCCCGCGGTCCAGGGTGCGGTCACCCTGCAGACCAGCGATCCCCTTTCCAAGGACGACCTCGTGCCGACGCTGGAGCTGCTGCTGCGCATGAACGGTGCGGCGGTGGTCTCCGACAACGGCCTCTACAACGTGGTGCCGCGCGAGAGCGCCATGCGCGGCATGGTGGCGCCGCAGCTCGGCAATTCCGCCATCGCGCTGCCCAAGGGCTACAGCGTGCGGATCGTCCCGCTCGCGTATGTCGCCGCGACGGAAATGCAGAAGATCCTCGAGCCGTTCGCCACCGCCGGCAACATCGTTCGGGTGGATAGCGTGCGCAACCTGCTGGTCCTGGCGGGGCCGGGACCCGAGCTCGCGCGCCTGCTCGAGACCGTGCGCATTTTCGACGTGGACTGGCTCGAGGGCATGTCGGTCGCCCTGTTCACACCGGACTTCGTCGACGCGGAAACGCTTTCGAACGAGCTCAAGATCGTGTTCGGCGAGCAGAACGAGGGCCCGCTCGCCGGCATGATCAAGTTCGTGAGCCTCGAGCGGCTCGACGCCCTGCTGGTCATCACCTCGCGGCCTCAATATCTGGCGAAAGTCGCCGAGTGGGTCGAGCGGCTGGATCGCGATACGGGCGGCGTCGGCCAGCGGCTGTTCGTCTATCGCGTGCAGAACGGCAAGGCGGCCGATCTGGCCACGGTTCTCGGTGAGGTCTTCGAGCGCGAGGCGGGCAGTGCTATCGTGCGCCCCGCGGAGCTCGCGCCGAAGCTCGAAGCGCTGCAAATCGCCTCGCCGCCGAAACCCGCGGGCCAGGAGGGGGCCGCGGCGCCGGCGCCGGAGCCCGCTGCGCCCGCGCCGGCCGCGACGCCGGCTGCGGACGGTGCCGAGGAGAGCGTCGCGCTCACCGAGGGTCCGGGCATCCGGGTCATCGCCGATGAGGTCAACAACGCCCTGGTGATCCTGGCCACGGCGCAGCAGTACAGGCAGGTGGAAGCGACCCTGCGCCGCCTGGACGTGTCGCCTCTGCAGGTTCTCATCGAAGCGACCATCGCCGAGATCACGCTGCAGGGCGACCTCAAGTACGGCATGGAGTGGTTCTTCACCAACAAAGTCGGCAACAAGACGGGCATCGGCCAGCTCGATCTGGGTGTCCCGGGCATTGCGGCCATCGTGCCCGGCTTCTCCTATTCCATCGTCGACAATGCCGGGGCCGTGCGCGCCGTGCTCAACGCCCTCGCCGATGACTCGCGCTTGAACGTGATCTCCTCGCCGTCGCTGATGGTGCTCAATAACCAGACCAGACGGCGAGCATCGACGTTGGCGACGAGGTGCCGATCACGACCCAGCAGCAGCAATCGACCGTCGGCGGCGCCTCACCGGTGGTCAACAACATCGAGTACCGCAACACGGGCGTGCTGCTGTCGGTGACGCCGCGGGTCAATGCCGGCGGTCTGGTAGTCATGGAGGTGGCCCAGGAGGTCAGCAATGTTGCGGGTGAGTCGACGGGTGATGCCAATCTCACGCCGACCATCTCAAAGCGCAGCATAACCACGGCCGTGGCCGTGCAGAGCGGTCAGACGGTGGTGCTCGGCGGTCTCATCCGCGAGCAGAAGACCCTCGGGCGCTCGGGGATCCCCGGCCTTTATAATCTGCCCCTGATCGGTCCCTTGTTCGGTACTACGGTCGACGAGCAGCAGCGCACCGAGCTGGTGGTGCTGATCACGCCGCGCGCGGTGCAGGATTCGGCCGATGCGGCGCAGGTGACCGACGAGTTCCGCAGCAAGATGCAAAGCCTGCGACCGTTGACCATCCCGAAGGAGGGGGCGCCCGGCGAGGGCGAGAAGGTCGTGCCGAAGCGCGCGTGGCCGCGCGTGGGGCCCGATGAAGGTATCTCGGGCTCGCGTTCCACTGCGCCGGCGCCCGGCGCTTCGAGGCCGTTGAATGACACGGATGGGCGCCTCGTGAAGAGCGGCTACTAGAGTTTTCAGGCGGCGCGTGAGAAATCGTCGATGAGCGAAGTGAGCTCGTCGACATCGGGCCGGAACGAGAGGTCGAACGCCGGATAGTGGCTCACCAGGTAGTCGCACAGCTCGTTGGCGCGCTTGGCGAGCTCGGGCTGGTACCACGGCACCGACGCAAGCGGCAGCAGTCGCTCGCGGGCTTCCTTCTCGGCGAGCTGTGTGAGCTCGGTGGTGTTCCCGTGGCGCAGGAAGCACAGCGCCTTGAGCGGCACACTCTCGTTCACCGCGATGTCGGCGTCGCCCGGCCAGGGCGTTCCGAACATGCTGAGCTTCGAGCCGAAGCGTCGCAAGACGATGCGATCGTCGCTCAGGAATCGAGCGTTGCGTGTCTTGCCGAGCAGCCGCGTGATGGTGCTTTTTCCAGTGCCGGCGGAGCCGGCGAACAGCAGACCCTGTCCAGCGATGCTGCCACCGGCGGCTCTGACCATCATTGATGCCGATCTCGCAAGGCCAACGTGCACGGTCAGGATCTGGTCGAGAGGATAGTGAATGATGTCGTGGACAAGACTCGACTTTCCGGATCTCGTAATCATCTCTTCACTGCAATAGATACGTCCGTGATTGAAGCCGCGGTCGATGGTGATGCTCCATGCCGGCGTCTGGTCGTCGCGCGCGACCTTCATGCGAAAGACGTGGCGCCGCTCGTCGCTTGAAACAGACCAGGCTTCTCCGTCGTCGAATACCATGGTGAGCAGGTCCGGGCGAGGCACCTCACCTTCGACCACCTCCATCTCCACGGTGTCGATGCACGGTCCCTCGGCGGGCGAGGCGCGCAGGAACGTCGAGTAACACTTCTCCGGCGTCGCGAGCCGAATGCGCTCGCCACCTCGATAGTGAAGACACAGCCCGGCAATGCTCAAACACAGCGCGGTCGCGCCCGGCAGCTCGCGCGCGCGTGCATGAGTGCGGTCACGTGGCGTCGATGCGTCGTTCACTTAGGACATCCGTCTGGTGTCGATCGATAGCTTGCTGTCGCGGCAGGGCCGGGGAGGAAAGCCGGTCCTCTCACCATGAGATTGCGGTTCTTATGGATGGAGACTTTAGCCCCGCCGATCGGTCCGGCTGCGTGCGAGTGAGGAATAGTTCCGAGATTAACAGAGTGGGCCGGGCGCGGAGCGTGCATCCTTCACGAAACCGAGCGGTCCGCACGAGGCGCTGGCGGGGTGCGGGCGCGGCTCGCGGGCCGGTGCCCAGGCCAACGGCTGCGGAATGTGACCGATTTCACACAATTGCTCCAGATGGCGGCGGCCGGCCGGGTGCATCGGTGGGGCAATCGGTGCCTTTCGCGTATCACCACAGACATTATTAGTCTTTAATTACCAGCAAGCAGTCTCCCCGGCTCTTGGTCCGGGACATGCAAATGGACGCCCGAGCTCGAATCCCCATCGATATCTCCGCGATCGTCGAGGCATCGCCCGAAGTGCTGGTGCAGGAGCTCGACGGTGAGGCGGTGCTGCTGAATCTGGAGAGCGAGCGCTATTTCGGTCTCGACGACGTGGGGACCCGCATCTGGCAGCATTTGCGCGAGCACCGCAGGCTTTCGCGGGTATGCGAGGAGATGCACAAGGAATATGCGGTCGATGAGGAAACGCTTCGCGCGGACGTGCTTCGGCTCGTCGAAGAGCTGATCGAGGCCGGCATCGTCACTGTCGCGCAGAACACGACGCATGACGCAGCCGATTCGTAGGTTCCTGGCCCTGTCCCCAGCCGATCGCTGGCTGCTCCTCCAGGCCATTGGCGCGCTGCCCATGATGGCGTTGGCTGTGCGCACGCTCGGTCCGGGGCGGTGCTACCGGTTTCTCGTGCGTATGACGCCGGTGACCGAGGCGAGCGCCCGGTGCGGAGCGGGTGTCTCGCTTCGAGCCTTACACACAGGCAGGCTCGTCGGGATTGCCGCACGGCGCAGCCTCGTTCGCAGCAGCTGCCTGGTAAGGTCGATGACCGTCTGGTGGTTTCTTCGCAGGCAGAAGATCCCCTGCCAGCTGCACATTGGTGTGCGCAAGCAGCAGGACCGGCTCGAGGCCCATGCCTGGATCGAGCATGAGGGCAGGGTCATCGACGACGATGCGGACGTATCGCGGCGATACGCGCCGTTCAGCGGTGCGCGCGGTGTTTTCGCGCAGCGCGGTGTCGAGCTGCCGTGAGCGGAATCGTCGGAATCGTCAGCCTCGACGGACGCCCCATCGACAGGCGCCTGCTCGATCGCCTGACCGGGGCGCTGCATTTTCGCGGTGGCGATGCCGAGGACACGTGGGTCGGCGGCGGCGTGGGATTCGGGCACGCAATGCTGCGCACGACCCTCGAATCCCGGGACGAGCGGCAACCATGCTCGCTGGATGCACCGCGTTTGGATCGTTGCCGACGCCAGGGTCGACGGGCGTTCGGAGCTTTGCCGTAAGCTGCGTTCCGCCGGCAGAGACATTGCGAAGCGCGCCAGCGACCCGGAGCTCATCCTGCATGCCTATCACGCCTGGGGCGAGAGCTGTGTTCAGCATCTCATGGGGGACTTCGCGTTCGCTATCTGGGATGCTCGGCGAGGGCGCCTTTTCTGCGCGCGCGATCACTTCGGCGTCAAACCCTTCTTCTACGCGCACTCGCACGGCAGCGTCGTTTTCAGCAATACCCTCGAGTGCGTGAGAGAGCTTCCTCGGGTCCGTGACACGCTCGACGATGTGGCCATTGCGGACCTGCTGCTTTTCGGGGTCTATCAGGATGCGGCGGCGACGGCATTCGCCGACATCCGGCGCTTGGCGCCGGCGCACTGCATGAGCTGGTCCGGTGACGCGCTTCGCGTGCGCCGCTACTGGCAGCTGCCGCCGGGCGGTGAGCGGCGCGCCCCGCGGGAGGCCGAGTGCATCGACGCGTTCATGGAACGGTTCAATGCCGCCGTTGCCGACCGTTTGCGCACCGAGCGCGTCGGCGTGCTCATGAGCGGCGGACTCGATTCCACGTCGGTCGCCTGCGTGGCACGCTCGCTGCTCGGCGGCGGACAAGGGTCCGGCCTGCGCGCCTACACCTGCGTTTCCGAGCATCGGTCGGAGGACGAGGAGCGGCATTTCTCCCGGCTGGCCGCCGATGCGCTCGGCATTCCCATTCGCTACACGCTCGCCAAAGACGAGGTGTTGCTCGCGAAATGGCGCAGAGGTGAACCCGAACGGCCCGAGCCGGCGATCGAGCCGCTGGCTGGTCTTTTTCGCGAACAGGCGACGGAGGTCGCATCGCATTGCCGCGTGGCGCTGAGCGGCTGGGACGGTGACGCTCTGCTGAACGAGAGTCCGCGATCGCGGCTGGCGATTCTCGCGCGAGGCGCCCGCCTCACGCGCCGTGCAGCGGCCATCGCCTGGCGAGCCCTGCGTGGCGGGGGGGCGGTGCGCCCGGGGGCGGGGCAGATGCCCTTCGCCGGACCCGCGTGGCTTTCCCCGGCGCTGGTCGAACGCCTGGATTTGCACGGCCGCTGGCAAGCGGTTCAGTCGAGCTCCGGCACGCGCCGTGACAAGCGCCCGCGAGTGCATCGTCAGTTGACCTCACCGCTGCTCGCAACGCTTCTGGAGAGTTACGATCCGGGCGTGACGCGCATCCCGCTCGAGGTCCGGCATCCGTTTCTGGATCTGCGGGTCGTGGAGTTTCTGGTGTCACTGCCCGCGGCGCCCTGGTGCATCGACAAGCGGCTGCTGCGCACGGCGATGCGCGATCGATTGCCCGAGCCAATCCGGCAGCGTCCGAAAACCCCCCTGGCATGGGACCCCGTGATGGCGCTGCTGCAGCGAAGCGATGCGCGCTGGGTCGACGAGTTCGAAGCGGCTCCGGCCTTTGGCCGGTACGTCGACAGGGCTGCATTACCACCGCTTGCCGGCGCGCGGGATCCGGACCGCCTTTGGATCGACATCCGGCCGCTGTGCTTGAACGCCTGGCTCCAGAGCCTGGCTGGCGCGAACCAATCATTCTCTGAAGAGGACTACCATGAAGTTGCGTGACGGGAAATCGCCGAAAAAGAAGCCCTACCACCGTCCCCGGTTGATGGTCTACGGCGATTTGCGCAAGGTCACCCAGTCGATCGGAACCAAGGCGGCACCCGACAACATCACCGGCATGGTCATGGACAAGAGCTGAGCTGCGGCGGCGATTGCGATGCTTGTCATTTCTCGTGCCCATGGCCTGCGGCTCGCCACGAACCGGCCAATCCCGGGACTGATTCCGAGCCGTGGCGACGTTCGAGCGGATGTGCACGTCCAGCTCGGTGGCACGCAAGCCGCGCGGCCCGAGGCATGGCCCGATCCGATCGCTGCGCACCCGGAGAGCCGTGTCTGCGAGCACGGCCGCCCCGTGCCGATCGCGCTCGGCGGCGGCGCAGACGGCTTCCGGATGCGCTACGAGGACGGCACGGATTTCGTCATCGACAGGCGCGGAACGCGTATCTGGGCCAGCTGGCACGAACCGATGACCCTCGAGGATGCCGCCGTGTATCTTCTCGGTCCGGTGCTCGCGTTCGCCCTGCGTCTGCGGGGGGTCACCTGTTTGCACGCGAGCGCCGTCGTGGTCGACGCCGGCGTGGTGGCGCTCGTCGGGCCTTCGGGAGTCGGGAAGTCGACGACGGTTGCGGCTTTTGCCGAGCGTGGCTTTGCGGTGCTCTGCGACGACACCCTCGCGCTCGAAGAGCGCGAGAGCGATGTCATCGCGCACCCGGGCTATCCGCGCCTTCGTCTTTGGCCCGAGGCGGTGCATCTTCTGCATGGTGAGAAGCGCAGCCTGCCGCGGCTCACGCCGAACTGGGAAAAGCGCTATCTGGATCTGCAACAGGGCGGTTATCGGTATGCGCGCGATCCGGGACGCTTGCGCGGCATCTACCTCCTCGAAGCGCGGCGCACGGGTCCGACCGCTCCCGGCGTCAGCGCGGTCAGCGCATCGACGGGATTGCTGAGTCTGCTCGCCAATCTGCGCAGCGACTGCTTCCCCGACAAGGCGTCGCATCGCCGGGAATTCGACATGCTCGGTCGCCTGGCGGATCGAGTGCCGATAAGACGGGTCGGGGCGCCCCGGGGGAGGCCGGGCCTGGTGCGTCTTTGCGACACGATCCTCGATGACCTGGCGACTGTCGCTGAGGAATCCGGTGAGCTGGACGGACTGACATGTACGATCTGATCGGCTACGGCGGCATGATCTCAGACCGCGTGCGCACGGCTTCGTATGCGCGCGCTCTCGAGCACACGATAACGCCTGAAACGACGGTTCTCGACATCGGCACCGGCACCGGCCTTTTTGCCATGCTGGCCTGCCGATTCGGCGCGCGGCACGTTTACGCGGTCGAGCCGGATGACGCCATCGCGCTCGCCAGGGATATCGCCCGGGACAACGGCTACGAGCGGCGCATCACGTTCATACAGGGACGCTGCGAGGATCTGTCTCTGCCCGAGCCCGTCGACGTGATCGTCTCGGATATCCGCGGCGTTCTGCCCCTCTACGCAGGCAGCGTGCAGACGATCATCGATGCTCGCCAGCGCCTGCTCGCGCCGGAAGGCGTGTTGATTCCGTTGAGAGACCGGCTGATGGCCGCACCGGTCGATGCGCAGGATCTCTACGACAAGCACGCGTCGCCGTGGATGTCCCATCCTTACGACCTCGACATGAGGGCCGCACAGCGTTACGCGAAGAACACCTGGCACAAAGGCCGGATTCGCACCGAGCAGCTTCTCGCGACGCCGGGCTGCTGGGCGGAGCTCGATTACGCAACGGTCGACAGCCCGCACGTCAAAGGTCACGCGAGCTGGCTGGCGCAGCGCTGCGGCACCGTGCACGGCGTGAGCGTCTGGTTCGAAACCGAGCTCGCGCCGGGCGCGGGGTTCTCGAGCGGTCCGGATCATCCCGAGCTCGTCTACGGCAACGCCTTTTTCCCTCTCAGCGAACCCGTCGCAGTCGCCGAGGGCGACCGCATAGCGCTCGCCATGCGCGCCGACCTCGTCGGTGAGGAATACGTATGGTCATGGCGCACGCGGATTCAGTCCGCCGAGAGCGCGCAGGATATAAAGGCGGCGTTCGATCAATCGAGCTTCTACGGTTCGCCGATGTTCGCGTCCGAGCGCCACAAGCGCGCCGCATGCCATCGCCCGTCGCTCACCGAGGACGGGCAGGTCGCCCTCACCATCCTGCGATTGATGAGCGAGCGCCACAAGCTGCAGGATATTGCACAGCAGATCTGCGAGCGATTCCCGCATCGCTTCTCCGACTGGTCTGCAGCGCTCAATCACGTCGGAAGGTTCTCGGGAGATTTCAGCAAGACGCCCTCGGAGAGTCGCGATGAATGATCCCGGGGCAGACCTGGAGCAGTCGATTTGCGCGGCGCTGCGCGGCGCGCCGGTAGTGGGGCCGGTGTCGAACGCGCATGAGCATGCTCGCCGCCTTCACGAATGCGCCGCTTATCATGGCGTCGGGCCGCTGCTCTCGCGCTGCTTTCGGGACGCACCGCCTGCAGGTCTTCCGACGGCGCAGGCGCTCAAGGGCGAGGCGGCCATCGAGCTCATTCGCAAGCGCGAGATTGTCCAGGTGCTCGACGCGCTGGCGCAGAGCGGTGTCGAGCCGCTGTTGCTCAAGGGAACGGCGCTCGCACATTGGCTTTATCCGTCGCCCGTGCTGCGTCCGCGCGCGGACACGGACATTCTGATCCGCGACGGCGATCGAAAAATCACCGATGGGGTGCTCTCCGATCTCGGTTACGAAAAACCGAACGCGATCAGCGGCGATCTCGTCACTTATCAGTGCGGCTACCTGAAGCGCGACCACCTGCAGATCGAGCACGTGCTCGATGTCCACTGGCGGATCAGTAACACGCAGCTTTTTTCCGCGGCCCTCGGTCATGCCGAGCTCATGTCGCGTTCACTGCCGCTTCCGGCTCTCGGCGCACACGCGCGGATGCCGGCCCCCGGGGATGCGTTGCTGCTCGCCTGCATGCACCGGGTGCATCACTTCCATTCGCCCTATCGGGTCGAAGGCGTGCCGGGCCGAGGCGTGGACCGCCTCATCTGGCTGTATGACATCCACCTGCTGCTCGAGGCGATGTCGCCCGCCGCGCTCGATGGGTTTCTCCGCTCGGCGGAGCATAAGGGCCTGCGGGCCATCTGCGCAGACGGGATTCAAACGGCGCGCCGGTGCTTCGGCACCCGCGTCCCCTCGGGCACGCTCGAACGCCTGCAGCGGGCAGGGCCGAGGGAGGCGTGCGCCGCGCACCTCAGGTCGGGGCGCATACGGCACCTGCTGATCGAGCTGCAATCGCTCGAGAGCTGGCGCAAACGATGGGGCCTGATACGCGAGCACCTCCTGCCACCGGCCGATTACATGCTCGCCAGATACGCCACCGGCAATCGCGCCTGGCTTCCCATGCTGTACGTGCGGCGCGGCATTCTGGGGGCCTGGAAAAGGATGCTGAGCGCGTGATCGGCGCCGAACAGGCCTGCGCGGCGTACACGTCGGTGTTGCAGACGCCGTCCGGCGCGCCCGCGAGGCCGGTTCACGCACTGCGATTTCTGCGCACCGACGCCCTGCGCCAGCGTTGGCCGCTCGCTATCGCGAGCGCTCTCATGCTGGTGGGCAGCATGACCGCGTTGACCGTTCCCTGGCTTGCCGGGGAGCTGACGCTCAACCTGCTCGATGCAAAGGCCGGTGCCTTCTCGTCGAGCCGGATGATTTTCATGCTGCTGATACTCGTTTTTGCCGTTCAGGCCGTGATGAGCGCCGGCAACGGCTATCTGCTCTCGCGAACCGCGGAGCACCTGATCTCATCGTTGCGAGTACGCCTCTACGATCATCTTCAGTCGCTGCCTCTCGCGTACCACCAGGATCGCCGGAGAGGCGATGTGCTCAGTCTTGTCACCAGAGACGTCGACACCTTGAGCGGCTATGTCACGGGCACCCTTGTCTCCATTGCGCCGCTCGTGCTGACCTTTGCCGGCGCCTGGATTCTCATGCTGCGGATCGATGGGTTCCTGGGCTTCATCGCCGGGCTGCTGGTGCCCGTGTTCTTCATCATCGTCAAGCTGCTCGGGAGACACATACGCCCTCTGGCGAAGGCAGTGAGCGAATCTCACGCGCATGCGGTCGCGGTTGCCGACGAGAATCTCCGTCTGCTGCCGATCATCAAGGCCTACACCCGCGAACGATACGAGGCCGAGCGATTCAATCGTCAGAGCCTGCGAGTGCTCGGGCTCAGTAATCGGCTGCACCTGATAACGGCCACCCTCTATCCGGTGGTGGGCTTTTTCTCGGCAAGCGGCATCGTCGTCCTGATCTGGTTGGCGAGCACGGCGCTCGCGCCGGATGCGCTCGTAAGCTTTCTGATGTACGGCCTGCTGCTTGCGCGGCCCATGAGCGGGCTCGCCAGCACCTGGGGAGAGACCCAGCATGCGCGGGCGGCCGCCGACCGGCTGAACGAGGTCTTCCAGATTCAGCCCGAGCCCGTGGATTCCGGCGCCGCGGCGTTGCCGCCCGTCAGGGGCTCCATCGTGTTCGAGAACGTGAGCTTCGCCTACGCCGACCGCGGGCCCGTGCTCCAAGGTCTCGATCTGGAGATCGCCGCGGGTGAGACGCTCGCGATCACCGGCGCCAACGGCGCTGGCAAGAGCAGTCTCGCCAGTCTGCTGCTGAGGTTCTTCGATCCGCAAAAGGGGCGCATCCTCATCGATGGCCACGATATATCCGGCGTGACGCTGAAGAGCCTGCGCGCCCACATCGGACTCGTGCCCCAGTCCATTCTCCTGCTCAACGGCAGCGTTCGCGAGAATATCGCCTACGGGCAGCTCAGTCCGGATCCGCGCGCGATCGAGGCGGCTGCTCAAGCGGCCCGCGTCGACGCGTTCGTCCGCACCTTGCCGCACGGCTACGACACCCTGGTCGGCGAGGCGGGCGTCAAGCTCTCCGGCGGACAGCAACAGCGCATCGCGCTCGCGCGGGCGCTGCTCGCGGACCCACCGATTCTGATTCTGGACGAGGCGACCTCGATGTTCGATCCCGCGGGAGAAGCGGAATTTCTCGCCCTCACCGAGGACATCTTCCGCGAGCGCACGGTGCTGATGATTACGCATCGCCCCGCGAGCCTCGCGCTCGCCGACCGCGTGGTGCGCCTGGAGGGCGGTCGAATTCAGCGAAGCGGCGATTCGTAGCGACCGGCGCGCAACGACGCTATACTTCCGTCGCCCTTTGGCCAGATCCCATTTGCCGGTGTAGCTCAGTTGGCAGAGCAACTGATTCGTAATCAGTAGGTCGGTGGTTCGAGTCCACTCACCGGCACCATGAGCCCCCGGTGCATTCCGGTCACATGGTTTACACCTTATTCCGGACACATGGTTAACACTTTGTCCGGGGTGAACGGATTGGGGCCGGGTTCTACCCGGTCCTCGTCTCTGTCAAAGAATCCCAGGTCGTAGTCCAGGAAGCTGACCAGCCAGATCTGGTCGTCGACCTCGCGGACGCCCACGAGCTGGCCGGCGAAGACGTTGCTGAGGTTGATCTTGCGCTTGCCGAAGCAGATGCGCCCGCAACGGGTCACGCGGATGGTGCGGTCGTGGAACGGATACTGGGGGTCGGGAGGCGGCTCGTAGACCCGGGCTGACGGTGTATAGACATCACCGGGGTAGGCGCCGGCCAGCGCCTGGTGCGGGCGCTCGTGGTTGTAAACCCCGGTGAAGTCATCGAAGCGCTCCTGCTGCTGCAGGAAGTTGAAGGCGGCGGGCTTGGTGGCCTCCTTCTTGAGCGTCAGGTGCATGCGTTCATGGCGGCCGTTCTGCTGGGGGTGGCCGGGCTTGATGCGCTGGATGCGGATACCGAGCCTGAGCCACCACACGGCGAGCCTGGAGAGGCCGAACAGCGCACAGGGCGCCGCGAACGGGGTGCCGTTGTCGGTGCGGATGGCCTGTGGCAGGCCGAAGTCCTTGAACGCTCTTTCGAAAACGGAAAAGGCGAAGTCGGACTTGGTGGACTCGAGCCCTTCGCAGGCCAGCAGGTAGCGGGAGCGGTAGTCGCTGATGGTCAGCGGATAACAGTAGCGCTTGTTGCCGAGCTGGAACTCGCCTTTGTAGTCGGCACACCACAGCCCGTTGGGCTCGTGGGCGCCCTTCAGCGGTGTTCCCTGCGCCTTGTGGCGCTTGCGTTTGCGCCGCTTCACCAGACCGTGGCGGTCCAGCACCGCATGGATGGTGCTCACCGCCGGCGGCGGAATCATCGGGTACTGGCGGACCAGCTTGTCGCGAAGCTTCGGCGCCCCCCAGGAGGGGTGCTCCTTCTTGAGTCCCAGAATCGTGCGTTCGACCTGGTAGGGCAGCTTGTTGGCCTGCCGATAGGGAGCTCGGCTGCGGTCGTAGAGCCCCTCCAGACCGCATTCCTTGTAGCGGTTGAAGATCTTGTAGCCGGTCTT
>JABAHO010001155.1_pt1 | contig 38611 bp, 50 predicted proteins | sample 7062071 | NCBI WGS metagenome assembly JABAHO01 (sample SAMN14534356, study PRJNA622989) | marine sediment metagenome | biome: marine biome [ENVO:00000428]; feature: marine pelagic biome [ENVO:01000023]; material: deep marine sediment [ENVO:00002113] | place: India: Gulf of Kutch | collected...
AAGACGTTAAGCAGATACAGGTAGTTGCTGAGTACATGAATCCAGAGGGTCAGAAAGCCGGTGTAACGCTATTCCGCAAGAAGATGCCGAAGCAGGTATTTAAGCTCTTAAAGCGTGATGACGTTCGTAACAGAGCGTTAGGAAGAGGCGGTGTAGAGGAGCTGTTTGAGAGCCAAGTATGGACCAATTGGAATGAGGTTAAGGCGACAGAGATGGTCGATGCAGCGGCTAAAACCTTACACTGGAGCGATGATCCGTCGTTTAAGTCACGAAATAACCTGAATGATGCTGAAAACAATGAGGTATTTAGCTTGCAAGAGGGAAGACGCATTGAGCAGATTAACACCTACCCTCGTAATATAGGGGTATTTAACGAGTCTGTAGATCGGTTCTGGCAACATGCACAGCTTGTAGGAGCTGCTCCAGACCCATTAACAGGTGATGAGCCAAGCTCTGGTACTCCGTTTAAGCTCTATGAACAACAGCTTATTGAGGGCAAAGGACTTCATAGATACCGACAGGGTAAGCTCGCTGTATTCATGGATGAAATCTACCGAGATTGGATATTACCAGCGTTTGAGAAGGAAGTTGTTAAGGAGCAGGTATTTATGCAAGAGCTATCAGCTGATGAGGTAGAGGTTGTTGCTGAACAGGTTATGATCCAAAAGGTTAATGAGTTCAAGAAACAGATGGTTATGAGCTTGCAGGACATTGATGATGACGTAGTTGCTTTGTACGAGGAGACTGTAAAGCAGGACATTGTAAACCAAGGCAGTAAGCGGTTCTTCAAGATACTAAAAGATGAGATGAAAGGACTTGGCATCTCCGTAATGACCAATATAGCCGGTAAGCAGAAGAATCTAGCACTAATGACCGATAAGGTTGTGAACGTCTTGAGGCAGTATCTGGCGGCTCCAGAGCTACGGGAAGACCCAGAGATGGCAAAGCTCATTAACGTAATCTTGGAAAGCTCTGGATTGAATCCGTTGACCATTGGCCCACGACCGACTAATCAGCAGCCACAGTTACAACAGCCACAGGCAGTAGCAACAGGATCAATAGAGGGCTTGGGAACAGCTAGCCAGCCTAATCCAGCACAATGAACGAGGTTCTAAAAGATAAACTACGGGTCATAGCTGATGACGAACTCATGATGAGGGCGTTGAAACGAGCCGTAGATGACAAGATAGAGCGTAATCAGCCAGATATTCACAAGACAGATGACAATCAAATCCTAGGGGAGAAGTTCAGGGCAACAGAGGAAGCTAAGAAAATCTTAAAGCAAGTCCTCATGGACATCGCCTCGTATGGAGATAAAAAGTCGAAGAATAAAACAACTAATAAAGGAAGATAGTATGAAAACAAGCAATACATTAATCTGGGTTGTATTCCTGGGGATAGTAGCAGCAGCGGCTGTTCTCGTCCTTAAAGACGGGAGCCCACAACTTGGAAGTGTAACGGTTGGTAATGAGTACCAAGCTACCACCACCCCATCGGGGACCGGTGAGTGGACAGATCAACTTATCCGAAAGGGTTGGGGATCGCTTGGTTCCGTAATTATCACCAAAGCTGGTGATGTAGAGTTTGTACTGTACAATGCAACTGGTACCGAGGTTCTTACAACGGGCTTTGGAACGGTTGGTCAGTCAAGCTCAACGCAACAGTTAGCTCGGATAACCAGAAACCTAGCCGCTGGAACCTATGTCTTTGACGTAGAGTATACAAGTGGTTTGGTATTAGATGTTACTGAGGGATCGCTGGGTACATCAACAATAACATTTCGCTAATTAACATAATATAACATTATGTCGAAGATGCATGAGGCTCGTCTGGTGTCTCTCAAAGACCAGATAGACATGGAAGCTGAGAAGCTGAATGACGAACGCAAAAAGAAGAAACGGAAGCGTCGTTCAAAAGTTGAGACAAAGGTAAAAAGAGGGAGTAGTCGAACCTCCACTAAAAAAGTAAGTAAGAAAAAATAGCATGAAAAAAACCAAGGTATTATACAGTCTTTTAGCACTGGTTGCTGTATTGGGTGTTGGTTCATGGGCCGTAGGGCAAGGCGTTCCTGGCGTTAGTGTGTTCGATGGTGGTGTCTACAACTTTTTTGAGGCATCAGACCCAGAAGAGCCTACATTTGGTACGGGCGTTGGTGAGTATGTTACCATAAACGAGCTTGAATATGGTGATGCTTTGTCGGTTCCTTTGGGCTTTGTTGCGGGGGCGACTACAACCCCTGGCGGTTTAGCACGTATTCTCAACATAGGAACAAACAAAGTTTGTGATAACGCCCAGATTAACATTACTGATGGTTCTGGAACCGGTGGTGATGGAGCAACGGGTAATTCTCTTGCGTTCTCGGTTGGAACATCAACATCACGAACTGCACACTCTGGAGATGCTGTTGGCACGAATGGTATTATTGCATCGTCAACTCACGCAACTGGTACCGCAGTTTTATTTGATAGTGTAGATCAGGGTGGTAATGCTGCAAGTTCATGGAGATGGCCAATTGGCACATACCTACTTGTATCATTTGATGACCAAAATCTATCAAAGGGCGATGCAGATTATTCCACATCATCGGCTGCATATACAGGCATGGCTGGAACGTTCTACGCAGATTGTCACGTTGAATAACTTAATTGTTTTTGGGACAAAACCCACACAAATGACTTATAGACAAAACTATGTCAAATGAAGAAGTAAAGGACACTGACGTCCAGGAGGACCAAACCTCTGATACCTCTAGCGAGGATACTAAAAATGACCAAGGCGAAGATTCTCCCGATGTAAAGACTTTGACAGCCCAGAAGAACAAGTGGAAAGACAAGGCTGTCGATAAAGAGTCTGGTAAAACGTACAAGGAATTGTATGAAGAGTCGCAGAAGAAGCCTGAATCGGAGACCGAAACTCCTAAACAAGAGGAACAATCAGACGGAACGGATTATGCAAAGCTCGCCTACTTAAAGACCGAGGGCGTGGAACATCCAGATGATCGTAAGATTGTCTTGGACGAGGCTAATCGCCTCAAGATGCCCATTGAAGAGGTTCTTGCAGAAAAGCATATCAAAGCACGCCTCAAAGACGCTAAAGACCAGCGTGAGGCTGAGGCAGGCATGCCAGAAGGCAGCAAAGGAACGTCAACAGGAAATAAAGGCTCTGTCGATTACTGGTTAAACAGGAAAGACAAAGATGGTAATTTCGTTACCCCTCCAGACACGAAGCTAGCAAATGAGGTTATTGACGCTAGATTGAAACAACACGAGGAGAGCAATATGTTTGACGAGCCGAGGGTGTAATCTAAAAGGGGTCGAGGTCTGGTTGCTTACTAAGGATGAAAGGCAAACGTAATGGCAAATACAGTAGTATGGAATAAGCATGATTACGTCATGCGAATCCGAAAACGACTTGCTACCCCAACAACCTGGAAAGACGTGTTCAAGGTTATGTTTTCCAACAATCGAACGATTGTGAATGCATACATGAGCACCGAGCCATCAGTAGTTACTGGTACGAGAGGTACTGCTTACAACTACGAAGACTTTGCACTTACTGCTGACACATTGACGATCAGCACGTACAAGGTTATTCCTATGTTTATTGACGAAGCAGATCGCTTCCAACAGACCTATGTTGACCAGATGGAGATTGCTGATTTCCAAGGTGCTAAGATTGACGAAGCACTTGAGACCCTACTTCTTGCAACACATGCAAGTTGGACAGACTTTGGTGCTACAGACCTTAGCAACACCGGTGACGACGACACAACACAGATTACTGTTTCAGCAGCAAACGTAGATGACATCATTCGTGCTATTAAGCGAAAGCTATACGCAAACAATGGTGTTGACCGAGCAGTTGCAAACGGTATTTTCATCGTATGGAGAGCTAGCGACTTTGAGCTTCTTGAAGCATTTGTCCAAGCTAACGGTTTCACCGAGGCTGACATTAGCTTGAAGAACGGTATCCCTGTTCAGAAAGCATTCCGATACATGGGTGTTGACCACTACCTGTCTAATTCTCACACCGCGAATCACGTATTCGCTGGTATTAAGAAGCAGGCAGAAATCGGTATCCTCAAGGGAACTTGGGGCCAGGCTAAATTCATCGAAGACCCAGCTAAGTTGTCAGGACTTGGTATCGTATCCCGCGTGGACTACGGCACTAACTTCCCAACACAGTTGGCTGAGTTCTTTATGGATGTCAACGTGGCGTAATTGTTAGCATTGACCGCTTCTCCAAACGGGGAAGCGGAACTATGCCAAGAATTGCAATAGGGGTTCCTACAAATAGACTGATAAAGCCGAAGACGGCGGCATCGGTAATGAACTTGGTAGCTCATTCACAACACGAATACCAAATTCTAGTCTCAACTAGGGGGTACAACACATCAGAGAACCGTAACTGGATAGCTGCTCAGGCTTTGCGTAAGGCGTGTGATTATTTGTTTTTCATAGATGATGACATGATCCTGCCTGAAAACGCCTTAGAAACGCTACTAGACCGCAAAAAGGACATAATAGGCGGGGTATATATGACGAAATATGAGCGGCAGGAGCCTGTTGTGGAGTATTTGCACGATCATAGTGCGACTAAGCCCACACGAAGCATCTTTGAGGTAGCGGCCATTGGCACCGGAGCCATGCTTATTAACTGTGATGTGTTCAAGAAGCTCCCGCAGCCGTGGTTTAAGTACGAATGGCATGATAATGGCATGGTAAAGCGTTCTCACGACTGGATATTCTGCGAAGACGCTCGAAATGCAGGATATAGGGTCTGGGCAGACGATACGCTAGATATTAAGCACATAGGTCAGTATGAGTACTAGAGTTACAGTCGCAGTTCCGTCAAATCGAGGGCTTAATCCCAATACATTTCAGTGTGTGTTGGAGATGATTGCTCATGGAGGCTACGATTTTCATCTGATTGTGCCGGAAGAGGGGTATACCATAGCTGAAAACAGAAACTACACAGCGGTACAGTCGGTTAAGAACGGTTCTGAATGGCTTCTCATGGTAGATGATGACATGACATTTCCACCAGATTTACTTGATACGCTCATTTCAAACGACAAGGACATCTGTGGTGTTGCATATCATCCAAGGTGCGACGCTGACCGCATGAAAGCGATAGACGAGACACATTGGGTTAACCTTGAGACCAACACAGACCCGAAATATAAGAAGGTGTTCGAGTGCCACGCCACAGGAACGGGCATCATCCTTATCCGCACAGAGATTTTCAAAAAGATTCCGCAACCATGGTTCGTGTTCGAGTATTACGACAATGGAGCATGCAAGACGGGAGAAGACTGGTATTTTTGCATAAACGCTAAGAAATATAACATTAAAACATTCGCTGATCCGACCATAAAGGTGGGGCATTGGGGCGATAAAATATACTAATATGACACTATACGAACCACTGGGCAAAACAGGTATCATCGACGAGGTAAACCGCCTATGTAACACAACCAATGACGTCTATAAAAACCGAGATAAGATTGCCCGCATTAACGAGGGGTTAGACCAATACTGGTTTCTCGCCGCAGAAGCAGCACCACAAGGCACATTTGATGATACAGGGAACACCTCAGCACCGATTGAGACACAGAACATAACCGCAGGAACGAACGCTTACAAGGTAACTGATTTTACCAACAAGGTCTTGCAGGTTCTCCGTGTTACCGTGTTGAATGACGATGCAGAGGAAGAAGACCTTATCTATCAGGACTTCGAGGACATCGATGAGTTCTTAGAAGAGTATTCGACAGACGCGGATGACCGTGGACAGCCACAATACTGGACCAAGATCGGTGATTATATCTACATAGCACCGGCACCAGATTATACCGAGACCAACGGACTTAGATGCTATGTAAACAGAGAGCTTTCAAAGTTTAGCTACAACACCTTTACGGTAACGATTGCTACTCCAGGCGTTGCTACAGACACCTCACACGGACTTGTAGACAACGATTCTATTCTCGCAATAACAGACGGAGCACTTCCTACAGGATTAACCGCAGAAAGCACGATTTACTACATTGACCAGCAGACTGCTAACACGTGGCAGTTTTGCACCACCCTATCAGATGTTGGGTCTACCTATGTAAACACTACAGGATCGCAGTCAGGAACGCATCAGTGGGTTAAAGCAAACGCAGAGCCAGGCATTCCGCTTATTCATCATGACTACTTGGCACGGTACGCAGCCTACAAGTTTATGAAGCCGGACCACCCTAATTTTGCTAAAACTAGGGAAGATTTGGCTATTGACACGAGAGATATTCAGGACTACTGGCAGTCAACGATTCGCCCAGGTAAGACGATAATTGAGACTAAAAAACGACCGTTCAAATAATATGCCAAACCCTTTAGTAGTAGCTGCTCCACGAGAAGGAATTGCACCCTCGCCCCACATTGGTTTTGGTAATGTTCGTAACATAGACATGTTCTCAAAGCCAGGCGTTGCACGGCTTAATAACATTCTGGTAAAAGAGTCGGCATCAACTGTAGACGCTCAAATTAAGTGGATTGTTAAGAACCCAGCGTCTCCTGCAAATGTATACGCCGTTGACTCAAACGGTTCTGTATATAACTCGTCTAATTCGGGAGATACTTGGGCGGAGCTATCAGATCGAGGCGGGGCAGGACAAGGCTTAGCGGTATGGAAAGACTATCTATTTGTAGCAGAGGGAGGCACCGTAGATGTATACGGACCGTTATCAGGAAGTCCATCGTGGTCAAATGATTGGCAGTCTTTCTCAGAGAATGACAGCGATTGGGAGCCAATGCTCGTCTCAAAATTAGACGGAAACCTTTATATTGGAACTGGTAGGTATGTAGCATCGCTTTCGGAGGATTCGGGGCAGAACTTCGCCCCAGGCTCCGCTTCGACATACACCTATACAGCGTCACATTTGACTCTGCCCGAGGACTACAGAGTGAAGTGTTTAGCAGAGCAGGGCAACAATCTCATGATTGGTACGTGGATGGGGTCAAACATCTACGACAACAAGATTGCTGACATCTTTCCGTGGGACGGAAGCTCTACTACCTACTACGATCCAGTACAGATTAACGAGAACGGGGTCAATGCCATGCTAAACATAGGCGGAAACCTCTATGTACTCGCAGGAACGGAAGGTAAGATTTACAAATCAAACGGTGTGCAGGCGTGGCCAATTGCACAGATACCAGAGGCTATCTCAGATATACGTGGTGGTAAGTACTTAGAGCCATATCCTGGAGCTATTATGAACTTCAAGGGCAGGCCATTCTTTGCAATCAACTCACAGGATGTAGATGGCATGGGGGTTTACTCCTTAATGGAAACAGCTAACGGAAACATACTGAACTGTGAGCATGTTATCTCTACAGAAACGACAGGCGGAACCAATCCTTTGATCATAGGTGCGTTATTAGGCATAGCAAGAGACCAATTTGTTGCCGGTTGGAGGGATAACGCTACCTATGGTATTGACCGCTCTAGTCAGACCTCGTATGCGTACACAACCGACTATACAGGCTTCTTTGACAGCCCTATTTATCAAGTAGGAACGTACACAAATGGTCGCAAGTACGACACGTTAGAACTTACATTAGGAAAAGAGCTTGCAGCGAGTGAGGGCGTACAGCTTTCCTATAGGGTCAACGAGACAGATTCGTTTACAACGATTGGAACGTATACCACAGCAGAGATTGGAACGGGTCAATCCTCGTTCCGTACCGACGAGATTAATATCCCAGAATGTCAACAGATACAGATACGAGTGGCATTACTTGGCACATCAACAACAACACCAGAGTTTAAGCAGGCAGTCTTCTTATGAACTTAGATGACATCATAGCAGTAAACTACGTCCCAATATCCCTTTCTGTAGAAGAGGGTGGGGAGACGATAACCGCGGGCGTTTCAGGCGGTGGTGCTTATGTTTCTGATAATGAGGTCATTTCAAACAGAGGACGCTTAGGCGGTTGGATTATAGACAGCTCCAGTATCCGTAGAGGAAGTATGTTGCTTAACTCCCAAAACGAGCAGATATTGATTGGTGCTGCAACAGCTCCAACTACGGGAACGGGTATATTTTTAGGTAAAGACGGGTCAGACTATGAGTTTAGAGCGGGCGATCCAACAGCTAACTACATTCATTGGGATGGTTCCACGCTTACTGTAACAGGTGTTCTTACCCCCGGAAGTGGTACGGGAATTGGCCTTATGGATGGCTCTCACGATCTGGTTTTTTCGGTTACCGATGCTGATACGGTAGCGTGGGCGGCGGGGACCATCGAGGTAAGTGACGGGACAACATACTCTATAGGTGCCGGAAACACTGGAAACATGGCTGCACTTACCTATGTCTACCTAGACCCGGATACGTCTACGACAGCTTTGCAAACCTCAACAACATACACCGACGCAGTTGGAACCAACAAGCTGCTGCTCGGAACGGCTCAAAACCAGACGACCACAGCCTCGTTTATTCCGTTCTTTGGTGGTGGTAAGCCGCTGATAGACGGAGAACAGCTTGGGGCGTTATCGGTGGGAACCGCCGTAATTGGTAACGCAGTCATCACAAACGCTAAGGTTAATGACATGGCGGTTTCAAAGCTAACCGCAGGGACGATTACCGGTCAGTCGATTGTGTTGGCAGCATCAGGAACGGGCGATGTAGAGATTAGATCGGGCATAGCCGCAGGAGACTTTAACAACTCAGGTGCTAATTCAGGCTTTATTATAGGCGTAGATGATTCGGACTCAGATACAGCGAAGTTCTACTTTGGTGGAACCACCAGATATATTGAGTGGGACGGAACCAACCTTACGATTAACGGTTACCTACAGTCTACACAAGGTACATTCGGTGGAGATGGCTCAGACGGTGCGTTGTCAATATCGTCCGGCACAACAAACATTGATGCTTCGGGGGCTAATTTTGTAGTCAAGAACTACACGTCCATTTCTATTACAGGAACAGCAACGCTTGGGCTTACCAACCCAGCATCAGACGGAACGATCCTTATCTTAAAGTCACAGGGAGATGTAACGATTGAGAACGACATTGATTTAACTGGAGACGGTGGAAGCGGAGGTGCTGGAGCAAGTCACGGAGCGGGTTCGGACGGCACAAATGGGTTCTCTATACTGGATGATTCTGTTACTAACGCGGGTGGAGGCGGAGACGAGGGACTAACTCCAGGAGGTGGCCCAGCCGGAACGGTTGGTGCACAGCTTGGTCTTAGAGCGTTTTATCCAACCCCAGATGAAGGAAGGCTCTACAGAAGATTTATGAATGTCGCCTGTGGTTCGGGCGGTGGGGGCGGAGGAAGCGATCCCGACGGTGTAGACGCTGGTGGTGCTGGAGGAAACGGCGGAGGAGCCTTGATAATTGAATGTGGCGGAGCTTTAGATTTTGATGCCGCGGGCATAATATATGTAGATGGTGAGGCTGGTTCGGCAGCAGCCTCTGGCACGTCTTCTTCTGGCGGCGGCGGCGGAGGCGGCTCTGCTGGCATGGCACTACTTCTTTACAACTCTCTTACCGATAACTCGGGGACAATAAACGCACGGGGCGGAGCTGGTGGTGCTGGTGGGTCGTCAACCGAGACGGGTGCTGGCCGTGGTGGTGGTGGTGGTGGGGCTGGAGCGGGAGCTTACTCAGCAGCAGGACAAGCCGCAGGAGCGGGTGGAAATGATAATGCAACAGGATCAACGGGAACGAATGCGTCTGGAGCCGCAGGAGCGGGCGGTGGTGGAGGAAACGGAGACGTTGCTGGTTCTGCACAGGCAGGTGGCTCACAGGGATCGACCGATTCAACACATTATTTAGTAGCACAGAATACTATATTTTAATCATATGGCAAACGTAACAATAACACTTACCGCTAAAGAGAAGAGTTATCTCGAATCTATATCTGGTGAGTCAGCAAAGAAAATTCTACAGGGCGTGGTAGACAGATGGCTAGACGATCATCTTACAGCGAAAGTAAAGGATAAAATGACTAAGGACGATAAAATAGACAAGATTAACACTTAAACACTATGGCAAGATTATTTAGAATTGGGGAGAATAATGACCCGCGTTCAAACGCCCTTGGCGTTGGGTTCTTAGACCCAGAAAGAAACGAGCTTAGGATTTTAGACTTTGCTAAATTCGGCAAACAGTTTGACCCAAACGTAGAGCAGACAGTGGGAACCAACTTTGCAGCAGGATTAAAAGAGTTTGAGCGGCAGCACGGGAGTATTGCTGATTTGGATTTCTTTAATATCTCTGACACATTAAGCGAGGGTCAGTTTAGAGCACCCGGAGATGAGCGGGCGATTGTTGCAAGTGCTGATTTACAAGATATTGTTAACTTTATGGGTGGCCAAATGCCTACGGCCAGTGGTCTTGTTGGGGGCGGAACGATAGGCCCAGAAACAGGAGGAACTGTTCAAACAGCAGCAACAAGCGGAAACGTAACCATGACCAAGACCGTAAATGGTGAGCTTAGAACTGCGACGGTAGCACCTGGAGACGTAGCATCGCGTGAAGCACAGGGCTGGACCGTAACCGATTCGGGTGGTCAGACAGATCAACCGCTATCTCCCACAGCAACAGGACCACAGGGAACGTCAGGTTCAGCATTTAGAGATGGGCTGTCGGAAGCACAGGTTCAATCGATTGTAAATCTTGTAAACAACAAGCCGTCTTCAGAGTGGAACCAAATAGATAAGGATAACTGGAATTTCGCTACGAACAATGCACCGCTGCCATTAGGCCAGCAGGGCACATTTGCTACTCTCAACGGACCTGGCGGAGAAAAAAGGGTAGTATTTACAGGCTCTCAAGAAGCATCACAGCTTATATCACAGGGCTGGTCTTTAACGAGCGGCGGAGGGGGCACAGGGGCTGATAGCACGGTTATTAGCTCTGACACGATGGCTAAAACGCCTTTTGATATAGGCCAAAGCCAGGTAGACAATACTTTCGATGCAGACACATTGGTTGGTGGACTTGACGCAGTTATTGCTTCTGGAGAGGAAAGTGTAAAACACTGGGAAGACTTGATTGTTGCAGGGGTGCCCACAACCCCAAGCTCAGAAACGCTACATGAATTAATTGCAAGTTTAGACCCCGATTCACAGACGGGTGCTGGTGCTATGCAGCTATCAGAGGAGGAACGACGCGGAGTACAAGAAAAGAGAGACGCACTAAACGCCAGGGTAGCAGATTTAAGACGTAAGTCAGACGAGATTAACGCCCTTACACAGTCGTATAACCTCGCCAATCAGTCAGAAGAAGNNAAGAAGGACGACCACAGACACTATCCCGATTAAAGGGAGCACAGGCACAGAACTACAAGATGTATTTGGCTCAAAAGAACGCTCTCACAGCAGAAGCCGGCTTTATCCAGTCAGACATTCTTGCACTACAAAATCAGCTCTCAGAGGCTCAGAACGCCGCTGACAGAGCCGTAGACCTTCTATACAAGGACAGAGAGGCTAAATACAACGCTACTATCGCCAAGATTAACCTGTTGAGACCACAGGTTGAGAAAGAAGAGCAGAGATACTTGAATCAGTTGAAGTTACAGTTGGCACGTGAACAGGATGCACTGGCCCAAGCAAAGCATGAACAGTCTCAGATTCAGAACATTAAACTTCAGGCTATTGAAGCCGGTATTACAAACCCTAATGTATTGGCTGCTATCGGACGTGCTACAAGCCTTGATCAAGCTACGCAGATTCTTGGTACGAACATCCCACAAGCAACGCAGGTTGAAACACCAACAACGAGAACAGTCGGCGGAGACCTATATCAATGGAACCCATCAACGGGTGGCTGGAATCTTGCAATAAAATCACCAGACGATGAAAAAGCTCCAGAGACTAGGGTTCTTGGTAGAGACCTATATCAATGGAATCCAGACACTAAGAGCTGGGAGCTAACCGCCAGAGGAGCGTTTGCTTCGGGTGGCGGAGGTAGTGGTGCCACAGATGAGGAAAAGGAAATACAGAAGTTTAGAGAGGATGCTGGTAATTTACTTCCTAAGTTAGAAAGCGGAGAAATTAGCTGGGGGGCAGCGTTTGACCAACTAAAACTTAAGTATCCAAGGGCCACAAACGAAACAATAGATGCGGCGTTGGGCGGTGGCATACCGTATGACCCAGAGACGGGAGAGTTTGATACGGAAAGAGCCTTTGGAAGAGCAATAGCACCAGAACAATAACATGGCATTAACCTGGGATCAGTTTAATTCGGGAGTAAGCTCCGCATCGATTAGTACGTCTAGTGGGCCTAGTGCGTGGGATGATTTTAATTCCCAAATGGCTGGCAGGGCACAAACACAGGCTTCGGCAGCACAGATTTCACAGCAGAGGGCTGCTATAGCGGAGGCGAGAAAACCAAAGATTTTAGGACCCAAGAAGACTGTTACTGGTTTATTTGGTCAGATGATCAACAACATAAGAGGTATTACAGAGGTTGTTTTGTCTGCACCAATGGTTGCTGGTTCGCTTTTTCCAGGCGGGATTACACCAAAAGAGGCCAGGGTGGTGCCGCTTTAAGCAATATCGCAAAGGCGTTTACTGGCAAACAAGAAAGAGGAACCGTTGAAAAGGGTTTGCGTGCTATGCGTGCTGGTACTGAACTTGCGGCAGCACCCGTATCAGCGTTGTTCGCATCTGCCCCTGGTGGCGTTACACCCAAACAGGCGTGGAACGAGGCTATTAAGACAGCTTCAGATACATTTACGGGTAGGAGCGAGTCTATTGACGCTACTATGGAGCGTGCCGGTCAGCTATACGCACAAAACAGGGGAATACAGTTTGGTGGCCCAAACAAACCAACGCTTGAGGATATTCTAACCCTGTCTGCACTGGGGACGTTTAACTTGCTTGGCGATCCAGCATTTGAGCTTGGTCTGGCCGCCAAGGGGTTAAAGACGCTTACCAAGACCAAGGGTTTATTTAAGGCAAGTCCAAAAACGTTTAATCTTGCAGACGATGTAAGTGTTTTGGTCAGCCCAGAAAGCCAAAAGGTTACTGTTAAGAATTTTGGTAATATAACAGAGCCGCTGTCTGCCACAAACAAACTGTCTCCAGACGCAAGTTTGCTTATTAAGAATTTACGAGAAACCGCAGAGACAGAGCTAAAAGTTAAGGTTGTTGGAAACAACTTAGAAGTTGTGCCAAAGAAAGCAATTATACAGCCGCTGGCAAAAGGCGAGGGCAAGTCTGTTCTGCACTTACCAGAGCAAGGTGTGTTTGCTCGTGTATCAGAAAGCCAGTTAGACATACTCAAAAACGAGGTTGACGTTATTCCGTTTAGCAAGGGCGACATGCCGCATTTAACGCCCTTTACCAGAGCTTCAAAATCTGCCAGAGAGGTATCGTTAGATGAGATTAGGTCCTTGTCTAAGAATACCGATCAAGCACTGAAGAATGTTGAGGACCGGTTAGATGAGATTGGTACTCAACTGAGGGGTATAGCAGATGAGAACCAGTTGTTGGCTCAAGAGGCACGAAGATTTGATACTGCTGAAAAGTTTAAGAACAGTCTTGAGAATCGTGTGTTTAAAAATGATCCCGAGTTAAGGAACGATACACTTGTATTAGCTTCTAGGAATGTTGATGAACTACAACCAGTAACAAAAATATTTGATGAAAGTGTTGTTACGAAAACGCTTGACGATATTGAAAATGGTAGATTTGTATTGCCGGTGGTTGTAGACGGTAATCGGGTAATTGATGGCGTACATAGGCTAGAGGCGTTTAATCGTGCCGGTATTAAGAGGGTCCCCGTTCTAGAGACAACGAGAGGTACGGGGGCCGGAGAGATCACTAATGCTGTTGAGATATTTAGTAAGGCTAAAACCGCTCGACCGATGAGGCCACGTGTAGTTAAACCAGTTAAAGAAGCGGTGGTCGAAACACCCAAGATTAAAGAATCCAAACTTGCAAAAGGCGTTGAAGCAAAGGCTGTTAAGAAAGGAATTGCAGACGCATTTGAGGGGTTACCAGAATATGCCCAAGTTAATGTTAAGCAGCAAGCCAAAGAAGCTAAAAAACTTCTTAAAGACGACCCAGATCGAGCGTTGCGTATTGCTATGGGACAAGAACTTCCGCCAGAGGGATTATTACCAGAAAGCGTTTTTGTTGCCGTTGAAGAGCAGGCCATTAAGAACAAAAACGTCGATGTATTAAGAGACCTCGCAACCCAATCAAACCTTAGCCTAGAGGCTACAGGAATGGGCCAAAGACTTAGAATGCTCGCGGAGCGTAAACCAAATAGCCCCATTAAGATTATTGCCGATGTTCAGAAATCGAGAGAAGCCAAGCTACTCAAGAAACGTGCAAATAGAGGCAAGACGATTGATGGTATGAAAAAAGAAGTAGCAAAAGACATTAAGAAAGAGATAAAAGTTCCAAAACGTGAAGATTGGGGTGCATTTATTAAATCAATAGAGTGTTAATATGGCGTGGTGTTTATTACCTAGATTCAAAAATGAGTTCTTGCAAAAACTAAAGTCTGGAGAGATTGATCCAGATGCACTTGCAAGCATGAACAGTCGAGAGCGATTAGGATTTTTTGAGGACTTTCTACCGTCAGACGACGCATTAGAGGTTAATGCTTTATTTGAAAGCAAGCTGCTCTTAAAGAATCAAAAGGTCGGTATGATTACGTGGGCGAAAAAGATAGGCGGCATTACTGAGCCAGCGAGACGAGACTTGATTTCTAAAATCAACCGACTGGAAAATGTTTTACAACCAGTAGAAGAATCTAAGTTTTTAGAGAGTCTTGCAACCAAAAAGCTGGGCGTTGAGGTTACACAGACAGAGGCAAGCAAGATTCTAAAGCTATCTCAGAACGCAGAAAGCCTAAGATTAAGAGTTGTAGACAACAACTTTAAGGACTTTGACATGAGGGTTGAGTACGGTGATGCGGTGTTAGACTTTCACGAATATATGGACGAGATTGCTCCAAAAGATAGTAACATTATTGCTAACATCTTAAACGTTCCACGTACATTAAAGGCAACACTAGACCTGTCAGCACCATTACGACAGGGCTGGGGCATGTTATCTCGTCCGGTTCATTGGACAAGGGCATTTAGTAAGATGTTTAAGTATGCTGTGAGTAAAAAGGCTTTCAGAGAGCTACAGGCAGACATTATATCAAGACCCACATATGAACATATGAAGCGTGGTAAGCTAAGAATTTCTGCATTATCAGACAAGTTATCAGGCAGAGAAGAGGCATACATGACCACGTTACTTGGCAGGGCACCAGGCGTTGCAGCATCAGAGCGTGCGTATGTTGGGTTTTTGAACAAGTTGAGGGCCGATGTATTTGACGATCTACTATCCAGAGCAGAGATGGCGGGAGAACGCATTACTCCAGATAGCGATGCGGTTCGTGATATAGCGAAGGTAGTAAATGACTTTACTGGCTCTGGTAACATTGGAAAAAATGACAGATATGCTGGTACGGTCCCATGGATTAATAGTGTGTTTTTTTCGCTTAGAAAACAATCGGCTACAGTTAATATGCTTAATCCGAAAAGATACCTCGATCCAAAAGTAAGTAAGACCGCACGAAAAGCAGCGATTAGACAGCTTGCCGGAAGCCTTGGTTTTACCGCAACGTTTCTAGGGCTTGCTTCAGCGGCTGGCTGGGGCGTTGAAACCGATCCGACAAGTTCAGATTTTGGAAAAGTAAAAGTTGGAAACTCACGATTTGATGTAACTGGAGGAAGTGCTACCTACGCTCATTTGTTGGCAAGAATGATAACGGGCAGAACAAAAAGCTCTACTACCGGAAAGGTAAGAGGGCTTGGCGAGGGCTATAAACCAGAAACGAGACGCAGCTTGTTAGAAAGGTTTGTTAGAAACAAGTTTTCTCCAGGAGCGGCTTACCTATCAAACGCATTGGGTGCAGAAGAGGACGGATTTAATGCGTTTGATACGAAAGCAGAAACGGCCAGCTTGTTTATACCGATTATTATTGAGTCGATTGCCGATCTATACGAAATGGATAGAGAAATCCTCGTTCCAGCAGTAATAGCCGAGCTATTTGGCGTTGGAGTGCAAACCTATTAATGCCTTGTGCAAGAGTATATGCCTAAGCCCAAGAAAAACAGCATTAGCCCGAAAACACTTAGGTCGAATATTGATTGTAGAGACATAGCTAACGCATAACATAAATTTAGAAAAATGTAAAACCATGCCAAACCCACAACTAGAAAGACTAAAGGAGCTCGCTCAACTACTTGACGACAGTCTCTCAAGAGAAGAGTTTTTTGAGATGTTCAATAAGGTCATTTCTCACATCAAGAGAATGGAGCCGATGCTTGTTGGCAAGGTGGATTTCAAGATCAGCGAGGAGCAGAGCCNNCAAGATCAGCGAGGAGCAGAGACGCCTGTTAAACGAGTTTAAGAAAGAGACCGATAGGATTTCTAAGGACTCACGCAAGGAAACGAAGGACAATCTGAAGAACCTCAAGAAAGAAATGAAGGCTTTAAGTCGTAAAATATCAGACGTATTGACCACAAAAAATGCAGAGATAGATGAGAGGTTGTCACTTGTGCGAGACGGTAAAGACGCTGACGAAGACTCTGTTATAGAAAAGGTCTTGCAGCGTGTGCCCATTCCAAAAGTAGACGATACCAAGCTAGAGTCATTAAAGGGNNAGAATACAGACATCGGCACGAGCAAAGGTAAACATGCTTGGCGATGTATCGCTTACGTCTTTAGCTGATAATGAAATCTTACAGTACGACTCTGCTAGCGGTCTCTGGAAGAACGAAGCTCTTGGTGCTGGAACCGGAACCATGACCACCGTAAAGGAGGGCGGCGTACAGCTTGGTGGGGCTGACATTGTAACACTAGACTTTGATGGAGATGACTTTAATCTAACTGAAAGCCCAGACACAGAGGTAAACATTACTATCGCAGATGCCTCCGCTACCGTAGCTGGTCTTATTGAGCTTGCTACAGACGCTGAAACGAACACGGGGACAGCGACAGACAGGGCCGTAACCCCCGCCAATGTAACAGCGTGGACTGGAAGTACAAATGTTACAACACTTGGAACCATCGCCACGGGAACGTGGCAGGGAACCGCAGTAGATGGTGCGTATGTTGATATAGAGGGTACAGAGATTAAGTCTACAGGAGAGGCTGGAGGAACTAAGTTCCTACGAGAAGACGGAGACGGCACGTGTTCATGGCAAACGCCGTCTGGGACAGGAGACGTGGTTGGAGATACCGCTTCTGCCGATAAAGAGCTTGTTCGATTTAACGGAACTGGGGGCAAAACCATTGAGTCGCCCGTTACAGATAACGCCTCGGTAACAGCTACGCTTTCAGACAATGTAGACCTTACCCTATATGATGCTACAAACGACGGAAATCCCGTATTCGCTTTTGGAGCTACTTCGGCCGAAAGATTAACAATTACCCCAACGTATGATTCGGGGGCTCAAACATTAGACTACGTAGAGTTTGCAACTGCTGCGGCATCAGCAACCGCTGATAAGGGAGAGTATCGATTCAATGTAGACGGCACCCTTTCAACCACGATTGATGATGGCGGTGTGGAGATTAAGGCATCGGGCTCACTATCCTTTGGAGCGGTTGACATTCTTACCGACTCGGGGGGAACAACAACCCTTAACAACATAGACGCACTTGACGCTACTACAGAGAATACGATTGAGGCGGCGATTGATACGCTCGCAAACCTAACAGCGGCTTCAGCGTTGGTCACGGTAGGGGCGTTGAACTCGGGCTCTATCTCTACGGGATTTGGAAACATTGATAACGGGGCATCCACCATTACAACCACGGGAGACATAACTGGTGGTGGTATTCACGTCACAGGAGATACGGCAGCAGGAGACAACGCAGCACTTGGTTATACAGCTACAGAGGGGCTTATCCTTGCAGGACAGGGCTCTACGGCCGATATAACCATCAAAAACGACGCTGACAACACGGTATTACAGATTCTTACAGGAACGACCGACGTTACTTTGGGCGTAGATGGCACAGCCTCAGACCTTATCTTAACCGAGAAATCGGCTATTAGGCTTGATCCGGCGGGCGGGGCTGACGGAGACTACACGGGCATTACATTCGTAGGAACCGCCGGTGCAACCGTAGCGTTCGGAGACGTTGTATACCTTGATTCAGCAGATAGCGAGTGGAAGTTGGCAGACGCTGATGCAGCCTCAACGTCAGGTTCGGTGGCGATTGCAATTTGTGTATCGTCAGGAACAGACGGCGGAAACGTAACGCTTATGACGCACGGCATCATCAGGGCAGACGCAGGATTTCCGGCTCTTACGGTGGGGGCACCAGTTTACATTTCAACCACAGGAACCACCACGAATACGGTTACAGTAACGGCACCGAGCGGAGCAGATGATGTAGTGAGGGTTGTGGGCTTTGGCTTAACAGCAAATGAAATGATGTTTACACCATCACCTGATCACATAACGGTAACAGGATAATGCCTAAATTAGACTGGAAATGTAGTTACGAAACATACCTGTACAGCGGTGGAGACGGTGATTTAGAGACGACTGAGTATGCAGAACACCCAGACGGAAAGCACTATATTGTACGTTTAGAGGACAAAAAGAGACAGAACACACGCAAGGTAGACAAGTCGTTTGATGTGTCCGGCCTGACCCTTGTTGATGTAGTTGGTACTACCTGTTATGACGAGTTTATCCTACCAAACGGTAAGACCATACGGCTTAAAGGAGACCTTGCTGAGTACAAGAAACGAGCTGTTACGAAAGATCACCCACAGCCCAGTAAAAACGCTACCAATCAAGAGTTAGAAGAATGGCAATAGCACACGATGCAAATTCAACATCCTCTTTGGGCAGTAACGTATTAAGCCTTGAGTGGTCACATACAGTTAGTAGTGCTACCAATGGTTGCGTTGTGGTTGCAGCTTCTCACGATAATATAGGTATAAACTGGGACACGACAGCTACAACGTTTAACGGAACGGCTATGACCCGCGTTCAAAACGTAACATCTGGCGGCGGGGCCGGAGACCACGAAGACGCTTTGTATGTTCTTGCTACCGCTGGCGAGGGAACCGGTGCTAAAACCATTCACATTGAAATGGAGTCTGGAACAGAGGATATGGTGGGGTCTGCAACAAGCTACACTGGCGTCGATCAAACCACGCCGCAAGACGGCGGAGTATCAAGCGGTGGAGATGATGGAACTGACCCCATTACCATAAATGTGACAAGTGCCACGAATGATTTAGTTGTTGGTTTCTGCTGCATGGAAGATGACGATCTCGCAAACGTGGGCGAGAACCAAACAGAGAGAACAAATAACCTAGCACTATCCGGCCAAGAACAAAGAACGTCAGATCAGGCAGGAGAAACCACGGCCGTTCATCACTACGACAGAGACACGACAAATACAAAACAATGGACAATTCTTGCTTGTAATCTAAACGTAGCCTCTGGAGCGTCGGGACCAGCCAATCTCAAGACGTGGAACACGGTGGCTGCTGCATCAGTTAAGACGGGCGACACCGTAGCAATAGCAAGCATCAAAACGGTTAACACAGTATCATAATGGCAATCGATCCAAAAAAAGTTAAACGATTAAAGCGTCTCATGGAGATGACAGATAGCTTTACCCAGATTGTTGCCGTTGAAAAGAAACTTAACGAGCGTCTTGATGAGAGAATTAGAACCGAATCAGAGGAGTTTAATGAGTTAATGACAGAGTTTAGAGAGGTGCTTGATAACGCTAAGTCTGAAATGAGTAAAGAGTTCGGAGGCATTAGGCAGAAGACCAAAGAGGCGATTGATAGGCTGTTCGCACGTAACGATGTCAACCAAAAGCTGAACCTGAAGCTCGATGAAGCAGACGAAATAATGACTAACCTTAGCAGAAAATTCGCTACCATACGAGATGGAAAAGACGGTAAGGATGGGAAAAATGGAAAGGACGGAAAAGACGGTGCTAAGGGCGACAAGGGAGACCCAGGAAAAGACGGAGAGAGTTTTGATGCAGCAGAGTTTGATAAGCTACGAGAGGAAGCATTTGAGTACATGGCAGAGGAGTTACGAAAGATCAGACGACGTGGTGGAGGCGGCACATCTGCACTAGGAGTACAGCAGGCCATGAAGTGGTTCGGACCAGGGCAGGTTATTACCATTACCGCAAACAAGACCATAGACAAAGAAACGGGTGCGGTGCTTGCTGATGCTACGAGCGGAGGCATAACAGTCACGCTGCCGCCAGTAGCACACGCCAAAGGAAGAGAGTATCACATTAAGAAAATAGACACGTCAGCAAATACGGTAACGATAGCAACTCCAGGATCAGAGACAATAGATGGCGAGTCAACAAAGGTTATTCAAAGTTCGTATACGTCGAGACGAATTTATTCAAACGGAACTAATTACTACATCATATGAGTTTTACAGATATTAAGCAGTATACAGAGGGCGATACAGACTCAACCATTACAGGGACAGCGATACTTTGGGAAGACACAAGCAATACTCTTGTAAGCGTTTCATCCTCCAAACCACTACCTGTTGATATAGGGTCGGCTACAGTAACGGTAAACATAGAGGGTGATTATGCCGAGGACTCTGGTCATACAACCGGTGATCGTGGTTTGTTTATACTCGCTGTCAGGAATGATAATGATACAGCTTTAGCCGGAACCGACCTTGACTATATACCACTTTCAACTGATTCTGCTGGTCATTTGCTTACCCACGACGATGCTGATGCGGTTATTGATACGGTTGTTGGTGGTTCGGATAGCGGTATAGCGATGCTCGCAAAACACCAAGAAGACCAAGTTCATCTGACTACGGCAGACGGTGATTATGACATTTTAACATTAGACTCTATTGGTTCGCTTCATGTTAACGCAGAGGCACATCACGTGTTCGACGCGATGAACGCAACCACGGGGTGGTCAGTAATAAACGACGACACAGACAACCTTGCAACCACGACAAAGCACGTTACGGGAACAAACGCTATTACTTTTGATAAAGTAAACGGTGCTGGTAACACAACATTTTGTGGAATCGAAAAGACACTAAGCTCGGTTGATCTTGGGGCTGTCTCACAGCACGACCTTTTGCAGGGCACGTTCTACTTTCCAGACCTTACCAATGTTGAGTATCTGTGGCTTCGGGTTGGAACAGACAGCTCAAACTATAACGAGTGGAGACTTCCTGATACAGCACTTACTGCGGGTATATTTGAAACAGGGGCACAGGCGATAGGAGATGCTAGTTATGACGGTATTACAGGAAACGGTTGGGACCCGTCAGCGATTACATACATCGCTATCGGTGTTAAGTTTGATAACCAAACAGACACTCTGGCTGGATTGATCTTCGATGAGATTTCCTACCATACCAACCAGCATACAGCAGCTATTTTAGGAGCAGAGGTAACAAGTGAGGTATCAACACCAAACATTAACTTACAAAAAATAGGCGGGTCTACGGTAGATAAAGGTCAAGGAAACGCCTCAAACGGCTCCCAGAGAGTTGTAATAGCCGATGATGATACCAACATGGCTGGTATTTTAGCTGATACAGCCGCCATTCAGACGGCAGTTGAGATAATGGATGATTGGGACGAATCTAACCGTGCAGCGGTTAATCTAATAGCCAGTCAAGTCGGTATTACGGGTGGTGCTGGGGCGGTTGCTGCTAATACGCCAAGAGTTACACTTGCCTCAGATGACCCAGCGGTTTCATACCTTGCAACCATAGCAGGAGACACCACCTCGTTAGACGGTAAGGATTTTGCCACCCAAACTACATTGGCGGCTATATTAGCTGATACAGCCGCTATTCAAACTGCCGTAGAGACCATAGATAACGCCATTTCTGGCTCAGAGATGCAGGTAGATATAGTTGCAGACGGAGCCGACCTTTTGACGAACACAACATTCAACGCGGCCTTTGGCACGGCGGGCACGGCTGATACGCAAGTTCTCTCAGTACAGGGCATCGCAAGCATGACCGCTCTTGTTGTAGACGGCTCAGCAGTAACGCAGCCCGTATCGGGAACGGTTACAGCCAATTTGTCGGCTACGGACAACGCTGTTTTAGATAACATTGAAACAGCCGTAGAGCTTATAGACGACGCGGTTTACGCAGATGATGCTGACTGGACAGACGGAAGTTCTAAACACGTTCTTACGGGCGGTCTATATCAATCCAGCCCACAAAGCATTACTGACGGAGATGTTGGTCCAATACAAGTTGATTCAAACGGTAATCAGGTAACGACTACTGCGAGAAAGTCCTTAACCGGTTCTGCTCCTACATCGTCATCTGTAGCGGCAACATCTGGTTCGGCGTTAGCCTCTAATAGTAGCAGGAAGGGTGCATACTTTAAGAACGTATCAAATGCGGTCATATCGCTTGGCGTTGGTCAGACCGCCGTTCTTAATGACGGCATTACATTGTACCCAGGAGATGCGTGGATGATGGATGAGTTTAGCTTTTCAACTGCACAAATTAATGCGATAGCTGGGGTTGCTTCAAGCGACTTGGCTATTCAAGAGTGGACATAGTATGGGCTTGCACACACAACAAATTACAGAGCTGCATGGCTACTATGGAGATGGCGATGATGGCACTGTAACCACATCGGGCAACGTCACTCTGACGAGAGACATGTTTTACGACACATTAACTGTGTCAACTGGTGACACGATCACAACCGCTGGATATAAGATTTTTGTTCAGAATACGCTTACGATAAACGGTACTGGCAAGATTGAGAGCAACGGTACTGCTGGCTCAAATGGTTCTGGCTCTACAGGTGGGGCGGGCGGCGATGGTGTTGATAATTCCTCCACTGGAGGGGGTTCAGATGGAACCGCTGGCGATGGTGGTGGAACGGGTGCTGGGGGAACCGCGGCAGCAGCCACAGCAAGAACGGGTGAGGGCGGCTCTGGTGGCGATGGTGGAGCTGGTGGCAACGGAAGCTCTGGTTCGGGTGGCGGCACTGGTTCTGGCACCGCTGTAGTACAATTTAAGCATCGCATATTAAGCGACAATACCCTTTCGGGTGCAGCGGTTATTCACGCTGGCGTGGGGGGTCGTGGCGGCTCGTCTGGCGGAGGCGATGGTTCCAACTCTGGTGGGGGTGGAGGCGGTGCGGGCGGAGGTGCTGGCACTAACTTTATCTGGGCTAGAACATTTATTAACAACAACTCAACCGACGGCGTAACCGCAGACGGAGGCGATGGAGGTGATGGTGGTTCAACCGCGGTTGGCAACACGGGCGGAGGCGGAGGTGGTGGAGGCGGTGGAGGAGGATGGGTCTACATTGTTTCCGACACGTTTGACACCGTAGGAGGTATCACAGTTGCTGGTGGTGCATTGGGAAGCGGGGGCACAGGAAATGGCACAGGAACAGACGGATCTGACGGCACGGCTGGGTCAGACGGCACCATAGTCCGCATTGAAAGGTTAACAGGCACAATTACAGTCGCATGATTACTGGTAGGTTTCCATTATGGCACGATCTTAGATTCGGAGACGGTTCGGATGGTGATGTTACAATTTCGTCAAACACCACGCTTTCTAGGGATATGTATTATGAAGACTTAACTGTAAATGCCGCACGAACACTCACCACAAACGGCTATCGTATATTTTGTACGGGAACGGCTACTATAAACGGTTCATTGAAAAATGAAGGTGGAAACGCTGGTAACGGCTCTGGTTCAACCGCGGGTTCTGGGGGAAGTGCTGGCGTTGAAAACACCGTTGGCGGTGGCGGTGCGGGGCGGTCTGGCTCTGATGGAAGCACAAGTAGCACCTCCAACGGAACTAGCGGGGCTTCTTTACGAGGAATGGGCGGTGCAGGAGCAGGAGATGGAGGAGACGGTGGACAGGGAGATTCTGGAACCCCTGGCTCTGGTGGGGCTATAGGCGAGGTTACAACGCACCTTTATTACATTGATACTCCGTGGATTCTTAGCACAACACACTCTGGTAAGGCTGGCCCTTTGTTTTTGGGCGGAGGTGCTTCGGGGGGTTCTGGTGCTGGAGGCACTGGTGGCGGAAGAAGTGCTGGCGGAGGTGGTGGCGGCTCTGGAGGGGGAGGAGGCGTTATCTGGATGTGTGCAAGAGATATTGTATTAGCTTCTGGTTCGGTTGTAGGCGTTGGCGGAGGAGATGGTGGCGACGGAGCTGACGGCACAGGGGGAAACTCTGGTGGCGGAGGCGGAGGTGGTGGAGGTACTGGCGGCACAATTGTATTTCACTACTACACGTTTACAGATAATGGGGCGACTATTCAGAGAAGTACTGGCGGGCATGGTCAGGGCGGAAATGGTACGGGAACAGGGACTGATGGTGAAAATTCCTTAGCTGGTTTCGGGGTTCCGGGTAAGTATCTAAAATATCAATTAAGAAGCAGAGTACTATTATGAGCGTTGAAAGAAGGGTTTGGGTTATCCCCCCAAGAGAAAACGGCCCAACAGAACAAGACATAGCAAATGCTGAGTCTGCTAATTGTGCAGAGATTCGGGAGAAGGAGGGAGCAAATCCAAGTGGACATGTCTACTCTGAGTTTTACCCCGATAGTTACGAAAAGATGATTGATGGCAAAAGGAAGGTAACGCTTGATAACAACGAAGATGTTGTTACGCTACAAGCTGTTCACGAGAACATGTTTATCTGTGGCAAGATAACAAAAGACCAAACCATTAACTTTACTCAGACAGGAGATACAGGACACAAGATTGTTATTCTTATTTCGAATGATACAGACGAATCACACGATTTAACTGTTTCGCAGGGCTTTCAGGTTGAGGAGACGTTTACGCTTAACGCTGGCAAGAGAGGGTATGGCAAGTTCATTTCAGACAGTCAGAACTACCTACTGGTTACTAAGAAAGTATTATGAAAATTACTCAGCTAGATCACGGTCACAGGCTAGAGCTAAATGGCAGAACGTATCTATCTGGGGATAGGGTAGAAAAGGAAAAGTATATTGACATTTTGTATCAACTGGGGCGTTACGATCTAAAACCAAATAGCTCCATAGCCATGATTGGCGGTGGCACATCGTACCTACAGACAATGCTTTCATTGAAAAACGATTGGGGACAAAAAGATGTATACGAGATTCACGAGGAATTAAAATGGTGGAATGATCAAAACACCCCCAAGCATATAAATGACTGGAATTGGATTATTGGAGACTGGAAAGAGACCATATCGGGCCTATATGATGTAATAATTTATGACGCAGATGAAGAAAAAATTGATAAAAAACTTTTACAAAAACACAGTACGGGAATAATCCTCTACTATTTACATAAGTAATATAAAAAACTATGGTTACACTAGATACAGTTTATACTCTACTCAAAGAGTTCAAGAGAAATACCGAGGGTCACTTTAAGGAACTCAACGGTTCTGTCGCTGAACACAGCAAATGGATCAATGAGAATAACAAGACCATCACAAAGGATTTTCCTAAGATTGAAAAGATGGCTCGGAATAACGATAAAAAGCTATATGCACTAACGACCTTAATAATCGTTGTTCAAGTGTTAATTGGTTGGTGGCTAAAACTAAACGGATGAATTTTACAAAACGAATATTCTTAGGATGGTCGAACGGCAGGTTTATGGAGAAAATAATTGGTAGTTTAATCGCTGGATTTATATTACTGGTTATCGCTAAATTTATTTTCAAATAGTTCTTTTACAAGGAGATGGTATGAAACTACGACTCGTCGCGGTTGAGTGGATTGATATCACGAACGAGAACTCCTGGGTGGACTGGGAAGACCTCGATCGTGAAATAGCAAAGGAGAAGAAGTCAGTCGCTACGTCGGTTGGATACCTCTACTCTCGGGACAAAAAATGGCTGGTAATTCTGCCAACCATCATGTCCAAAGAGGGCAAAAAAGAAAGGGTTGGCTACGAGCTGATTCCTGCCGGATGCGTCAAACGTGTCCGCTACCTAAAGGAGTGAGTCATGAGCCAGGCGATGAAGGACCTGGAGAAGCGGACGAAACAGTCCAAGAGAGAGCGGTTGATTGCCACGGTAATCGCCGCAGTCGTTCTGCTGGTGGGAGCAATCCTGTTCCTACTGCTTTGATAGGAGGCTGCCATGCTGAAAGGTATTGGCAAGGTAACGGTTGGTCTGATAGCAGTATTCCTGCTGGGGGAGATGCTGATGCATTTCTCAAACCCGCGTGCGATGACGTACCTCTTGGGATACCTCATGAAGTACGGCACGTTCGCCATCGGCATTGGTGTCGGTGTCTGGCTCGCAAGGAGGTAGGCTATGTTGATTTGTCTAACCCGTAACGGAAACTTCCGCTGTGCGTTGTGCGAGGGGAAGTTGACGTGCAGAACCAAGGGCGGAAGAGCCGTCAGCATTAGCTGTGAAGCGTGCGAACGCGAGATGCAGTTTGATCCGAAGTTCAAAAGCATCACGTTTCGTGCGATGAGGGGCATTCTGCCGCCGAAGGGAAGTAACGGGGAGGAAAAGTGAAAGGAACGTGTCCAAAGTGCAAAAAGCACAAGTGGCTCACACAACATCACGTCTTTCCGCTCCGGCACTACCCCAACCAAACTAGGCCACTTCTACAGCCCTTGTGTAGGAAGTGTCACGATGAGCTTGAAAGGATTATTCCTTTCGAGAAGATGACCGATGACTGGTATCCGGCCATCGTTCAGCTCTTTCTATCGGAGGACTGGCAATGAAAAAGAAACTCGTCGGCAACGACAGAGTTGGCCGACTCATTCGGCTAAACAGAAAGGAGCTGAAGCCCTCTAAAAGGGGCTACGCGAGTATCGTGTTCTGGGGCGATGTTCACGTCGGACACCCCCAATGCGAGATCGAGAAGGCTAAGGCCATGCTCGACTACTGTGTCAAACAGGGCTACTACGTCCTCGGCATGGGAGATTCACTCTAAAGAAGTCTCCCTACAGCAGTGATGCTGTATAAGAATAAGTTGGCTATATCGGTGAAACCCCTAACGTAAAGACGAGGGCAATACCGAGGGAAGTCATAATTGACCCCGTAGAGACTACACGCCGACCTCTTGACGAAAGGTTGTCCGTGTTCTAAAATTAGAACATGGATAAACAAAGGGATAAAAAGGGTAGATTCACGAAAAAAGACCCCAAAGATTGTCCGTACAAGGGCAGAGAGCGGGAGTACAAGCGTGAGTGGTATCTGAAAAACAAGAAACGCATGGCTGAACGTGCCAAGCGGAGATACCAAGAAAATCGTGAAGCGATACTTGCTCGCGTTAAACTCTGGCACATGGAGAATCGTGAAAGGGTCAGGCACTACAAGCGAAAGCACAAAGACAAAGTACGCTTTTCTGGCAACAGGGAGTTAGTGCTTGCGAGAGACAACAATCGCTGTAGGGTCTGTGAATCTGAACACCAGTTGGTAGTACATCACATCGACGGTACGAACAACCGCGATAAAATGAACGCCAACAATCATCCCGATAACCTACTTACGTTGTGTAGAAAGTGTCATAAAGAGCTACACAACCGTCAAGATGAAGATATAGTCCGACCTCATGTGAAAGCATGAGAGTGTGGCAGAAATGACCACACCGCCCGAAAGGGTAGTAACAACGAGTTCTTAGAGTGTGGTATGCGGGATTCCGTGGGGGATGCTGTGTATCAACAGAAGCTCAATCCACAAGCACAAATGGAGGAGATGCTTGAAATCTTGGAGCCCGTCGCGAAGGCAGGTCTCTTGATAGGGATACACGAAGGTAATCATGAAAGCCGTATTACGAAGGCCACTGGCGTTGACGTTACGAAGGTTATGGCGAAACTCCTCGGAGTGCCGTACCTCGGCTACGCCTGCTGGTCGCTCTTGCGTGTCGGTACGCAGAACTACACCCTCTACTCGTACCACGGGAAGTCGGGGTCAAGGTTCCTGCATACGAAAATCAAGGCGGCACTCGACCTGACCAACTCTTTCGAGGCAGACCTCATCTGCATGGGGCATGTGCATGACCTAGCGGTCGAGACGATCCTCAGACAACGAGTCAATGTTCGGAAAAGAACCGTGGAAGAGCGGAAAATTCATATCGTCCTGACGGGCCACTATCTGTCGTATGACAAATCATACGCTCAGATGGCGGGTTATCCCGTCTCAAAGCAGGGCTCACCCAAAGTGAAGCTCTACGGTGACAGATGGGATATTCATACGTCCGTCTAAACAACGGGGAGGGGACAAAAACCCCCTCCCACAACACTACATTTATGCTTTATTTAATTTTTGCAGCACTATTGCTTTCAAATCTAACAATCCTGTTGTTGTATCATTTCTTGTTCTGGACCGATAGAGTTAGCCATACATGGGAAGAGATATTTAAGGCCGTGTATCCCATGTTCCTAGTTTTTAGCGTGCTTTTAGCACTTAGCACCGTGTACTTTATTAACAAGTAACAAAAAAATATGATCGAAAAGTTACTAGAGTTTATTAGCGGACTATGGGGTAATAAGTTAAAGCTCCCACCAAGTTCTCTGATACTCGAAGAACCAGCCCCCGAAGACGCTCACGTTGAGGAGGTCTTTGGTTCGAAAGAGGTTGAAGGAGGGTCAAGAGACTGGAGACCGTGGTATCCAAAACACGAGGTTCAGTCATATGGAGATTGTGTATCGTTCTCGTATCTTAACTGTTACGAGACAATGGCCAAGGCTGCTGGTGTAACTGACGGAGATGGTAACGAATTAAACCTATCCGACTTGTACCTAGCAGTTAATTCAGGGACATCCCAGACAGGAAACACCCTAAACAGGGTGGCAAATGCCGCCAGAAAAAATGGTATTCCCCTAGAAAGAGAGTGTCCCTATACCAGAAGTTGGCACAAAAGGGAGCAGATATACAATACAACGTCTAAGGATGCAAAACGTTACGCCGCAGGAACGGGTCATGCGTGGGTTAGAACAGACCGTGCATCGCTTAAATCAGCACTTGAGCGTGGTCCTATACAGATCGGCGTGGGCTTGGGAGACACCTATAGAGGAGGAATGCCAATCAAACCACCATCACGGATAACGGTGTATCACGCCATGGAGTGTGGATTCGTTGACGAGAAGGATCAGGTGCATTGTTATGACCATTACAACCGCAAAGAGGTTATCTTGTCATCCGATTACAAGGTTGAGTTTGCGAAACAGCTAGTCCCAGAGGGGCTTCCTAACGGCTGGCAAACTAAGACCGGAGACGACCACAAGCTATGGAAAGGATTGTGGGGCAAGTGGATCATCCGCCCAGAGGCTCACGGAGAGGTGTACCGAGTATGGAGTCATGGGATAAACAAGGTATCGTTTACGATTACTGACCAAAATCTATTCAACAAGGTGCAGGACTGCCTCCGCAGCTTGGACGTATTCGTAGGAATCTCAGAGAAAGACTTCGAGAGATTGCTGAACGTCATAAAAACCTATAAAGGCAGCATAGAAAACGAACTCGGTGAGGTAGTCGATCTCAACGAACTAATCAATCCAAAAGAATAATATGAGCGATGTATTAAAAAGCCGCTTATTGTCACTCCTCTGGCGAGCGGGTGGTGCAGCAGTGGTCGCGGTATTGGCAACAGTGTCCGGTGCAATCCCTGAATTAAAGGAAGCTGGTTTGCCAGAATTTGTAGCACTTGGTATAATGTTAGTAACAGGTGAAGTTACTAAGTGGTTGAATGGCAAGTTTCAGTTGGGAGCGACTGTCCTCGGGAAACGTAAATAGACATTCTAAACCTACGCCCTGCCGTTTAGGAGGGAACGGGCTGGAAGTAGATATCAGAGAAAAGCCTTGCGGATGACATAGATATGAATTGACATATAGCTGCAAAGGCTTTTTTCGTGTATAATGATCTTCGGGTAAACGTATCAATACGCATAGCAAAACACCCCACTTGACGTAATATCGAGCGGGGTGTATGCTTTATACAGACTAATGTATGACTAAATTATATCAACAATTAAAAAAGACCGCAAGTACCCAAAAGAGGCTTGTGGGTTTTTTATTGTTTACCGGCTTAGTACTCCTTTACGGATTGCTCGGCCTTTTTCATTTAGAACTATTAAGCCTAATGCTGATCGGCGTCCCTGTCGTCATGCTATTGGCCTTGATCCAGTCTAAGTTAATAAAATAAAAAACAATCAAGCACGCTGTAGGTTCGTCCCACCTCAGTCAAAAAAACAGGACGTAAGTGTATCGTGTGTTTTTCCAAATCTCCACCGCTCGCAAGCCCGAAGTGGAGTCCCTCAAAAGCACAGGATATCCGTAGACGACATCCAATGAATAAAACTGATTGTCTCAGTAAGGGGTTGTGTACTAAGTCTACAAGTGTTTGTCTATCGAATTTGTCGATACTCTCCCAGATGAGGGTAAGAGGCTTCAATGGAAAACTATGGAACAATTAGGAAACATATTACAAAATCGGGCAAAACCTCGATCAAATAAGAACATCCACTCCGCCCTCCATGCTTTAGCAGACGAGATATACCAGAAGAGCCCCAAACTAAAGGGAGATTTTGGTTTCATTTTAGGCCGCATTAAAGCACTGGGCGGTGTAAGTATGGCTAGGGCACGCTGGAACGCAGCCAAGGCTAAACAGGAGCCTTTTAAGTACTTTATAGCCAAGTGGTAATAATAGGGCTTGACTAAATTCTAACCATGCTGTATCATGATAGTAGAGAGGGGTAAAACTAATCATTTATCCACAGCAGCATGAAATCATTGAAGATTAATAAGGGTTGGTATTACGGGGCAGGTTCACCTCGAATATACAACTGGACCAAAGATGGTTTCGATCAAGCTGGTGTAGGGATAAAGACAAGCCTTCTCAATGAGGACTTACACGTCACGGTCGATGGAGTAACATACCTCTTAAACGGCAAAATGGCACGTGAGTTCGTTAACAAATACGGATCGGTAGAAAACCGGAAGGGTACATCCCTCGGGGTCATATCAAAATCCCTATTTGTAGAAATCTATGAAAACAAAAACAAAAAAGAGGATAACTAAATGGTTTATCCTTGCAAATATAGCTCTGATTGTATGTACATTCACGGCTACCCAAGTATTGGCGTTTCAGAACGCCACAGACGAGATTTATCTCGAAGAGCTTAGAACCATACGTGATGGACTAAAAAGCTCGCAGAACGAAGCACAACGCGAAATTCAGGCTACTGAACCAAGCATTAGAGAGTACATTTTCAAGACCGTAGAAGAGAGACTAGGATTCGATGAAGCTGTCAAGGCGGTATCTATCGTTACTTGTGAGAGTAACTTCCGGCCAGATATCTGTATCATCGAGCCTAACTACACCATCTCATGCGGAGCATGGATGATTAATACGGTACATAACAACACCGAGAGCCCACACTACATCTCAAACGCTGACAAGCTGGACTACAAGAAGGCTACCGAGTGGGCGATTAATAAACGCATTTCAGACACTAACTGGAGTGCATGGACATGCAGCTAATATGAAAACATTCGTAAGAATTGATACACCAGACGCACCAAGGGTTACTCTTGATAAAAACAGTCAAAAACTTGAGGATGCTGAGAGACGTAATCGATATATGGACGCATTAACCAATGGTCGTATGGACCATATATGTGAAACGTGTGCTGTGGAGTGCAAAAAATGCGGAGCACTATTACACGAAGAGGGGCAAGATCACGACTGTAAATACGAACATGGGGAATAACATATCAGTAACACAGGCTCTCCAGCTAGAGGACTACTTCGTAGGAGAGCAGAAAGATGGTCGGTATAAGTCGTATGACTTTACGGATATTGTCTGGACCGAGATAACCGAAGGCCAGCGTAAGCGTATATGGTACCTGATCTACAACGAGGAGTCAGAGAGCGATCTATTAACAGACATGCTATTTAGCTTAGGATTAAAATTGAAATAACATGGCAAAAGTACAACTAGCAGTAGGTGAGGCGTGTCCGGACTGCGGAACCCCAGCAATTATGGGTAAAAGCGGTGGTGGATACTGCAAGCCTTGCTACATTAAGTGGAAGAACGCACAGAAGGGTCAACAGGTGTCAACAAGTGTCAAGCAAGACCCAGAGACAATCAAAGGTCAGTGCAGAATGCACCTAGTGTGCTCAATGATCGAGGCTGGTCACAAGTACGATGATATTCAGAAGGCACTACCTGCATACCTGTCTCTCGTTATGAACGGAACGCCAGTTGAGAAGTCTCCTACACCAGAGTCAGTTGAGAAAGAAGTAGATATGTCAGATATCCCGTTCTAAATATATGTCTGAATTACTAGACAAGCTAAAGGAGCTCGAGGATAACAATGTTCGGTGTAGTAATATCGAGGAGTGGGTAAATGAATTTATGGAGGGTATCGCAGAGAAAATGAGCGATATATCTACAATGAACTGGGTTAATAAGATTGCCATTGGTGCTTTATTGGGTGTTCCCGAGGATGTTAAGGCATACAACGACCAAACAACACCGTCTATGAAGCTGGCAAGGGAGTTAAATAGCGAGTATCACGATAAAGATACTCTGAAGAAAGAGTATCAGAAAGCAAAAGACTTAGAAGAGTTTTTTAGCGAGCTGAGCATATGAAAGAAGAACTACTACAGATTCCGGTTACGTTTCAGGACTTCAAGAGCATGAAGAACCGATCGCTTCGTATGTGGTACGATTCACAGGAGAATCTATCAGACGAACAAGTAGCCAAGATTACAAGGAATCATAATAAGTTTGGTTGGCTGTCGTTCCTCGTCGCCGAGCGGCAGCTTACACCAGACGACATGCTTGATCTGCCGGAGATAGTAGATGACACAAAGTACAAGACACCATCACAGAGGCTTAGAGGTATCCTTTACAGGGTGTGGGAGAAGCAGGGAAAGAAAGGAAACTTTGAGGAGTTTTACATAATTAAGATGGACATGCTGGCAAGCTGGCTAAAGGATAAATACTTAACATGAAAGAACTAACAAGTTTTAAGAGGATCAGACTAGAGGCCGGATACGGCAGCATATTAGAGTTAGCTGAAGACTCCGGAATGGATCACAACAGTTTGTATAGATATGACCAAGGAAAGGCAACGCCAACACTTCAGAACGCCGCATACTTGGTTGAGTTCTTTAACAAGGTCATAAACAGAGACATAACTGTCTATGACGTGTGGGGAGACATTCTTTAGAATGGTTTCCTTACTTTGGGTGTGCAATCCTGTCCTCCTTTCCTCCTGGGACGACAAACTGTAATTGCACACTCGAACTAAGGGAATTATATCCCCAATATGGGAGAGGAAGCCGGCAAAGCACCAATAAGCGTTAACCCCCCGACGCAACTCGTGTACGCTGGCCCCCCTCTCCCACCCAACTAACGAATTTATATGGTATCAACAGGTTTAATGTTTTTCCTCGTAGCGGTGTATGTGGTTATTACTGTAGCATCGTTGTTAGAGGGAAACTATCCGAGGGCGTTGTACTTTTTTTCAGCAGGTTTAATTAATTTAAGTATTTATTGGTCAACGATATGAAGAAAACAAAGAAAAAGGTTACGAAGTGTGAGTGCTACAGCTTCGATACTATGTTTGTAAAGAATACATATTGGGAGCTTCAGATGATGAAGCGAGCGATTGAGCTAGAGCTTGAGCACAGAGACAAGGGAAATTCATGGTTTGTAACCAACGGTGATGTTTGATGGGATAACTGCACGAGTCTTTGCCATAGTAGCTGTATTGTTTGCTATCGCATCGGTACTTATTACGCACGAACTTAATATGCTAATGGAGTGGGTATCTTTTCTAGCAGAGGACATACCCGAGATACAAAAAGGATTGTAGTTATGGGATTCGGTAAAATAAAAATCAGAAGAGCGGACCAGATGTTTTCAAAATTCATACGGGCACGGGATGATTGGACTTGCCAGCGTTGTCAGAAGTACTTCCAAGAAGGAAAGAGACAAGGACTGCATTGTTCGCATTATCACGGAAGAGCCAAGGAGTCTACACGGTTTGATCCGGATAATTGTGTAGCATTATGTCATGGATGTCACTCGTTCTTTACAGCAAACCCCTCACAGCACAGGGATTGGCAGCTTAATAGATTAGGAGAAAAACGATACAACGAGCTTCTGTTACGAGCCAATACGTACAAAAAGAAGGATGATAAGTTGGTCATCCTCGCATTAAAAGAGTTAAACAAAAACTTATGAGGACAGTAATGACAATAGGGGGGACGTTGTTAGTCGTATTCTTTGCCTATGTGGGCTACGACACGTACATGGAAGCTAAAGATCAGCCGGTAGTAAACCCAGCGGCTGAAGCAAGAGAAGAGGAGAAGACATATTTTGAAAAAGAAGCAGAGCGACTAGCAGCAGAGAGGCTAATTGTGGTGGAAGAACCAGAAGAAGAAGAGGAAGAGCCAACTATTTGTATTACCCCCGAAGACCTACAAGCATGTGCTGATGATCTGGGATACTGCTGGAATCAGGTTGGAAAGGGAGAAGCAGAGCTTCAAGATGAACTAAACGCCACTAAACTGACCCTAGAGGAGACAATCGCCGATAATCAGGCAAAGGATCTAAGAATAGACGATCAGGCTAACTCAATTAATATCTTACTTGCAGACCTGAACGATTGTAAGAATGAATAGATTTTTATAGATAATAAATAATTGGTAACTTCCGATTGCTGGTGTGATTATTCTATTATTAGGTCGCCCCTAATTGTGGGTTGAAGTCCCACCACCAGCAACCAGAGGTTATCAAGGTAATAACCATACTTAAAGAGAAGAAGATATGAATAAAATCCTAAAAAGTAACGAAGCTATAGAGAAGTTAAAGAGATCAGACACTTGACCATTCGCATGATATAGCGTTGCGGGCTATATACGGCTCTCGATTCATGGATTGCGGTGGTCCGGTGTTTGTAAAATAGGCTGTTTTGTGTTATACTTGTATTATGTACAACCCTGAATACCACAGGAAGTATTATTTGAAAAATAAGGAGAAGAAAAAGGCTCGTAGTTATCGAAAGAATGAAAGAGACCTTAGATTTAGGCGGGTATTTGGTATTACTTTGGAAGATTACGAAAGAATTTTGGAAGAACAAGGTGGTTTATGTGTTATTTGTAAAGGAAAAGACAATAGTAAAAGACTCGCAGTAGATCATTGTCATACAACAGGTAAGGTACGAGGATTGTTGTGTAGTAGATGTAATCAGGGGTTGGGTTTGTTTGATGACGATGAAAAAAAGCTAAGATTAGCTATTAAGTATTTGAAAGATAATCAAATCATTCAATGAGAGGTGGTAAAAGAGAGGGTGCTGGAAGACCCAAGGGATCAACCAAGAAACCACAGTTTGGTGATTTTGTAACAGAGGAGGAAGTACAATCTCTAGTACAAGAGGCTAAAGAACAAGCCCGAGCAGGTAAAACTGATATGCTCAGGTTTGTTTTGGAACAGATATTTGGTAGGGCACCACAAAACATAGACCTTACTAGTCAGGGGGAACCATTACCATTATTAGGGGGTCTTTCAAATGGCGATAGTAACAAAAGCAACGAAAAGGCTACTGAAACTGAACAAGAGGCTTAGGTTTATTGCTGGTGGAACATCGGCGAGTAAAACCTACAGCATTCTAATGATACTGATAGATTATGCTCAGACGAACAAGAATGAAAAGATAGATGTTGTTTCAGAATCTATACCCCACCTAGACGACGGTGCGATCAGAGACTTTAAGGGGATTATGGTAGATCGCAACTATTGGAATGATAGTAGGTGGAATAGTACATTGAGAATATATAAGTTTGAATCGGGCACAGAGATCAAGTTCAAGTCTGTAGATAAGCTCGGAAAAAGTAGGGGACCAAGGCGTGACGGGCTCTTCCTGAATGAGTGCGATAATATACCGTTTGATATAGCAGATCAGCTAATTGTCCGAACCAAGAAGTTTATTTGGGCTGATTTCAATCCAACGCATGAGTTTTGGTATTATACCGATATAAAAGACAAGAGAGATCATGATTTTCTCACTTTAACGTATAAAGATTGTTTAGATGCTCTTGACCCCAGAATTGTTGAGGATATTGAATCGCATAAGTGGAATAAAAATTGGTGGAAAGTCTACGGCTTGGGTCAACTGGGTGACATTGAGGGTCGGATTTACACTCATTGGGACTTAATAGATGAGATTCCTGATGGGGCAAGGCTAGAACGATACGGTTTAGACTTCGGATATACCAACGACCCCACTGCTATTGTCGCTATATGGTACGCTAATGGTAAGTGGATATTCGATGAGTGCGTATACAAGAAGGGCATGTCAAACAAGGATATTGTAGACACCCTTAAGCAGCTTATCGAAGGAGATAAACAGTTAGACCGGCTTGTTATGGCAGATAGTGCAGAACCAAAGAGCATAGATGAGATAAAGGCGTATGGCATTAACATTATGCCGTGCAAGAAAGGGAAGGATTCAGTAAGACAAGGCATTCAGTTGGTACAAGATCAGCCTATTGCCATCACAAAGCGGTCAGTAAACGTTATTAAGGAGTATCGAAACTACCTATGGGCTCAAGATAAGGACGGAAAGTACATACAACCCAATGAACCAGTAAAGGGAAATGATCATGGTTTAGACGCTATACGGTATGCTATGGAGACGCTGGGAAGGTTAAAGAAAGAGGTGGAATACTGGGATCGTATCTTTGAAGAAGAGCTAAATTATCAAGCAAAAGAGAAGACAATTAACAAAGGAAGATAATATGTCAGACGACCTAAAGCCGGAGGATTTAATCAATATCAGGTCCAGAGGTGTTGTGCCTAAGAAGGAGGGGACTAAAATAGACCAACTGGTATCCGATGCAGTAGGTAAGCCAGTAGCAACCACAAATCCCATCTTAATAGCTAAGTTAGCTGAGTGGAAGAAAGAAAAGGAGGCTAACCCCTATGAAAATCCAAGTAATAGCCAGAATTTTGCACCAGACAACTGGCTAGATGATCCGGCAAAGGTTGAAGAGCTAAAAAAAGCATTACAATGATATATTTAGACATAATCATGACCGATAAGGAGAACTGTAACGAGATTACTCCGATATTAGACCATAGAGCGATGCTCCTAAAGGACGTAATCAAGAAGCCTAAATTGTCCTTATGGGATTTATACAAACTTAAGAAACACATTGAAACAGCGTATGAAAGACTCACAGACGAAACCAACGAAGAAAACGCCAAAGTATCGGGTGGTGTTGAAGTCGATGGGGAAGAAATGGGAGGGTCAGGGGACGACTCTGATGGCAGCCCTGGGGAGACTGAAGCCGACGTGGGATCAGATAAAGGGGAAGGGAGTGCTGACAGTCCACAAGGGGACGAAGAAGCACGAACATCTGTACAACATGGCGAAGATGAGGAAGATAGCGTCAAACAAGATAGTACGGATGCAGCAAGCTAAATTCCTTGAACTATTAGTAGATTCAAATAACAAATCTAACATTCCAAAATAATGCCAGAGGCGAAACAACCTAAGGAGGATAAAAAAGCCATTGAAGCTAAAGTACGGGCTGACATGGAGGCTGAGGCAAGCAAGCAGAAGCAAGCTGTCGCAGCAATCAACAAAATCCTCGATGATGCGGGGTTACGCTTAACGGTAGAACAGAACATTAAGATTGTACCTAAGCAGTAAGTAAGTTTATATGCCAAGATTTGACTCACAAGGCCGGTATCGTGATAGGGCCGGTAGGGTTGCTCCAGCACCTCCAGGCAGAAGACGGCCGTCGCGACCTACACGACCACAAAGACCAGTAAGACCGTTGGGAACAGGTGTTACACGACCAACACGACCGGTTACACCAACATTACCAAGTTTGCCACGTGTTAATGGTAGACTTGCAACACGAAGATCAGTTAGACGTGTATAATGGAGACGATATTCGACTACATAACGACGGAACGAGAGAAGTATAGAAAGCCCGTAGAGATTGAAGAGGGTTGGGATTGGAACATGAGAGACCATCTTAGACGGTCTTTCTTGTACCTAAACAGCCAGTTTGAGGAAGACAACACGAACAGAAGCCTCAGACCATTCAAGAACATAATCCTACCAATCCTTAACATTCAGTTTAGAACTGAAGGGTTTGACGTGAAGGACATTGAGCTGTTCGTTGACAATCCAGACGAGTACTTTAAGTCGTTATTGGTCAAGAAGTACCACACGACATGGGCTCTAGAAAATGAACTCGACACATTTATTGATGAGATGGTTGAGTCATACGGGTCGTATGGTGGCACTTTAGTACGCAAAACAAAGGGAGCAAGACCAGAGGTTGTTGATCTTAGAACCATAGCGTTCTGTAATCAGAATGACTTGATGAACAATCCATTTGGTATTCATCATAGGTTGAGCTTCCCTGAATTGAGAGAAAAGGTAGACGAGTTTGGCTGGGGCACAGAAGGGTCTGACATAGACGTAGAAGCCCTTATCCAGCTTGTAAAGAAAGAAGATAAAGACTTTGTTGATGTCTTTGAGGTACATGGAAACCTACCTGTAGAGTGGCTTAATGATGAGGATATTCATGGAGAGTCCAGGA
>JABAHO010000163.1_pt1 | contig 38428 bp, 49 predicted proteins | sample 7062071 | NCBI WGS metagenome assembly JABAHO01 (sample SAMN14534356, study PRJNA622989) | marine sediment metagenome | biome: marine biome [ENVO:00000428]; feature: marine pelagic biome [ENVO:01000023]; material: deep marine sediment [ENVO:00002113] | place: India: Gulf of Kutch | collected...
GCAACGGTAGCTTGCACAACGGCATCTGACATCTTCTCCCTCTCTTCGTTGAAGCTGGGAGCCGAGGGTTCCAGGGCGCAGGAGTTCTCCCGAGCTGCGCACCGAGCTCTGGATGCGACCCCTGCTTGAAGCCGGTCACCGATGGGACACAAGGCAGCAGGCCGGGAACTGTCAGTGCTCAACACACCGCTCGATCTTGCGGCTTCCCAGTACGTTCACCGCTGCGCTTCGCCGAGACCCCCAGTAACGCATACGCACGGCACCGCTGGTGGCTTCGCTCTCGCTATCCCGTCCGGTGCTGTGGAACGCGTCGACTTCGAGGTGCCTTCCCGGCGCCAGTGGTCAACGTCAGGAACGAGTGTACTAGCCCAGAACGGGGGTGTATAGTCGCCTCACGCACGGTGTCAGGGGCCTCTCATGCGGACACCCGGTCGTGCCAGTACCTGAAGTCTCCGGGCTGTCATGGTGCAACGTCTCTGGCGCCCCCTCCTTCGGGAGGGGGTAGTCGGACCCCCACCCCGCACGTACACTCGAGTCTCCTTGTTCGCGTTGCACCAGGAGACAATCCGATGACTGACACTGCGCCATCACCGGCGGCGGAAATCGCTGCCTTTTCACCGACTTACGCACCTCGCCACTCTGACAAGCAGGACAAGCTCCTGCCGGAGCTGTTCGCGCTCCAAGCAGAGCTGGATCCCATCCACAAGACCGAGAAGAACGAGCACCTCAGGACGACGTACGCGGACCTCAACGCCGTGTGGCAGGCGATCAGGGCTCCGCTGCAGGCCCACGGGCTGCTCGTCTTACAGGAGCCCTCAGTGGACCGTAGGGGTGCTCTCGTGCACACCACGATCTACCACGTCGAGAGCGGCCAGTGGCGCCTCTCTACAATTTACGTTCCTGCCCGGAAACCGGACGCGCAGGCCTTCGGGTCGGCACTCAGCTACGGTCGCCGCTATGGTTTGCTGACCGTGCTCGGGTTGCTCACGACCGACGACGACGGCCACGCCGCCACGGCCCCACCATCAAGTGGCAGATATGTGCAAGCCCCTGCACCTCAAGCATCCGATGAGGTGCAATCGGCTGCACCTCAAGACCTCGACGAGGAAGCCACCAAGGGCTGGCGCATGTGGGGCGAGCGGCAGAAGCTCCAGATGCAGGGCTGCGAGGACGAGGCCGCGCTCGTGAAGTGCTGGACCGGGATGCAGCCAGAGCTGAAGAAGGCACCCGTCGAGATCCGCTCGATGCTCACCGAGGTGAAGGAGGCCGAGAAGCAGCGCTGGACCGAGGTGAAGGAGTCGGGCATTGATGTCGACAAAGATGTGCCGTTCTAGGAGGTGACCATGACGACACTCACGCAACTGACCACCATGCTGAACGAACTGGTGCAGATGGAGGGCGACCTCGATCCGCAGACCTACAGCGACACACTCGAGGGCGTCGAGGGCGCCTTCGAGGTGAAGGCCGAGAAGGTGGTCTACGCCATCCAAGGGCTGAACCAGCGCAGCGCACTGATGCGCCACCAGCTCAACATGTTCCGCCAGCGCATCGCCACGGTGGAGCGCAACGAGGACTACCTGCGCAACTACCTGAAGCACAACCTCATCGCGACCGGGAAGCGCAAGCTCGAGACTCCCGCGTTCACGCTGCGCCTGCGCAAGTCGAAGAAGGTCATCATCGACCACGAACCCGACGTGCCCAGCCAGCTCATGCGCGTGAAGAAGGAGCCCGACAAGGTCGCCATCAAGAAGCAGATCGACGCAGGCGAGGATGTTCCAGGCGCCCACGTCGAACTCGCCGACTTACTCATCATCAGCGGAGGACAGGACAGTGGGGAATCTGAATAACGTGCAGATCATCGGACGGCTGGGCAAAGACCCCGAGATGCGGTACACGCAGGGCGGCACCGCGGTGTGCAAGTTCTCGGTCGCGGTCGAGGCCTACCGCAAGCAGGACCAGCCGAAGCACACCGAGTGGTTCAACGTCGTGGCGTGGTCGAAGCTCGCCGAGGTGTGCGCTCAGTACTTGGGGAAGGGCGACCTCGTCTACTGCCAAGGTGAGCTGCAGACCCGGCAGTATGAGAAGGACGGGCAGCGCCGCTACTTCACTGAGCTGAACATGCGGCAGATGCAGATGCTGCACACGAAGCCGAAGGGCGAGCGTCAGGCGCCGCAGTCCAGGCAGCAGCAGGACTCGCAACCCCCTGATTTTGATGACGAAATTCCGTTCTGATTCGAGGTTGAACCTCAACCATGGCTTGACTATACTGTGGGGTGACGTTGCATGACATAGGAGACTGACACGTGAACGAGAACCAAGCTCGAGAAGAGCGTCGCCTCGCACTCCAGCGGAACATCGAGCGCAACCTCGAGAAGAAGACTGCGCGCAGCATCGAAGTGCAGCGCGCACACATCTGCTCGATGGTCGCCACCATGCTCGACCAGTTCACTGACCACATCCCGTTCTCAGACCGCTGCGAGATCCCCAAGTACTTCATCGACGACCTCACCCACGAGGTGGACAAGCTCCGCAAGCTCCACGCCGAGGTGAAGTCATGAGCGAACAGTTCGACAGGATGCTCGAGATGGAGCGGCGCGAGTGGAACAACAACGCGTACCGCATCTTCCCCCGCGTGCGGCCCGACGCGACCGGGCACCCCCGCCCCTACTTCGCTCGGATGGTGTCGTTCGAGTTCCCCGGCTACACGCAGATCGAACTCCACCGTGACTTCGGTGGCACGTTCCTCATCATCGGCTCGCAGGGCATGGAAGCCTACAAGGATCTGAACGGCGACCCGCCCTTCGCCATCGACGAGGAAGGCAACCGCGGCGGCTACCCAGCGCTCCCGTCGCACGGGTGGCGGGTGAAGGAGGCGCGCTGCGATCAGACCGGGGGCATGTGCATGGTCGACGTGTACACGTTCGAGAACGACTACGTGCTCACGCTCAACGAAGAGTGCGCCGTGCTGCACGAGCGCATGTACGACTGGGACGAGGGCGGCGAGGACTACGTCCGCGTCTGTGACCTGACCCGCAGCAGCATGGGTGGAGGGGTTTGACCTCAAGCCTCAGTTGAGGTACACTCTCTCCTGCATTGACGTTGCACCAACAGAAGGAGACCACCATGGCACGCAAGAGCAACATGACCATCGTCGACCAGCTTGGCACGCTGCAGGCTGAGATCGCCGAACTCACCGCGCAGGAGCGCAAGCTCAAGGACCAGCTCATCGCCGAGGGCGAGGGCATCCACGAGGGCGACCTCTTCAACGCCAACGTGATCGTGTCCGAGCGCAAGAACGTCGCTTGGAAGAAGATCGCCGAGAAGCTCGGTGCCACCGCGCAGATGATCGCGGGCAACACCACGAAGCTCGAGGTGACCTCGGTCAAGGTGACGGCCCGGAAGGTCGTGCGGTGAACCACATGCGCCGCGGTGATCGCATCATCGTGAAGCATGGCGACGACGGCGAGGCGCTGGCATCTGTCCAGCGCTTCGTCGTTGAGCACCGGACATTCAAAGTGCGCAAGCTCCGCAAGTCAGGCCTCTGGTCGAAGGTGCTGACCATCCCCAAGTCTGACTACCTGCGGCACGCGCCCATCGAGGAAGACCATGAAGAAGACCGTGAATGATTTGTGGGCCGAGAGTCTCGACTACCACCTCGAGATCACCGAGATGACACGCGCCGAGTTCGCGAAGCGCATGGGAGTCTCGGAGGCCTGCGTGTACGGATGGCTCGGTGGTGGCACCGTGACCCTCGCGAACCTCGAGAAGGCAGCGAAGGTCTTCGGCGTCAACCCCTGCGCCATGCTCCGCGGTGGAAGGAGAGCAGCATGAAGAAGATACAGACCATCGACGAACTCGCCGCCACGATGTTCGAGGTGCACACGATGTCGGAGCCGCTCGGCAACCCCGAGTTCTGCGCGGGGCTCGTCAGTTGTGCCATCACCATCGCAGCGCGTGACGGTCTCGACGACGAGGCTGTGCTGAAGATGGTGCTCGACACTGCCACCACCTCGCTCGCCGTCGTGCGTGCGAATCAGAAGCTCGAGGCGCACCCCCTGCGCCACAAGAAGGGGGTGCACTGATGCGCGCGAAGCTCGCCGTGTTCCTCTTCGGGCTGACGCTCGGCATGTGGCTCGACGCCGCACTCGTCGAGTTGAACAGCACCGTGACCGTGTACGAGTGGATCGTTGAACCCAGCGTGGACTTCAACCACGACGTGATCGACGAGGCACTCGAGGATGTCGACGAGGAAGTCGACCCACTAGAAGGTGTGCCGGATGAAGACTGGTACAACAAAGCGCTCGAGCGATTCCGCTCGGCATAGGAGGCTCGTATGGTTAGAAAAAGAGGCGACCGATGCAGCATCGAAGGCTGCGGTCGCAAGGTGCACTGCGTTGGTCTGTGCCTGCCGTGCTACTCGCGCGTCAGGTACTGGATCAAGAAGCGCTCGGTGCGCAAGGTGATGTCCCGCGTGCACGACCTGCAGATCTGGCAGGCGTCGCTCGAGACTCTTCTCGGTGGCAAGGTGACCACCATCAGACGTAGACGAAGGAGGAAGGCTGCATGAATCAACAACAACATCCTCTCTGCCTCGGCACTCTGAGCTGGGTCAACTGGGTGCGCGGCACGCTCGGTGCCAAGTACCTCGAGGAACTCCCGAAGGGAGTCCCCGGTGACCCCGCTCGATGCGTCGTCGCTCGCGCCCTCACGTGGGACGTGGACGGCGTGAGAGGTGTCAACGTGTTCGGTGACAACATCACCCTCATCGTTGACCCCCGCACGCACGGCTACGACCGCGCACGCTACATGTGCGAGCGTCCGCCGAGGGTGGTGGGGGAGTTCATGCGTAGCTTCGACACCGACGGCTTCCCCGATCTCATCGAGGACTGGCGTCCCACCGCTCGCAGCCCGATGGACATCGAGGGCACCGTCACGAAGAAGCTACTCGACGCAGGCTACGCGTCGTACCTCAACGCGATGATGCCCCCACCACCGCCCGCTCTGAAGGCGCTGGACCCTCTCCCCGAGCGTCCTATCACCTTCAAGCCCATCGACTGGCAGGCTGAAGCCAAGCAGATGGAAGCGAAGGCGAAGCGCATCATCAGGGCCAAAGAACCTGCGTAGGAGGCGCCACGGGGACACGGATGTCCCCACCTACCCATGACCCGCACCGAACAGATACGACTCGTGAAGCTCGCCAGCCGCTACATCGCGCTCGCCGAGCACGCTAACAACACATCCTTCGCCACGCTCTGCATCGGCGTGCCACTCACGATGCTCGCCTTCAAGGGCTTCAGCCCATGGCCCGGCATCATCTTCTGGATCGTCTCGTGGGGGAGCTACGCGGTCGGGAAGTGCTGGACCGCTCACGCTCGCAGGCTGCACGCTGCTGTCAATCAAGCCCGCGCAGAACAATAAACGCGACCACGAACAGCAGCAGCACTACCGCCGCTGCCTGCCCGTCTTCTTCTTCTTGTGCGTCCCCGTGATCGTGCCCTTGTTCTGGCTCGCGTAGAACACCTGCTGGCCCTTCTTCTTCCCGTAGGTGCTCTGCATCTTGCGCTTGATCTTCTTCCCCTTCTTGGTCAGTGGCACGGCTATCTCTCCTATGCAGGTGTACCGCTACCGAAGTAGGTCACGATGCCGAGCACGATGATGACGAGCACCACCACGCTGGCGTAGCGGAAGACCTTGTTGGTCTTCCAGAGATCTGCGAGACCTTGCATGGCTACCTCCTTCCAGGCTGCTGGCTCAGATTGCGCGTGCCGAACCACCACAAGACCGCAGTCGTTCCCGTGTACAACACGCTGTTGATGATGAACACCTCCATCGGTGTGCCGTCGGGCCCCGTGAGCGTGGCACTCAGACTGAAGTAGATCACCCCGATGAGCACCAGCAGGAAGAGCGTGATGAGCGGACGCATGAGTCCACGCACCACGTCGACCCACACGAGAGCTGGGTGGTCACCGCTCGACATGCGCGCGGTGCTCTCCTTGTAGCTGGCCTCGAGCGCGCTCCAGGCTGCGGCCCGGTCCTTGCCTTCCATGTCCAGCTCCTTGATGTCCTTGGCGATCTCGGCCTCCTTGTCCATCTGCTGGATCTCCATCTGCATGATGGCTAGCTCGTGGGCGTGCTTCTGCTTGTTCTCGAAGAAGCGCATGCCGCCAGAGATGACGGTGCCGATCAGTCCCGTGGCGCCGCCGGTCAGTACCGATGCGATCAGATCAAGCATATTCCACCTCCAGCGTGAACGGGCGCCGGTCGAGATAGTCGAAGAGCCTGCGCGTCGCGTGACGGGATGCGAGCACCGCAGGCATGCCCCCCAGCACCCCAGTCTTCTGGCCGGGCAGGATGCACCCCTTCGTGTGGTTCACGATGTTGCCGGGGTGGATGAGGATGTGACTGCGCCCTGGAACCCCGAGCAGCGCGTAGACCCACATGTACCGGGGCGACTTGTGCCACACGCACTCGTACTCGCCCGGCGGGATGCAGCTCACGTTCGGCTTGTTGTTCGCCCATGGTGGCTCCATCGTCACGCACTCGAAGCCCTCGAGCACCAGCTCACCGAGCGTGCCCATGGGCGACGTGGCAGTGCGCGTCAGGGTCGCCTTCACATCCGGTCGAAGAGCCCCTTGAACGAGACCGTCTGCCCGCCGTTACCCTTGCTCGCGGAGACGGTGCCGCCGTTGCTGATCTTCGCCTCCTTCTTCTTGCCCGCTTGGGGCACCTTGCTCGACGTGCCGTAGCGCGAGTCGCGCACGTACTGGTCGAGGATCTCTTCTGTGCTTGCCATGCGTCACCTCTTCAGTTCTTCGATGAGCTTGTCGAGTTCGCGACCCTGACGTGCGGCCTTGCCGATGCCACGCTTCACAGTGCCCTGCGCCTTCTTCTTCTTCGCCTTCTTCTTCTTCGCCTCGTAGCGGGCACGCTGTTCGCGATACTCCTTCTTGCTTTGCGCGTCCCCATAGGGGAGTTCTTTCACTGCCATGATCTAGTCCCCGTAGATGTTCGTGCCGAACGATCCGTCCGGCAGAGAGTAGCCGACGGCGCCTGCACCCGTCGTGCCGATGGGCTGCGGGTTCGACGCGTTGCGGCTGGCGAGATACTCGGCGCCCATCTGCTGCGTGGCACCGGTCGGATCGTAGAACGACGTGCGGTCGATGTTCGCGCGCTGGATGTTCGTCGCCTCTTTGACGTAGCCGGGATCGCCATACCCTGGAGGTGGCGGTGGCGGTGGTGGTTCCGGCGCTGGGGGCTGGAGCTTGCTCCAGTCAGGCTTGCCCGTTCGCCCACCTTCTCCGCTGACGATAGCCGCAGCAGCCTTCTCTTCCTCGGTCGTTCGCCCGCCTTCGCCAGTCGAGATCCCCTTGAATCCCGTGTCGAAGATTCCACCGCCGCCGTTGCCGTTGCCGGGCATGTCACTTCTCCTTCAGTTGGTCCTCGATGGCGTCGAGCACTTGGCCCTGCCGTCGCAGGAGAATCTCAAGCTCGCGCTCCTTCTGCTTCTGCATCAGGGCGTCACCCTTACGAGGCGTGCCGTTGTGGGCTCGCGCCTCGATCTCGTCGAGCGTGTGCGTCACCTTGTAGATGGCGAACGCGATGTCGTCGGCGTCGCGCTGTAGCTCGGCAGCATGGAATTGCAGCTCCCGCTGCCTAGCTTCGCCGCTGATGGCGTCATCTATATGCAACCAGCCAGTGAAAGCCAACCCAACTATGGTCAGCAGCGACGCCAGTCCGACGCTTATCTTCACGACGTTCGCCCAGTATCCACCGGTCTGCTGCCTCCTAGTTCCAACCACCCGAGCCTACACCTCCGAACCGCACCGAGCCGGGGTTCGATTTGTCGAACTCGACGGCGAGCACCCCCTGCCCCTCGTGCCAGTCCTCGCACGTCGGGCTCTTCACCTTCGCCTTCTTCATCGTCAGGCAGAAGGCAGCGGCAGCCGCTTCTCGTCTCGCCTCGCCAGTCGTCTGCTGGGCAGCCATCCACAATCCGCAGATCTCGTCCCACTCGGAAGCAGTGATACCAGCACCGAAGGGCGCCGCGCCGCCAGTCACAGACCAGCCGTACCTGCACTGTGCACTCGGCGCCGGGGCAGAAGGGTTTGGTGGGATGGCTGCCGGGTCGTCGCTGTCCTCGTTGATGATGACGGCACCACCGTCTGCCATCGCTTCTACCGCTGCCACCTGGCGCTGCATCTGCGTTCTTCGTTCGCGCTCGTAACCATCCGCGAGTGCGCAGCTCGTGAACGCGAAAAGTAAAATGGTTGCGATCAATCTCATGCTCGTGTCCTCAGTTCGTCGCCTTGTTCTGCTTGAAGGAGGCCTCGGCGAACGCGAAGCCGATGTACTCTTCGGCTGCGCCGTTCACGTCGACATCGGTGTCGACAATCTTGAAGCCATTGGCATAGGCCTGGAGGTCGGGGCCGGGCTGGAAGAAGTTCGTCGTCGTGTTCAGGAAGCCCATCGACTCCATCGTGTTGAACTGGTTGTTCTGCTTCGCGATGATGTCGGTCGACTTGTGCATGGTGATCCAGTTGCCCGCGTTCTGCGTGCGCTTCAGCACGAGGAAGCGCGGCTTGAACCCGAGGTAGACGAAGGGGCCGTCGACATTGCCGTTGCCCACGTAGCGGAACGCTCGAGAGAAGCCATCCTGATTGACGAAGGTGAAGCCCGAGAAGAGCTGGCCGCGCTCGTTCACACGGTTGGGCGTGCCCACTCGGAAGAACGTGCCGCCCGGCGCCGTGTTGTCCCAGTCAGAGCTCAGTGTGAACGCGTTCGTGTTGTTGAACGACAGCCGTCCGTTCTCGGGGGCGCCCGCGCTTTGTATCGCCGAGCAGTACACCACCCAGTCGTTGCCGCCGAGGTTCTTCAGTGCGATGAGGTCGGGCGCCTGACCGTTGCCGTGCATCACGTCGCGCGCCTTGCCGATGCCCTCGTACGTGAAGACGCTCATCAGGTTGGTGGTGATGGACGGCGTGCGCTTGTAGCGTACCTGCAGTTCCGTTGGATTGCGGTCGGCTGGCGTGGTTGAGTCGTGCGCTTCGGCTTCGCGTTCGCCGAGCGTGCCACCGGGATCGCCCTCGATGAGGACCACTGCCGAGTTGCCTGGAGCCCAGCCACCACGGTTGACTACGCCCTGCAGCTCACTACCGAAGCTCGTGGTGCGCTGCGCTGGCAGCCTGTCTGAGATGGCGACCCAGTGCGCAGGACTCCACGCCACACCCGAGCCAACACGTGGTCGCCCGCTGATGTTACCCGCCACGTTCACGAAGGTCGCCGCGTTGTCGACATCCTCGCAGAAGATGAGCATGTCGCTCGGCGTGTTCGCGCTGGTGGCATCCACCTCGAACTGCATGCGGGCCTCGAGGATCTCTGCGCCCTGAGGGATCAACAGGTTGTTGAATCGCAGGCCGATCTGCTGCTCGGTGCTGCCGCCCTCGAGCACGAGTTCGAGATCGCTCGAACCGTTGTCGACCGGACCCGGTATGCCGCCGCTCACATCTTCCTCGGCATCGTCGTCGTCGTTGTTGATCTGCACGTTGATGCCGTACTGCTCGATGCGGAACGCGAGCAGCGAGTGCACCGAGCCATTCTCGTTCACGTTGGCACCATTCGTGCCGCCACGTGTCACCTCGACACCGGGGCCGGGGTCGAGCAAGTCGGAGATGTATCCGTTCAGGTTCGTCGCTTCCTCGGCCGCGGTGCTGCTCACCGTCACCTGGAACCCGTTGCGTAGGCGCTGGGCGAGATACCAGTGAGTGCCGGGCGGGCCCGCAGTCTTCGCGATGACGAGGTCGCAGATGTGCAGGATCGTGTTGTACTCGATGTCGTAGATCGTGCTCTGCCCCTCGCCCGCTAGGATGGTGCGCGGGTCGATGGCGTTGTTGCCAGCGTACTGAACGCTCGACATCCAGTCGCGTTGGTTCAGCGTGAGCACGGTCGGCAGGTTCTGGCTGTTGAGCGTGTCCTCGCCGATGCCGGGCCCCACGTCTTGGAACGGGAGCTGGCCGAAGTTGTAGCTCCCGGCGCCGAGCAGCGGATTGAACTGGCCCGAGACACCCGTGTCGTGCACGAACCCGGTGCCGTTGAACTCGTAGTACCAGACACCGGTCTCGGGGCGCATCGTGACGCGTGCGCTGCCGCCAGCCACATCGAGCCCGCCCTCGTCAATGAGACCACTGCTGTCAGGGTCTCTCTCATTGAGGACGCAGTAGTTGCGCTCGATGTAGTCATCGAACTGGTCGGCACCCAGCGGTGCTGCACCAGCATGGATGGTGAAGTCGTTGGCGTTGCCCGAGAAGTCCTCACCCAAGTCGAGCGTGCGGCTGAACGGCAGATAGAACCCGCTGGCCCCGTGGCCGCCCACGTAGGGGATGGGCTCCCACACACCGTTGGAGTTGAACTGGCCGAAGTCAGTGACCGGTGGCAGGCTCACCAAAGGCACGCAGTGCATCTCGGCAACTAGGGCGCTGATGCCGGTCGTCAGAGTCGAGTCGTTGCCGATGAAGTGCTCGGCGGTGGTGTTCATCCAGACGTAGCCGGGGATGTTGCTGATGCTGCTGAACGGCACCTGCTGGATCGACGGGTAGCCGTAGCCATTGATGCTGAACTGCAGGAACCCGCCGAGCCTGTCGAAGCGCAGGTGGCAGTGATGCCAGTCGCTCGAGTCGAACATGAAGCGCTCACTGGTGAACACAGCCTCGAGCACGCCAGCCACCCACGCCTCGAAGCGGAACTGGCCCGTCAGTGTTATCTGGAAGCGCGTGTAGTTGTTCGCGTCGACTCGCGCCTCCCACACCGTGCGCTGAAGCGTGAGCGCGCTGGTGGTCTTCTGCCACCACGACATGACCCAGCGGTCGCTCTCGTTGGTGCTGGGCGTGTAGCCGCGCAGCGCGGTGCCTCGTCCGCGGTTGAGACGAAGGCTCTGCTCGGGGACGGGCGGCAGCCCCGCGGCGTCCTCTTGAGGGATGACTGTGTTCTTGGGCATTACGGCAGCAGCAGCGGTACGGTGATCGCCACCTCCGAGATTCCGTTGAGGGTTGCCGGCGCCGTTATCTCGATGCGATCAGTCGCCGCCAGCGTCTGATCACTCCCGGCGACATCTGCCCACGTGCCGTCGTTCACGCCGTTGGGGAACGTCATCGTGGCGAGGTTCGTCACTACGCCGAGCGCCGTCACCTTGTCGATGGTGAAGATGGTGTTGCCACTTGGCGCCACGTCCGCGTAGCCAGTCCCGGCGATGCCGTTGAAGTCGTACGTGGCCGAGCGCGTCATGATGTGGCGCGTGACGCCGTTCGCCGTCGGGGCCGCGACGTAGGTCGAGACATCGAAGAAGGCAGCCACGGCAGCACTCGCGGCGGCTGCAGCGGCGCTGGCGGCGGCAGCGGTCTCGGAAGCCAGAGCGGCGGCTGCTGATGCGGCGGCGTTCGTCTCGGATGTTGCTGCGTTGGCTGCCGAGTTGGCCGCGTTCGTCTCGGACGTTGCCGCGTTGCTCGCGGATGTGGCGGCTGCAGCGGCGCTCGCGGCGGCGGCGGCGGCATCGGCGCTGGCCGAAGCGGCATCGGCGGCGGCTGCCGCGGCTGACGCGGCGGCGTTGGCTGCCGAGGTGCTGGCCGCGGCGGCATCGGCTGCAGCGGAGGCAGCGCTCGCCGCGGCGTTGGCGGCTGATGTGCTGGCCGAGGCAGCGTCGGCGGCTGCCGAAGCGGCTGATGCGGCGGCGTTGGCCTCGCTGGTCGCCGCGTTGGCGGCTGATGTGGCGGCGGCTGCAGCGCTCGCGGCGGCTGCCGCGGCGGCGGCTTGGGCATCGAGCACTGCCTGCTCGAGCGCGTCCTCATCGAAGGTCGAGTTGATCAGCCGGTTCGGCAGACCGTCGTCGGCGAGCACGCTCCACTTCAGGAACTTGCCTTCCTCGTAGTTGGGGATGATGAGCGCCGTCGTCGGGTCGTAGCCTGGAGCTGCGAGGAACACACGGCTCTGGAGGTCGAAGGCCTCCTGCGCCGTCATCATCGCCTTGTCGAGCGCGGTCTCGTGCGTCTCCGCTGGGAACGCATCGAAGGGCACGTAGTCGGTCTCCTGCGTCCTGTCGGTGCGGCGCTGGATGGTGAGCGTGCCCGCGGCGGGCGGGACATTCATCACCACGTCGCCACCGTTCTGTCCCGGCGGTGGGCCCACACTCAGGTTGACCGTGTACGTTGCCGGGGACTCGGGGACGAAGCTATCGTTCAGGAAGACTTCGATGTCGTCTCCCTCGATCACGCGGAATGCGAACGCGAACGTGTCCTGGATCCCGTTCGTGACGTGCTGAACTCTTGGAGTGGTTGCGTCTACTGTCATTGTCTTAGAACCTCAGTTGCGCCCCCTCGCGCAGTCTCGGCACTGGCAGCCCCGGTCGCGTCGCCCTGCCCTTCACCGTGAAGAGCTTCTGCTCTTCCTCACTCAGCTCGAAGCCTGCATCGACTCGCGCCTTCAGAGCGTCGACCACCGTCTCGGGATCTCGTCCGAACATCTCGGCCACCTGACTCACGGCATCGGGGTCTTGCATGATGAGTCGCTTCAAGTCTTCGTGGATGAACTCGTCGCGCGCGTCGCTCATGGCGCGACCGAGAGCGGACTCGAGTTCGTGGTACTGCGCACTGTGCGGCCCAGCCTCCATCTCTCTGAACCATTCCTCGTTCACCACCTCTTCGACGTACTCGCGCCGCTTCTGTCCCACCTTCTCGAAGAACGCGTCGTAGATGAAACCACGCCCGCGGTCGAGCGCGAGGAACGAGAACCCGACACCACCGAGCGAGCCCTGCGATGGCGGTGGCTTCGGCACGATGCCGTTGGCGATGAGCGCCTCGTTGGCTGCGTCACCCTCGCCCGCCTTGCCGTACTTGATGGGCGACATCTGCCATGCGGCGAAGCCGGGGTTGGGGATCTTGAACGAGCCGTCCCAGTGGCGCGCCTTCGGCAGATCGCTCACGCCCGGCAGTACCGGCACGAAGTCGGGCGTGGCGGCTGCGACGCGCTGCCACGTCATGTGCATCAGCCCTGACGTGTACCGGTCGTTGTAGCGGGCACGCTGGTAGTCGTCTTCCCACCTGGCGATGCTGCGCTGGGCGCTCGAGTACGGGACGAGCGCTGCACCGTACTGAGCGAGGAAGCTCTCGCGCTGCTTGTCGCTGCCGTCGATGGCCTTCAGGAAGTCATTGACGCCCTTCATGTAGGTGGCGTCGACCGTGTGCTCGGCGATGGCCCACGGGAGCTGCATGAGCGTCTCGCGCATGGTGGCCTCGCGGTCGGCGTACTGCGCCTTGTCGAGGAAGTCGGCGACAGCCGAGAGCGACGCGCCGAAGGGATCCATCCGGTTGTACGTGTAGTACTCGTCGCCGATGCGGATCGCGTTCGGTCGCCACCCGATGTCGGGGTGCATCATCGCGTCACGCATGCGCCAGTCCTCGGGACCGTTGCCGGTGATGACGCCGTTCTGGTGTGCATGGTACGCAGCGAACGTGACCATCATCCCGAGCGACACCTTGGCGAGCGCGATGTCGGCATCGGCGCCGCCCTTCCTGATCATGCCGATGAGCCGCGGCGACACCACTGCGAGCGCGCTGGTCTCCATGGCGTACTTCAGCAGGTTCGACGGCGTCGTGATGAACGGCGCGAAGAACTTGAGCATCGGCCACTCTTCGACGAGGCCTCGAGTCTTCTGCGCCAGCGAGCCGATGACGCCACCGAGGTCGCGCTCTTGGAATGTCATCTCCCGCGCGCGGCGCATCGCTTGGTCGTAGAACTCGGCGGGCGGATCCTGCAGCAGGTTGTTGATGTACGCGTTCATCGCGTCGCCCTTCAGGCCTTTCTTCATGGCGTCGCGCACCACCAGCGAAGTCAGCTCCTGCCGATAGGCCAGCGTCTTGAATATCTCGTCGCCTGCCGACAGCATCTTGAACGGCAGCGCCGCAGTGTACTCACCAACCGTCGCGCCGAGTTCGCGGCGTCGCGAGCCAGGCGCCCCGCCCGCGAGTCTCTCGCCCACCCAGCGCCCCGCCTTCTCGAGTTCGCCCATCTCGTCCGGTGATCGGAAATCAACACGGCTCCCCCTGAACTGGCCCTGCTTGCCCTTGAGCACCTCGTACGCCATGGCGACGCCGTCGCGTGTGCCCGCCCATCCGGCAGCGATGTTCGCGATGGCTTCCTCACCCGTGACGCGGTCCATGTTGCCGGTGACCCGCGAACGCACCGAGCCGATGGCAGCCGCCAGGGGCCGCACCATCGCGGCCTCCCACAGTGCCACCGCGGTGTTGCCGGTCAGGTTCACGATGTGCGTGGTGGGCCCCGAGAGGATGCTCGCCTGCCAGTACTGCACGGCGAGGTCCATGCCGCGGCGCCACTTGTTCCCCTTGACCGCGTTCACCACGGTGTTGATGTCGTCGGGATCACCTTCCTCGAGCGCCTTCAACATCAGCGCCGCTCGCTTGTGTGTGTCGTGCGTGTGGCCGCCCTCGACAGCCATCACCTCCGCAATGCGTGAGACGTTGCCCGAGTCCAGTGTCTCGGCAATCATTCTCTGCTGGGCGAGAGCTTGGGCGACCCCACGCACGTTCTGTCGGAGACCATCGTGGATCGCCATGAAGGCGGCGCTCTTCTGCTCGAAGCGCAGCAGCGTCTCTGGCGTGCGGTCCCCGTGCTGTATCTGTCGGCCCATCTCGGCCAGCTCAGTGCCGACGGTGGCGAGGATGCGCCGCGCAGCGAAGAGCTGGCGCGCACTCCACAGTCCCTTCTGGCCCTGCAGGATGGGCTCGAACTCCTTCAGGATCTGGTTGTGCGTCGCGGTGCCCGCGCGGATCTCGTCGAAGCGCACCTTCCCCTGCTGTTCCATGCGCGCCGCGGTGTAGTCGAGCACCTTGGCGATGTCGTCCGAGTTCTCGGCGATGCGCAGCATCTCTTCTGGCTCCCACTCCAGGCGGGCTGCTGGCGCGCCTTCGTGGTGGCGCTCGATGTTGATGTTGCGCTCGGGCGTGCGCTTCTCGAGCGGCACGTCGTCAGCCAGCGCGTCGAGGATGCGCTTGCCTTCCTCCGGGTCGACACTCGGCGGCGCGGCGATGTTCTCGCGCTGCTTCTCGATCATCGACTTGGTCGAGTGGCGCAGGATGCCGCGGGTCACGCCACCGATCCCAGCCACCTGCTCGCCCTCGGGGCCGAGGATGCCGCCCATCGGGTCCGCCTTCGCCCCCTCGCCCTCAGTGACAGGCGAGCGCGGGCCGAGCCCCTTGGCTCGGTTGCCGATGTCGAAGCCCTCGTGGAGCACTTCCTCGGCGATGTAGGCCTGCGCGGTCTTACGATCCAGCATCACTTCTTCCCGTATTCTTTCCAGTACTGCGCCACGCCTTCCGGCGGCTCGATCACGTCGCTCGCCATCTCGAGCCTGCTGAACTTCGCGCCCTGACGCTCGAGCACCTCACTCACCTGATCGTGAATTGCCTCGTTCGCGTCCCACGCATAGATGTTGCCAGCCGTGTCACGCATGTGCCGGAACTCTTTGATCTGCGAGTTCTTCAGCTCCCGCGTCGTTGGGTTCTTGAACACCTGCACCGACTTGCCGCGGCCACCCGTACGCAGTCCAGCCATCTCAGCGAACTCGCGCGAGATGGGCGCTACTCGGATGCGCTCCCTGCTGCTGGGGAGCTTGCCTTCTTTTTTCGCTTGCTTCGCGGCGATGCGCTCTTCGGCTTTGCCGAGCTCTTCGTCGAAGAGCCGGGCGACGTTCCGCCGATGCTCACGCTCCAGGGTTCGCGATACACGGGATCCGTATCGGCTCTTAATCCGAGCCAAGTATTCCCCGCCCTTGGGGTTGGCCTCGTAGTCGTTGCCATGTCTGCTCACCGTTACCTTGGTTGCCTTCGTTGCGGTCTCGATGCCGAGTTCCCGCGCCACCTCGTCGATCTTCGGCGCCAGCTCATTCTGGAGCTTCTCGAGCGACTTCTTGCCACCGGTCGGCCAGATGATGCGGATGCCCTCGGCGCCCGCCTCCTTCATCTGGTGGAAGCCCATCTTCTCGAGCTTCGGCTCGAGTTCACGCAGCCGCTGCCAGAACTTGTCCAGGCGCGCTGGGGTCTTGAGCTTCGGGCTTATGATGTCGAGCCCGATCTTCCAACCGGACGCGAGCGGCTCGGCCTTCGTCACCAGCACCTCGCTCTGGTCGAGCAGGTAGCCGACGATGTCCGCCATGTCCTCCGCGGCCTCCTTCGACGACACCACCTGCGAGCCAGTGGTCGGCATCGGCGGCGCGTCCTTGTAGCCGCCGGGACCGTAGAAGCGCACGCTCTCATGCGGGCGCACGATCTGCAGCGCGTACGCTGTCGCCAGATCGTTCACCTTGCGCGTGACGCGGCCCTTCTCGTTGTAGGGCAGCGCGCCGAAGCGCTCACCGAAACGCGCCGCGAGTTGCGTACGAGCTGCGGGTGCGAGGTCGTAAGAGAGCTGCCGCGTGTTGTGGCGGATGCTCGCGACCGCATCGAAGGCCTCACTGCCAGTGCGCCGTGCTTGCGCTGTCCAGCCGATGGCCTGCACTTGGGCGGGCGTGAGGTTGCCACCCATGAAGCCCATCTCGTTCAACTCGTTGGTGAGCTGGCGCAGATGGTTCGCGGCATACTCGTACTGCGTAGCGCTGACGCCACCGCTCGCTTCCCACTTCTCCTTCTTCTTGTTCCAGACTTCGTTGCCGAACTCGACAGCCCCTTCCCCTTTCCAACCCCGCTCAGTGTTGATGCCGATGGCCTCGACGGCTTCTTTGCCGAACCGCTCGACGAGGTAGTTGCGGTACGGTGCGTCGATGTAGCCCATGTCTCGAGCGCTGTGCACGTCGATGACCGCGGGCATGCCCATCTCTGGGATGTTGCCGCCGACGGTGCGCCACTGCTTGCCCAGCGCCGAGTCGATGAAGTCGTGGAGCTTGAGGTCCATGCCTTTCTGCGGCGCCTTGCCTGAGAGGAAGCTCCGCACCAGCTCATCGGACAGCCCGCCCTGCAGGCCTTCGGCACCGCTGGCGACTTGCTCCTTGACGCGGAACGCGTTCATCAGCGCCTGGACCGGGCTCACGTTCTGGTTCGACATCAGCCACGCGATCATCACCTTCTCGCCCTCGGCACCGAACTCTTCCTCGAAGCGCTTCGGCACCTCCGAGTACCAGTTCATCGCGTCGTTGATCTCTTGCGGCGAGAGCATCTCGTTCACCCGGTCGAGCCAGTGGCCGACGGTCGGCAGACCGAACTCGATCCGCCCCTGCTCGTCCTCGAGGAACTTGCCCTCATACTTCGGAGCGCCGATGCCCTGCTCACGGTTGAGTGTGGTGCGCACATGGTCGACGGTCGCCTTGTACGGGACCGGCGCGTTCACCTTGTCGTGCGCCATGTCCATCATCGCGGCGATGTCGAGGTCGTTGATCTTGTCGCCCTGCTCCATCTTGATGCGCGCCGCGTCTGCGCGCTTCTTCGCACGACCCTTCGCGAGGTCGCCCACCGCACCGGTCTGCGCCATCGGCGAGCCTGGCACCACGTGGCGCACGCTCTTCGCGTTCTCGGCAATCTGTCGGCCCGCGTTGCGCAGCAGCCCACGCCCTTCTTTCGTCAGGAGGGTGGCGCCTGCCGTGCCGAGCGTGAGACCACCCACGGCGCCGATGCCGGTCATCATTGCGGTCTGGCCGATGTCGCGCTCGGTACGCAGCCCGGCCTCCGGGTCAGCTCGCCCGGCTTCCATCTCGACGGTCTGGCGGATGGAGTCGTCGACCCCCATGAACACGCCACCCTCGAACGCGCCGGCACCCCCGCCACCGACGGCGAGGCGCAGCAGCACCTTCTTCGCGGGCACCTTCGCAGCCATCGCAGCGAAACGCCCAGCGCCCAGACTGACGTAGGTCAGCGGGTCGGCGAGCATGTAGCCAAGCGCTCGAGGGAAGTCGCCCGCGCGCGTGTCGAGCGAGTCGTACATCGACATGGTGTTGTAGAGCGCCACCTTGAAATTGTCGTCGCCGTTGATCGCTCTGGTCATCAGGTACGACATGTACGGGATGTTCCAGTTGAAGTTCGACATCGTCGTCAGTGCCCAGTCGACAAGCTCGTCGTCGGGCAACGGTGGCCGCTCTTCGGGGTCGGCGAAGTACTCGCCCTCGAGCCCTTGCGTGACAGGGTTCATGCCCTCGAGTTCCTGCCACAGCACACGCGCCGACTTCATGAACACTTCGTGCCCGGCCAGCTCCCCGTACGTGATCGACTCGGGCAGCTCGGGATCAGGGATCGCCTTCAGCGCCTCGCTGAGTTCCTCACCGTGGTTCCAGAACGTGTCGTCGAGAGCTTCGCGCATGCGCACACGCTCGACCGCATTCCAGGCGCGCTGGATGTTCTCGTCGCTGTGGTACGCACCGAGCGCTCGCTTGTAGTCCTCCATCGAGCCGCCCTCGAGCTGGATGCCGTAGGCGATGTTGGCGAGCGGCAGGATGTCCTCAGTGGGCGGACCCTTGTGCGTGTTCGATGTCGAGTTCCTGATGCCGTCGATGCCGCCGCGGATGAAGCCTTCCTCGTCGTGGTACTGGTTGGTGAAGCGCTCACCGGTCACCACGTCGAAGCCCGCGATGCCGTAGCTCTCTGGCTTCCAGTACGCGTTCGGCAGATCGACGTCACCCTCGCCGTTCGGCTTCGGCATGTGGCCGTCACCGATCATGGCGTTGTAGTCGTACTGCTCTGGCCCTGGACCGAAGCCCGTGATGCCCGTGTTCTGGATGTACTGCTCGGTCTGCTCGGCGATGTTCTGCCGGGCGGCGGCTTCCATCTGCTCATCCACCTCGGCGATGTCGGGGTACTGCAGCGAGTCGTTGAACTGCTGCTGCTCTTCAGCGAGCAGGCTCGTCAGGTCGGCATCGTCGGTCGGATCGACGCCACCGGGACGCAGCGTCTCGAGGTCGCTCGCGACAGGCGACGTGTTATCCGGCTTCGGAATGCCGACACCGATGGGCATCTCCTTGGTCGGAGGGTGCCAGTACAGGTACTTGTCACCGGGGCCCGGCATCAGTCTTCCTCGTTCATCTCGCGCATGGTTCGCTCGGTCATCGCACGGTAGAAGTCAGAGCGCTCCTTCCTGAATCGGTCGATGATCGCCTGCGCTGCGCGCTTCGACTTCGGGTCGTCGAGGGGTCCGAACTGCCCAGCGGCGTACGCAGCCTTCACCGCGGCGATGCTCTCGCTGTAGTTGACGTACGGACCACCCGCCGGTCGCGTGGGATCGCCCGGATCGGCCAGCACCTGGAACCGTTTCGCGAGGTTCTTCTCGGCGATCTCGACGTTCTTCTCAGTCGTGTAGCCCTCGTAGCGGTGCCGATTCGCATACCACCAGCCCCAGTAGTCCTGCCCGCCGGCATCCCGAAACTCGCGGAGGTCTTCCACGGCCCGGTTGAAGATCTGGATCTGCGCCGCGTTGTTGCGCGTGCCGTGCGACGCGATGCTGCCTCGAGTGATGTCGCGGCTCATGTGCTCCATGAGCGCGTTCCACTCGCGCGGAGCTGCAGCCGCGGTCTTCGCGCCAGCGATGCGACCATAGAGCTCGGCGGCGTCGTCGGGGGTGAGCCCCGGTCTGCCGAGCTTGTGCTCTTCGCGCAGATCGTTGATCTCGTTGATGATGGCGTCGGCCATCGAGTCGATGTCCATGCCCTCGGTCTTGCCCACCGACAGGTCGAGGATCTTGCCCATCATGGTTGAGCGGATCGTCTCGTCGCTCTCTTCGTCCTCTTCAGCCGCAGCCTCGAGCTTGTCCTCGTTGAGCCCGATCACCAGCCGTGCGGTGCTCGGCTCCAGGTCGCGCACGATGGCGCGGATCTGGCCCCAGTCCTTCGCCCCGTTCTCGCGGATGTCGATCAGCACCTCGTTGCCGCGGCGCTCGCGCTCGAGCTTCTCCACCTTCTCGCGGTTCGCCTCGAGGCGCGACTGGCGCTGGTGGAGCTGGGTGTAGAGGGCGCGGCGCTGCTCGAGCGTCACCTCGAGGCCGCTGTTCTCGGCGGGTGCCGAGAGTAGCTTGAGCACCTCGTCGATCTCGGCTTGGTCGCCGTCGGTGATGTACTGCGACACCACGTTGTAGTCGACGTTGGCGCGGGCCTTGCTGATTTTCGCATAGCCTTCCTCGGCGCCCATGAAGCCCGACTTCACCATGTCGTTGTAGACGCTGGCGACTTGCATCTTGATCTCGTCCTTGATCTCGAACGTCGCCGACTGCGTGAGCTTCCGCACCTGCTCTTCGGCCAGTCCGTTGATCTCGTCCATGCGCCACATGTGGGCCTGCTTGCCCACCGTCTCGCCCATCTTCGAGATGGCGCCCGCGAGCTTCGCCTGCACGTTGCGGCGCTGCCCCGGCGACAAGCCCTGCGTGTAGCGCCCGACGATGTCCTTCACGCCCTGCGCCCACTGCTTCTCCATGACTTGGTGCGACGAGATGATCTCGACGGGCGAGCCATCGGGCGCGGTCGGGTTGTAGTCCACGCCAGCCACGAGGTCGAAGGCCTCGACGTTCACGGTGCGGTTGCGGGTGAGCGTGTTCTTCAGAGACTGCAGCTCTGACTGGGCGCCAGCGACGCCCTCGTTCACCTGCTGCTGCATGATGGTCTCGCCGACATTGAGCGCGATGTCTGTCGCCTCGGCGATGAGCGCCATCTGCTGGCGCGCGAGTCTCCCCGGCAGTCCCACGTCCTGCCGTCCGAGCGACTCCGTCGGAGTCAGATACTGGATGTCGGGGAGCTTCGCCATCAGGTGAACGTCGACCCCGGATAGCTGCCCACGAGCCCGCTACTGCCACCGCCAGCGCTGCCCCACGCACCTGACATCGCACCACCGGCCTTGCCGATGCCTTGGACGAGCGCCACCTGCCCGGCCCCTCGCGTCATGCTGGCCTCGAGCGCGCCACTGGCACGCGTGATGGCCTGCTGCGATGCACTCGCACTCTGCAGCCAGTCCTGCTCGGCCTTGAACGACTCGCGCATCTGCTCGATGTAGCTCTTCTGCGTGCCGCCTACGGTCACCCCGGAGGCAGCCGCCGCGGCCTGCGCCTGCGACAGCGTGCGCGCCTGATCGAGCTTCATCTTGCGCAACTGCTCTGCCTTCTCGGCAGCGATGCGCTGGGCGTTCATCTCGGCGATCTGCTTCTGCTTTCTCGCCGCTGACTTCGCTTGGTTGTACTGCATGACGCCTGACACGACAGCCGCCACCGCCATGACGACGGCGCCGACGATAGCGTCAGGCTCCCGGCCTGGTCCCGGCCAACTATCCCGCGAGGGATCCGTCAGGGGACAGCCACTCTGTCTTCGCCTGTACCCTTTTCGCATCTTTCCTGCTCCACTTAACCATGTCGATCACGTCCTGCCCGTTGGGCCCGTACGCGACCTTCTTCCCTTCGTCCACAAAACCCAGCAGCCTCATCCACTGATGCTGGTCTTCACTGAACGCCATAGCGTTGCATCGCTTCACCCCGTAGAGGGTGCAGTAGTCTTCGATGATCTTCCTCGTGTCGCGCACCAGCGTGATGGTCGGCACGCTCGAGTTCGGGTGCACCAGCGACCAGATGTCGGCATTGCCCTGCCACAGCATGCAGCTCCCCATGACGACGGCGACGTTGCCGTCCTCGTCGGTGAGCGTGACGCCATGGTCGGACAGCAGCAGCATCGCCTCGAACCACTGGCGGTGGATGTCCTCCGCGCGCTCGGGGATCTGATCTACGTCGCCCTGCTTGTATGCGCGTACTCTCGTCTCCATCACACGTGCTCGATGTCCACCTTGCCGAACAGCCCCAGCACCTGCACATCCTTCGGGATGTCCTCGAACACCGTCACGCGTCCGAAGAGGTCGTAGCCGAGGTCCATCACTTTCACGTCGTCGCTCTGCAGCGGCTCGGGCGTATCCATGGGCGTGCTCGGCGACCGGTCTGGTGGCCGCACGCCGTTCAAGAACGGACGGGTCGAGGTGAGCAGGCGCACGAACACTTCGATGTTCCGGCGCAGCGTGCCCTGTGCCGTGCCCGCCTGATTGCCGCCAGACTTCGGTAGGGTCATCAGGAAGCACGGCGCACGCAACCCGATCTTGAAGTTGTAGCCCTCGCGCTGCGTGGTGATCTGCCCGCCGCTCACGACGGTGTCAGGATCGACCGCATCGTCCACCAGCACCTGCACCGTCTCGCCCTCGAGGTGGTCGAGCCCGGTCACGACATTGCCGAGCACCGGCAGCGTGTACTGCAGCCAGCTCTCTTGGAAGATGGGCGTGGTGAGGTCCATCTCTTCGAGGTAGATCTTCGGGTCGCCGTCGATGATCCGCCGCGTGACGGCCACCACCAGGTCGATGCCTTGGAAGTTAATTGGAGCAATATCAAGCACTTGCGCGGGGAACTGGCGCCTGGTGAATGGCTCGTCCTCGGGGTCACTGATCACCGGACCCGTCTCGCCGATCTCGTGCTGGTGCCATCCGACGATCTCGAGGGAGCGCTCATAGGTGCTCGCCGCCAGCGTGCCGTCCTCGCGCGCGATCCAGATGATCTGCTCCGGGTCTCGAGCGAACGCGATGCGCACCGCGCGCTGGCCGAAGCCCTTGAGGATGTGCTCGCTCGGGAACGTGAGGTCTTGCGCGATCCAGCCTTGCTCGATGAACGACTGCTGCTCGGCGCGGAGCTTCGTGCGGTCGGCAGTGATGTAGAGCACCTGATCGCCGATCTCCTGCGCCTGCACGAACGCCGAGCCGAACGCTGACTGCTGCGTCACCTCCACGTCGCCAGTCTTCAGGATGCCCTGCTGCGAGGTGAAGATGTTCTCCTGATTCTCGGTGGCGACGAGGAACTCGCGCACGCCCTGCATCCACTGGATGGCGCCGCGCTGGTTGAGCTGCCACACGATGGCGTCGGCTGGGTTCGGTCCCGGCGTGAAGTCACGGTACTGCGCGCTCACCGAGCCCCAGATGCTGCCGGGTTCGTCTGGCGTACGTGCGAACCACGAGCGGCCCTGAAAGAACGCGACCACCCCCGGCCAGTTGCTGCCTGTCCACTCGGCGGGCACGCTCGTGATCGGGATCGTCTGGAAGGTGAACGTCGCCGTCACCAAGTCCAGTATGAGTTCGTAGGGGTCGTGGTTCTGCTGGACGAGGAAGATCGTCTCTTCGTTCGGCGGCAGCGCGTACTGGATCTCGCCGATCTCGCGCTCGGTCCATGGTGTGACGAAGCTCACCGGGCCTGCGCCCGCGAGGTCCAGGAGCTGCAGGTTGTCGACCACGAAGTGCCCAGCACCTGCCGCCATCTCGATGCGCAGCCACACTGGGCCCGGCGCCGTCAGTGCGATGGGTGTCTGCACGAACTGCGGGTTCGAGTCGGTGGTCACGTCGAGGATGTCCGCGAGCCCCTGCGCCGTCCCGATCATGATGCGACACTGCGCACCGCTGCCGGGGATCTGGTTGATGAACCTGCCGCTGAAGGTGTGGTTGCCGGTCGTCAGCACCGTGACGCTCTGCTCGATGGCAGCCGTCGAACCCACCTGCGCCGTGGCGTTGAGTTCTGCGCCGCGCTGGTTCGGGTTGTACCGCACGATGCCCGCGTTCGTGGTGTCGACGAGCCACGCGGCGAGTTCCTCGAAGAAGTCGCCGTCCTTCACGATGTTGTTGTCGACCGCGGGACCGTTCAGGTTGTAGATGTCCATCCGCAGATCGGTGAGGACGAGGATGAACGAGATGTTCTCGTTGATGTCGAACGGGATCACCCGTGCGGGCTGGGTCGGGTCGATGCCCGGCGTGACGGTCTGAAGGTCGGCTATGAAACGGAAACCAGGGCGGCGCTTCGCTGGTCCCTGCGAGAGGGCGAGGAAGTTCCGCATGGTCTCGAGGCCACGCTCGTAGACCGGTGTCCCCGCCTGCGCAAAGATGCGCGGGGAAATCTCACCTGCCGAGAACGATTGCTGGATCGGATAGTACGGCATGACACGTCTATGGCGGGAAGAACCCGGCCCCGTACTTCCCAGTGAAGTAGTTCACGAGCGACACAATCTCCGCGGCACTCAGGTCGCGCTGGTAGACGACGATCTCTTTGATCTGACCGTAGTCTCGGAACAGCTCGATGGGCGTGGCTGCCTGCGCGAGATAGCCCTGCACGAGGTTCACCTCGACCGAGCCGCTGACACGCTGACGGTACTGGCCGAAGCCTGTGCCGTCGGTCCAGTAGTGCCACACCCACTCGTTGTTCACCACTGCCTTGTTGCTCTGCGTGGTGCCCTGGTTCTGATGCTCTTCAGCCCAGTTGCCGAACACCTTCTCGATGCTGATGTTGCTGGGACCGTTGTCGAGGAAGAAGAACACCTGAGTGGGCGAGCCGCCGATGCTGCGCCACACGCCAGCCACGGTCATGCCGTTGGTGCCACCGATCTGTCCCGGCAGCAGACCACTGGTGAAGCCGGGGAAGGCGCCAGCCAGATACTCGATGGCATCGTCGACGCCGTCGTAGACCACGCCGGATCCGGCATCGACCAGATTCTGCGGGCCGAAGCCTGACCCCACACCGCTGCCCTTGTCGTCGATGCGGCGCACCGGGGAGGTGTGGAACACCGGGCTGGTGCCGCCAGTGTCCTGCCACAGCGTGTCGTCGTCGTTGGGATCCCACCAGTGCTGCACGTCGAGGAAGAACGGCGGACGGTTCACCGGGTCTGGACCCAGCGCTGGCAGCGCCCCGTACTTGCCAGTGACGTAGGCCACCAGCGCGGCACGCTCGGCAGCCGTCAGCGGGCCCCTGTACCACAGGATCTCAGCGACATCGCCTTCGGCAGTGATGAAGTCGATCTCGAAGATGGCGCCATTGATGATGGCCGCGTTGCTCGGGTTTCCGGTGTTGCCCGGCGCCTCGGGGCCTGGGCTCACATAGAACGCATCGTCTACATTGGCGATGTCTACGCTCTTGTAGAGCAGGTAGAAGGTATCCGGCACCCACGGCTGCAGCATGATCTGCTGCTGCGGTCCCCAGAATGCCGTGATGTCGTCGTCGCCCGGTATTGTTGGGTTATTGATGTTGATGCGGTAGTTGCCGCTCCAGCCGATGATCTCATTCTGCCCCGCCGGCAGGTGCTGCGCATGGTTGTTGACCCGCACCACCGCCACCATGGTGAGACCATCGACTCGAGGGTCATAGCCAGTGGGGATGGCCGCTGAGAGCAGCGCTCGCGTGCGGGCATAGTGGTTGAAGTCGGCGATGTTGAGACCGTTCCAGTAGTTGGTCCGATACTCTGGCGCATTGATCGGTGAGGCCTGCTGCAGCGCTGTGCCGTCCTGACCCTTGTTGGCGACGTACCGGATGGAGTCGCCATCGACCGCGGGGATGGTGCCAGCGAAGTCGGAGAACACCGTGGACGCATCGGTGAAGTCGAACCAGTGCGTGAGCGGCGCAACCGTGGGGAACGGTGGGGTGGGCACGGGCGGTCCCAGCGTCGCGTTCTCCCAGTACCAGCGCCACGCCTCGTTGTAGTCGTCGCTCGGTGGCGCGCCCACCACGCTGGTGATGTACGCCACGGCCCGGTCGTTGAACTGTCCCGGCGCGATGGCAGCGGCGTCGAACACCTCCCACCAGCCGTCGACGATGCTGCCCGACGTGGCGCCGAGCGCCTGCACCCACAGTAGCTCGAGGTCGTTGACGTGTCCCGTGGTCGCCAGTTGCGCCTCGAGGGTCGCGAGTTTCGCGTCTTGCAGTGTGGTCATCGGACTCGCTGCAGCGCCTCGCTGCGCTTGACTTCCATCTTGCCCTGCGTGCCGTCCATCGCCGACGCGCGAGCGAGCTTGTTCTGGTAGACGTTCCACATGTCGACCCAGAGCCCGCGGTTCTGCGTGAGCGGAATGCAGAGATCGGCAGCGATACGCTGCGCCAGGCACTGGACGAAGAGCGGCGAGAAGAGGCCCACGTTGGTGATGCGCCAGATGACGCGCATGATCAGCGTGTCGGTGTTGGCGAGTACCACGTTGCCAGTCGCCGAGGGATCCTCGATGCTCTCCTTGCGGAACGTGTTGAGCTGGGGCTGCTGGTCTGGCCCCACTGCCGACGCCCCGAGCCCACCACCGATGAGCAGGCTCGAGCCCGGATCCGTGAACTGCGTGTTGGGCAGGTTCAGGATGCGCAGCACATCAGGCGGCAAGAGGAACTGGTGCGCGTACCCGTAGACCGGGGGCAGCACCAGAGGCGCGAGCTGGATGCGGCGCACCGCGAAGGTCCACTCCCTTTCCTCGAGCACCGCGTCGCGGATGTCGGGGTAGTTCGTCTTGCAGAGCTGCGCTTCGCGGTTGTCGTCGTCGAGCGACGTTATCAGGTTAGCACCGAGCCAGCCGAGTGCCAGATTGCAGATCGACACCTCGGAGGCCATGGTCTACTCCTAGCCGCTCTCGGCTGCCTTCGCCTCCGCATTGCGCTTGCGCGTCTCCGCTGCCTTGAGCGCGGCCTCGCGTCGCTTACGCTTCGCCAGGTTCTCTTCGTCTTTGAGGATCTTGTCCTCCATCGACGCCACGTTCTCGGCTTCTGCGATGGCTTCTTTGACCCGGCGCTCGTTCTCAGGGTCGAAGGCCTGCACGACCCCCACCTCGATGTTGAACGCACGCGCGATCTCTTCGGGCGTGTGCCCAGCGCGCAAGTACTTCTGCACCCTGTTGATCTCGGTGCGGTTGATGGCTCGCTTCGGCATGTGTCCTCCTAGGCTGCTTTGCGCTGCTCCATCCACCACTCGACCAGCTCGACGGCTTTGCCGCGGAAGAGCTGGCTGGCGGATGGTCGACCCGGCGCTTCGACATACGCTTGGTCATAGAACATGCCGACATCATCCTCGGTGGGCAGCGCAGGGCCCGCGCCCTCGCTTACCACGCTCGAGCTGGTCGCAGCTCCAGGCGTGAACACGCACGAGGTCACCTGCTGGGCCGTCGGGAACGACGGGATGTTCTCTCGTAGAGCATCGAAGCAGGTGTCGAGCGCGCGCTGGATGTCGGCTCGGCGATGGGTGGCGTCGATGTTGGCGCCCACCCAGATCACGAGTTCGCCCGCACCAACGACGATGGCCGCGGCAGCCTCCACCGCCACGGTCATCGCCTCTTTGTTGGTCGGGTACTGCGTCTTGATCGACGTACCCATGACGCCCTCCTAGTTGACTTCGACGGCGTCCTTCGCCGCGGTCACAGCCGTGTCGTTGAGTTCGCGAGCTGTGAGTGCGGCCTCTCGAGCCGCTAGGTCGAGGTCACGCTCGCCACCGGTCACGACGTGGCCGCGCTCCTTGGTGATGGCTGCCAAGCGTACGCTGGTCCGCGCCTGCGAATTGACGTGCGCCTGATATTCGGTGGTGTTGTTGCTGAGATCGGACATTGCTGTCTCCTAGTAGCAGGGGACGCCCCTCGAGCATCGGGCCCAAGGGACGCCCCGAACGAAGCTCACGCTCAGACGAGCGCGTCCTTCACGTGCAGGTTGACGATGTGCTCGTCTTCCACACGAACGCTGCCCATCGACCAGTAGCCGTAGATGCGCCACGCGAAGCTCTTCGATGGGTCTTCGGCCACGCGCACGGTGATGTCCCGCGCGGTGTGGAGGCCGAGAGCTCGGCGTGTGAAGAAGAGACAGAACAGCTCGCCCGGCGCTGGGGCAAGCAGTCTCGTCGACATGATCCACGTGAAGCCCATCCAGCTCGGCACGATGCCGTACTGGGACAGCTCGTCGAGCCCCTGTCGGACGTAGTCCTTCGAGGTCTGCTCGGTGAGCTGCATGAGCTTGCGCACCTGAGTCGGGCCGACGACGGCCACCTTCGGTACGTCGGGATCGATGTCGTTCTGCATGAACAGCTCTTGCACCGCGGTGATGTCGTCGAACGAGATCGGCGCGACGCCAGTGCCGATCACCTGACCGGCGGGGAACGGTACGGGAGCACCGCTGCCGTCGGTCGCGTCACCGGTCGCGTTCTCGATGATCAGATCATCGACTGCACGACGCAGCGACATGGCGATGTTCATGGCGATGTTCGAGTTGGGGTCGACCAGCATTTGGACAATGTCTTCCTGCTCAGTCGCCTCGCCAGCGTCGAACGTACGGGTGAGGGATACACGCCTCGACCAGGGAAGCTCCTGCACCGGGGTGTCCTGCAAGACGGTCGTCTTCTCGGAGGCGACGCCTGCACCCAGACGTTCCCAGTTGTGCTTCTCTGATTGCTCGGCGCGTTCGGTTACGTGCGCACGGAGTTTCGTGGCAGCCTGCTGCGCCAGATGACGCACGATCTGCTCGAAGGTCTCGATGTACACGTTGGAGATGCTGACGGCCATGGGGCTGCCCTCCTAACGATGAACACACTGTGCTTCGCTGGGGTAGCCCGGCTGACCGGACCCGCATGCTTGCAGCGATTGCCTGCGCTGCCTGCAGGGGTCGAGGGGGCCTCGGGCGAGGTAATCCCCTCTGAGATGCTGTATAGACCCGGCGCCCGCCGGATGCAACCCTATCCGAGCCCCGCTCGAGCAGGGTGATCCGTGCTCGCGTTGGGGTTCGCCTGCTTCATGTACTCGAGGTGCTTCCTCACCATGGCAGCGTGCTCGGGGTGGTGCTCGTCGAGGAAGGCAGGGTGAGCCCTCACCTCGGCGGCCCGCTCGGCGGCCTCGGCTGGCGGCAGCCCATCGGGCGCCTGCACCTGCGAGCCCACCATCTGCATGCCCTCGCCGAGTAGCTGGTCGGACATCTGGCTGAACAGCCGCACCACGTGCGGGGGGAAGTCGTCGTTGTTGAACGAGTTCTGCATCACCTCGGTGCCGTCGTACTTCGACAGCAGGAAGTTGATCTTCTTGATGCGGTCGGGATAGGTGACGCCCCACTCGGCCTTGAGCTTGCCCAGCTCTTCTTGGTGGCTGCCCTTCATCTCGTTGATGACACCGAGCTGGTACTGGTTGAAGCGCTTGTAGATCTCGTCCGCCTGCGTCTGCGTGAGGTCCAGCTCGTTGGCCCAGTTGCGGTAGTTCGCCGTCAGGTTCTCGTCCAGGTCGCCACCCTCCGGGGCCGTGAACGTGTAGCCTTCGGCGCTCTCAGGCGCGCCCATCTTGCGCAGCAGTGCCTTGCGCTGCTCGGGGTTGTTCTCGTCGGGCATGTAGTACACACCCGGCACACGCTCGGCGAGCTTCGCGTTGAACGCCGCGCGGTCCTCGTCAGAAGCCTCGGGTCCAGGGATCCTCAGGCTGTCGCCTTGATAGGCCTTCAGATCCTGTGCCGTCTTCACGAACGTCGCGAAGTCGGGGGCCTCGGTCACCAGCGGCGGCAGCTCCGTCCCCTCGGGGGCCAAGCCGCTGTACCACGGCGTGCCGACACCGGGCGCCTGCTGCTGCCCCGGCAGCCCAGTGCCGTCGCCACCACCGCCCGCACCGCCACCAGAACCGTCGCCACCTTCGCCTTGCATCACTGGATATGCTCGTTGCCACATCACTCGTTCTCCATCGTGAAGTCACACATCTCGCGCATCCACTGGACGACTGACCGCTGCCCCGCATTGTAGGCGTGCTGCATCGGGTCCACGTGGAACGCACCATCGAACCGCTTCTCGAGCAGGGCGAGTAGGTCGTTGCCGTTCGGGTTGTGCAGCGCCTGCTGCACCGTGCCCGCCTCAGTGCCGAGGTGCGCCTTCTTGAGGCTACGCAGCCTCGCCGCCTTGTCCGCCTGCTGCGCCACTCACCTGCTCCAGAATCTTGTTGGCTCCCTCTTCGCCGAAGCCTTGGTTCATCGCGTCCTTGCCCTTGCCCATGGCCTCCATCGCCTGCCCTTCCTGCATGGCCTGCTGCGCCACACGCTGCTGCGCCATGGCCTGCTCGCGCTGTTTGCGCATGCGCTTCACCTCGATCTCGGAGCGGATGGCGGACGCGGGCACACCATAGGTCTGCGCCAAGTCGCGCGTGTAGCTGTCGAAGTCGGGGATGTCCATGATCTCTGGCTTGAGCTGGGCAAGCGGCGCGATGCCCGCCATCCAGCGCTGCATGCCTTCGGCCTCGACCATCTTCTGCGAGCGTGCGAGCGGCCCCGTGTACTCGATGTCCATCTCGCCCTGCATTCCGCGCAGCTCGGGGGGCAGCTCGGGGAGCTGACCAGCGCGCATCAGGATGTAGAACGTGCGCGTGATGAGAGGGTCGAGGAAGTCGTTCTGAAGCCTGCCCAACGTGGGACCGAGCAGCCGCTGCATCAGCTCATACCGGACGTTCACCTCGGTGGCCGTCATGGCGGGCGACTCCTTCAACTCGAGCTGATCCACGTGGAACACCTGCCGGATGGAGCGCTGCAGGTTGTCTCGCTGCAGCTCCGACACATCGAACCTGGCGCCGCTCTCGTACGGCTTCATGTCGTCCATGTTCTGCACCACGCTCACGCCACCGGGCTCGAGGTCGAGGTCGCCCATCAGGCCACGCTGCGTGGTGATGGTGGGCGGGTCGATGACCTTCTCTGCGCTGCGCAGGATGAGGTTGGTCATCTCGTTGAGCGTCAGGATGTCAGGCAGCGCCAGCATGGCGGGGCTGAACCCCCACGCCGAGCCACTCATCATCCGCCACCGTGCGACGAAGGCGGGCATCTCGTAGTAGCCGCCCTCGCTGCCGATGGGCTGCGCATCGTCGGCCATGACGTAGCGCCAGCCGTAGGGGCGCTCGCCCACGCCCAGCGGCCTCGTGGTGTCGACGTTCTTCTTGTCCTCGCGACGGTAGATGCAGAAGAGCACCGTGTACTTGCGGTCCACTTCCTCGGCTGACTCGTACGCCGAGCGGATGCGCTGGGGTGCATCGTTGCCGAACTTCGACACGATCTGGCCCGCGGTCATCTCCATCTCTCGGTAGAGGTTGCGCACGTCCCGGTTCCAGTCCATGTCGAAGTAGCAGCCCCGGATGGGGATGACCTGGAACTCGACGCCACGCCAGTCGGCCTCGGTCTCGGTCTCTTCGACCAGCACCGTGGTGCCGAACGTGACCAGATCCATGTAGGCCTCGGCTGCCTCGATGTTGAAGTTCGAGTCCTGCAGGGCCATGAACACGCGGTCCTCGCAGTCCTCGAGCCACTCCTTCGCCTCCTTCATCTCGTTGAGGTCGTCGCTCCTGAAGCGCAGCGAGAACCACTTCACCGAGGGCGAGGTGAGCGAGCCGTGCAGGCTGGCTGCCAGCGACTGCGCTGCCATCGGAGCTGTCGAGTCGTACAGCTCGCGGCGGCGCCACGTCAACTCGTGCTCGCTCTTCTCGTCTTGGAAGAACTTGCCGCGGCCTGGACACACGAATCTTTCGATGAGCTGCCAGTGTTCCTCGACCGTCTTGCGCACGCTGTAGTGCGCCTGCCACCGTCTCACGATCTCACGCGGGTGCATCGTCGTCCCCCTTGAGCAGGAAGCTCGTATCGGCGCCACCGGACGTGGCGCGCACGTTCATTGCTTGGTTCCACTCGTCGAGCTTCTTGCGACCCATCTCAACCACCGCCAGCGGTAGCTGTGCCTTCGCGACCAGCTCGTCAATGCCCACAGCGCTGTAGCAGATAACGGCAGCACGACAGTCGAACTCCTTGCAGCGCCGCGGTGCAGTCTCGTGGATGCTGCAGCCCTCGGCATCGAGGTACTTGCACCACCCGGCATCGTCCACCTCGAGGCGCCACTCGCCCTTGTCGTCCTTCACGCAGTCGTAGCTGAGTATCTCGTCGTCGTCGAGCTTCACCCCAGCGTGACCACGGCAGCACGCCGTGCATCCATCGCAGTCGATGACGAAGTCCTCGCTCGTGAACGAGTCGACGAGGACCGCGATGGCTGGCGTCAGATTGTCAGACACCGGGCCCTGGCGGCAGTTGGCCTCCCCCACCCTGCGCACCACGCGGGCCTCTCGGTCCTTTGCGCGGCGTCGAGCCCATGTCGGGGCCGGGCGGCAAGCCCTTGCCAGTCGAGTAGTCGTGCGTGCCACACGATGGTCCCGGTGGCAGCGCTGCCTCGCCCATGGCGGGCATCGGGCACGCTCCATCCACGTCGACCGGTCCCGGCGGCATCGGGTTGCCCCGCGGCTGGGCGATGGCGATGGGGATGCCGTTGGCAGGCGGCAGGCCTGCGCCAGTCATGGCGGCGCCCATGCCTCGAGCGTTCGGCGGCGACAGGTTCTGCGTGCCGCTGCCCGGCATCGCGGTGTCGGAGCTGCCACCTGCAGCGCCGTGCTTCGTCTCGCCGGGGTAGTAGTCGGCGGGCTTCGCAGTCTTCGATGGTCCCATGTGTTCAGGCATGACTGTGTCCTCTTGGAGGTGGTCGGTCGTATCGCAAGCCCCCTCCACGTATCACGCGGGGCTTCTTGTTGCGACCCAATGTTGACTCGATGAGCTTGTCGCCCTCGCCTGCACCGACGAGTGCGTACTCGAGCGCCTCGCAGATGTGGCTGTAGATGTTCTTCTCTGGCTTGTCGTGGTAGCGCTCTTCGCCAGTGATCTGCATGCGCCGGTACTTGAAGCCGCCCGCCAGTCCCTTGCGCACCATGCGTGCCTTCGGCGACACCTGCACCGCTGGCTTGCCGTTCATGCCGAGGCGCATGAGCTGCCTCGAGAGCGCACCTCGCCTGATAACGGGGTCGTTCGTCCACACTGGGTTGGCGTCGATGCCCTCGGCACGCAGGATGTCGAAGACCGTGGTCTTGTCTGTTGGCGAGCGCTCATCGCCCGCTGGGTCACCCCAGAAGTCGATGTCGTTGGCGAAGCGGTACTCGCGTTGGAGCTTGGTGTTGAGCATGTACGCGAACTCGTCGGCAGCGGTGTCCTCGGTGACCAGCTCGTCGATGACGCACCACTGACCGAACTGGTTCTGCTGCACGAAGGCGGCTGCTGGCGTGAGGCCGAAGTCGATGCCGATGATGAGCAGCCTCGAGGGATCGAACTCGAGCAGCTCTTCGGTGGCGTGCACGTCGTCCTGATACGCAGGGTGGACAGGCTTGCCGTCCATGACGAAGCCGTAGCGGCCATGCACGTAGACGTTCACCCACTCCTGATCGTGACCGTACTGCAGCCGCTCGTAGTACTGCTCGGGGAGGTTCTCGACGTTCTCGGCCCGCTCCGACAGGCCACTCGGCTGATGGAAGATGGCGAATCCAGGCGGGCGCTCTTCCTCGAAGATGCGGTAGAACCAGTGGTCCTCGTCGCATGGGTTGGTGTCCATGATGATGCAGGGTTGAGTTGCCCCGCCGTCTCGCTTCGCTGGATACCGCCCAACACGACCCTGCAGCATGTCGAGCACTGGCTTCGGTATCTCGCGCACCTCGTTGAGCCACGCCCACGAGAGTTCGAGCGACAAGAGCTTCTTGATGTCCTTCAGGTGGTCGAGGGCGCGGAAGAGCACCTCGATGTGCATCTTCGGCGACACCATGTGCAGCGTCATGTTGACTTCGTCCCAGCGACCGACACGCTCGGCAGGCACCCAGTCGTTCCACGTGTTGAGCGTGGTGTCCTTCAACTCTCTGTACGTGTTGCGCACCACGCATCCTCGAGCACGCACCACGCCATCGGGACCGGGCTCCTGCTCGGCAGCCAAGCGCATCAGCTCCATGACGCACGCCACTGACTTGCCACTGCCGAGGGGACCGATGAGCGCACGCACGAAGGCATCGCTCTCATGGAACCTGGCGCACGTGGGCGACGCGTCGTACACCACGTCGATGGTGCGTTGCGACTCAGCCGCCAGCGCCATTGCCCTTGGCCTTCGTTCCGAGGTTCATGAAGAGGTTGAGACCGAGCCCATCTTCGCCAGCCGTGTGCTCGATGCTCTTGAGCTTCGGCGTGACGTACTGCGCCACCTCCTTGTGCGCCTGGAACCGCATCTCAGCGCCCGCCTTCTCATCGTTGGCGATCTCTGCCATGGCGAGCACGGGATGGTAGTCGGGGAACCGCTCGGCCAGTTGGTCGAGCAGCTCCTTCTTGTCCTTGTTCGGCGTACCCTTCTGACGCCCGCCAGTCTTGCGTCCTCGAGCCATCTATCTCGTCGACTTTAGACAGCTAGTAGCTGGGCCCGCCTCGTCCTCTGCTGCCAGCACCCTCACCGCCACGTGGAGGGTACTTGCGCTCTGGCTTCTTCTTCTTCTTGAGCATCTTCTTCTTCGCAGCCTTCTTCTTCAGGGTTGACTTCGTCGCCATGGGTTTGCCCTCGAGTTAAGCCCTGACCGCGCTCCCCGAGAGCACACTCGGAGCCTGCCCAAGTGTCAGGTCAGGGGCGCGGCCAGTTACCTGCCAGCAGATATGCCAGCCGCTTATACCAGTAAGGTATTGAAAGGCAACCCGATTATGGTCGGGGCTTCGGGTCTCGAGGGGGTGCGTTGTCGAAGGGTCGGCCACCACGGTACTGACCAGAGCGTGCTCGAGCAGCGACGTACTGCCCCCACTCAGGCCCACCACCGGGCGTTGGCACTTCATCGTCGTAGGCTGCACGCGTCGCCACGCCAGCCTGGAACTTCACGATGCGCCCGCAGTACAGGCACACGGCGTCACCATCAGGTGGGACAGCCTCTTCAGGGTCTTGCCACGTAGAGCTTGCGCCGTTGCGGCCTCGCACCGCGCATGGACAGTCAGCAGTGATCGCCACCATGGGGACAGTCCTCACACCTCAGGAAACGGAAGGGTCTGTTGTAGTCCAACGCAACCCTCGGCTGATGGCAACCCGGTCGTGCACACCCGTCCCGTGACCTCTTCCACGAGAAGCTCGATGCGCCTGACGCAGAGAGGGCACGCCGTCGTTCTCCCACAGTCGGGGCAAGGCGCTGGCTCCCATCCTTCGTGCCACCCCTCAAGATGCTTCCACCTCCCACCGGAGCTTGGTCTGCAGGGGGTGCGTGTCGATGCGCGGTCGCGTGACACAGTTCCATCCTCGAGGGTTCGTGGTCTCGCCTACGCAGCGCCAGCCAGCCGCGGTGAGCGAGGTGCCTGGTTCTTCTCTGAGCGTGTACGTGATGAGCTTCGTGTAGCCCATGGCCCGGCACGCTCGCCATGCTGCAGCGTAGAGCTTCGACGCCACGTGTGGTGTGCCATCGGTACAGCAGCGCAGCACCTCCGCGCGGAACCCAGTATCGAGCACTCGAGAGAGCGGCCTGCCGACGATGACCACACCATGGATGCCATCAGGTGAGGCGCAGCCGATGGCGAACTTGTAGCCAACGACCGGGCCGTGGTGGCGGTGGTGCTCGCGGACGTACTCGTTCGCCTCTTCACGACCGCAGGGGAAGAGGAACAGCTCACTCACCGACGCACTTGTAGCATGTGCCGCAGGGCTCGGCGGCTGACTTGCCGAGATAGCAGCACACCGTCATGTCACGCAGTCGTTGAGGGACCAGCTCCGCGCGCTCGGCGCGGCTCATCCCCTCGAGGGGGTAGACCACCTTGCCCCGGTAGATGTACATGCGCATCGCCGCGAGCCACAACCACCTGATGCTGTTGTCGTAGTCGGGGTCGTGCTTGAAGTCGGTGCCGAAGGCGACAGCCTCGTAGCGCTCCACGCTCTTCGCTGGGTACTCGCATGGGTCACCAGCGTGGTGCAGCAGGGTGGCGATGGCGATGGGCACCCACGCGTACTTCGCGTAGCTGTACTTGGGGAACATCATCCGGGCGAGGATCAGGATGGGGATGTCGAGTTCCTCGGCGAGACGGTGCGCTGCCTTCGTCTGCTCTTCGCCGAAGTCGGTGCCCTGAATCAGCCACGTGATGTGCCCGAGGGTTACGTCGTGACCGTCCTGCTTGAGCTTGATGGCAGCAGCGAGCGAGTCGAGCCCACCACTGAAGCCGAGCAACACGCTAGACACCGCACATCCCCTCGCACTCGTTGCCGAACATGTCCACCTGCTGGCGCAATGCGTTGAGGCTCACCTCGGCCAGTGGTCGACGCTCACTGTGCAGGTAGACCGTGCCACGCATGTCACGCTCGCGACCGTAGCCGCCGTCGTCGCGGAGCGCTCGGTCAATCTCGCACGCATCCTCGAACTCGGCGCTCGAGAGCGACAGCCACTCCTTGTCGGAGCGGAAGGGACAGCCGATGCAGGCCGAGCGGCCCGGCAACTGGTACTGGTGGCGCTGCAGCCACGCGAGGCAGTCGGCACGTGTCATGCCCACCTCGATGAGCGGCCAGCGGTTCTCAGCCCAGCCGTCGGTGGTTGGCTTCATGCGGTGCACCTCGTCCCTCGAGATGCCGATCCAGACAATCATCTCCACGCCGCGGTTGCGCTGGCCCTTCTTGAGGCCGAGCAGCTCCCGCTGTTTCCTGCGCAGTGGCTTGAGCTTGTACTCTTCAGTGCACTGGCGGCGCACCATGCCGTGCGTGCCGTCGTCGTTCACAGTGAACAGCGGCGGGCTGATACACCTGGAGCCCTCGGCGTGCGTGCCTCGCATGCTCGAGCGCAGCAGATCGTCGCGGATGTTGCCGTTGCTCACACGATAGACCGGGAAGGGGAGCTGCCCCTCGAGGTACTCGAGCCACTCGTACACGTGAGCTGGCTCCCACCCAGTGTCGGCGAAGATGGCGGCATCGGGCATGGGTCCGAAGACTTCGTGCTTCGCCATGAGCGCCATGGTCGATGACTGCACCCCGGCGCCGAGGCTGATGACGTGCTTCACTGCATCACTCGTCCGTAGATGAAGGCAATGGTGGGCACCAGCGCGTTGCCGAGACATCTAAGTCGGTCCACCCGAGAGGGAACCCCATCAGCCACTCGACCCACGTCGGGTTCAGTCGACCATTGAGTTGGCTCTTGCGCTGATTCTCGGATCCACCCTTCCAGCAGTTCGCGTCCGGTGTCGGATAGCAGGCTTGCGTGCGCGGCCATAGGTTGTGCAGCGCCATCGTGTGCAGGCTCGGCTTGCCCGCCTGCTTGTAGCTCGAGCCGTCGCCCCGCTGTCCGTTCTGCCCCGTCCCGTACTGAGCTGTCGGTGTCGGGAACATCACCTGATCCTCGAGGCTCACACTGTGCCCCTGCGCCCTGCGTTCGGCTGGGCGCTGCGCTCCCCTCGAGTCCCCGTCCCTGCTCTGGGGAGTGCGCCAAGATCCAGACTCGATCTCGGATATGCGGTGCACCAACGGCGGCTGCCGGTATGCAATCCCACCTGAGATCCATCCCGAGCGCGGCCAAGTCTCCGACAACGGTGCCAAAGAGCCGTCCAGCGTCAACTGACAGTAGCCCGACAACATTCTCGACCAGTACCCATCGGGGGTGAGTCTCGCGTATGACTCGGAGCATGTTCGGCCAGAGCCAACGGTGATCGTCTTCTCCCTGCTGATTGCCGGCGACGCTGACGGGCTGGCAGGGGAATCCTCCGGTGACGATGTCGACTCGAGGAAGGTCAGTTGCTCGGACATCATCGACATCCTCGTAGATGGGCACATCGGGGAAGCGTAGCTCGAGCACCTGCCGGGCGTACGCATCCTTCTCCGCGAAGGCGATGGTGGTGTGGCCCGCGGCCTCGAGGCCCACGCTCATGCCCCCGACGCCACTGAACAGATCGAGGTGGTTCACCAGACAAGGCAGAGCACGATGATGACGGCCCACAACATGATGCTCGGCGGCATCGCAGCCAGCACCCCGCGGAAGAAGTTCAGATGATCCCCTCCTTCCTGTACCGATTGATGATCTCGGTCACCACCGGGTCGTGGTCGCGCGCCATGGCGTCGCCGATGTAGTTGCTGAAGAACTCGGCTGCGTCTTCCCATCCGAAGTGCACCTCCACGCAGAACCCGCAGATCCGCAGGCGCTCTATCCACTCTCGCTGTGACTCAGTGACTGCGGAAGGCGAGGCTCCAGGCCGCTTGAGTTCGGACACAGCTCCGCAGAACCCTGACCGAGGGAGGAACAGCCAGTTGTCCAACGGCCCGGCTGCAACCCCCGCCTTCCACAGATGGTGGCGCTCACTCTTCGAGGCTCGTTCGTTCGGCCAGTGGGCAAAGCTATCCCTCCACCACTGGGTCCGCACCCACTCCACCAGCGCTTCCTGATGCTGCTTCTCGCTGCCTTTGTTCGACACTGTCGCGCACCTTCTTCGACACGTACCGCAGCAAGTCATGCGTGCGCAGCCACGTCCAGAGATCGTCGGCTGACACCGTCTGGCTTACATGCTCGGTGCCGAAGTGTTCACGCAGTCTCTCGTGGCCCCATTCCTCGCGGGCCTTGGCTGCTTTGCTGTCCCACCACTCAGGTGGTCCGAGACCGGACTCACCCACCGCGTGCTGGATGCCGTGACAGACATTGCAAAGGGGTATAGCAGAGAAGGGCGGCTTTGTCCCGGTCCCGGCGCCATTGCCTACACGACGAACGTGCGCGGCTTGGATGGCTAGCTCGATGCCGTGGAGCCCCGTGTCCCCGGCGGCACCCCCGCAGTGCCAGCAATGTGGCTGGCCGCGGCACCACTGCAGGAACTGAGCGTCGTTGCCCAGCGCCTTCAGGGC
>JABAHO010002179.1_pt3 | contig 38120 bp, 35 predicted proteins | sample 7062071 | NCBI WGS metagenome assembly JABAHO01 (sample SAMN14534356, study PRJNA622989) | marine sediment metagenome | biome: marine biome [ENVO:00000428]; feature: marine pelagic biome [ENVO:01000023]; material: deep marine sediment [ENVO:00002113] | place: India: Gulf of Kutch | collected...
GTCGAGCCGACGAAGCTCACGGCAGCCACGTCCGGATCCTCGAGCAGCGCGTCGACCGCTTCTTTGTCACCGATGACCACGTTGAGCACGCCCTTGGGGAGCCCGGCCTCGATGGCGAGCTCGGCGAGTCTCAGCCCGCAGGACGGATCGCGCTCCGAGGGCTTGAGCACGAACGTGTTGCCGCAGGCGATGGCGATGGGGAACATCCACATGGGCACCATCGCCGGAAAGTTGAAGGGCGTGATACCGGCGCACACGCCGAGCGGCTGGCGGATATTGTAGCTGTCCACCTCATTGGCGACGTTCTCGTTGATCTCGCCCTTGAGAAGCTGCGGGATGCCGCAGGCGAACTCGACGATCTCGGCGCCGCGCTGCACCGAGCCGCGCGCGTCGTCGAGGGTCTTGCCGTGCTCGCGCGAGACGATCTCGGCGAGCTCGCCGCTGTGCGCCTCCACCAGGTCGCGGAAGCGGAACAGAATGCGTGCGCGCTGCGCGGCCGGCGCCGGCGTCGCCGACCAGGCCGGAAAGGCGGCTTTGGCTGACGCGATCGCTCTGCGTACCTCGTGGGCGCTCGCGTAGGGCGCGTGGGCGCTCACCCCGCCGGTTGCCGGGTTGAAGACGTCGCCGAAGCGATTGCTCTCGCCGGAAATCCGCTCGCCGTCGATGAAGTGATAGAGATGCTTTGCCGCGCGCTCGTCCGCTGAATGGCCTGTTTTCATCACTTTGGCCATGGAGTCCTCCTCCTCTCCGAATTCTCCGAATTCTCCGAAGTCAGTACCCGCCGGGGTGGCCCCGGATAGGCTGCGGCGTGGAGCGTAGCATACCGGAAATGGTCGCGTTTTGGAGCTACTTCGATTCCCATTGTGCGGCCATTGGCGCGCCGCACGATCCCCCGGCGTGCGGGTGAGCGGCTGGTTTTTACGCGGCGCCTCGCCGATGATGCGCACGCCAATTGCCCGAGGGGAGCACCGTCATGTCGACCATCTTCTCGAAGATCATCCGCGGCGAGGCGCCGGCGGATATCGTTTATCAGGACGATCGGGTGACCTGTTTCCGGGACATCAACCCGGCCGCTCCGGTGCACATACTGATCGTCCCCAACAAGGAGATCGCCACTGCCAACGACCTCGACGATGAGGACGAGTCGCTGGCAGGCTACCTGCTGCTGACGGCCCGGCGTCTCGCCCGCGAGGCGGGTATCGACGAGAGCGGCTACCGGCTCATCATCAACTGCAACCGCGACGGCGGTCAGGTGGTCGACCATCTGCACCTGCATCTCATTGGCGGGCGCCCCATGGGTCCGATGGTGGTGCGGGTGTAGGTCGGGCCGGGCGCGGCGCGGCCCGCTGCGCCGACGCTTGGCTTCGCCCGCGGGATACTGTATATATTTACAGATTCCTACGCGAGGCTGAAGCATGCTGCCCCTTACCCCACGCCAGAGCCAGGTCCTGCTCTTCATCCAGGCATTCATGGAGCAGGAGGGGTTCCCGCCCACCCGTGCCGAGATCGCCGAGGGGCTCGGTTTTCGCTCGGTCAACGCCGCCGAGGATCACCTGAAGGCGCTGGTGCGCAAGGAGGCCATCGAGATCCTCCCCGGCACCTCTCGGGGTATCCGGCTGCTCGGCGATGGCGCAGAGACCGGGCTGCCGGTGGTCGGGCGGGTGGCGGCCGGACAGCCGATCCTCGCCGAGCAGAACATCCAGCGTCACTACCAGATCGACAATCGCCTGTTCCGTCCGCGTGCCGATTATCTGCTGCGCGTGAAAGGCATGAGCATGCGCGACGCCGGCATTCTCGACGGCGATCTGCTGGCCGTGCACCGCCAGCCCACGGCCGAGAGCGGCGAGATCGTCGTCGCCCGCATCGACGACGAGGTGACCGTCAAGCGTTTCCGGCGCCGCGGCAACACGGTGCGCCTGATGCCGGAGAACGACGCCTTCTCGCCCCTGGTCGTCGACCTGCGCCGGGAGTCCCTGGTCATCGAGGGCATCGGTGTGGGCGTCATCCGCAACCGCCGTAACCTGTGAGCGCGGCGCTCGAGGCGCTGCGGCGCCACCCGGCCATCTGGCGCCGGCGGGCGCCGCCGGCGGGTACCCTGGCCACCGGTTTCCCGCCGCTCGACGAGGCGCTCCCCGATGCGGGCTGGCCCATGGGCGCGCTCACCGAGATTCAGGTTACCCGCCAGGGGGTCGGTGAGCTGCGCCTGGTGATGCCGGCGCTCGCCGAGCTCAGCGGCCGTGGCCGCTGGCTCGCGTGGGTGGGAACGCCCGGCGTGCCCTACGCTCCGGCGCTCGCGGCCCGGGGCGTCGTGCTGCCGCGCGTTCTGTGGGTGCGCGCCGACAATGCCGCCGAGCAGCTGTGGAGCGTGGAGCAGGCGCTGCGTTCGGGAGTGTGCGGCGCGGTGCTGGCGTGGCCGGCGCGCATGCACCCGCGCCGCCTGCGCCGCCTGCAGCTGGCGGCGGAGAGCGGCGGGGTGACGGGGTTCCTCCTGTCTCGTGGCGCCGGAAGCCGGCGCCGGTGGTGGGATGGAAAAACACATGCNNGGCGCCTGGGCGCTGCTGTGCCTCTGCGGGACGGCGCCCGCTCGCGCATCGCCCGCGTCGTTGCGCCTGCGCGTCGCCCCTGCCGCCCGCGGCCTGGCCGTCGAGGTGCTCAAGTGCCGGGGCAGGCCGGGCGCGCGGGTGGAGATCGGTCTGGATGAATAATCATGAGGGCTCTGAAGGGGGGACGCTTATTTTCTGACGCGACGGATATCGAATCCGTCCCCGGGAAAACCAGTGCGTCCCCTGCGAGGCCATCGCATCTGTGGCTCGCGCTCTACCTGCCGCGCTTTGCGCTGGAGGTTCTCGGCGGGCCGCGCGCCGCCGCGCCGCCGGTGGCGGTGATCTCCGGCGCCGTCGTCGCCGCCGCCGACGCAAACGCCGCGCGCGCCGGCGTGCACGCCGGCCTGTCGGCAAGCGCCGCCTGCGCGCTGGTGCCGAATCTCGTTCTCGCACCCCGCGACGAGGCGGCGGAAGCCGCCGCGCTGGAGGGTCTCGCCGCCTGGGCGGGTCAGTTCACCTCGTTCGTGAGCCTGGTGCCGCCCGACGGGCTGCTGCTGGAGATCGGCGGCAGCCTGGCGTTGTTCGGCGGCCTGGACGCGCTCCTCGAGCGGGTGCGCCGGGCCATCGACGGACTCGGTTACAGCGCGCGTTTCGGCGTTGCGCCGACGCCGCTGGGCGCCTGGCTGCTGGCTCGGGCCGGATGGGAGAAGCCGGTGACGGCCATGCATCAATTGCCGGCGCGCCTCGCGCCGGTGCCGTTGGCGTTTCTCGATCTGCCCGCGCGCATCGAGCAGGACCTGCGCAGCGTCGGCATCGAGCGCTTCGGCGATTGCGTTCGTCTGCCGCGGGACGGCACGGCGCGGCGCACCGATCCGCGGCTGCTGGCGTGTCTCGATCGCGCCCTCGGCAAGCGCGCCGATCCGCGCCTGCCCTATACGCCGCCGCCCATCTTCGAGCGCCGCCTGAGTCTGCCCGGAGAGATCGGGGACACCGAGACGTTGCTGATCGCCGCCGAGCGGCTGTTGCTCGAGCTCTCGGGCTATCTGCAGACCCGGGCCGGTGGCGTGCAGACGCTCGAGTGGCATCTCGCGCATCGGCGCGGCCCTGCGACCCGTCTCGTCCTCGAGCTGGTGGCGCCGAGCCGCGACGCCGCACATCTTTTATTGCTCCTGCGCGAGCGGCTCGCACGCGTGGCGCTCGTCGAAGCGGTCGTCTATCTGGGGATCCGGGCGCGTCATATTCTGCCTCTGGCGCCCTCGAGTCCGGATCTCTACGGCGAGCAGGCGGTTGCCGGCGGCGACTGGCGCGCGCTGGTGGAGCGGCTGCGCTCGCGCCTCGGGCGCGAGGCGGTGCAGGGGCTCGCGCTCGCGGCAGATCACCGCCCGGAGCGGGCGTGGCGCATTTGTGCTTTAGGCGAGAGCGCCGCCGAAGCATCGCTTCACTATCCGCGCCGGCCGCTGTGGCTGCTGAATCCACCGCAGATGCTGCAGTCGGTGACGGGCGTTCCCTGGCTCGATGGAAAATTACACCTCGCCCGCGGGCCGGAGCGCATCGAGAGCGGCTGGTGGGACGGCAACGACATCGCCCGCGACTACTTCGAAGCCCTGCACCCGAGCGGCGCCTGCTACTGGATCTACCGCGAGCTGCGCGAGCGCCGCGACTGGTATCTGCACGGCGTGTTTGCCTGAATGTCGATAGAAGCTCACCCAGGTATCGCTGGTCGCGCCGTTGCATTCTTCAAGCCAGTGGGCACAGAACCCGACCGTTGCTTCTGCGCGGGCAGCCTGTACGCAAATTACAGTCTCATGGTAGACGCCACGATGGCGTGGCGTCATCGGTCGGCTGTCATGAACTGGATTACGCGAGACAGACCACATACGCTCTGCGCATGGGAAAGCCACGCGGCGTGGTCGCCGCCGGACATACGCTGACCGCCGAGGCAGCTGCAGAAGTGCTGCGCGCGGGCGGCAACGCCTTCGATGCGGCGCTGGCCGCGCTCGCGGTTGCGAGCGTCGTCGAGCCGGTGCTGTGCACGCCCGGGGGCGGCGGCTTTCTGCTCGCGCATCCGGCCAGGGAGAAGCCACGGGTCTACGATTTTTTCGTCCACACGCCGTCGCGGCGTCTGCCCGAGTCGAGTCTCGATTTCCGACCCATCCTCGCCGATTTCGGCGGCGTCACCCAGGAATTTCACATCGGTCTCGGCACGGTGGCGGTGCCGGGGCTGGTGCGCGGGCTGTTCGAGATCCATCGCGACCTCGGCACGCTGCCCATGCGCGACATTCTCGCCCAGGCGGTCACGCATGCGAAGGACGGTGTCACGGTGACGCCTTTCCAGGCCTACGTGCTGGGCGTGGTGTCGGCGACCTTCACGGCCACGCAGGCCTGCCAGCGGATCTTCAGGAGCGCCCGAGACGCCGAGGCGCTGGTCGGCGAGGGCGAGTGCCTGCGCCAGCCCGAGCTTGCCGACACGCTCGAAACGCTGGCTATCGAAGGCGACGATCTCTTTTATCGCGGTGAGATCGCCGCGGCCATCGCCAGGGACATGCACGGCGGCGGCCAGATCACCTTCGATGATCTCGCCGGGTATGCGGTCGAGCGCCGCGTGCCACTGACGCTCGACTACCACGGCGTGCGCATGCTCACCAACCCGCCGCCGTCCTCGGGCGGACTGCTGATCGCCTTCGGTCTGAAGCTTCTGCAATCCCTCGACGCGCAGGCACTCGGCTTCGCGACCTGCGACTATCTCGACACGCTGGTGCGGGTCATCGGCGCGACGGCCGAGGCGCGCGTCGCCGCCGGCGGCGATGCGCATCTCGACGCCGATGTCATGCTCGATGAGACCTTCGTCGCCCGCTACCGCAACGAGATCGCCGGGCGCGCCGCCAGTCGCCGCGGCACCACGCAGATCAGCGTCATCGACGCCGACGGCAGCCTTGCGAGCCTCACGGTTTCGAACGGCGAAGGCTCCGGCTACGTGGTACCCGAAACGGGCATCGTCATGAACAACATGCTCGGCGAGGAGGATCTCAACCCCGGCGGCTTCCAGCGCTGGCCCGAGGCGCACCGGATGACCTCGATGATGGCGCCGTCTGCGCTGGAGTGGCCGAACGGTGACCGAATCGCGCTCGGCTCGGGCGGCTCGAATCGACTGCGCACGGCCATCCTGCAGGTGCTGCTGAACGTCATCGATTTCGGGTTGCACGTGGAGGACGCGGTGCACGCGCCGCGGGTGCACTACGAGAACGGGCACCTGAGCGTCGAGGGCGGCTTCGACATGGATCGTCTCGGCGCGCTCCTCGAGGCCTTTCCCGATCATCACGTCTGGGATCGGCGCAACATGTTCTTCGGCGGCGTGCACACGGTGATGGCGGGCGAAAAGGGCATGCAGGGCACCGGCGACGCGCGCCGCGGCGGCGCGAGTCTCGTCTGCGAGGAATAGGGCGCGCGCGCTCAGCGCGACCCGGCGCGCGGCACGCGGCGCACGCCCGGGCGCATGTGGTGGTATTCGAGTCGCCCGGGATCGGCGTACACGGGGCCGGGCGCGGCCGCCACCAGAATGCGATCGGCGATGTCCTGAAAATCGTTGCGGAAGTGCACCGAGCTCTTCAGCACCATGATGGATTGCTCGGCGGGCTCGATGCCGAGATGACGGAACATGGCCTGGTCGGCGGCCTGCATCGCCTTGGTGGTGACCACCACGCGCACGCCGGAGGTCTCCAGCAGCGCCATGGGGCCGAGGCGCATGCGCGAGCCGAGCCACATGGGGCCGGTGGCGGTGAAGCGGCCGTCGCCGAGCGCCAGCACCTTGTACCGCGCGGCGTAAGGCTTGCCGTCTGGCGCGCCCGACTTGCCGCCGAGGGCGAGCTCGATCCCGGCGCCGGCGCCGGCGGCGTGGGCCGCGGCGGCCGCTTCGCCGTCGGCGAGCAATCCCAGCACCGCGCCGCGGGCGCCGCCCTCGACCAGCGCTTCGAGCATACCGGTGGTGTCGCCGGCGCCGCCGCCGCCGGGGTTGTCCTGGCTGTCGGCGATGACGATCGGGCCTTTCGCATCGGCCACGCGCGCCAGCGCTTCGGCGACCGCCTCGTCCGGATCCCAGACGCGCCCGGCAAAGGCCGCTTCGCTTTCGTTGACCATGGCGAGCAGCCGATCGGCGGCGGCGTCCGCCGCCGCCCGGTCGCGGGCGTAGGCGAGGACGGCGGGGCCGATGTCGGCGATGTCGGCCAGGTGGAAGCCGCAGGCGAAAGACAGCGCCGTCACCGGGCCGCCGATCATGCCGGGCAGCTGGGCGTAGATGGATTTTGCCGGCTCGGTGAGCGTGCAGCCCCAGTTGAGCGGGATGAGAAAATCCGTGCGGCGCATCGCCGCCGCCCAACGCTCGCCGCTCTCGATGAGCGCGCACAGATGATTGGCCGCGCGCCCGCCGGTCTCGCCCATGTCCACGTGCGGGTAGGTGCGGAAGATGTCGATGACGCTCGCGTGGCGCACCATGGCCTCGGTCAGGTTGGCGTGCAGATCGAGGCTCACCGCTACCGGCAGGTCATCGCCCACCAGATCCCGAACGCGTCTCAACAGCTCGCCCTCGCCATCCTCCAGGTGCTCGCAGACCATGGCGCCGTGAAGATCGAGATAGACGCCGTCCACCGGCAGCGCCTTCTCGAGATCGGCGAGCAGCATCCCGGTGATGCGTTCGAAAGCATCTTCGGTGACGTGGGCGGAGGGCGTTGCCGAGCACCACAGCAGCGGCACCAGCGCGTGGCCGTGTCGATCGAGCGTTTCGATGGCGCCGGTCACCGGCAGATGCACGCCTTCGACGGCGTCGAACATCTCGCCACCCCTGGAAAGCCCCGGCCACCCGCCGGCTTCCTCGAATGCCGCGTAGTCCGCCTTCACCGGTGCGAATGTGTTGGTCTCGTGCTGAAAGCCGCCGACGGCGATGCGTGCCATGTGTGACGTTCCTGTTTGTTAATCGGCCACCTGGTCGAGAATTTCCCAGATCCGCTCGAGCCACTGCGCGTGCTCCGGCTTCATGAGGCAGGAACGCAGGCAGGTGACGCTGTCCTGGTCGAACTCCACCTGTGGCCAGTGCCGGGCGAGAAGCGTCGCCGGGAACTTCGCCAAAGCCAGATGCAGGTGCGCGCGCGCGGCTTCGTCGAACATCCGTGCCGAGCGCGTGGAGATGTCGCTCGCGCGCGTGCCTGCCGGCGCCCACACGACGATGTCGAGCTCCGGCCGCATGACGGTGAGAAAGCGCGTGTCGTCATCGAGACGCGCGTAGAGATCCAGCGCGGCCTCGCGGCAGGCGGTCAGATCGCGGGCGAAGGCGCCACCGGGTTCGAGCGGCAGCATGCGCATGGTCGCCCACAGGGCCACCGCGGAAGCGCCCGCCCGCGAGCACTCCAGGCTGATCTCGCCGAGATGCAGCGCATCGGAGCTGAAATACGTATAAGGAGAGTCGTGCTTGTAGATGCTGCCGACGGACGGATCGCGAAACAGCAGGCAGCCGCACCCGTAGGGCTGCAGGCCGTGCTTGTGGGGATCGATGACGATGGAGTCGGCTTCGCCGATGCGCGCGAAGGCTGCGCGGGCGTCGGCGTCGAGATTGTCCACGAGCCGGAAGTAGCCGCCGTAGGCGGCGTCCACGTGAACCCGGAAGCCGTGCACTTTCTGCAGCTCGAGAATGGCCGGCAAGGGATCAACGGCGCCCGTGCCGGTAGCGCCGAGGCTGGCGACGACGGTTGCGATGTTCTCGCTCTTCAAACGGGATTCGAGCGCCTCGGTGTCCATGCGCCCGCGCTCGTCGACTGCAACGCTGTCGAAATCGAGCTGCAGCACCTCTGAGATGCGGCTGTGGGTGTAGTGCGCCTGACTCGATGCGACGACGCGCTCGCCGGGCCGCAGCCGGCCCGCGACCCAGAGCGCCTCGAGATTCGCCATGGTGCCGCCGCCGCACAGGTGCCCGAGGTGCGTGTCCCAGCCGAACATGCGCGCGATGTCCGCAACGCACTCTTTCTCCATGGCCGAGCTCGCGCGCCCGCCGTCGAGGGCGTGATTGTTCGGGTTGATCCACATGCTGAGCGCGTAGGCGAGGCGTGCGATGGGGTGCGGTGGCTTGAGCATCTGCCCGGCATAAAGCGGGTGCGCATAGGGGAAGTTGTCGTGCATGCGCCGGGCGACCTCGAGGAGCACCTCGCGCATGCGCGCGATGTCCGGCGCGGCGTCGCTGTCCGGCAGCTCGGCGAAGCCCCGCTCGAGCGCGTGCACGGCTTCCTCGAGCAACGCCAGGCTCCCGGTCTCTAAACGCACGGCCGATGGTTCTCCCGCGCCTTATCGCTGTGACGCTTTTTTCATGTGCGCCAGCCCCCCATGCATCGCCCGCCATGGCTCGTCCATGGCGCACACGCGTCGTCGCAACCGGTGCGCCGGGCGATCACGCCTGAAGGCAGGCGTCGTCCCCGAGCCGGTGGTCGGCCGGAGCGTTTGCGCTGCGCCGGCTCTCGCGAGCGACCTCCATGAGCTTTTGCAGCGTCTCGAAGCTGATGGCGACGTTCTCGCCGTTATTGTGCTTGATTCGCCCGATGCGTTCCTCGGGAGGCGGACAGGGCTCGTCCAGCACCTCGACGGGCTCGCGCAGGCTGCCGATTTCGACGATGCGTCCCACGATGCGGTCCTCGGTGAATCACGGGCGACGAACATAATCTAGCCGCTCCCTGCGGCTCCTGTCGATGGCGCCGGCGCGGTGCGCCGAGGCGCGTCAGGGATGCCGACCCCAGAGAAAGACGAGCTCCGAGTTGCCCGGCACGGGACCGGCGCTCAGATCGGCCTCCATGTCGCGCAGGCCGCGGGCAAACTCGTCCTCGGCGATCAGCCTCAGGCAGGAGAAGGCCCTGTGCCGATAAGGTGCGCTGTCGGAGACGGCGAACCGCGCGTGCCGGTGCCATTGCTCGATGCCGCCGAAGCCCGCTGCCGTCATCGCGTCACGCAGCTTCTCGATGGCGTGATAACGGCTCAGCTCGATCGGCACCGTCGCGGGCCAGTAACGCGACAGCGGCTCCCGGCGGGCGATGATGGCCTCCGAGTCGGTCGCCGTGCACGAGATGCCGTCCGGGCGGAGCACCCGGAACGATTCACCGAAGTAGGCCGCGACGTTTTCGATGTGGTGAACGACGTTGACCGAGAAAATCATGTCGAGCGATCGGTCGGCGAACGGCAGACGGGTCGCGTGGCCTTGCACGAAGGCGATGCGCGCGCGCTGCGGCGCCTGCTCGAGCATGCGGCGCGACGCGTCCATGCCGAATCGCGTGCCCGGGCCGTATCGCGCCAGGGCGCAGATGTAGGCGCCCGCGCCGCAGCCAACCTCCAGCGTTGCTCCACCGGGCGAGAGCGCCTGCAGGTGTCGGAGCGTCTCTACGACAAAAGGCTGCGCGTCCCGGTAGCGCGCGTAGTCGCTCGCCACCTGGTCGTAGTCGAGGCACGGGCCCACACGCATCTCCGCAGGTTTCGGCCGGATTATCTCTCGAGCCCCAAGCGTTGATGCCACTCGGCCAGAGATTCTTCGGGGTACTCGTCGAAACGCTTGTCACCGGGCTCGATGTGCGCCGGTACCCAGGAAGCCTTGGATGCCAGCATCAGGTGGGTGCGCTCGGGAGGGACCGGCAGCCCGGTATCGATGGCCGAGGCGAAGGGATGCACGAGCTCCGGCCAGCGGGGATCCCAGACCCAGAGCGCGCTGGCGCAGTGGCGGCAGAAGCTTCGCCGGGCCGGGCTCGGCTTCGATTTGCCCGTTTCGCTGTCTTTTATCCTGGCGCGATAAACGCTGATGTTCTTCTCGCCCTTGATTCGCAGGGTCTCGTAATCGCCGCCGAGATTGATGGCGAATCCGCCGCCGCCGGCTGTCTTGCGGCAAATCGAGCAGTAGCACAGGTTGAAAGGATAGGGCTCGGCCGACTGTAACGAGAAACGCACTTTGCCGCAGTGGCAGGATCCCTCGAGCTGCATGCTTCGCCCCCCGCTTTGATCTGCTCCGATTGTGTGGCCGGCTATCGCGCGGCGCAAGCGCACCCGGCGCGCCGGTCCGGCGTTGCTCGACGCCGTCGATGCGCTACTCGCTTCCCTCGATCAGCGAGCGCAGATCGGCGAAAGGCTTATGAGTCGCGGAGGTCTTTTGCGCGTCGCTGTCTTTGGCGCCGGTCGCATCGAGCATTCGTGCGTGCTCGTTGTCGTGGCAGTAGAGGCAGAGCAGCTCCCAATTGCTTCCGTCGGCGGGATTGTTGTCGTGATTGTGGTCGCGGTGATGAACGGTGAGCTCGTGGAGATTGCCGCGGTCGAACTCTCGCCCGCATCGCCCGCAGATCCATGGATAGAGCTTCAAGGCCTGCTCGCGGTAGTCCTGCTCGCGCTGCTCCCGGGCGCGGCGCGACTCCGCGACGACTTTGTCGAGCTTGGTGGAGTCCGGATGCTTTTTCTTCGCGGGCATGGCTACGCCTCTGATGGAGAGACGGCGTCAACACCTTATATTATAGAGCAACGCCGCGCGGAGCCGGCGTCGACCCATCTGGGTGAATCCGCTGCGGGCCGCGATGGGCGCCGTGAACGCGGCTCGGCACCGGCGCCCACGCGCGCGATCGGGCACTCATGGTTTCCGGGCGCGCGTCAGCATCGCAGGCATGGGGATCCTCACCGTGCCCGATTGCTCGAACTGCCGGGCCCTCTCGACGATGGCCGACTCGATGTTCTTTTTCGCGGAGGCGCTCTGCGCGTCGATCAATGTCTTGCTGCGAGCCATGGCATTGTAGATGGTGTCGAGGACCTGCTCCGGTCGTGGCCAGGCGCCGAGCAACGGGATCTCTATCGTGGAAACGTCGCGAAAACCCACGCCCTCGAGCGTGCGCGCGCAGTTCTCGGGCGACGCAAAGTGTGATTCCGAGGGCCCGGGAGGGAGCGCATCCTGAACGTCCGCGTGCTCGTTCACCGCTTCGCGAATTATCTGCCGGAAGTTGACCTTCACGTCGCTCGGCGGGCTCCATACGGTGAACGCGTAACGTCCACCGCTTTTCAGGACTCTGTGCGCCTCGCCGAGCGCAACGAGAGGCTCGGAGAAATGGTGGACGCCAAAATTGCAGACGACGGCGTCGAATGTTCCGTCTTCGAAGGGCAGCGCCTGGGCGTCGCCGGGTCGAAAGTCGATACCTGGATGCAGCCTTCTCGCCTCTGAGAGCATGCCATCGACGAAATCGATTCCGATTACAACGGCGCCCGCCTCGGTGGCGGCGCGCGAGATATTTCCCGTGCCGCACGCCACCTCGAGCACGCCAATGCCTTTCTTCACGCCGGCGGCCGATAGAAGATCGTCCGCGGCCTGCACCGTGATACGGCCGAAGTGTGAATCATAGGTCTCGTGCATCTCACCCCAGGTGCGATGCTCGAACTGCGCGTGCGCATCCATGCCGGTGGCGGTCTCGCGATTGTCCGGTTTATTTGCTGACATGGTTTCTGCCCTGAAAGAGTCTCGTGTAAAGAGTCTCGTGCTCAATCGTTGATGGCGACGAGCTCGCGGCGGAACGGGATCTCGTCGGTGACCGGCTCGTCGCATTCCCGGGCGTAGCGGTGACCGGCGTACACGGCGGCCGCGATGAGCGACGGCGCGTGCGCGTCGCCGATGCACTCCAGGTGACGAATGCCGGCATCGGCGCGCTTTTCCGCATCGCTCTCGAGCGCGAGGAACAACTCGTCGTCCGGTAGTCTCGCGGTGACCAGCACCACCGACGCGGCTTCGATGCGGCTGCGGGCGCCGGTGTAGATGCAGGCGAGCTCGACGCCATTGGGGTCGATGGCCGTGAGGTTTCGGCACGTCGCCACACCGACACCCGCGCTCATGAGCTGAGACTGGATGCGAAACTGCTCGAGCGTCGCCCATGTCCACACGGAAACCTGCGCCAGCGGCGTCACCAGCGTCACGTCGAGGCCCCGCGAGCGGAGCTCCTCGGCGAGCACGCCGCCGAGGTAGGCGTGGTCGTCGTCGAACAGGACGACCGGCCCGGCAATCGGCACGCCGTCCATGACATCGTCCGGGGTGTACACGTTGCCGGCCGGCGAGCCGGGGATCGGCACCCGATTGGTGCGCCCGACGCCGTCACGCCGCCAGTGCGCGCCGGTGGCGATCACGACCCGCGGGAAGCCGAACTCGAGCACGTGCTCGACCGAAAGGCGGCTGTCGCGATAGACCTCCACCTGCGGCATGCGGGCGAGCTGCGAGACGCGGTAATCGCGCACGCGTGCCCACTCGGCGAGACCCGGAAGTCGGCTCTCGCGGGTGACGCGTCCGCCGAGCTCGTCGCCGGCCTCGGCGAGCGTCACCGCATAGCCGCGCTCACCGAGGGCGCGTGCACATTCGAGCCCCGCGGGTCCCGCGCCGATAACGAGCACCTTGTCCTGTGAGCTGCTCGGCGCGATTCGCTCCGGGTGCCAGTCCCGGCGCCACTCCTCTCCAACCGTCGGATTCTGCGTGCAGCGCATGGGCACGATACGGCGCTCACCGCTCACGCAGATGTTGCAGCCGATGCACTCGCGGATGTCCTCCGGTCGGCCTTCCTCGATCTTCTTCGGCAGGAAGGGGTCGGCGATGGAGGGCCGCGCCGCGCCGATGAAATCGAGCACGCCGCGCTTGATCTGCGACACCATGGTGTCCGGCGAGGTGAAGCGCCCGACGCCGACGACCGGCTTGCTCGTCACCTGCTTGACGAAGGCCGTGTATTTTTCCTGGTTGCCCTCGCGTTCGAAGCGCGACGTGGTGGAATCGTTGTTCCAGTTGCTCACGTTGACGTCCCAGAGATCGGGCAACTCCGCGAGCATCTCCACCACCTCGCGACCCTCGCCATCCGCGGTGATGCCGCCCGGGCCGAGCAGCTCGTCGACGGCGAACCGCACCGCCACCGCGCAGCGCTCGCCGACCGCTTCCCTGGTGTCCTCGATGAGCTCGCGGAAAAGACGCGCACGATTCTCGAGCGAGCCGCCGTACTCGTCGCTGCGGTGGTTCCAGCGCCGCGAGATGAATTGCATGGGAAGGCTCAGATCGTGGCCGGCGTACACGTAGATGATATCGAAACCGGCGTCGCGGGCCCGCAGCGCCGCCTTGCGGTGCCAGGCGCGCAGATTGGCGATGTCGGTCTTGGTCATGGCGCGTGCCTGCACCGGATCGGGATCGTCGACAGGCGTATGCGACGGCGCCAGCGGCGGCACCCGGCTGTACAGGTTGCCCGCCATGGGACCGTTGTGGGTGAGCTCGATGGCGGCCAACGCGCCGTGCTCGTGAACCGCTTCTGCCATCAGGGCGAGCGCCGGGATGTCGCGATCGTCCCACAGCAGCGCATCCGGCGAGGGCTCGTAGTCACCGCTCCAGTGGATCGAGCACTCCTGGGTGCTGATGACCGCCCATCCGCCCTCGGCCTTGACGCCGCGCATGCGCGCCTCGGCACGCGGGTGGCGGTAACCCATGCCGCTGCAATGGGGCACCTGGTAGAAGCGGTTCCTGGCGCGCACCGGGCCGATGTCGACGGGCTCGAACAGGATGTCGTAGCGTGGGTCGCGCGCCATTCGCGTGAAGCACCTCGGGCGCCCTCGGGCGCGCGTCGGCGACGGGGATGTCCCGGCCGGTGTACTCGCCTGATCCGTTGCCCGGAACGAAACCGGATCCCGGTCAGAGTTCGCTGCAGGGTTTCATTCTGCCAGCGGCTGGCGTCGAGGCCAAACCCGTCGTCGCTCCGCCCCGGGGCGGACGAGCGTCGAAGCGCTTTCCCGGCGCGGCTGGCGCCTTCGGCGCGCGGCCTGATCGCCTCGCGCGTCTACAGCGGCCAGGCAACTGGCTCGCGCGCACGGAATGCGTGGCGGCGGAGGATCTCGGCGTATCCCTCGAAGCGATAGTGGCCGTTGGCTGCGAGCACCTGATGGCGCTCGTCGCGCCAGCGCTCCGCCAACCGGTACCAGGCCAGATTCGGCTCCCGGTGATGCAGGTAGTGGAGATTGTTGTTGAGGTAGAGCAGTGACATCAGCGCGCCCGACTCGACGATGGCCATGCGCGCGCCGATCTCGCGGCGCGCGCGGTGCTCGGCGAAAGAGCGCAGCAGCGTGAGCGAGATAGCCGGGTAGACGAACAGCGCCAGGTAAGCGGGCAGCGGAATGCCACACACGACGTTCGCCCACAGCACGACCGGCGCGCAGCCGGCGAAATGCAAAAGCCACGCTTTGAGATGACTGAAGTCACCGCTCCTGAATGCCTTCGCTTGCACCGCGAGCAGGCGCCACGCGCTGATCACCGGACCGATGACAAGCCTGCCCGCCGCGGTGGCGTGCGCGCGCAGCACGGCGCGGCGCAGCCGCCCGCACCGCTGCCAGGCTTCCCGGGTCAGGTAATAAGATTCGGGATCGGCGATGGGATCGGTGACCCGCTCGTCGCGGTGATGACGCAGATGGCTGTCGGCGTAGATCTCGAGCGGCAGCCACAGCCACAGGCTCGGGAACACGAGCACACGGTTCAGCCAGCGCCAGCGGGTCGGGTGGCCGTGCACCACCTCGTGCTGCAGGGAACCGTGCCAGGCCAGCAGGAAGCCGCCGGCCGGTGCCGCCAGCCACCAGGGCAGCGCGTGGTAGTGCAGGGTGAGCGCGGCGTAGCCGGCGTAAATGGCGGCCGCCACCGCCACCGTCGGCCACTCGACGACTGGACGCGCATCGTCGGACATTGGGCGACTCTCCGGGGACCAATACGCAGCCGGCATCGGCGATCGGCGCTGCCCGGTTGCGCCTCAGGCCGCCGCGAGCCGTCTTCACGCCGTGTATTAAAGGCGCGCTTATCCCCAGCGACAACGCGGGAATTCGCACAATTTAAAGCGGGTTGTCACGTGTTCAAATCTGTTGTACACAATATCAAGCTTTGTTAACTTTTCAGAACATCTCGTTGCACAAAGGGCCGCACCATGCACCGCCGTGACACCGTGGAAATCTTCCGCAGCCGGCTGCAGGAGGTCATCGAGCGCTCGGGCATGAGCCGCAGCGCGTTCGCCCGCTCCATCGGCACCGACCGCTCGACCCTGTCGCAGCTCCTGGCCGCCGATGGCACCCGCCTGCCGCGGGCCGAGACCATCGCCGCCATCGCGGCCGCCGCCCAGGTGAGCGTCGACTGGCTGCTCGGGCTGAGCGCCGAGGGACAGATGGGCACCGATGTCCTCAACGAGGCGGTGGCCATCGAGCCCGGCGCCGCGTCACCTGCCGACGAGCGCCTGAGGCGCTGGCATGCCGAGGCTGCCGGCTACAAGATCCGCTACGTCCCCACCACGCTGCCGGATCTGCTCAAGTCCGAGGACGTCATCCGTTACGAGTACCGCCAGCACGATACGCTGGAGCCGGAGGGACGCATCGAGCAGGCCGAGGCGAAGCTCGCCTACAGCCGGCGGCCCGAGACCGACATCGAGGTGTGCAGCTCGTATCAGTCGGTGGCGCAGTTCGCGCGCGGCCACGGCGAGTGGGAAGAGCTCGACGTCGCCACCCGCACGGCCCAGCTCGAGACCATGATCGGCTTACTCGACGAGCTCTATCCGACGTTTCGCTGGTTTCTTTATGACCTTCGCCAGTGTTACTCGGTGCCGTTCACCGTCTTCGGCCCGCAGCGCGTGGCAATCTACATCGGCGACATGTGGCTCGTGACGACTTCGCAGGAGCACGTGCGGGTGTTCACCAACCACTTCGACAGCCTCATCCGCGCCGCCGTCATGCAGCCACCGGAAGTCATCGAGTACCTGCAACGGCTGCTCGGCGAGGTGACCGGCGGGGATCGATCCGTTCGACCGGCGTCGAGCGGCGCGTAAGGGGGGGCGTTGCTGGCGAGCCTGCCCATGTACGATCTTCCCGAGGTGCGTTCCGCCACCGATGCCTGGTGGCGCGGCGTTGCCGCGGCGCTCGCGCGCGCCGGTATCGAATCGGTTCCGCCCGCGCTCAACTGGGATGCGCCCTTCGATGCGCTGCGCTCTCCGGAGCTGCTTCTCGGTCAGACCTGCGGATACCCGCTCACGCACGCGCTCGCCGGCGTGGTCGAGCTGGTGGCCACGCCGGCGTACTCGGCCGATGGCTGCAGCGGCGCCGACTACTGCAGCCTGATCGTGGTCTCCGAGGACGACCCGGCGGCGGCGCTCGCAGAGCTGCGCGGTGCGGTGTGCGCCTACAGTCGCCGCGACTCCCATTCCGGTTACAACGCGCTGCGCGCCGCCATCGCGCCCCTTTCGCACGGCGGCGCATTTTTCTCGCGTGTCGTCGCAAGCGGTATGCACGCGCGCAGCATCGGTCTGGTGGCCCGCGGGGAGGCGAACGTGTGCGCGGTGGACTGCGTTACCCACGCGCTGCTCGCGCGCTACCGGCCGCACGCCCTGGCCGGCACGCGCGTGATGGCGAGAACCGAGCGCGCGCCCGGCCTGCCCTACGTGACGCGCGCGGGCGCGGGCCGCGACAACCTGCGGCGGTTGCGCGACGGGCTTCAGGCGGCCGCCTCGGATGCGGGGCTCGCCGGCGCGCGCGAGTCGTTGCTGCTCGCCGGCGTTGTCGTTCTCGGCGAAGACGCCTATCGGCGTATCGTCGACATGGAAGTCTCGGCCCGCGATGCGGGCTACCCGGAGATCCACTAGCGACGCTCGGCGCCGGGGACCCGCTGGCGCGTTGCCATCGCGAGCAGCGACGATACGCCGCGCCGGCGGATGAAGGGCGCTCTTTGCTATTCGCCGCGCGGCGACCTAGGATGAAAACAACGCGGCCAGGACTCGTGACCGCCATGACCCACGGGCCATACCAGGCCATATTCCGGAATCTGCGTCGGCGGCATCCCGGCAGCCGGAAATCGTTCGAGCCATTCGTTCAGTGATTCGTGACGACGGTGCTCCCGCGTTGATCGCCGCTTTCGGATACGCACGCCGTCGTGTCCGGGCCGCTCTTGGTGAACATCACGAGGGGCTGAGGGCTCGACACAGAGGCAAACTCTCGAGCAGCGCGCTGCCTTGATCGCCATCGACGGTCAATCCCTGACACTCGCCGAGTTCAGCGATGTGGTGCACGACGGTGCCGTGTGCGCGCTCGCCGACGATGCCCGCACGCGCGTCGAAGCCGCGCGGCGGACCGTGGAGGAAAGCGTGCGTCGCGGCGATGCCACCTATGGCATCAATACCGGCTTCGGCGATCTCTCCAGGATGCGCATCGAGAAGGCCAACCTGGCGGCGCTCCAGGAGCGGCTGATCCTCAGCCACAGCGCCGGGCTCGGTGAGCCGCTGCCCGACGCCGTCGTGCGCGGCATGCTGCTGCTGCGCGCCAACACGCTCGCGCGCGGTCACTCCGGCGTGCGCGCATCGCTCATCGAGGCCTTGCTGGGTCTGCTCAATGCCGGCGTTCTGCCCCTGGTCCCGAGCCGCGGCTCGGTCGGCGCCAGCGGCGATCTCGCGCCGCTCGCGCATCTCGCGTTGCCGCTGATCGGCAGGGGCGAGGTGCGCGTGGAAGGCAGGGTGCTGCCGGCGCGCGAGGGTCTCGCACGCGCCGGCCTCGCGCCGCTCGCGCTCGAGCCCAAGGAAGGCGTTTCCCTCATCAACGGAACCCAGGCCATGACCTCGCTGCTGGCGCTGTCGGTGCTCGAGTGCCGGCGCCTGGTGCGCATCGCCGATCTCGTCGCCGCCATGGCCACCGATGCCCTGCGAGGCACCGATGCCGCTTTCGACGTGCGCCTGCATCGGCTGCGGCCCTATCCGGGACAGCGCGCGAGCGCGGCCAACATCTGGAAGCTGATGCAGGGCTCGGGCATCCGTGAGTCGCACCGCCAGGGCGACGTTCGCATTCAGGATCCCTACAGCGTGCGCTGTGCGCCGCAGGTGCACGGGGCGGTGCGCGATCTGCTCGCCGACGTCGAGGCCAAGCTCGCGATAGAGATGAACTCGGTGACGGACAATCCGCTCATCTTCCCCGATGACGACGAGGTCGTCTCCGGCGGCAACTTTCACGGCGAGCCCATGGCGCTCGCCGCCGACGTGCTGACGCTCGGTGTCTCGGAGCTCGGCGCCATCAGCGAAAGGCGCATCGAGAAGCTCACGAACACCGCGTTCTCGGGCCTGCCGCCATTCCTCACACCGGACGCCGGCCTCAACTCCGGATTCATGATGGCCCAGGTGAGCGCGGCGGCGCTCGCGAGTGAGAACAAGACCCTCAGCCACCCGGCGTCGGTGGACTCGATTCCCACATCGGCTGACAAGGAGGATCACGTCTCCATGGGCATGGGCGCGGCGCTCAAGCTGCGTTGCGTGGTCGCGAACACCTCTCGCATCATCGCCATCGAGCTCGCCGCAGCCGCCCAGGGTATCGACCTGCTGCGACCGTTGCGATCGAGCGCGCCGCTCGAGGCGCTGCACGAGGCCTTCCGCCGCCGCGTTTCGATGTTGAAAGAGGATCGGGAAATGGCGCCGATACTGAACACGGCGCGCGCGTTTCTCGACGACATCGACGGCTTCATCGAGGGGCTGGAGTAGCTTGGGCTCAGCCCAATCCACCCCAGCGCTGCGCTACTCCCCTTCGTCGCTCAGAACGATCTTGCCGATGTGCTGGCTGCTCTCCATGAGCCGATGGGCATCGCTCGCCTGCGCGAGCGGAAAGGTCGCGTGAATGATGGGGCGCACCTGCCCGGATTCGAGCAGCGGCCAGACCTTTTCCCGAAGCGAGTGCGCAATCATGGCTTTTTGCGCGACCGTGCGCGGCCTGAGCGTCGAGCCGGTCAGCGTCAGTCGTTTCAACATGATGGGCAGGAGATTCATCTCCACTTTCGGGCCCCTCTGCAGGGCGATCTGCACGATGCGGCCTTCCACGGCGAGGGCCTTGAGATTGCGCGGGAGATAGTCACCGCCGACCATGTCCAGGATGACATCGACGCCGCGCTCGTTGGTGAGCTCGGAGACGCGCTCGACGAAATCCTCGTCGCGGTAGTTGATGGCGGCGTCGGCGCCGAGGTCCCGGCAGGCCTGACACTTCTCTTCGCTGCCGGCGGTGACGTAGACCGTCGCGCCGAAGGCTTTCGCGAGCTGGATGGCCGTGGTGCCGATGCCGCTCGACCCGCCGTGCACCAGCAGCGATTCGCCGCTCGCAAGGCGCCCGCGATCGAAGACGTTGGTCCAGACCGTGAAGAAGGTTTCCGGAATGGCCGCCGCCTGCACGTGGCTCAAGCCCTCGGGGATCGGCAGGCACAGCGGCGCCGGCGCAACGCAGTACTCGGCGTAGCCGCCGCCCGCGACCAACGCGCACACCGCACTGCCCGGCGGCGCGCCGCCCGCGTCGGCGCCGGTCGCCACCACCGTGCCCGCTATCTCCAGGCCGGGAATATCGGGCGCGCCGGGTGGTGGCGGATAAAGGCCCAGCCGTTGCATCACGTCGGGACGGTTGACGCCCGCCGCGCTCACCCTGATCAGCACTTCGCCCGTGCCCGGCTCGGGAACCGGACGCTCGCCGACGCGCAGGACCTCCGGTCCACCGGCCTCGGTAATCTCGACGGCGCGCATGGTCGCCGCAACGTGCTCACTCATAGTCGTCTTTCAACCATCAATGCTGCGGGCGCTCGAGGCCCCATGCCACGAACGGCGGATTCGCGAATCCCGGTTTGCCGTAGCGCAACGGCGCATCGTCGAGGGTCATCACGCGGCCACCGGCGGCGGCGAGCACCGCGTGCCCGGCGGCGATGTCCCACTCCATGGTGCGCCCGATGCGCGGATAGATGTCGGCAACGCCTTCGGCGATGCGACAGAATTTGAGCGAGGAGCCGGCGGAGATGCGCTCCTCGATATGGAACCGGGCGAGATAAGCGTCGGTTTCCGGATTGCTGTGCGACCGGCTGGCGACGGCGATCAGGCCGTCGGCCGGTGCGCGCGCGCGAATGCGCGCGCGCTCGCCGTCACGAAGCCGCCACGCGACGCCGTCGGCGTCGCACCAGTAGGTTTCCGCGAGCACCGGCAGGTGCACCACGCCGATCACGGGCAGGCCGTTCTCGACCAGCGCGATGTTCACGGTGAACTCGCCGTTGCGGCTGACGAACTCCTTGGTGCCGTCGAGGGGATCCACCAGCAGGAAGGGGCGGTCGCCGATGGCCGGAACGCGCCCGGCGGCGACGCTCTCTTCGGCGATCACGGGCGTTTGCGGCGCAATCTCCGCGAGCTGCTCGAGGATCAGGCGCTCGGCGCGCTCATCGGCGTCGGTGACCGGTGACGCGTCGGCCTTGCTGCGCACCTCGAACTCACCGCTGTAGACACGCAGGATTTCGTCGCCGGCGCGCTCGGCGATGGCGCAGAAAGCCTCCGCGAGGGCGTTCTTGTCCAGTGTCATCGCGCTCAGCGCCCGCCGCTGCACTCCACCAGCGAGCCGGTGGTATAGGAGGCCTCGTCGGAGGCAAGCCAGAGGATGACGCGCGCCACTTCCTCAGCGCTGCCGCCGCGTTTCATCGGCACCCCGTCCTTGAGGCGATCGACGCGCCCCGGCTCGCCGCCGCTCGCGTGGATGTCCGTATAAATGAGTCCCGGGCGCACGGCGTTGACGCGGATGCCGTCGGCGGCCACTTCCTTGGCGAGGCCGATGGTCATGGTGTCCATGGCGCCCTTGCTGGCCGCGTAGTCCACGTACTCGCCGGGCCCGCCGAGGCGCGCGGCCGCCGAGGAGACATTGACGATGGCGCCGCCGCTGCCGCCGCGCCCGGTGGACATGCGGCGCACGGCCTCGCGCGCGCACAGGAAGGCGCCGGTGATGTTGATGGCGAACATGCGTTGCAGGCGCTCCAGGGTAAGGTCCTCCACGCGCGACTGCACGTCGACGATGCCCGCGTTGTTCACGAGAACCTTGAGCGTGCCGAGCTCGGCATCGGTGGTCTCGAACAGGTTGAGGACGTCTTTCTCCGAGGACATGTCGCCGGCTACCGCGATGGCGCGGCTGCCTGCCTTCTCGATATCGGCCACCACCGCCGCGGCCGCGTCGGCGTCCTGTCTGTAGTTGACGCACACGGCGTAGCCGCGCTCTCCTGCGATGCGCGCGGTCGCCGCACCGATTCCCCGGCTTGCACCGGTGACAATCATCACGTCTGACATGGCTAGATGGCGCCCCCCTGTTCTCGTCAGGCCAGCAGTGCTGCCAGCGCGTGCTTGTAACGTTCGAAGATGACGTCCCCGCGCTCGTGGCGCCCGTCCCGAATGCGCCAGCGCCCGGCGACCATGACGTGCTTGACGGCATCGCGGTTACCGGCGAACACGAGGCTGTCGAGGATTGCGTCGCCGGATTTGCAGACAAGCGCCGGCGCATCGCCGTCGAGCACCACCAGATCCGCACGCCGGCCGACCTCGAGCGCGCCCACCGGCTGCGCGAGCGCCTGCGCGCCGCCCGCGACCGCGACATCATATAAGTATCTGCCCACCGACGGCGACTCGTCGCTCGCCAGCAGGGCGCGCAGTCGATGGCTCAAACGCTGGCCGTACTCGAGCAGGCGCAGCTCCTCGATGGCGCTCACCGAGACGTTGCTGTCCGAGCCGATACCGATGCGCCCGCCGTCGGCGAGGAACTCGTTGGCGGAGAACACACCGTCGCCGAGATTGGCCTCGGTGGTAGGACACAGTCCGACGACCGCATCGCCGTCGGCGAGACGCTTGCGCTCGGCGCCGTTGGCGTAGGTGGCGTGCACCAGACACCAGCGCTGATCCACGTCGATGCTGTTGAGCAGCCATTGCACCGGGCGTTGCCCGCTCCACGCGATGCATTCCTCCACCTCGCGCGTCTGCTCGGCGATATGGATATGAATGGGAGCCATCGGGTCGAGACGGGTGATGGCATCCACCGCGTGCTGGAGCTGCTCGCGGGTCACGGCGCGCAGGGAGTGGGGGGCGATGCCGATGCGCACCAGCGCATCATCGCGGTAGCGGCCGATCAGATCTTCGACCAGCGCGGCGAAGGCGTCGCTGTCGTTGAGAAAGCGGCGCTGGCCCGCCTCCGGCGGTGCTCCGCCGAAGCCGTTGCCGGTGTACAGCACCGGCAGGTGGGTGACGGCGATGCCGGTCTCGCGCGCTGCCGCGATGATGCGGTCCGACATCTCCGTGCGCGTCTCGTAAGGGCTGCCGTCGGCCTGGTGGTGCAGGTAGTGAAACTCGCCCACGTTCGAGTATCCGGCCTGCAGCATCTCCACGTAGAGCTGCGCCGCGATGTCCTGCACCTGCTCGGGTGTGAGGCGCTCGACGAACGCGTACATCTGCCGGCGCCAGGTCCAGAAGCTGTCCTCGCCGGGACCGCGGGCCTCGGTGAGTCCGGCCATGGCGCGCTGAAACGCGTGCGAGTGCAGATTGGGCATGCCCGGAATCACGGCATCGGACAGGCGCTCGCACTCGGGCGGCGCATCCACGACCCCCGGGGTGACGGCTTCGATGAATCCCGCCCCGTCGATGGCGAGGAGCACGTCATCGGCCCAGCCTCCGGCGAGGAGGGCGGTTGCTGCATGAATTTTCATCGATGGCGGGTGCCCGTGGTGCGGCCGTGGCTGCCTCGAACGCGTCCGATATATAGTGTGGGGCATGTCATTGCAACTCCCCTGGCGGTAGCGGCCCGTGGTCGATCGCGTGGATCTGTCGGGCTGCAGCGCGCTGTGGACCGGCGCACGGCTCGCGACCATGGCGCCGGGCGCGCCGAAGCCCTACGGCGCCATCGACGGGGGCGCCATCGCCGTTGCCGGCGAGCGCATCCACTGGGTCGGCGAGGCGTCGCGGCTGGCGTCGCGGATCCCCTCCGGCGTCGCGGTGCACGACGCCGGCGGGCGCTGGGTCACGCCGGGTCTCGTCGACTGCCACACCCACATCGTCTACGGCGGCGATCGCGCCCGGGAATTCGAGCAGCGACTCACCGGCGTGAGCTACGAGGAGATTGCGCGCCGGGGCGGCGGCATCGTGTCGACGGTGTCGGCGACCCGGGCGGCGGGCGAGGACGCGCTGGTCGAGGCGGCGCGGCCGCGCGTCGCGGCGCTCGCCGCCGAGGGCGTCACCACCATGGAGATCAAGTCCGGCTACGGCCTCGATCTCGATACCGAGCTCAAGATGCTGCGCGCGGCCCGGCGTCTCGGCGAGGTCGGCCATGTGGATGTGGTCACGAGCTTTCTCGGCGCCCACGCGCTGCCGCCGGAGTACGCCGGGCGCAGCGACGCCTACATCGAGTTCGTCTGCGACGAGGTCATGCCGCGGGTCGCCGAGCTCGGTCTCGCCGATGCCGTCGACGCCTTCTGCGAAGGCATCGCATTTTCCGCGGCGCAGACCGAGCGCGTGTTCGAGCGCGCCCGGGCCCTCGGTCTGCCGGTCAAGCTGCACGCCGAGCAGCTCTCGGATCTGGGCGGCGCGGCGCTCGCCGCGCGCTTTGGCGCTTTGTCGGCGGATCACCTGGAGCACGTCAGCGAGGCCTCGGTCGAGGCGATGGCCGATGCCGGCACCGTCGCGGTCCTGCTTCCGGGCGCCTTCTACTTTCTGCGCGAGACGCGCAGGCCGCCGGTGGAGCTGTTTCGCAGGCACGGCGTCGCGATGGCGGTCGCCACCGACAGCAATCCGGGAAGCTCACCGGTGACCTCCATGCTGCTCATGCTGAGCATGGCCTGCACGCTCTTTCACATGACGCCGGAGGAAGCGCTCGCCGGCGCCACGCGGCACGCCGCCCAGGCGCTCGGAAAGGCCGGCAGCATCGGCACGCTCGAGGCCGGCAAGCGCGCGGATTTCGTCCTCTGGGACATCGCGCATCCCGCGGAGCTCGCCTATCGCATCGGCTTCAACCCCTGTCACCGGGTGATCAAGAGCGGGCGCGCGATCGGCGCCGGTTCGTCCATCGACCGATAGATTTATCGAGTCTGCTGAGCAGCCCACTCGAGCATCGTCTCGAGCAGCGCGCGCAGTGTCGGGCGCACGCCGTCGGCGAGCGACTCGCGATAGTCGTAGGGCGGATCCTCGTTCATGTAGCTGCACTGCGCCTGCTCGAGCTGCACGGCGTGCACGCCGTTTTCGGGATCACCGTAGGCGCGCGTGATGTAGCCGCCGGTGAAGCGGCCGTTGACGACGTGGGTGTAGTCGCGCGCGCCTTCGAGCACCCGGGTGAGCCGCGCCTGCAGCACCGGGCTGCAGCTCGATTCGCCGGCGGTGCCGAGGTTCAGATCCGGCAGCCTGCCCTCGAAAAAGCGCGGCACCACCGAGCGAATGCTGTGGGCATCGAAGAGCAGCGCGATGCCGTGGCGTGCCTGGAGCTGCGCGAGGGTGTCGGCGACCCGGTCGTGGTAGGGCTGCCAGTAGCGCTGCCGGCGCGCGGCAATCTCGTCGCCATCGGGCTCCTCGCCGGGAAGGTAGATGGGTGTCTCGTCGAAGCACCGGATCGGGCAGAGCTCGGTATTGCTCGCGCCCGGGTAAAGGGGCTTGCCGTCCGGCGCCCGGTTGAGATCGATGACGAAGCGCGAGTAGCGGGGCTGGATGACGCTCGCGCCGAGCGCGGCCGCGAAGTCGTAGAGACGGGCCATGTGCCAGTCGGTGTCGGGAGTGGTGCGCGCATGCGCGCTCATGCGCGGCGCCAGATCCGGCGGGATCGCGGTGCCGTCGTGGGGCATGCTGAGCAGCAGCGGCGTCGTCCCTTGCGTGAATCCGTAGGTCTCCATGGGCGGAACATTCTACTTCGTCACCGAGCAACTAGAATGGTCGAGAGGGAGCAAAAAAGCCGCACCGGGTGAGCCGATGAGCCAGGGTACACGCATCTCCAATCGCGTCGTTCGATCCCCGCGGGGCACGCAGCTGACCGCCAGGAGCTGGCTCACCGAGGCGCCGCTGCGCATGCTCATGAACAACCTCGATCCGGAGGTGGCCGAGAAGCCCCAGGAGCTGGTGGTCTACGGGGGCATCGGGCGCGCGGCCCGCAACTGGGAGTGCTTCGACAAGATTGTCGAGGTGCTCGAGCGGCTCGAGAAAGACGAGACGCTGCTCGTGCAGTCGGGCAAGCCCGTCGGCGTCTTCAAGACCCACGCCGATGCGCCGCGGGTGCTCATCGCCAACTCCAACCTGGTGCCCCACTGGGCCGACTGGGAGCACTTCAACGAGCTCGATCGGCAGGGCCTGATGATGTACGGCCAGATGACCGCCGGCTCGTGGATCTACATCGGCAGCCAGGGCATCGTGCAGGGCACCTACGAGACCTTCGTCGAGATGGGCCGCCAGCACTACGGCGGCGATCTCACCGGGCGCTGGATCCTGACCGCCGGGCTCGGCGGCATGGGCGGCGCCCAGCCGCTCGCGGCCACCATGGCCGGCGCCTCGCTGCTCGCCGTCGAGTGCGATCCGTCGCACATCCACAAGCGACTCGACACCGGCTATCTCGACGTGATGGAAACCGATCTGGATGGCGCGCTCGCGCGCATCGATCGGGCCAGCAAAGACGGCAAGCCGGTTTCAGTCGGTCTGCTCGGCAACGCCGCCGAGGTGCTTCCGGAGCTCGTGCGCCGCGGCGTGCGCCCGGACGCGGTCACCGACCAGACCAGCGCCCACGATCCTCTGAACGGCTACCTTCCCGCCGGCTGGACGCTGGAGCAGGCCGTCGAGCTGCGCGAGCGGGACCCCGAGCGCGTCGTGCGGGAGGCCAGGCAGTCCATGGCCGTGCACGTGCGCGCCATGCTCGAGTTCCACGCCATGGGCATTCCGACCTTCGATTACGGCAACAACATCCGCCAGATGGCGATCGACGAGGGCGTCGAGAACGCCTTCGACTTCCCCGGCTTCGTGCCCGCCTACATCCGGCCGCTGTTCTGCCGCGGCGTCGGCCCGTTCCGCTGGGCGGCGCTCTCGGGAAATCCCGAGGACATCTTCCGCACCGATGCCAAGGTCAAGGAGCTCATCCCCGACGACCACCACCTGCACAACTGGCTCGACATGGCCCGTGAGCGCATTCACTTTCAAGGTCTGCCCGCGCGCATCTGCTGGGTGGGTCTCGGCGATCGCGCGCGTCTCGGGCTCGCCTTCAACGAGATGGTGGCGAGCGGCGAGCTCGAGGCGCCCATCGTCATCGGCCGCGACCATCTGGACTCGGGCTCGGTGGCGAGCCCCAACCGCGAGACCGAGGCCATGCGTGACGGCACCGATGCGGTCTCGGACTGGCCGCTGCTGAACGCGCTTCTCAATACGGCGAGCGGCGCGACCTGGGTGAGCCTGCATCACGGCGGCGGCGTCGGCATGGGCTTTTCCCAGCATGCCGGCATGGTCATCGTGTGCGACGGCACCGATGCCGCCGCCGGGCGCATCGAGCGCGTGCTCACCAACGACCCGGCGACCGGCGTCATGCGCCATGCCGACGCGGGCTACGAGATTGCCAGGCAGTGCGCCCGCGAGAAAGGCCTCGACCTGCCGATGCTGGACGAATAGCGGTGGCGTGAGCGCAAGGGCACCTCTGCGCGGGCGCCTTGCCGAGCGATATGCCGAATCGAGGGTTTATTCATGAACATCAAGAGTCTCAGTGCCGGTCTCTCCTTTCGAGGTAACGTTACCGGTCGGCGGCAGAAGTACTACGTCTTCGAAGGGAAAGACTCGTTCTTCGTGTTTTCCTTCTCGCGAGCCAAGCCGAAGTCGGGGTATTTCAACATGGTCAGCGCCGAGGCGGTGAATTACGTCAAGCGTCTCACCAGCGGGGAGCAGGGCGTCACGGCTCAGGCGCTCAATAAACGTTCCCGCAAACCGAAATTGATCGGCTCGGCCCTCGAGGCTCTGAACGTGCTCTATGTTCTGGTGGCCATCGGCAGTGCTAAGATTGATCAGCGCCACAAGGACAAGCAGCTGTTTTTCAACGTCAGTGATTGAAGGATCTGTGCCGAGGAGTTGATGGTGGAGACGATTTCCTGGAGTGATTTCGAAAAAGTCGAGCTGCGCGTCGGGCGCGTCGTCAGCGCCGAGCCTTTTCCTGAAGCACGAAATCCCGCCTACATACTGCACGTGGATTTCGGAGAGGAGATCGGCAGCAAGAAGGCGAGCGCGCAGATTACTCATCTCTACGAGCGCGACGAGCTCGTCGGCAGGCTGGTCGTTGGGGTCGTGAACTTTCCCAAGAAACAGATCGGGCCGCTGATGTCCGAGTGTCTCATCACGGGATTTCACAACGAGCAGGGAGAAGTGGCGCTGTGCGTGCCGGACAAGCCGGTTCCGCTCGGTAGCAAGCTGCTTTAATCATGACAAGAACTCGAGGAGGAGTGTGAACAATGCCCAGATTCATCATCGAACGAGCCATTCCGGAAATCGGATCGGCGGACCATGAAGCGTTGCGCGCGGCATCCGCAAAGTCGAACGGAGTGCTCGAGGCGATGCAGACGGAAGGCAAGCGCATCTACTGGGAACAGAGCTACGTGACCGATGACAAGACCTTCTGCATCTATCGATCCGACAGCGAGGCCTTGATTAGCGAGCACTCCGAGCGAAGCGGCTTTCCGGCAACGATCATCACGGAGGTGCGCGAGGTCATCGGCCCGATGACCGCCGAATCGGCATAGCAGGCAAGATGCTCTACATGGTCATCGAGCGTTTCAAGAATCGGGACGCGGCGCCGGTCTACCGGCGCTTTCGTGACGAGGGGCGCATGACGCCCGAGGGGCTCGAGTACGTGTCGAGCTGGGTGGACACCAGGCTCGAGCGCTGTTTTCAAATCATGGAGACCGCGGATCCGAATCTCATGAGCGAGTGGACTGCGAAATGGGACGACATCGTGGATTTCGAAATCGTGCCGATCATGCCGTCGCAGGACGCCGTCGAGGCGATACGCTCGAAGCTTCAGCCTGACACCTAGCTTTCGTCCATCGACATCAGGCTCGCGTTACCACCCTGCGCGGTCGTGTTGACGCACAGGCTCCGCTCGGTGGCGAAGCGGTGCAGGTACCTGGGTCCGCCCGCCTTCGGTCCGGTGCCGGACAATCCCTCGCCGCCGAAGGGCTGCACGCCGACCACCGCACCGATCTGGTTGCGATTGACGTATGCGTTGCCGACTTTCAAGCGCGCGTGCACGTATTCGACCGTGGTGTCGATGCGGCTGTGCAGTCCGACGGTGAGTCCGTAGCCGGTGGCGTTGATGTCGTCGATGACGCGATCCAGATCGTCGGCGTCGAACCGAATCACGTGCAGGATCGGGCCGAACACCTCGCGCTCGAGCTGAGCGATGGATTCTATCTCGAAGGCGCGCGGCGCGAAGAAGGTGCCGGCGGCGCACTCGGCGCCGAGCGTGCAGCGATGAATGAGACGTGATTCCCTCTCCATGCGCGCGGCGTGCGCTTCCAGCATCTCGAGCGCCGCGGTGTCGATGACCGGCCCCACGTCGGTGCCGAGCAGCGCCGGGTCGCCGATGGCGAGCTCCGCCATGGCGCCGGCGAGCATCGCGATGGTCTTCTCCGCAATGTCCGACTGAAGATAAAGCACGCGAAGCGCCGAGCAGCGCTGGCCGGCGCTTTGAAACGCCGACGCGATGGTGTCGGTCACCACCTGCTCCGGCAGCGCCGAGGAGTCGACGATCATGGCGTTCTGCCCGCCGGTCTCGGCGATCAAAGGAACGATAGGTCCGCTCTTCGCCGCGAGCGTGCGGTAAATCGCACGCGCAGTCTCGGTCGATCCCGTGAAGGCCACACCGCCGACCTGCGCATGCTCAACGAGCGGCGCGCCCACCGTCGGGCCGTCGCCGGGCAGCAGATGAAGGACCTCCACGGGGACGCCGGCCTCGTGCATCAAGGTGACCGCGTGGTGGGCGATGAGCGGTGTCTGCTCGGCGGGCTTGGCGACCACCGCGTTGCCGGCGGCGAGCGCGGCGCTCACCTGGCCGGTGANNTGATGAGCGTGGGGTTGCCGGTGACGAGCGCGGCCGTCGTCATGCCGCAGAGGATCGCCAGCGGGAAGTTCCACGGGCTGATGCAGACGAACACGCCGCGCCCGTGCAGGGCGAGCTCGTTGCGCTCGCCGGTGGGACCGGGCAGGGTCAGGGGAGCGGCGAAGTCCTCGCGGCAGCGCCCGGCATAGTAGCGGCAGAAGTCCACCGCCTCGCGCACCTCGGCGACGGCGTCGAGGACGGTCTTGCCGGCCTCGCGCACGGCGAGCGCCATGAGCGCCGGCATGTCGCGCTCCATCAGATCGGCGGTGCGCTCGAGCGCCGCCGCGCGCACCGCGGCATCGGCGGCGTCCCAGCCGGGCGCCGCCGCAGCGGCCGATGCCATGGCGCGTGCGGCCTGCCCGGCGTCGGCCGTGACCACGGTGCCCACCTGGCGTTGCCGGTCGGCGGGATCGCGCACCGGCTGCGCCTCGCCCGCCTGGTGCTCGCCGGCGACGAGGGGCGCCGCGTGCCAGGTTCGCGCCAGCGCCGCGTCCATCTGCCGATCGAGAGGGGCCAGCTCGCGGTGATCGGTGATGTCGANNTGCCGCGGGAGTTGCGCCGCTGCGGCCCGTAGAGATCCGGCGGCGCGGGAATGCGCGGGTGCCGCTTCGTCTCGAGGGCGCGCACTTTCGCCACCGGGTCGGCGATGATGTCGTCCACCGGCGCCTGCTCGTCGACGATGCGATTGACGAAGGAGGTGTTGGCGCCGTTCTCGAGCAGTCGGCGCACCAGGTACGGCAGCAGATCCTCGTGACTGCCGACCGGCGCGTAGATGCGCACGGCGCGCCGGCCACCGTCGCCGCCCACCACCTGCTCGTAGAGCGCCTCGCCCATGCCGTGCAGACGCTGGAACTCGTAATCGCGGCGCGCGCCGGCAAGCTCGACGATGGTCGCGAGGGTGTGCGCGTTGTGGGTGGCGAACTGGGCGTAGAAGGCGTCCGCGTGGGACAGCACCCGGCGCGCGCAGGCGATGTAGGCGACGTCGGTGGAGGCCTTGCGGGTAAACACCGTGTAGTCCGCGTGCCCGCCCTCCTGGCCGAGCTTGATCTCCGAGTCCCAGTAGGCGCCCTTCACCAGACGCAGCATGAGGCGCCGGCCGCGGCTTCGCGCGAGCTCGGCGAGCCATTCGACGAGGGGATAGGCGCGCTTCTGATACGCCTGAACGGCGAGCCCGAAGCCTTCCCAGCCTTTCAGCGCGCCGTCGCGGAACACGCGCTCGATGATGTCGAGGGAGAGCTCGAGTCGCGCCGCCTCCTCGGCGTCGACGGTGAATCCGATGTCGACCTCGCGCGCGTGGCTGGCGAGCGCCATCAGTCTCGGCGCGAGCTCGCTCATGACGCGCCCTTGCTGGCCGAACTCGTAGCGTGGATGCAGCGCCGAGAGCTTTACCGATATTCCGGAAGATTCGATGGGGCCGCGTCCTTTGCTGCGTGCGCCGATGGCGGCGATGGCGTCGTTGTAGGCGTCGAAGTAGCGCTTCGCGTCGGCTTCGGTGTGCGCGGCTTCGCCGAGCATGTCGAAGGAGTGGCGGTAACCGCGCGCCTCGTCCTCGGCCGCGCGCCCGAGCGCCTCGCCGATGCGGCGTCCCATGACGAACTGGCGTCCGAGGATGCGCATGCCCTGGGTGACCGACTGGCGTATCACCGGCTCGCCGACCCGGCTCACCAGGCGCCCGAGCACCGACTTCAAGGACTGGTCGCGGTAATCGTGCAGCGAGACCACGTGTCCCGTCAGCATCAACGCCCACGTGGATGCGTTGACGAAGACCGACTCGCTTTGGCCCAGGTGCTTCTCCCAGTCCGCCGGGCCCAGCTTGTCGCGGATCAGGCGATCCGCGGTCTCCTCGTCGGGAATGCGCAGCAGCGCCTCGGCGAGGCACATGAGCACCACGCCCTCCTGGCTCGAGAGCTCGTACTCCTGCATGAAGGCGTCGACGCCGCCCTTGCCGATGCGGTGGCGGCGCACTTCGCCGACCAGCGTGCGCGCGCGATCGCTGATGCGTGCGCGCATGTGCGCGTCGAGCTCGGCGGCTTCGAGAAGGGTTTCGAGGACCTCGGTCTCGTCGCGCCGGTGCCAGTCGGCGATTTCCTCGCGAAGCCGATCGTGCTGGGGGAGGGGCCGATCGAATATCACGCGTCGCGCTCCCGGGTATTAACGCCGTGCCTCAGCCGTTGGATGCCCACTCCATGGCCGGCCTTTGCACATGCCACTCCGTGGCCTCCTGGTAAGCATGGCCGATGCGCAGCACCTTGTCTTCCTGGAACGGTCGGGCGTAGATCATGAGCCCGACGGGCAGGCCGTCGCCCGTGAATCCGCACGGCACGCTGAGACCACAAAGATTCAGGATGTTGCCGATGGCGGTGTTGCGCAGGTAGAGGAGGTTCTTGTGTGAATACACCTCCATGTTGTCGTCCGCCTCGGCCAGGGTGCACGCCGGTATCGGCGTCGTCGGGCAGAGCACCGCGTCCACGTCCTCGAGCTGGCGAATCGCCTCGCGGCGGGCGCGTTTCCAGTCGAGGGTCGCCTGCAGGTAGTCGGCAGCCGTGATGTCGCGTCCTTTGATCATGCGCGCAGCCACGATCGGATCCAGCTCGTCGTAGTGATGGTCGATGAAGCGGCGGTTGACGGTATACGCCTCGGCGGCGATGACCAGACCGCGCGGATTGAGGGCGACGGCGTCGGCAGCGGCGGGAAGCTCCATGCTCTCCACGTGCGCCCCTAGACGGTGGAAAACCTCCGCGGCGCTGCGCACCGCCGCTGCCACGTCTGCATGGGCATCGTTCCAGAACACGGTCTCGGCGATGCCGATGCGCAGCCCCGCGACGCCGTCGCGGAGCCGGCCCATGACGTCCTGCAGGGCACGGCCGTGGGTGGTCTCGTCGCCGGCCTCCGGCCCCTGCAGCGCCTGGTAGACGAGCGCCGCGTCCTCGACGCTGCGGGCAAGCGGTCCGACCGAGTCGAGGCTCCAGCTCAACGGATACACGCCGGCACGGCTCACCTGGCCGACCGTGGTCTTGAGCCCGGTGATGCCGCACAGCGCCGCCGGAATGCGCACCGAGCCGCCGGTGTCGCTGCCGAGCGCCATCGGCGCGAGCCCCGCGGCGACGGCCACCGCCGAGCCGCTGCTCGAGCCTCCCGGTAGATGGTGGGTGCGGTGCCAGGGATTGTGCGGCGTGCCGAGATCGCGGTTGATGCCGGCGCCGCCGTAGGCGAACTGCACGGTCTTGGTCTTGCCGAGCAGGACCATTCCGGCGCGGGCGAGACGCGCCACCGCCGCCGAGTCGTCGTCGGCGATGTTGTCGGCGAGCAGCCGCGTGCCGGCGGTGGTCGGCAGGCCGCGCACGTCGAAGAGATCCTTGGCGGCGTAGGGGATGCCGTGCAGCGGTCCCAGATCCTGGCCCGCCTCGAGCGCCGCCTGTGCCGCCCGGGCCGCGGCGAGCGCGCGGTCGGGGCTGACGACCTGGAAGGCGCCGAGGCTCGGATCCAGCGCCTCGATGCGGGCGAGCAGCGTCTCGGTCAGGGCGACCGAGGAGAGCTCGCCGCTGCGCAATCGGCGGCCGAGCTCGGCAATGGACTGGTAACAGGGTTCGAAGTCGGTCACCGGCGGCCCTCGTGATTATCTCCCGATATCCTGGCCGGCGAAGCTCACCCGGGCAGAACGCGCACCTGGGCGCGATCGAGGTGCAGGCTCACCCGCTCTTGCATATCGAAGCACTCGCGACCCGTCTGATGAGAATCATCGACGAGCAAGGTGTGATCTCCGACGGCTACGGCGTAGCGTATCAGGCTGCCGAGGAATTCCCGATGCACGACTTTGCCTTCGAGCCGCGCGCTGCTCTGCGCCGCGGGGGCGTCGGCTTCCCGAATGAGGAGGCTCTGTGGACGAAAAAGGGCGACTGCGTGGGCGCCCGGCTGAAGCTCCGCGACAGCCACCGGAATCCGAATAGCGTCGTTCGCGAAAAAATGCGTGCCGTCTTCGGTTTTCTCCACCCTTCCATCCACCAGGTTCGCGGTACCGAGGAAGCTCGCGACGAATCGATTGACAGGCTCGTCGTAGAGCGACATCGGCGATCCCACCTGCTGGATGACGCCGTCGTCGAGCACGGCCATGCGGTCGGAGACAGTATTGGCCTCTTCCTGATCGTGTGTCACGAAAATGGTGGTGAGCCCGAGCTTGCGCTGCAGATCGTGGATCTCGCGGCGCATCTGAACGCGCAGGTTGGCATCCAGATTGGAAAGCGGCTCGTCGAGCAGCAGGACCTGGGGCTCGACGACCAGGGCGCGGGCGAGCGCCACGCGTTGCTGCTGGCCGCCCGAGAGCTGCGAAGGCCGCCGCTGCGCGAGATCGAGAAGTCCCACGAGATCGAGAGCAGCATCCACCCGCTCGCGGATTTCCTGCGCCGGCACCTTGTGCTCCTCGAGCCCGAAGGCGACATTCTTGCGCACCGTCATGTGCGGCCACAGTGCGTAGTTCTGAAACACGAGCCCGACGTTTCGATCCCAGGGAGCGAGGTGCGTTACGTCCCTGTCACCGATCAGCACGCGCCCGCTGGAAGGCGCGGGACCGAAACCTGCAATCAAACGCAGCAGCGTCGACTTGCCCGATCCGGAGGGACCGAGAAAGGTGAAGAACTCCCCGGGCTCGATGGTGAGATTCACGCTCTTCAGAACGGGTGTCATTCCGAAGGACAGCGTGATGTCCTCGATGGCAACGCCGAGCGCCTTGCTCTTGTATGTCGAGCTCATCCGGTCATGCTCCCGCGGGCACCGCGATCTCCGGCGCGTGGGCCTCTCGGCGTCGCTCGATGAAGAGGTGAGACAGATACGTGGCTACGCCGACGATGACCACGGCGATGATGCCTAATGCGGCACCGGGGCCTCTCCCTGATGCGGATTGCATGAACTCGTATATTCCGTAGGCCAACGGAGCGTCGGATTCGGCAGAGACGAGCATGATGGTAGCCGAGAGCTCTACCGAAGCCGTCGCGAAGCTCGTGATGAATCCGGCGAGTATACCTCCCGTCATCAGCGGGACCACGATTCGCCTGACCGTGCGCGATTTGGTGGCACCAAGATTCTCGGCGGCCTCCTCGAGCGCCTCGCTCACCTGCTGCAGCGCCGCGACGCAGGCGCGCAACGCATAGGGCAGGCGGCGAATGGCGAGCGCTACCACGATGATGACCCACCACGTGGCCAGAGGCTTATCGATGAAGGGCACGTTGAAATCGTAGAAAGTCCGCAGATAGCCGATCCCTATGACGACGCCGGGGATCGCGACCGCGCCCATTGCGGCATAGTCGAGCCACTGGCGCCACGCCAGCTGCGTGCGCCAGACGATATACGCGATGGCGGTGGCGAAAATCACATCGATCAGCGCGGCGAGCCCGGCGTAGAGCAGGGTGTTGTTGACGTACTGCATCGAGGTTTCGAAGACCGTGGCGTAGTGCGCCCAGGTGAACGCGTCAGGCAGAACGCTGAACGACCAGACCGTGCCGAAGGAGAGCAGCGTGAGGCCAATGTGCGGCGACAGGACGAGCAGCAGAATCACGATGATGACCGTGTAGCAGGCCACTCTCTCCCAGCCGCGCAGCTCTCGTTTCGACAGGCCTCCCCCGCCTTTCTGGACCGTTGCGTAATCCTTACCCTTCATGGCCAGGAAAGAGGTCCACAGCGCGAGCAGCGAGCAGGCGACGAGGATGACCGAGATCACGTAGCCCATGGGATCCGAGATGCCGATGGACGTGATGCGCAGATACGCCTGTGGCGCGAGCATGTTGTTGATGTTGAGAAGCAGCGGTGTGCCGAGATCGTCGAATACTTTCAGAAAGACGAGCGATGCGCCGGCAATGTAGCCGGGCATGGCGAGGGGAAAGACGATTCGCCTGAACAATCGAAAGCCGCTCGACCCCAGATTCTGGGCCGACTCCTCCATGCTGCGATCGATGTTCGCGAGCGCCGCCGAGAGGTTGATCAAGATGAACGGAAAGTAGTGCACGCTCTCGACGAAAATGACGCCGTTCAATCCTTCCATGAAAGGAATCGTGAAACCGAACCATTCGTCGAGCAGCAGATTCACGCTGCCGTTGCTTCCGAACAACAGCGCCATCGCCACGGCGCCCACGAAGGGCGGCATGATGAGAGGCACGATTCCGAGAGTCTGGATGATGACGCTGCCGCCGAAATTGAACCGGGTCGTGAAATAAGCCAGCGGCAGCGCGAATATCGAGGAAAGCACCACCGACATCGCCGCAACGTAGAGGGAGTTGATGAACGACTCCTGAAACAGCGAGGTCTTGAAAAAGTCGGCGAAATTGACGAGCGTAAGTGCGCCCGTATTGGGATCCTGGAAGGCAACGTAGATCACCTTCGCGACGGGTACGACGAGGAATACGACCAGGAAAAGGCCCAGGACCACGGCCAGCACGCCTGGGCCCAGCTGGCCGCGTGACAACGCGTTCAACGGCACTCCTCCTGTGCCAGGGGGGCGACTGCGGGAATCGAAGGCGCGGGCGCCCCGAAGCGCCCGCGCTCTCGATCATTACGACAGCTAGAGCATCGAGGCGGCCTTCTCCGCGAGGCTCTTGGCCTTCGCGTAGTTGGCTTTCACCATCTCATCCCACTCCTGCTCGATCTCGGCCTGACGGCCGGTGACCTTGGTCGTGGCTTTTTTGCGTTTCTTCTTGAAGATGGCGTTGAATTCCTTCTCGCTCGCCTTCGTCGCGTCGATCGGCACCATGGCGACCAGAGCGCGCGCCTCGGCGATCATCGCGTCCGCATTGGCATTGGACTTGCCCTTTGCTTTCGCCTCGGCGTCCTGAATGGCCTTCGTCGCTGCGCGCAGATCATCCAGACGGTAGGTGACCATGACGTCGAACAGCGAGTTGATCACGTTGTAGCGGCTCTTGGAGAGTTGCAGATCGAACTTGACCGCCGCGCCGATGGACTTGTCTTTGAACGGGTTCGGAAACCCCTTGGGAGCCTTGGCATAGCTCGCGGGATTCACCGGCAATCTGCGAATCTTGGGATCCAGCAACACCTCCTGGCCTTCGGGAGAGAGAAGGAACTCAATGAAGGCGGATGCCGCTTCTCGATGGGGCGCATTGGTGACGATGGCGATATTGGCGGGCACCAGCGTCGTCACCGGCGGATAGATGAAGTCGACGGGAAAACCGGAAGCCTTCGACGAGAGTCCGAAGAAATCGATGACGATACCCACGCCGAACTGGCCGGAATTGACCCCGTCGGGCACGCCGAAGCTGCGCTCCGTGACCGTCTTGAAGTTACCGGCGATGCGCTTCCATTCGGCCCAGCCTTCTTCCCAGCCCTTGCCCTGGAGCAGTGTCTCGACGGTGAGATGCGTGGTTCCCGAGCGCGACGGCGCGCTCATGCCAACGTGTCCGTGGTAAACAGGATCAGCGAGCTCGGCCCAGGTGCCCGGCACCGGAAGCTTCTTCGCCTTCAAATAACGCGTATTCCACATAATCCCGTAACCCGAGGCGGCGAATCCCTTGTAGTAGCCGTCCGGATCGTTGATGGGAAAGGCGCCGACTTTCTCCGGAATACCGCTTACCTTGACCTGGTACTTCTGCAGCAAACCGTCGCCCTTCAACACCTCGAAGGCGTCGGGTGCAGAAGCCCAAAAGAGATCCGACGTGTTGTTTCCCGAGGTTTCCTGGAGATACTTGATGCCGGCGGTGGTCTTTTTCTTGAGCATCTCGACCTGAATACCGGGATGCTTCGCTTCGAACGCCTTCTTGACCGTCTCGGTTGTATCGGGTGGGTACGACGTTACGACGACCAGTTTTTGCTCTGCGGCGAGCGCCGCGAGAGGCGCCATCAGGGCGGTCGTGACCGACAAGCCGATGCCGGCAAGCCAGAGGCGTGTTTTTGTTCGGAAATTCATGAATCTTGTCCTCCTCCCGGTCGATGCATTAGTCCCGTCCGACGATTGGCTGTGAGTCAGTCGGTCGCGCGGTAGTGGGCGAGGCAACGGGACGGCGCGTACATTTGACCATGAGCCCGGGGGCACTTCAATGGCGGGCCAGACCGTCGCCTCGGAGCACGATGCGCGCGGGTGACGCTGCCGGTGCCGGCGTAAAGGCAAGGTCCGCCTGCCCGCGCCATCAATGAAAACAACGTTTTAGCGCCCGTGCCGGCATGGATTGGCGTGATTCGACGGGGCTCGGTTGCGGCTTCCGGCCAATCTCGCATACATTGTGGCCGGGCTGTCGCCCCCCGTGCTTCAGGGTGAACGAATTCCTCAGGCGGCCACTGTGCCGGCCGACGCGGGACAGCCGCCGGTCACGGTCAAATGAGTCGACTGGGTCGTCCCTTCGAGGCGAGGGATTCGGCCGGGTGGACAGATCAAGATAAATAAGGAGGAGGTAAAATGACCACACCCAAGATGCTTCTCACCGCCGTTGCCGCCGTGCTCACNNGCATGGCTTCCTGGGCATCGGCGGCGGAGTGCCCGTATCGCGGCACCCTCGACGCCCAGTACTGCGATCGAAACCGCGATCTCATCGCCGATCTGCCCATGAACGAGTCCGAGTGGGTGAATCCCGACACCATCATTTTCTCGTATACGCCGGTGGAGGATCCCGCGGTCTATGCGAAGGTCTGGGACGAATTCATCAATCACATGTCGAAGGTGACGGG
>JABAHO010002337.1_pt1 | contig 37976 bp, 31 predicted proteins | sample 7062071 | NCBI WGS metagenome assembly JABAHO01 (sample SAMN14534356, study PRJNA622989) | marine sediment metagenome | biome: marine biome [ENVO:00000428]; feature: marine pelagic biome [ENVO:01000023]; material: deep marine sediment [ENVO:00002113] | place: India: Gulf of Kutch | collected...
CAACCTTGAAAGCGCCGTGTGCGCGCTTCCGGCCTGGGTCTATGCCTGCCGGAAGGAAATCGAGACCGCGCCCGCCGCTCCGCTCGGAAGCCTCTGGGCCATTCTCGACCGCCCGGGCATGGAGTACGAAAAGGAACGCACGAAAAGTGCCGGGCTGACACTCGAGATTCTGTCCAAACTCGATCCGGCCCGCGCCCGTAACGCCTACCAGGCAACGCTCGATGAGGCTGCTGCCGCGGGCGAAGCCCGGCGCATGGAGACGGCTGCCCGCGAAATCAGCGAAGCCATGGGCACCAAGGATCCCGAAACCCGCGACAGGCTCCGCCAGGGAGCGATCTATGAGCTGCTGCGCGCCGGGACCGCCGGCGATCCCGGTCTCACGGAAACCTGGGATACGCATGTTCAGAATATCCAGGACGGCTGGGCCGAAACGCGGCAGGTTATCCGGCTTGCCCCCGAGCGAGGGGTCTGGGGGCAGTGGTTCAATGACTGCCTCGGTCCCCGCAGCGGCCTCGAGCCCGGACAGACCATGGTGCTCAGCGGGGAGCAGGGTACCGGCAAAACCAGCCTGGCAGCACTCATTGCCGTGGATGCCCTGGCGGCAGGCTGCCCCGTGACGTTCTGGCAGCTGGAACTTTCGCGGGCCGAAACGCTTGAACACCTGCAGGCGCAGCGTCACGACATTCCCGGCTGGCCGCATGCTCCTTTTACGGACCGCGCGCAAACCCCCTTCCCGGAAAAGTGGGACGAGCTGCTGTCTGTGCCCCGCTGGCCGGAGCCGGAGGTCGAAACGGTGATTGATGCCTGCATGGCACTTTCGAGCAAGGCCAAGCGCGCCGATACACACGAGTGCAGCGGCCTGTTAATCGTGGACTATGCCCAGCTGCTCACCTTGCGCGATTCGGCGCCGCGTCAGAATCAGCACGAAATTCTTTCCACGGCCGTCAGCAGGCTTGCCAAAACCGTATCGGAAACGGGCAGCTGCGCCCTGATTCTTTCGTACCCGGATCGTTCGAGTGACCAGCCGTCTACCGCTGTCAGCACCTTATCCGCGGGGTCTGCGCTTCTGCGGATGGCGCACCGCGCAGCCATTATTGAAAACACGGCCGGCGGGCAGCCCTGCGGTCCCTCCGCCTATGCCGACTTCAGCCTGGAAAAGGGAGAAAGCCGCAGGCTCACCTGGCTCAAGACCCGGGGCACCTGCGTCCGTGACGGCAGCCGCCCCGGCACCTCGCGCGATTTCTACGCCGGGGGGGCGGCAAGGGCGCTGACCGGGGATTAACCGCAAAGGAAATTATGGCCCGCTTGAAAACCATCATCGCTCCGATCATGACGTTCATCGGTGCATGCGTCCTTTGCACGGATGTCCACGCGGAAACCGCGAACGGCCTTTCCTCCGACCTCAGGCAGCGGGTTGATGCCGCCATTACGGAGGGGCTGGGCTGGCTGGCACAGCAGCAGGCCGACGACGGCTCATGGTCAAACCCGCGCTTTCCTGCACTCAGTGCACTGCCCCTGGAAGCGTTTCTCGGCGGCAGCCATGCCGAAAACGCGGCCATCATCAAAAAGGCCTGCGACTTCCTGCTGTCAAACGCGCAGGATGACGGCGGCATCTACGTGCCGGCCCTGATTCCCGGCCGGGGCGGCCTCAGCACCTACAACACGGCGGTCTGCATGACGGCCCTGCATGCCAGCGGCAGGCCGGACTACCTGCCGGTCATCCTGCGAGCCCGGCGGTTTGTGGCCGACAGCCAGCTTTCAGGGGATGATGAGCATGCCGGGGGCTTTGGATACGGAAAATCCCGGTTCCGGCGCTCGACAGACCTGATGGTGACCATGCATGCCCTTGAGGCGATGTACCGCACCCGCGCAGCAGAGGATTCGCGCCCAAGCGGCAGCGCACAGGCGACCCTGAACGAGGAAACCGTCAGTTACATCAGCAGCATGCAGAACCGCGAGGATTCAGGCTCTGACAATGCAGGCGGGTTTTACTACGGCCCGGGCAAATCCGGAGCCGGAAAATCGGTCAACGCGGAAGGCGAGGTCATTTTCAGGTCATACGGCAGCATGACCTATGCCGGCCTGCTGGCCCTTATTTATGCCGATGTATCGCGCAAGGACCCGCGGGTCGTATCCGCCTTCGGATGGGCCAAAGCACACTGGTCACTCGACGAAAATCCGGGACTGGGCGACCAGGGCATGTACTTTTTCTACTATGTGCTCGCAAAGGCGCTGGCGGCCTACGGCCAGGACCGCTTCGAAACCGCAGGCGGCCAGGCGGTCGAGTGGAAGACCGCGCTGGCGGAAAAGCTGCTTGAATTGCGTACCCCGGACCCGGAGACCGGCATGCATTACTGGGTCAACGAGAATGGGCGCTACTGGGAAAACAATCCCGTGCTGGTAACGTCCTACGCCCTGCTTGCGCTGCAGAACCTATAGAGCCGCACGGGGCTCGTGCGAGCGAGGAACCGGTGAATCAGCCGGAAACGGCTAGATGTATTTGCCGACCGTCGAGAGCAGCTCCTGCGCATCGCAGGGTTTGATCAGGTAGTCGGCGGACCCAAGGTCCTGGGCATGAAAAATGGACTTGGATTCGCCCTTGGCGGTCAGCATGACGACCGGGATGTTCCTTGCATCCGGCGACTTTCGCAACTGGCGCAGGGTCTCATACCCATCCCAGCCGGGCATCATCACATCGAGGAGAATAAGGTTCGGTTTCTCCTCCTCGGCAGCTTCCAGCCCCTGGATGCCGTCAGGCGCGCTGACTACGTCATAGCCGTTGGCCTCGAGGCGCATCTGGATCATATCAATGAAATCCGGCTCATCATCAATTATCAGGATTTTCTTGCTCATATGCTCAGCTACTTTTCCTGTTCGTCCTGCGCGCCGGACTCGTTGGAACTGCTTACAGGTGTTGTGATTCTGCTCATTTCCGTCATGGTTTCATGCGCCCGGTCCAGAAGGTCCTCCGCATTTTGACCATTGTCAGGATATTCAGCATATCCGCATCGCAGAGTGACGTCAAGCGCACCCACTTCCATAAAGCATGCGGCCACCCGCGATTCCCAGCGCCTGTAGAGCATCGCCAGCTGATCGGGCCTGATATTGGCCATGAGAATGACCTCCCGTTCTCCGCGCCGGATACAGATGTCGGTTGAGCGCACATGCTCCTGGGATTCCATGAGCATCCGCATTCCCTCCCTGAAGGTTTCTTCGCCATTCGTCTCCGGATCCATGCGGAAAAGCAGGAGCAGGAAGTTTTCCTGTTCCTGGCGGGCCTGCTCAATGACACGCGTGATGGTTTCACGGACGACATCCTCTTCGTTGTACAACGGCAGCTCAAAGATAAATCGCGACCCGGCGCCTTTTTCGCTTTCCACCCAGATCCTGCCCCGGTGCAGCTCGACGATCTGCTTGCTGATCGCGAGGCCAAGCCCGGTACCCTTGATCCCGGCCCCGTGCGTACGGCCATACTGCGTAAACTTATCGAATACATTTTCAACCTCTTCAGGCGAAAGGCCGATGCCGGTATCCTCGACACTGCAAAGCACCGCATCATCGTCTGCCTGTCTCGTTCGCACGACGACCTCACCTTCCCCGGTAAATTTCAGGGCATTGCTGATCAGGTTGGTCAGCACCTGCACCAGGCGGTCCCGGTCCGCGAACACCATGCTGTTCCCCTCTGCAAATTCGGACCTGAGGTTCACGCTCTTTGCATCGGCCGTTGCCTGTATCGGCACCAGCGTTTCCGTGATAACGGTCCGGAGGTCTATGCTGTCCTTCTCGAGGTCCATCTTGCCCGCTTCGATTTTTGAAATATCCAGGAGGTCATTAATGATCCGGGAGAGCCGGTCAATATTCGTGCCGGAGGTCTTCAGGATCTTGGCCTGTTTTTCATTCAGCGGACCGGGGATCTCATCCAGCAGGAGGTTCACGCCCTCCTTGGTAATGGCAAGCGGGGTGCGAAGCTCATGCGAGACCGTGCTGACGAATTCATCCTTGAGCCCCTCCGCCCGGCTGCGCTCTTCAATTTCCCGGGTGAGCCGCTCATTGGCCTCCTCGAGCTTGTGCGTGCGTTCCAGCACAAGCTCCTCAAGCTCCTCCTGGACTTTTCGAAGCGAAATTTCTGCATCACGCCGCTTTTGCAGGTGCCGATGCAAAACGGACAGGGCGCCTTCAATCGCGACAACATAGGGGGCCCTGCTCAGCAGCTTGACGGGTTCTTTGTCTTCTCCCTCGAGCAGGTCTTCCAGCGCGGACCTGAGCAGGGTCAGGTTGATGGCGTGGCGGGCGACCACCCAGTAGCCCATGTAAATGCATATGAGCGTAAAGATGGAGAGCCAGGGCAGAAAGGGCCCCATCTCGGAAGCTCTTGCAGCGGGCGAGAAAAGCAGAAAGCCGAAGGACAGTGCGGGAATAATGACCGTCAGGCCGATGCCGACGCTGAGCTGGTTTCGAATGCGCAGTGAGTCTATCGAGATATAACCCGGATCTAGGCTGCGCGTTCCGTCGTCACCCCCGGAAGCCCTGTTATCTGCTGAATTGGTCATACCGCTTTCGATTCGTCCCGCCTGCTTTACCAGCGTCCTGCCGCCGATATAGCGCAGTGCATGTCTGGTACCATACTTTCTCAGATCAGCGCAACCGATGAGTACCGTCGCAAACCGGGCAGCCGCCATGCAAAAAAATTTCTGCCAGCGGCGTTTTCCGGGGAAGAATCCGCGGCATGGGTCGACGAGACAGTCAGAGAGGAATTTAATCCATCCATGAAACGAATTGAGAAACAAACCATGCGGTTACGGGGCAGCCTGCTTTTGGCTTGCCGGATCGAGCCTCCGGCGCCTACCCTTATTTTTACGGCGGCGTAACTCCTAGCGGCCAAAGGCCCGCCCCAGTACCGCAATTTTAATCGCCAGGACAAAATGATCAGCATGCATGCCAACACGCGACTCACTGTCCCCTTCAGGCTCCGGCACCTGGTTCTGTTTCTCTGTATGTGGGCAACCGCCAGCCTGGTCTGTCCGCAGGCCGACGCGGCGACCCGGCGCGCACTCCTGATCGGCATTAATTCCTATTCGGCCGGACCCGGCTCATCGGCCGGTGCCGGCGGCCGCGGCGTCTGGACCGATCTTAACGGCGCTGTGAATGATATTCACACGCTGAAGGAAATCCTGATGGCGAATTATGGATTCCCGCGGCAGAACATCCAGGTCCTGACCGACAAGCAGGCCACCCGCGACGCCATCCTCAGCGCCTACCGGCGTTCCCTCATCGACCCCGTACAACCGGGTGATGTCTGTGTTTTTTACTATGCCGGTCACGGCTCGCAGGTGCGTAATTCCCGCACGGATGAGCCGGACGGAAAAGACGAGACCATTGTCCCGGCGGACTCCTCGCAGGGGAAGTGGGATATTCGCGACAAGGAGCTTTCGCGCCTGTTTAACGACACCCTCGACCGCCGGGCAAACCTGACCGTGCTTTTCGACAGCTGCCACAGCGGATCCATTGCCCGAGGCGATACGCCCGGGCTTGCGCGGTGGCTCCCCGGGGACAACCGGGATATTGCCGCGATTATCGGCAACGAAAAGCCGGATCCGCGGGGTGCGCCCGAGCAGCGCAAGAACGGCGCCCTGATTCTTTCCGCTGCACAGGATTACCAGCTGGCCTACGAAGCGACCGATGCGCGGGGCCAGCCGCACGGCTCGTTCAGCCTCGCGCTGCAGCGCGCGCTTATCGCCGGACCGGGACAGTCGGCCGCATCGATTTACAAGCGGGTACGCGGCCTGATGCAGGCGGAGGGCCTGCGCCAGGACCCGGTGCTGGCCGGACCCGTGGAGCGTTTTTCCCAACCGCTTTTCGGGCTGGACGGCGGGGAACATAGCGGAGAGACCACGGTTGCCGTACTGCGCGTCAAGAGCAAGGAGATTGAGCTGGAAGGCGGGGCGGCCATCGGCCTGCACGAGGACTGTGAACTGGTCAAGGTCGGCGAAGAATCGGTCAGGGTGCGAATTTCCTCTCTCAGCGGGCTGAACGGCGCAAAGGCTCAAATTGTCAAGGGGCGCAGCAGCGATATCCAGAAGGGAGACCTTTTTAAACTCGATAAATGGACAGCTCCTGACGAGGCACACCTGCGCGTCTTTATCCCCGACAGCATGACTTTTGCGGAAATCACGGCGACCGCCGGAGCCATGAAATCGCTGAAATCACAAAGCGGGATTCTGTGGGTCGATAAGCCTACGGAGCACAAGCCCACGCATGAAATGCACTGGGACGGACGTAACTGGCAACTGGATACCCCCGGCGGCAAAACCGTCAAGCTGGGCAAGTCTCCCCGGCCGGACGAGGTTGCCGACGCCATACGCAAAAGCTCCTCAGGCTCAGCGCGCTTCTTCCTAAACCTGCCTCCTGCGCCCGCCCTTCGGGACACGCTGCTGGCGAACCTCGACGCCCGCAGCACCATTCGAGTTGCCAACAAACGCTCGGATGCGCACTACATCCTGATGGGGCGCAGTTTTGAAGGCCTTCCCGAGTATGCATGGGTGCTTCCGGCGTCGACCGTACCCGGCGCCAGGACGGATACCCTTCCCGCACGAGGCGACTGGATCCAGGTATCCTCCCAAACGCGAACGGCCGAAAATGCCGGCATGAACCTCTGGAATCACGCTCTCAGCCTGGGCCGTATCCGGGCCTGGATTACGCTGAATGCGCCGCCTGACGGCGGACGGTTTCCCTACCAGCTCAAGCTTCGCAACCTGGCCACGGGGCGATACCTGGACTCCGGAAGCCTGCATGAGTCCGAATCTTTTCAACTGATGCTGGTCAAGGATCCGAATAACCGGCGGCGCATGATTGAGAAGCGCTTCGTGTATGTCTTCGTTCTCGACAGCTTCGGCAACAGTTACCTGATGTTTCCGGCGCTGGGCCAGGGTAACGTGGAAAACACCCTCCCCTACAGTACCGCCTCCGGGTCCACGCCGGAGGAAATTCCCCTGGGCGACCCGATCCAGATCGGCCCTCCGTTCGGGATTGATACCTATGTTCTACTCACTTCAAAGGAAATGATTCCAAATCCCGACCTTGTGCTGCATGCGCAGGGGGTGCGCACGCGCGGCGGTGGCGCCGATTCCGGCGCGCTCGGCTCCCTGCTGCAGGGCATTGGCGGCAGCACGCGGGGGGTACGGAAGTCAACTCCGGTCAACTGGGGCATCGAACGCCTGACATTTGAGAGCAGGCCCTGAGCGCGCCGGGGGAGTGAAGCGCAGGCCAGGAGAGTGCCCGGGGCGAGACTCGAACTCGCACGCTCTTACGAGCAACGGATTTTAAGTCCGTTGTGTCTGCCATTTCACCACCCGGGCAGGAATTGGCAGTCAAGGTAGACCAACTCGCACAGGGAGACAACGCGATTCAGCCTAAGCGCGGAAGATTCAGCGGGATCCGGCGCCAATACCCAGGCGCCGCTCAAGGGACTCTACCGTAAGGTCACGGCTGTCTCTCGAAGCGCCCTGCCCGGCAGGCGGGGATTCTTCGCGGCGCAAATCGTTGAGCGGCCCCTCTCCAAACAGCGGCCTCGGTACATCCGTGAGCGGGTCGTAGGGCCGAATAGCGCAACCGGCGCCCAGTACAGCACTCAGCGCAGCCGTCACCACCCATGCCAGTGACCATGCAGAGGAAAATTTCATCCAGGCTGACCGTTGGCATTTCATGGCGGTTTTCTATCAGGCCGGCCGGCTGACGTCGAGACATTACCTGCGCCCGCCAAGAGGGGAAACCGGCGTTGTTTGCTTTTTCGCACCTGAAAGAGTGTAATACAGAAGAGTCGGGTGCCGGGCCGGGCAGAATGCTTACGCAAACGCTATCGCCTGTGTCATCGCGCGGGAACGGCATCGGCCCGGAGCTCGGCAATCACGCGAACACATGAAAAAACGCAAAAAAAAGAGACCGGCGATTTCTAATCATCCTCCCCGTGGGAGCGGCGGTTTTTCGGAGAGGTCATCCCCTGCACCCTTCCGCACGTGGGGTGACTCTCCTGATGTTCAGTCCCTGGAGCAGATGCACAATGCCTGCCGGCTTCCGGTGGCCGTCAGCGGTGCACTGATGCCCGATGCGCATGTCGGCTACGGACTACCCATTGGCGGCGTTCTTGCCGCGCGCAATGCCGTGATTCCCTATGCCGTCGGGGTTGACATCGCCTGCCGCATGAAAATGACCGTACTGGACATGCCCGTGTCTGCGCTGCGCGATTCGGAATCTGAGTTGCGCAAGGCACTCGAAAAGGAGACCGCTTTCGGGATCGGGGCGTCGTTCCGCAAAAAGAAAGACCATGCGGTCATGGAGCGGGACTGGTCCGTAAGCCCGGTCACCCGCCAGAAGCGGGACCGGGCCTGGAGCCAGCTGGGCACGAGCGGCAGCGGCAACCATTTTGTCGAGTTTGGCACGTTGACGGTTGAGACTGACAGCCTGGGCCTGGCGCCCGGTGTCTATTTTGCACTGCTGAGCCACAGCGGCAGCCGCGGCACGGGCGCCGGGGTGGCCTCCCACTACAGCCGCATGGCCATGGATGCGCACCCGGAGCTGCCCCGGGAGCTTCGCCGCCTTGCATGGCTGAACCTGGATACAGACTCCGGCCGGGAATACTGGGCAGCCATGCAGCTCATGGGTGAGTATGCGGCCGCAAACCATGAACTGATTCACCGCGATATCGCGAAGGCCCTGAGAGCCAATGTCATGCTGGATATTGAGAATCATCACAATTTCGCGTGGGAAGAAACCCATGCAGGCGAAGCGCTGATTGTGCACCGCAAGGGAGCCACACCGGCCGGGACCGGCGTAACCGGCATCATTCCCGGCTCGATGGCCAGCCCGGGCTTTATCGTGCGGGGTAGAGGCAACCCGGACTCATTGTGCTCGGCGGCGCACGGGGCCGGGCGCGCCATGAGCCGCACGCGCAGCAGGCAGACGCTCAGCTGGGCCGAGGCGCGGGCCTGGCTGGCGAAACATGACGTGGTGCTGATTTCCGCAGGGCTGGACGAGGTGCCGATGGCCTACAAGGACATTCAAACCGTCATGGCGGCACAGGCCGACCTCGTGGAAACGCTGGGGCGGTTCGACCCGAAACTGGTGAAAATGGCCCCGGACGGCGAAAAGCCCGAGGACTGAGAGCGACCCGGAGTCCGGCGGGACGCCCGGGAGGCTGAAGCCACACCCGGCAGACTATTCGGATCTTGCATGTGGTATGCTTAGCTGGTTTGATCAACATCCGATACCGGAAACACCCAATAACCTTCATGAGCACCCAGGATCCCAATCAAACCCTTTTTCCCGACGGCGAGGATTCCGCGCAGGATACCGAGCTGCGCATTCGCGAGCTTGAGCGGCAGATTTTTGACCTGATGAGCCTCGTGAAGGCCGGGCGGGCGCTGCACAACATTGTCGACCCTCCGCACTTATACGAGGTTACGCTTGCCGTTGTTGCGGAAAAACTGTCATCCGGCCCCCTATCCCTTTTCCGCTACGACAAAGAACGTAATATGCTGATTCTTGAAAAGACGCGCAGCCTTGGCGATTTCACGGAGGAGGCGTTCTTTGAGTTCGAGGTCGAGGAGGGCCTGCTCTGGCAAAACATTCTGCAGTATGAGCCCTTTCCCGTAACATCCGCCTCCGGTAAACCGCTGTTTAGCGCTTTCTTCCGCAGGCTCAAGCTCGACCGGCTTCAATCCGACCTCTGGGTGCCGCTCTTTCTAAAGGACCAGCTGATCGGACTGCTGACCCTCGGCAAGCGTCCGAACCGTCAGCCGTATGACGCGCATGACATGGAGTTTCTCAAGCAGTACGCCGCGACGGCGGCGGCCAGCATTCATTCCTGCCGGCTTTTTGTTGAGCGGCTGAAGGAACAGGAAAGCCTGCAGCGAACCCTGCGCAACCTCTCCATGCTGTACGACATCGGGCGCGCAATGACCTACATTACGGACCTGAAAGAACTGCTTGGCTTTATCCTGGGGCAGGCCTGCTCCGTCTCCGAGGCCCAGAAGGGCAACATCATGCTGCTCAACGCGGATACCGAACGTCTTGAGGTTCGCGTCATGGAGGGGCTTGCCGATCGAAAAATCCAGGATGAGATCAATTCCGGTGAGCGGCAGTGCCGCACCTTTGCACCCGGAGAGGGCATTGCCGGCCGCGTATTCCAGACCGGGGAACCTGAAATTGTCGGCAATACCAGCGACAACGAGAGCTTTGTCAGTAAGGGCGGCACCTATGCCGATTCCCTGATGTGCATTCCGCTCAAGGTTCACGGGGATTGCATCGGCGTGATTAACGTCACGAATAAAAAGTCGGGGGCAGAATTCACGACGGACGACATTGACCTGCTCGAAGCGATCTCCGACCAGGCCGCCGTGGCCATTAACAAAGCGCAGCTTTGGGAAATGGCAACTACCGACGGGTTAACCGGGGTCTACATTCGCCGCTACCTGCTCGCAAAAATCGGAGAGGAAATGCTGCGTGCAGCACGTTTTCAGCATGCGCTATCGATTGTGATCATGGATATTGATCACTTCAAAAGCGTCAATGATACCTATGGCCATGACGCGGGGGATACCGTGCTGAAGGACGTGGCACAGCGCCTGATGAACGCCTGCCGAACCACCGACATGGTGGGACGTTACGGCGGAGAGGAATTCGTATTCCTGATGGTAGAAACAGACAAGGAATCCGCGCGTCTCGGCGCCGAGCGGCTGCGCCAGGAGATCGAAGAGCAGGTGCAGATTCAGGCCCACAACGTCACGGCCAGTTTCGGAATTGCCTCATTCCCGGAGGACGGCACTACCGTGGAGCAGGTGATGAAGAATGCCGACCTTGCGCTTTACGAGGCCAAGGAATCCGGCCGCAACCGGGTTGTCACCTTCGGTCGCCGGCAAAGCGCGATAGAATCCGTACTGACGCCGGAAACAGAAAATCCCGATTCGGGCGGAGCCGACGCGTGATTACCCCCGGGGGAAGAATCCGCCTCAACTGGAGGCCGCACCTTGTTTGAATGGTTCCGAAAACGCTGGGGGCTGCAAAGCATCCTGCAGGTGATTGTGGTCCTGTGGGTCTTTTCGATCACCGGCATGAGCTTTCTCTGGCTGCGAAAACCCATCTACGATGTGCTGAACATCACGGCGGAATCCCCCTTCTGGATCAAGGCTTCCGCCCTGATCGTGATTGGCATTCCCCTCTACCAGGTCCTGTTGCTGCTATGGGGGGCATTGTTCGGTCAGGCCAGGTTTTTCTGGGAGTTCGAGAAGAAAACATTCCGACGCATGTTTCGCTCAAGACGGCGGCGCGATACCCTCGCAACCTAGGAACCGGGTTTGCCCCTGACGCATTCGACCCAGTGCCTTGCCTCACGCCCGGTCATGTCCCTGATCTGGTGACGGCAGCTGAACCCGCAGGCCACAATGGTGGCGTCCGGCGCTGCATCCCGCACGGCCGGCATCAGGGTTTCCTCCCCGACTTTTCGGGACACCTCGAGATGTTCTGCTTCGTACCCGAAGGACCCGGCCATGCCGCAGCAGCCCGAGGGGATTTCTGAAACGGCCAGTCCCGGAACCCGCGCAAGCACCGCCTTCATCCCGTCCGTTCCAAAAAGCGCCTTCTGGTGACAGTGGCCGTGAAGCATAACCGCCGCAGATTCGCTGATGAACTCACAATCCAGANNCATAACCGCCGAAGATTCGCTGATGAACTCACAGTCCAGGCGCCCGGCAGCAAGTTCCTGTTCCAGAAAGACGTCGATCATCATGACATTTTCGGCCATGCGCTTTGCGAGGGCGGCATCCTCGACAAGGTCAGGCAGGTCATCCACGAGGGCGGAGGCGCAGCTCGGTTCACAAACGAGAATCTTCAGACCACGGCTGATGAGGGCGTCAAGTCGCTGCAGTGTTTTGAGACCATCCGCCCGGGCAGCCCTGAGAAAGCCGTGCGAGATGCGGGGACGCTGGCAGCAGCCTGCATTGGCGGGCACGACCTCATACCCGCAGGATTCCAGCAGCGCCACGGCGGCATGCCCGACGGAGTGCTCGTAATAATTTATGTACGTATCGAGAAACAGCGCGACCGCCGGACGTCCGGTTCCCGTTTGGGTCTGCAGCCCGCGGTAAAACGGCCGGCGTGCAAACGGGGGCGCAATACGCTCAGCGCTGATCCCCGCTATTTTCTCCATGGCTTTCCGCGCAGGACGCGAAGCCTGCACCCGGTTGACCAGCGGAGCCCAGGGGCCGCAGAGACGGCGCGCAGCCTGCGGGGCCCCGGCGACAAGCCGGTCACGCAGGGACGGCCCATTCCGGTCATAGTAATGTTGAAGGAATTCACTTTTCAGCCGGGCCATGTCCACGTTGCTCGGACACTCCGACTTGCAGGCCTTGCAGGACAGGCACAGGGCCATCGTTTCGTGCAGGCGGTCGCTCGTGAACCCTTCCGGCCCGAGCTGTCCGGACATCGCCAACCGCAGGGCATTGGCACGCCCGCGGGTGGAATGCTCCTCATCCCGCGTGGCTCGGTAACTCGGACACATGGTGCCTCCCGAAAGCTTGCGGCAGGCGCCGACCCCCGTACACATTTCAACCGAGGCCGCAAAGCCGGTATCCTGCCTGTAATGAAAGTGCGTCTTCATCGGCTGCGATTGATAAGTACTGCCGTAGCGCAGGTTCCGGTCGATATCCTCCGCTTCAACAATTTTGCCGGGGTTCATAAGCCAGCCGGGATCAAAGAGCGTTTTCACCTGCTTGAAGGCGTCGTAGACGCGGTCACCGAAAAACTCGCGGTTGTAAATACTGCGCACCAGCCCGTCCCCGTGCTCACCGCTGTTCGCTCCGCCATACTCTACGACAAGGTCGAAACTGTAGCGGGACACGCGCTTCATAATTTCGACATCTTCGGCCTGCTTGAGATTCAGCATGGGCCGGACGTGAATCACGCCGACGCTGGCATGCGCGTACATGGAGACTTCCCGGCCCTGTTCATGCACGAACTGCAGCAAGCGGTCGATGTACTCCGTGAGGTACTCGATGGGAATGGCGGCATCTTCAACAAACGCGGCAGGCTTGAACTCGCCCTTTACCCCGAGCATGAGACCCAGCCCGTTTTTGCGCACGGTCCAGACATCGGCCTGTGACTGCGCATCCAGCATGCAGGGGTAGGCATAGCCGAACCCGCCTGCTTTCAGGGCCTCACCCACGGCCCTCGCCCGGCCCTCGGCGGCGGCCATGCTGTCATCATAAAACTCGATAATCAGCACGGCAGCTGGATCGCCTTCAATGAACGCGGATGGCTTTGCCGTGCTGAGATTTTCGCGTGCCATGCGCAACACCGTCTGGTCCAGGATTTCGACAGCCGAGGGCTTGAATTCCAGGATCAGGCTGACAGATCGTATCGCCTCAAGCACGTCGCTGAAATGCGCGACGCAGATTGATGTGGCCGCAGGCACCGGCACCAGGTTGATTTTCGCTTCGAGCAAGACGCCGAGAGTTCCCTCGCTGCCGGAAAAAATTTTCGCGAGGTTCCAGTTTTCCCTGTCCACAAATTCGTCGAGGGGATATCCGCCAACCCGTCGCATGACTTTGGGAAAGCGGGAACGGATTTCATCGGCATTGTTATCAACGACGGCCTTGAATCCCCGGTAAATATCAGCCTCGCGCGATTCTCCCGCGCAGCGGGCGGCATAGGCCTCCGGGGACAATTCCCCCAGGTGCAGGCGTGTGCCGTCACTCAGGAGCACCTCGGCCTCCAGCAGGTGGTCGATGGTCTTGCCGTAAATAATGCTCTTGGTTCCAGACGAGTTGTTGCCGATCATCCCGCCGACATTCGCGCGGCTGGCCGTCGCGGGGTCCGGCGCAAAGAGGAGTCCGTGTTTTGCAAGCGCGGCATTGAGCTCATCCCGAATGATGCCCGGCTGGACACGAACCCAGCGCTCCTCCACGTTCAGCTCAAGGATCGCATTCATATGCTTTGAAAAATCCAGCACGATGGATTTACCCACCGTCTGACCCGAGAGGCTGGTGCCGCCCCCGCGGGGCAAGATGCTGACGCCATGTTCCGCGGCAGCGCGGACGACAGTGACCACATCATCCGCATCACGGGGCGTTACGACGGCCAGCGGCTGGATCTGGTAGTGGCTGGCATCGGTGGAGTACAGCGCCAGGACATGGGGGTCAAACGAGACGTCACCCCTGACCTCGCGCTCCAGGGTCTCGCACAGGGTCGCCGGCAATGGATTTGCGTCTTGCATGGATTCAAATTCCCAGAATCGCGCCACGGGAGCAATGACTATTCCGCCTTCCCGGCCGCGGGCGTTCCTGCCGCGAACACCGCGACTTACAGGCTGAACAGAATTTCCCGTACCAGGCCCTGCGCATCGGCATCAAAAATACTGCGCACATGACTGCGGGAACGCAGGTCTTTTTCCACGGACTCCCGGGCCAGGACATCCCCCATCCCGATGGAGGATGAGCGCGCCTCCGGCACCCGGATAATCACGGGAGTGGCCACATTGGGACCGCCGTCTTCATGAATAATGTCGAGCATGCGCAGCGTGACCTGCCAGTACAGCACTGCTTCATTCAGCTCTGCTCTCGGGATCATGGCGGCGAGGTCACGGATTTCCCCGTCGAGGCATCCAAAGCCCGGGAAAGTTGCGGCGTCAAGCGCCACCAGGTCAAATGTACGGCTCGTCAACACCGGCACGGCCTGCGTTGCTGTTGCAAATTCGGTGCAGCGGACACCCTCCCGGTCAAGGTCCGCGGCCACAGCCCTGCGGAGCGCTTTTTCGTTCATGAGCAGGCCGACCGTTTTTGCATTCTCTTTCATGATCTTTTCTCACCGGGGCATATCACCCGGACCCGGGGCACGAACGCCCCGCGGACATATTCCCTTATCAGGTGCCCTCGCTGCAACTTGAACCGTAGGCAAAGCATGAATAACAGCGGTGATGCTTCAAGCGTATGCGAACCTGCATGCTTTCCCTGAGGCTGGGTGCAAGATCGTAGTCAGCATCGTCATCCACGAGCGTGCAGGCATAGACGCCGAGGCGGCCTCCGGTTTTAACAACCATGCGGCTGAAGCTGCACATGTAGGCCGCCCGCTGGGCCTCTGTCGTGTACGACGTCATGCAGTTTTCGGTGATATGCGGCACGCTGGCCACAGACCCCGGCACCAGGAAATCAGGAAACTTGACGATGTGCATCTCATCCGGGAGCCCCGCCTCCGCAAAGAAGGGTGCATAGCTGCGGTCGCAAGCTTCTGAATCCTCCTCCGGCAGCATCAGGCGCGCAATGGATACGCCAAACCCCTCGCGGTGGAGAAGCCCGAGGGTTCGAAGGGCCAGCCTGAAGTTACCGCGGCCGCGCGAGGCGTCATGTTTTTCCGGATCCGGGTGGTCAAGGCTGACGCGAAAGCTGACCGGGTTTGGCCTGTCTTTCAATGCGACGATTTCATCAAAGCGGTTCAGCAGGGGCTCGGTGCCGTTGGTCAGAACCATGCAGGGCAGACGGTCAAGTGCATGGCCCAGGATCTCCGGCATATGCGGATTCACAAAGGGCTCGCCGCCTGTAAACGAGAACTTTTTGCACCCCAGGGAAACCGCCTCGTCCATGAAGGGCGTTACGTCTTCCCCCGTCAGGAAGGCCAGGCGGTCATCGCCGGGTTTAGAACCCTCCAGGCAGAAAGGGCAGCTTAGGTTGCAGTTGGTGCCGGTATGAAACCAGAGTTCCGAGAGCTCCGTGGAATCAATGTAGCCGCGCGGGTCGCCGTCAGGCGTACGCAACCAGTCTTCTTTCATGAGCTCACGCATTAAAAAACACCTCGCGATGAATGCGGCTGAAATGTACCCCCCGGTCTTCAAGCCAGCGGCTCACATCATCAATCATGGCATCAAGGCCGCAAAGGTAATAATGCACGCCCTCATCCAGCGGGATTTCCTCGAGGCAGGCGGTCACCCGCCCTGCGCGGCAGGAGCTGTCAGCGTCCTGCGAGACGCACAGGGTCATCGGGCAGCGTTCGCCGATGAACGGAGCTTCAAGCGCATCGGCCCTGTGCCGCACGCCGTACAGGCAGAGCAGCGGAGCTTCGTCCGGAAAACTTTTCAGAAAGCTGACAAAGGGGGCTATTCCGGTCCCCGTAGCAATAAAGACAAACCCGCGCTGATCCCGGCCGCTGCGTCCCGGCCGGAACCAGCCGAAGGGGGCGCTGAAACGCACCGTGTCACCCGGCCTGAGCCCGGCGAGCCACTGCGTCACTTCGCCCTGCATGTTCCTGATCAGGAAACGCAGGCTGCTCTCGTCCTTGCCGGAGGCGATGCTATAGGGGCGGGAGGTTCCCTCATCGTTGAAAATCGCGACACAATCCCCGGGCTCAAACTCAACGTCGTTCCGGTCCAGCGTCAGCTCCAGGAGGCCCGGCACCGGGCAGCCGAGGGATTGAACTGTCGACGAGAACATTATGCATCTCCTTGAAGACGGGAAGCCCGGGGGATTTCGGCAAAGCCCGCTAGCAGCATGATGATCCGGACGGGGCACTGTGCCCGGGCCTGCAAAGCTCGGGATCCAGGGCTGCGGGCTCGGCCAAAAATGCGCCATAGTGACAACTGCGGTCGCCAATGACTTCAAAATGCTTGGCATAGCGTGTTTCGCTCAGCATTGCAGCCGTATTCCCGGAAACCAGCGCCGGCCGGCCGGCTTCGAAGACATGGTTTTCGTCGAGGACGAATCCTTTACGACGCCCGGGCACCGATCCGAGGTAGGTCGCAATATGTCCGTAGCTTTCCTGGCTTTCCTCAAGGGAAGCCAACTTGAAGGCGCGAACAGTCATGGAATAAAACTGCAGGCATCCGGCCTGGGCTTCTATGTCAGGGTTATTGATGGCAATGCGATCGTTGCTGAGCACGCGGTAATCGCGACAGCCGTGAAGGGCCAACAGGCGCCGGAAGTCCTCAAAGTAGAGCGCGCCTCCCAGGCATTCTCCCCGAAAAACCGGGTCCCGCTGCAGTGATACGGGAATGCGGCGGTCGCAATACACATCCGAAAAATAAAGCTCTCCGCCGGGCTTGAGCACACGGAAAATTTCGCGGAACACACCATCTTTATCGGGGGACAGGTTGAGAACGCAGTTGGAAACCACGAGATCAACGGAATCATCCTCGATACCGGCCGCCTGCAGATCTTCAATCCGGGCCTTTCGAAAATCCACGTTCGGCGAGTCATAGCCATAGCGCTCCGTCATGGAGCCGATATGCCTGCGGGCCACGTCGAGCTGCTCATCGGTCATATCGACGCCGATCACGCGGCCGCAGGGCCCGACCAGCTTCGAAAGCAGGTAGCAGTCCCGGCCGGTTCCGCATCCCAGGTCCAGCACGGTGAGCCCGGCCAGACATTCCGGAAGGGGGGAACCGCAGCCATAAAAGCGATCAAGAATTTCGGGGTCAATCTGCTTCAGGATTTCACGAAACTCGGGAGGGAGCGCCGCAGATGTGCAGCAGCTGGTCTGGAGATCGCTGCTGGATTTAAGGGTTTCTCCGTAGTATTTCCGCACATCCTCGTGCGCGGATGAGGACTGGTCCGCCATGGCGATTATCTCCTTTTGCGGGGCCGGCGAAACGGCCTGCGATGCGGGCTCAGCTTCAGCCCACGACAGCCAGGACTTCGCCGGTACCGACCTGATCGCCCTGGTTCACATTCACGCTGAGCACGGTTCCGTCAATCGGGCTGTTGATCTGGACCTCCATTTTCATGGCCTCGACCACGAGAATGGTGTCTCCTTCCGCAACCGCATCCCCGGGCGTGGCAATCACCTTGACGACTTTGCCCGGCATTTCTGCTGTCACGTCCTGTCCTGTGGCCGCGGCTGCGACCTGCGGAACATCGGCACTCGCTCCCGAAGACGGCTCAAGGGAGCCCACATCAAAGCGGCGGCCGTTTACGGTGGCCACGCTGCCGTCAATGGAAACAGCATACTGCCGGCCATTAACGCTGAGGTTGTAAGCTGCCGGACCCGAGGCGCTGCCGGCATCGGACGGGGCAGCCGTTTTTTCAACGTACCGGATACCGATTTCGGCTTCGCCTTTGAGGAAGGCCAGGCCCTTGTCGCGGCAGGTGGCCACAATGAAGAGGTTTTCTTCTGTTTCCTCGAGGCCGTTTTCCTGCAGCGTTTTGCGGGCGACATCCAGCCCCTTGGTCGGGTCGGCATCGTTCAGCTCAAGCGGAGGCGTATCCGTCGGCTGCATTCCGAGCTGTTCGGCGGCAATTTTGACCACCTCTTCATCCGGAGCTACCGGGGTTTTGCCAAAGTAGCCAAGCACCATTTTGCCGTAGTCGGGGGCAATTTTTTTCCAGGTGCCGAACATCACGTTGTTAAAGGCCTGCTGGAAATAAAACTGCGAGACCGGCGTGACGGAGGTACCGAAGCCGCCACGCTCAACCACTTCGCGCATGGCCTTGATGATCTCGGGATACTTATCCATGATCCCGTTATCACGCAGCATCTGGGTATTGGCGGTCAGGGCGCCGCCGGGCATCGGGCTCCAGGGAATGAGGGGCTCAACAGCTACCGCCTCGGGCGGCAGGAAGTAATCCTTCATGCATTCCTTGAAAATTTCTTCCGCCTCGATGACCTTGTCGACATCAATACCGAGGTCGTAATCGGTTCCGCGCAGCGCGTGCCACATGACCAGCACATCCGGCTGGCAGGTTCCGCCCGAGCACGGTGCAAGGGAAAGGTCAATGGCATCCGCGCCGGCATCCAGCGCAGCGCGGTAGCAGTCCACGCTGATACCGGCGGTCTCATGCGTGTGAAAATGGATGTAGGTTCCCTCGGGAAGAATCTGCCGGGCGCGCTTGATAGACTCAAACACCGTTGCGGGCGTTGCCGTACCGGATGCATCCTTGAAGCAGACGCTGTCATACGGGACTTCGGCATCGAGGATGCTGCGCAGGGTTTTTTCATAAAAATCGGCATCATGAGCGCCCGTGCATCCCGGCGGAAGGGCCATCAGGGTAACGCATACCTGGTGCTTCAGGCCGGCATTGACAATGCATTGCCCGCTGTAGATCAGGTTGTTGACGTCGTTCAGGGCGTCAAAGTTGCGAATGGTGGTGATCCCGTGTTTTTTGAACATGCGGGCGTGCAGGTCTATGACATCACTCGACTGGGATTCCAGCCCCACGACATTTGTGCCTCGCGCCAGGGTCTGGAGATTGGCATCAGGGCCGGTGGTTTCACGAAACCGGTCCATCATGTCGAAGGCATCTTCGTTGCAGTAAAAATACAGTGACTGGAACCGTGCGCCGCCCCCGGCTTCGAAGTAGGTAATGCCGGCATCGCGGGCGGCCTCGAGGGCCGGGAGGAAGTCATCGGTTTTCACCCGGGCTCCATAGACGGACTGAAACCCGTCACGGAACGCGGTACACATGAAATCAATTTTTTTCTTCATTAGGCTCTCGCTTTCACCTTCCCGGCCTGTTGGTTTCGTTTACCGCCCGGTATGTTGAACTTCCTGCGCTGCCGGCGGACGTATTTCATGGGCTGACTCCTGAACCTCGGGCCCCTCAACAACCATGACCGACCAGAGAATGCCGGCCGCCACGGCAGAACCGATGACTCCCGCCACGTTGGGCGCCATGGCATGCATCAGCAGGAAGTTATGGGGGTCTTCCTTCTGGCCCACCATCTGGACAACCCGGGCGGAATCCGGCACGGCGGATACACCGGCAGCCCCCACAAGCGGATTGATTTTTTCTTTGAGAAACAGGTTCATAAACTTTGCGAAGAGAACGCCGCCTGCCGTGGCAACCGCAAACGACAGCGCACCAAGCCCGAAAATCAACAGCGAGCTTTTGGTGATAAACACGCTGGCCTGCGTGCTGGCGCCGACGGTAAAGCCGAGCAGGATCGTGACGATGTCAATCAGGGCATGGCGGGCTGATTCCGCCAGGCGCTCGGTAACCCCGCTTTCTTTGAGCAGGTTGCCGAGGAACAGCATGCCCAGCAGCGGGATGGCGCCGGGCGCCACGAGACTGGCAATCAGGAAGCCGGCAATCGGAAAGATGATGCGTTCCCGCTGGCTGGTCTGCCGCGGCGGGGCCATGCGGATAAGCCGCTCTTCGCGGGTGGTCAGCAGATTCATGATCGGGGGCTGAATAACCGGCACCAGGGCCATGTAGGAATAGGCCGCAATGGCAATCGGACCAAGAAGATGCGGGGCCAGCTTTGCTGAAAGAAAGATCGCCGTGGGCCCGTCAGCTCCCCCGATAATACCAATCGCACCGGCTTCATGCGGGGAAAACCCGAGATACATGGCGCCGATCAGCGTCAGGAAAATGCCGATCTGGGCGGCAGCGCCGAGCAGCACCAGCTTCGGGTTGGAGAGCATCGTCGAAAAGTCCGTCATGGCCCCAATCCCGAGAAAGATCAGGGGAGGAAAGATGCCCTGCGCCACCCCGAAATAAATAAAATAGAGTACGCTACCCTTGTCATAGACACCCAGCGTCATCGTGTCGACGTAGGGCACATTGCCAACAATCACCCCAAACCCGATCGGAACCAGCAGCAGCGGTTCGTAATGCTTGATGATACCCAGGCTGATGAAAACGATTCCGATCAGGATCATGACCAGGTTGGCGGGCTCCATCTGGGCGATACCGGTCGTATGCAGAAAATTGGTGAGCAGTTCCATCAGCGGCCTTTCCGGTGATGCAGAACCAGCGCGATGGCGGCAATGGCCTCCTCATCGCGGGATTCAGTGGCAGATGGCTGAGCGACTTTTTTGGTGTGCGCAACTTTTTCAGGGAAAATTCGGCCGACCACCTGCAGGATGCGGGGCATGGACGCGATGAACAGGCTCAGGAGGGTCAAGACGCAGAAAACAATGACCATGCCCGTGATCGAAATGGGAACGGCCTGGCCATCTACAATGTTTTGCGTGTTAAAACTGAACTCCATGGGTCCTGCATCTCCTTAATTTGAGAGCCCTTGACTGTACTGAAAGGATCGCTCTTTTCAATACAGAAATGGTCATTTATGCACCTCCCGCCCGGGCGGCATCCGTAATTAAGGCCCCGGGATGGCTGCAGGATGACCGGGTCATGCGGAAAGGCAGGCAGAAAATTTAAGTTGGAGGCTCCTCATCCAAAACGGCATACTTAAACGCGGTGCATCCATAAACGGAAAAACCGGTGAAAGCGAAACCCTTCGAATTTGACTGCCCCGAGTGCCGCGACACAGTGGTTGCCATGCCCCCGGTCAAGGCCAAGGATGAAATTGAGTGCCCGACCTGCAGGCGCACCATAACGGTGCCCCGCAAGCCGATCCTCCTTAAGGTGCTGACTGTCAGCGTGTTGCTGCTTGCCTTTTTAGGCACAGCCGTATGGCTGTCGCTGCCCGTCCTGAAATCCATGCTCGAGAAAGCCGAGGCTGAGACCGCCGAAGGCCAGTCGACCGGGCGTCTGCTTCCAGTCAAAAACCCGTTCTCGAAGGCCGAAAAAAAACCGGCAGCACCCTCGGAGCAGGAGCTTCGCGAAGCGGAGAAGCAGCTGAACGCCATTCAGCCCGGGATGTCCAGGGCGGAGGTATTCAGGATCCTGGGTCGTCCAACCTCCATGTACGGATCGGGAACAAGCACATTTCTCGTGTACGAGGGTGCGGAGGTGATACTTGAACGCGGGCTGGTCAGCGAGGTGATCGCACGGAATCAGCCGCGCTGAGAGAGGACTCAGCCGGTCAATTACTGCGCAGGCGCGATTTTGCGGCCCATCAACATGCGCCACTTTTCATGTTCGGCTTCATCTCTGAAATCGAACTTGATGCCGATCGAGTATGGGAAACGGTGATTTTCCTCCCTTGACCAGCGCACTTCGCCAATGTGCTTGAAGGAGCAGAGCGGTTTTGAAAAGGCCACCCGCAACTCTACCTGCGAGGCCACCGGGATCGGAGACGGCACGGACAACTTAAGTCCGCCCTCCGATATGTCTTCGGTCGGGCAGAAAAAGGTCTGTTCCTCAAGCTGCGGGGCATTGACCGACTTCATGATGGTCACCGCTACCCGGTTTTCCTCCGGAAGCCGTTCATGTTTGCGTTTATCATCCATACCACTGCTCTCCGTGCTCTTTTGTCCGGATGCTAACACAAACGCGCAGCGGCGCGCAACCGGCTTAATTCAGTTCGAAGGCGGGAATTTGGGCCCTGCGGTATCGTCACCGTGAATGCCCCAGAGCTTAAGGTAGGATTCGGCCATAGCATCCACCATGAAATGCTGACGGTAATGGTCCCGCGCCCTGAGCGACAAGGCGTGATAGCACCCAGGATCTGCAGCCAGGGCAGAGACCCGCTCAGCAATCGCGCGGCTTTCGGGAGCGACGACGTAACCGGTCTGCCCCTCTGACACAATTTCTACGGCACCGCCCGCCGGGGAGGCAACAACCGGCCTTCCGCTGCGCGCGGCCTCCAGCAGTACCGTCGGGTATGGGTCAAATTCCGTCGCGGCATGCACGAGCAGGTCGACCTCCTCGAATATCGTATCCGTCCGGCACCAGCCCGGGAATTGAACCCGCGGCCCGGCTGTTTGCCGGAGGGCGGCAACCCTGCTGGCATACGCCGGGTGCGGCTCTCCGTAAAAACGCCACTCCAGGTTATCCGGACACAGCGAAACGGCATCGGCAACCACGTCAAATCCCTTTCTAAAGGCATGCATTCCAATAAACCCGATGCGGCGGCACTGCCCGCCGGGCGGCGGAAGAACTTCAATATCCGGAATTCCGTTATGTATCGTGCGAGCCTGCACCCGGCGGCCCCAGCAGTCTGTCACGGCCTGCCGCAGCGCGTCACTCACACACACCAGCCCATCCAGTGACCGTGCCTGACGACGGGCCAGCAGCCTGCGGGCCGGACTGAGAAAGCCGGCCTGCGGATGATCATGCAGGGTGGCCATGCAGGGCACGTGCAGCCGCCGGGCAATGATCAGGGCCGGGTCAAAGGCGCGCAGTGTCCAGGCATGGACCCGCGATACTCCCGTCAACCGGTTTGCGCCCCGGCCATAGGCCAGCCCGAGGGCTGCCGGAACGGTTTGCAGGATCGACATCCTGGTAATGGGCAGGGGAAACACGCGAATGCCCAGCTCGGCGGCCGCCGCAGCCAGCGGAGCTTCGGGCGGAGTCAGCAGCGCCAGCTGCCCGCGGGAGCCGGGCGGGATGCCGCCCAGCAGGCACTCCAGCATGCGCTCCGCGCCATAGCCCCGGTCACAGCTTACCTGTACAATGAGAATCATATCCACCCGGCTGAAATTTGCCTGTCTCTCCCTGCTATCCGCGGGGGGCATCGCCCCCGGACGGATACAACCATATCATGCGCGCCTGCCCTCAGCCAGCATACGAAACCGGTTGCTGCGGGCATGTTCGGTATTGACGCCATGCCCGTAGCCCCGTTTAATACCGCGCTCGCGAAGCTTGCAGACTTTCACTGCGCAACCGGAAAGCAAGAGGTATTCATGGCCAGGAAAACCCGTAAATTTAAAACAGAGGTACAGCAACTGCTGGATCTCGTTGTGCACTCGCTCTACTCGAAAAAAGAAATTTTTCTGCGAGAACTCATTTCCAACGCATCCGATGCGATTGACCGGCTGCGCTTCGAGTCCCTGACCGATGCCGACCTGATGAAGGAAGACGGTCACCGGATCAAGCTGATTGCGGACAAGGAGGCCCGCACCCTGACCATACGCGATGACGGGGTGGGCATGAACGCAGAAGAACTCGACACCAACATCGGCACCATTGCCAACTCCGGCACCAAGGCCTACCTCGAAAAACTCAAGGCATCGCAGTCCGCGGACGACGCGCAGTTTATCGGGCAGTTCGGTGTCGGTTTTTACGCCTCGTTCATGGTGGCTGACGAGGTGGAGGTTATCACACGGCGCGCCGGGCAGGATGAACCGGCCTACCGCTGGCGCTCAAAGGGCACAGGCCAGTACACCGTGGAGGAAACCGAAAAAGACGCACACGGCACGGACATCATTCTGCACCTGAACGAGGATGCCGAGGAATACCTCGACGAGTGGCGCCTGCGAAGCATCGTCCGCCAGTACTCCGACTACATCACCTACCCCGTCGTCATGGATGTCACGCGGACCGAGGGGGAAGGCGACGATGCGAAGTCCGTCACGGAAGAAGAAACGCTGAACTCAATGAAAGCGGTCTGGAAACGCTCTAAAAAGGATGTGAGCGAGGAGGAATACAAAGAGTTCTACAAGCATGTCTCGCACGATTATTCCGATCCGTTTGAAACCGTGCATTTCTCGGCGGAAGGGACAACAGAGTTTCAATGCCTGGTATTTGTCCCGGCCCAGGCGCCGTTTGACCTATACATGCGGGAAAGTTTCAAGGGGCTGCATCTTTACGTGAAGAACGTTTTCATCACGGACGACTGCAAGGAGCTGATCCCGGAGTACCTGAGATTCGTCAAGGGCGTGGTGGATTCAAGCGACCTGCCGTTGAATGTCTCGCGCGAAATTCTGCAGGACGACGCCATTATCCGGCGTATTCGCAAAAATGTGGTCTCGAAGGTGCTCGGCGCCCTATCCGACCGCCTTGCCAAGGCCCCGGACGAGTACCGCGGCTTTTTTGCCCAGTTCGGGCGCGTCCTGAAGGAAGGCCTTGCCGCGGATCATGAGAATGCCGACAAGATCAAGAATCTGCTCCTGTTCCCCTCCACCAAGTCGGATGACAGTACGCCGACCACGCTGAAGGCCTATGTAGAGCGCATGCCGGAGGAGCAAAAGGAGATTTACTTCCTCACGGGCGAGAGCCTTGAGGCAGCACGCCAGTCCCCCCTGCTCGAGGCATTCCGGCAGAAAGATTTCGAAGTTCTCTTTCTGACCGATCCCGTGGACGAGTGGGTTTCCCAGCACCTTGACGCGTATGACGGAAAAGCCTTCAAGCCGATCGACCGCGGGGAAATCGACCTCGAGGGCGATGCCGACAGCGACGAAAAGAAAGAGCAGCGCGAGGCAGCCTCCAAGGAATACTCGGACCTCACCGAATACATTCAAAAGCGGCTGGACGAAGACATTGAGACCGTGCGCCTCTCCAGCAGGCTGACCGAATCCGCCTGCTGCCTTGTCACGGCCGAGGGAGCGCTCAACACCACGATGGAACGCCTGATGCGCGCCATGAACCAGGAAGTGCCGAAATCAAAGCGCATTCTTGAACTGAATCCGGAGCACCCGCTGATTCAGCGCATGAACACCCTTCAGGGCAACGCTGAGAAGCAGGCGCAGCTGGATGATTACATTGACCTGGTTTACGGCCAGGCTCTCATTCTTGAAGGCTCCGCCGTTAAAGACCCCGGCCGGTTTGCACACCTCGTTTCGGACCTGATGGTCGCCACCGCCCCATGACCACACCGGCCACCATCAGCCAGCTCGGTGAACACACCGGAAGCCGCGTGGAAATTACCGGCTGGCTGTACGGCAAACGCCGCGGCGGAAAAATCATCTTCCTCGAAGTGCGGGACGGGACCGGAATCTGCCAGTGCGTGGTTGAGGCCGGAACCCCGGATGCCTTTGATCTCGCATCAGGACTGAACCGCGAGTCATCTATACGGCTTCAAGGAACGGTGCGGGATGACAGCCGCTCCGAAGGCGGCTACGAGATTTCGGTTGATGCACTGGAGGTTGTGCATGCGGGAGAAGAGTACCCCATCACGCCCAAGGCTCATGGTGTCGACTTCCTGATGTCGCACAGGCACCTTTGGCTCCGGTCCCGGCGACCGCATGCCATTCTGCGCATTCGACATACCATTATCCGTTCCATCCGTGATTTTTTTGACTCGCGGGGGTTCACCCTGGTTGATACGCCCATTCTGACCCAGGGCGCCGGCGAGGATGAACAAACGCTCTTCTCCGTAGACTACTTTGACGAAGATGCCTTTCTGACCCAGACCGGGCAGCTGCACCTGGAAAGCGCCTGCATGGCCCTGCGGAAGGTTTACTGCTTCGGCCCCACCTTCCGCGCGGAAAAATCCAAGACCCGCCGACACCTGACAGAATTCTGGATGGTAGAACCTGAAATTGCTTTTGCCGACCTGGACGACCTGCTCGAGCTGGCCGAAGACCTGGTCTGTGCGATTGTGGAGGCCGTGCTCGCCAAAAATACCCGCGACCTTGAAACGCTGGGCCGGGATATCGAACCACTCCAGCGGATCCGGAAGCCGTTCCGGCGCATGACCTATGATGAGGCCGCGGCCCTGCTACGCAGCACGGAAACGCGCGACTGGATGCTTGATACGCTGCAGGAAAACCGCAGGCAACTGGAAGAGGCGGAGGCGGCGCTTGCACAACTGGAAGCGGATGCAGCCGAGGCCCGCAAAGCCTGGCAGCAGGAAAAAATCCGGAACGAGATGGCTGCCGTGCGCGAAACGATTCACGACCTGCGGCAGGAGGTTGAGAATGCGCCCCGACACCTTGAGCTCGCCCAGTCGTTTGCATGGGGAAAAGATCTCGGAGGCAGCGATGAGACCATCCTTGCAAACCGAATCGATCAGCCCCTGTTTGTCACCCACTACCCCGCAGCAGCCAAGGCATTCTACATGAAGCGCGACCCGCACAATGACAAGGTGGTCTTGAACATGGATCTGCTTGCCCCCGAAGGATACGGAGAAATTATCGGCGGCAGCCAGCGGGAAGACCATCTCGAGACGCTCGCAAAGGCCATCGAGGCCAAGGGCTTGAACCCCGAAGACTACGGATGGTACATGGACCTCAGGCGCTACGGAAGCGTGCCGCACGGCGGGTTCGGACTTGGCATTGAGCGGACGCTGACCTGGATCTGCGGCCTGAAGCACGTTCGGGAAACCATTCCCTTTCCGCGCACCATGGGCCGCATTTTTCCCTGATTGCATTCGAAGCGGCTTTCCCCTAGCCTGAAGGCGCAGACAATCGGGGCATGGCGCCTGCCAACACCGGATCGCTCCCTGGGCTGAAAACAACGCACCAGGCTGCTATTCGGGGCCGCATCCCTGGTTCCGCGCCGGGCAAAACCGCATGAGTACTTCATCCGTAAATTCGCAAAACACAGTCCCTGCCGAGACCCGGGACCCCGGGGAGCAGGCTGACGCCTCTACCACGGAACCCGCAGCAACGTCTTCGTCTACAGAGATCCTGGACCACACTGCGCGTCTGCGGCATCGGCTGGAAGCGCTTCAGAAGGATGCCCGAGCCCTCAGCAATGTTCTGCCGGGGGCTGTTGCTGCGAGCACCAAGGGAGGCGGCCTGGTCGAGGCGCTCACCCCGGCTGTTGAGCGGTCACTGACGAGCAGCGTCCGGCGGGAACCCCGTGCGATGGCTGACATCCTGGCCCCGGTGATGGGGCGAGCCTGCCGGCATGCTTTCTTCGGGTTTTTTCGGAACGCAATTCTCGACCTGAACTTCTGGATCCTCACCCACCTTTCCTGGCACAGCGTAAAGTGGCGCATGGAAGCGCAGCGGACCGGTGAGCCCTTCCGCGACATCGTTGCGCGGAATACCCATGCCACCCCCGTGCGCCAGGTTTTCCTGATTCACAGGGAAACGGGCATCCTTTTGGAAGAGGCCAAAAGCCCGCGCGCCGACGTACCCCAGGACTGGGACATCGTATCCGGCATGCTGACCGCCCTGCAGGACTTCGTGCACGACTCCTTCAAGATGGATCGCCACAAGCCGCTCGACAGCATTCGAATCGGCAATGTGACGGTAATGCTTGAAGAGGGGCCGCATGCGGTGCTGGCCGGCATTCTCGACGGCGACATGACTCCGGACCTGCGCAACCGGTTCCGGGAAGCTGTTGACCGTATCCATGCAAAGCTGTCCGCTGCGCTTGAGCAATTTTCGGGCAACACCCAGCCCTTTGAAGCGGCTCGCCCCCACCTGGAATCCTGCCTGGAGGCACTGATTGACCGGCGGCGGATGGGCATTCTCCCGCAAACCTGGCTGGCACTGATGCTGCCCGTCGCGCTTTTCGGCGCCTGGCTTCTGCCGGGCATTTCCGAACGCGTTCGCTGGAATGCCTATACCGGGCAACTCAGCAACGAACCCGGTATCATCATTATTGATTCAGGGCGGAAGAACGGCACCTTTTACATTACCGGGCTGCGGGATCCGCTGGCTGCAAAGCCGCAGGATCTGCTCGTGCAGGCCGGGTTTACGCCGGAAGCGGTTAACAGCCACTGGGAGCCCTTCCAGGGCCTGAGCTCAACGCTTGCCCTGACCCGTGCCCGCAAGCGGCTTTCTCCCCCGGAGCATGTGCGCATGAGCATGCGGGATGACACCCTGATCCTGGAAGGACGCGCCCCCGGCGAATGGATTTCGCAAACCCGGGCCGCCCTCGCCCAGTGGTCGGAGTTCTCCCAGGTCGACATCTCGCAGCTCACGGCCTCGGATGCAGAGAAGGAGCAGAAGTGGAAAAACCTTTTGCGCCGTCTCGATGCAGAACCCGGGGTTATGGTCATGCGCTCCCGGGCTACGCCTGACGGCGGCTTTGAGCTGGCCGGCCTGCTGGACCCGTTTGCCGTCCCGCCCCTCAAGCTGCTGCAGGCTGAAGGACTTGAGGCCACGGATGTAAAAATGCAATGGGAGCCCTTTCAGTCTTCTGCTCCAAAGATCGCGCTGGAGCGTGCGCGCCAACTGCTACGCCCACCACAGTCCGTGTCGCTGGACGTGCTGGACGAAGTCCTGCGGCTGGAAGGCAAAGCCCCCTTCAGCTGGATTTCACGCGCAGAACTGCTGGCACCCGGGATTCCGGGCATCCGCGCCATCCACACCGAACTACTGGTAGATACAGACCTGCGCGATATGCAGGAGGCGCAGGCCGTTCTGGAGTCACTTACATTCAAGCTGTTTGTCGGGTCTCCCGAACTCTGGCCGGGGCAGGAAGAGCCGTTCAGTGACATGGTGGAAGCCATTGACAAGCTTCGCCGAAGCGCCAAGCGGCGGGACACCGATTTTACAGTGGAAATCAGGGGATACGTCGAGCCGTCGGGAAATGCCGCGAGGGATGAGGCGCTAAGCCGATCCGTCGCCAGAAGCTTTGAGGCCATTTTGCGTCAGCGGGCCCTGGACACGCGGCTGTTTACCGAGCGCGGCATGGGCGCGACACCCAAGGCCACATCAAAAGCCCGGCTTGTCACGCTCAGCGTCTCGGTGATGGATTACTGAGGCGGCGTCCAGACTTCGGGCTCCGCCTGTCCCACGGAATGCAGCTCAATACGGTAGGGCGTCACAATGACGATGCCGTAGCGCGGGTCATCCGGCCCCTCAAACAATTCGCTCAGCAGGTCGGACCAGAACCCGTGCCGTTCCTCCGGCTCCGTGCTGAACCGGGCGCGCCCCTGGATTTGAAGATAGGTTTCGGCGGCCAGGGGATCCAGCACACCGCAGGTGAGATGCACCTCGGGGTTCAGTCGAATCTGGTTGATTTTTCTCGAATCCACATAGGTTGACATCCGGATCGTCAGGTCCTCATCCGCACAGGGCATCACGTACCGCACCCAGGGCCTGCCGTCTTCCGTGACAGTGGCCAGGCTTGCCAGGTGAGGCAGGCCGATAATCTCGCGAATGCGTGTCTGTAGCGGTTTCATGTCTTGTCAGCCTAGGGTTTTCCAGCCTGCATGTCAAAACCCGTACCTTCGGGACGGGCGGCGCATGCCCTGCACACCGGCCGCTTTCTTTGGGATGGAGCATTGGGACGAAAACCCGCATACTGTGCCCGGCATGAATTTACGCGTACGATTTTTTTGTTTTGCTGCCTGTGCTTCGCTGCTGATGCTGGCTGCCGGGCAAAACGATTCCCTGCGCCAGCTTCGACGCAGCGGAACCCACCAGGCCGTTTTACTCACCCCGCAGGAAGAACCGCTGCTTGCCTTCACCACGATCGTCCTCGGCGGGTTCCGGGGAATCGTGGCCGATATGCTCTGGCTGCGCGCAACCCGGCTGCAGGACGAGGGACGCCACGTGGAACTCGTTCAGCTCTCGGATTGGATCACCAAGTTCGAACCCCGCGCGACCCAGGCCTGGGCGTTTCATGCCTGGAACATGGCGTACAACGTCAGCACGATGATGTCAGATCCTGCCGAGCGCTGGCGCTGGGTCCGAAACGGGCTTTCGCTCTTGAGGGACCGCGGCCTTCGTTACAACCCGGGAGACCCGGGGCTCTTTTTCGAGCTGGCGCTGCTGTACTATCACAAGATCGGACGCACTGCGGACGAGTTCCATGAATTTTATAAGCAGCAGCTTGCCCGGGAAGCTCACGCTATTCTGCAGGGGCCCCGGCCGGATTATTCCACGATCAACCCGGACCGGGCGCAGGCCCTGCGCGATGCGTTCCGGCTGGAACCCTCCACCATGCGGGAAACAGAGGCCGCGACCGGTCCGTTAGACTGGCGCGTCCCCGAGAGTCATGCCTTATACTGGGCCATGCAGGGCGCTGCGGTGAATAGGAACGGGAAGGATATCCGAACCGCGATGCTCATCAACCATGCCCTGACCTTAACCTTCTTTTCCGGAACGCTCGTCTCTCCGGATGCCGGCTCGGCATCCCGTCAGCCAAACGTGGCAGTGTTCGACGCCGTGATGAAAACCTTCTCAGACATCAGGCGTGATTTCGGTGACGAGATCATGGGGGATTCGTACAGGCTGTTTCTCACGAATGCCCTCACGGTGCTGGAGGATGCGGGCCTTGACAGCCAGGAGGCACGCGTGCGTGAAGCGCTGGCTGCACTTGCGGCAGCACCCGGGGGGCCGGGCCGACCTTAGCCCGGGCTCATTCAGGCCCCGGCCGATTCCCTGACGGCAGCCAGTACGGCCTCATGAACAGGCCCGTTTGTCGCAATAATTCCGGTATTGGTCTCAAGCCTTCGCCCCCGACTGAAATCCAGGGGGAGTCCATCGATATCGGTCACCGTCCCTCCGGCCTCCACAACCACGATACAACCGGCGGCATGGTCCCAGATTTTTTCAACGTACCCGGAACCGGCGGGCAGCCGCATGTATATGGCGGCGTCACCCCCCGCAACGACAGCATATTTACACTGGCTGTCGAGACGCACGGGGGGCACCTGCACCCCCAGCAGGTCCGCGACGCGCGCGGAGCGTCCCTGCTTGGTGTGGCCCGATTCCACGGATTCACAAAACGCGGCAAGCGACGGATCCTCTACCCGCGAAACGGAGACAGGCCCCAGGGGCTGTCCGCTCAGGTCGAATGCTTCCGTTCCCCCGTCTTTTACCGCCGCATAAATCACCCCTTTTGCCGCTCCCGCTTCGGCTCCGGCCGGAGCGAGGTTCGGGCAACCCAGGACCCCGAGCACGACCCGGCCCTCTTCGATCAGCGCCAGCGCTACGGCATACTGATCTCCACGAATAAAGCCCTTGGTGCCGTCGATCGGGTCCAGGGTCCAGAAGCGACCGGAGGCCCCCCCCGGATGATGCCCGCGGTCGATGGAGTCCAGCATGGTGTCTTCCTGCATGCCGGGGTCAATGCGTCGGACTTCATCCATAACCCTTGAAAGCAGTTCGCTGTTGTCCGGTCTGCGCAGGTCATCCGCATCCTCCTCCGCCGTAACCGGATCCTCCGGGAAAGCATCGGCAAGCGCATGATTCACCAGGGCCTGAACCCCGTAATCCGCGATCGTAACCGGCGATTTATCTTTCTTTTCGAGGGTCTCGGCGGTGACCAGCGTTTCCTGAACATGCCGGCAAAGCGCGCAGGCGCTTACCACGGCATCAATGGCTTTCTTTTTTTCTTCTGTGTACATATGCGTCACCCGTCTATGGATTTTAAAGTGAACGTGTACCTTCGCATGCAGGGTCATCCCGGGCAAGTCAAATGCCCGGCCGGACGCCTAGGAGGAGGCGGAGCTGTATGCCCGCAGGCCGGCACGCCACAGCCATCCCATGAACGTGCAGAAAATCACGGTGACCGTCAGCATATGCACGAGGAGGCTCACATCAAATACCTCCAGGAACAGCCGGGCGGGAAATGATGCGATCAACGCAAATGGCAGAATGCTCGTCAGGACCCGGCGTATCCAGCCGCTGAAAATGCGGTCGGGCCTCTCAAGGAAACGCGTCATATTGTAGAACATGGTCTCAAGCCCGCGGCCGGAATGCCACCAGAACACCGGGATAATGGTCAGCATACGCATGGCATAGCGCAGGGTCAGGCCAATCAGCAGGAAGACCATCAGGAGCAGCACCCCTCCCGCGGTCACGGGGCCGTCATACTGCCCGATGAAATAGCCAAGCAGCAGCACGGCCATGAGCAGGTTGACAAAGGAGTTGGCCGCAAAATCGCGCAGGCTGAGAAAGAACAGGGACGAGACCGGCCTGGCCAGGTAGTAATCGAGGTCACCGCGGTTAATCAATTGCGGCAGGAACCAGAGGTTGTTCGCCAGCACGGTCATGGATATCGCATCCTGAAGCAGGTAACACCCGACAAAGACCATGACCTGGTCTTCTGACCAGCCGCCGAGAATTTCAGTGTGCGTATAAATGATTCGGTAAAACGCGATGTTGACCAGGTAAAAGAGCACGTCCATGAAAATGCGGAAAAAGAAATCGACGCGAAATTCCATGGCGCGGCTGAATGAGAACCGCAGGAAATATCCGTAAAGCCTGAGGTAGCGCAGCATCAGATTCCCACACCTGTATACCGGTAGCGCCCGCGCATCCACACCCAGCGGTATAGCAGGGTGCATACAACGGACCACAGCGCGATGACCAGGATCCCGTGCAGCCATTCCGCTTCATCCGCCAGCCCAAGCAGCACGCGCAGCGGGAATGACACAAAATAAGCAAACGGCAGCCCCGCCAGAACGGGCTGCGCCCAGTCGGGGAAAAGACTCAGGGGAATCATCGCTCCGCCCAGGAGGCCGGTCGCAAACCGCACGCAGACGATCAGGCTCCACACATTATCCGCCCAAAAGGCCGCCAGCTCGATCATGGTGACAATCACGAAATAAAGGTAAAGCCCTCCCGCCACGGCAACTGCGCCGCGCAGCATGCCGGCCGCTGACAGGGTAAACTCCTGCGGGATCCCGAAGCACAGGGCGCAGACGGACGTGATCAACACAAACTGAACGGCAAAAACAAACGAGTGCGCCAGGCTGGCGGTAAATTTAAACCAACAAAAAGAAACCGGGTAGACGAGGTAGCGAGTGAGGCTTCCCTCGTAGATTTCCGTGGATACGGACCCCATCTCATGCCCCTGGACAATCTTCAGCACCAGGGGAGCGGTGACATAATAAAGCATCAGCGCCGGAAAACTGAAATCGCCAACCTGGGTCCATCCCTGGTGTTCAAAAATCGATCGCCACAAAAACCAGGCCACACCGAACTGCGCCAGAAGGCCTCCGGCAAAATTGGTCCAGAAATCCGCACGGTAGGACAGGATCTTGCGCAGCTCCATGCTGAAAACCGCCGGAGCCCAGGACGACACGCCCGGCATGCCGGCCACAGAAGAAGCGGAAGCGCTCATTCGCGGGGGTCTCCGCTTCCGACCTGCAGGGCCTCAATGATGGAGGCGACATCCGGCTCCTCGATAGTCAGGTCCTGGACGTTAAAATGCTCGAGCAGAAATTCGGCTCCTTCCACGGTGCGGTCGCGATGCACCTTGAGCTGGATCGTATCGGCGGTCATTTCGAGCACTTCGCCAAGTTCCGGAGAGACCTCCGGCATCGAAGGCGATTCCCGGTCGGCCTGCGGCAGAACCTGGGCGGAAACGATTTTGTGCGTTCCGTAGCGCGAGACCACATCCGCAAGGGGGCCGTCATATACAGAAGCTCCGCGGCGAAGGATGACTATTCGGCGGCACAGGTTTCGAATGTCGTCCATGTAGTGGGAGGTCACAATCATGGCCGGTTTGAACGTCTGCCGGTACTCCAGAATGAAAGATCGAATCGCCCGCTGTGATGAAATATCGAGGCCAATGGTGGGCTCGTCGAGGAAAACCACCTGCGGGCGGTGAAGGAGCGTGGCAATCAGCTCCATTTTCATTCTTTCACCCAGGCTGAGGCGGCGAATCTGGGTCGTAAGCAAATCCGTCACATCCAGTTTTTCGGCCAGGAAGTCGAGAGATTCGCGATACTCGGGCCTGGGGATCTGGTAGATTTCGCGCAGCAGGAGGAAGCAGTCCGCAGCCGGCAGATCCCACCAAAGCTGTGCTTTCTGCCCCATCACAAGCGCAATATTGCGGCGAAACTCATTTTTTCGCCGCCAGGGATCCTGCCCCAGAACCGAGACCTCGCCGGAGCTCGGGTGAATGATGCCCGCCAGGATCTTGACCAGCGTGGTCTTCCCCGCCCCGTTTGCACCCAGGAGCCCGAGGATCTCACCCGCTTCAACATCCAGGGAGACATCGTTGACTGCGAGCTTGTTTTCCCACTGCCGAAAAAAGACCGAGCGGATAGACCCCATCAACCCGGGAGCCTTCTTATGAATGCGGTAGGTTTTTGATAAATGCCGGACGTGAATCATAACGCTTCAACAGCGGGTCGGGGTTTATAGAATCCCGCGATGGTGCGGGAACGAACGCAGCATGGCAAGCACAAGACGGCACCAGGCCAAACCGGGAGCCATGCAGGCAGGCATGCCCGGCACAGGAAAAAGAAAAACCCGGCGGACTCTGCGCAGAGGGGAGGAGCATGGAGGCGAATCCGCCATGCCTTCCGAGCAGAACCCGCCAGGCTGAAAAAACGGCCGCGCACCGAGAGAGAATTTTCGCTGGCTCTCCTGTGCGAGTCCTGCGCTTCGGGCAGCTTCGTGACCCGAACGCGATATTTCGCTGATGTACGGTGCGCGGCCAAAAATTGAGTTGTCGTTCGTGGATTTATTCAGCAGATCACGGGCCGATTTTTCGGAGAGACAAACGCCCAAACGGGCCAACGCCTAAAAATGGCCCGGGATTTTTCGAAAACAAAAATCCGCAAGTCACTCAAATAAAGCGCTTTGCACAAACAAACGCTGCTTTCATGCAAAAAATTTAAAAAGGCAGGTACGACCGCAGGAGAATGCTGAAAAATTCTCAGTCTTGAAAAGATGACAGCTTATCGATAGCCTTATGTGGTTGGTTATCCGGGCCAAGGCCCGCAATCGCGAAGAGGAATTCCGCCAAAAGCGCGGTAAAAAAAATGCAGAACAAGGCATGCTGTACGCCAGACGCGGGCAGGCCCCAAAAGCCCACCACCGAAAAATATCCATTTGAAAGGGTGAGCCAGGGGTCCACGGAAGGAATGTCCCTGGTGGAGGGTGGTCCCTTCCTGATGGGCACTGATTATGCGGACGGGTTCAGCCAGGACGGCGAGGGCCCCATACGGGAAGTGAGCATATCCGCGTTCTACATTGACCAACACTCGGTCACCAACACGGAATTTCAACGCTTCAGCAAAGAAACCGGTTACCAGACCGAGGCGGAGGAGTTTGGGTGGTCTTTTGTTTTCTGGCTGCTCATCCCTGCGCACAGGCGCAAGGTTTTGCAAGGGCGGGGTGAAACGGTAATGGGCCTGGAGTGGTGGTACCGCGTGGAAGGCGCAGACTGGCGGCATCCAACCGGACCCGGTTCCTCCATCAAGAAGACACCGGATCATCCGGTCGTTCACATTTCCTACCGGGACGCCGCTGCATATGCCCGTTGGGCGGGAAAGCGTCTGCCGACCGAAGCAGAGTGGGAGTGCGCCGCCCGGGGAGGTCTTGAACAGAAGTTGTACGCCTGGGGCGATGAGCTGACGCCCAACGGTAAACACAGGTGCAATATCTGGCAGGGAGATTTCCCGCGAAAGAACACGGTTGAAGACGGGTATGTGGGGACCGCCCCCGCGTTCAGTTATGAGCCCAATGGTTTCGGATTGTACAACATGGCGGGCAACGTCTGGGAGTGGTGCCATGACTGGTGGAGCGCAGACCACCATATCAACGGGCCCCGGCAAGATCCCCTGGGTCCTGAAAGCGGCCAGAGGCGGGTCATGCGCGGCGGCTCATACCTTTGCCATCATTCGTACTGCAACCGTTACCGGGTTGCAGCCCGCACCTCAAATACCCCGGATTCTTCAACGGGAAACCTTGGGTTTCGCTGCGTACGAGATGTCGCCTGACCCGGGACACGCCCTACCCTGCAGCAACGGCAAGCTCTCTGCGCGAAAGCAGAAACCCCGACAGCAGCCAGGCCAGCATGGTATAGACCAGCAGTAAAAACCCGGCGGCTGAGCCGACCTGCGACCAGGAGACGAAGCCCCCCGTTGACAAGGCACCCAGGGGTGCACTGTGCAGGGCCGGCCCGATCAGTGTGTCGATCAGCCCGATCAGTTTTTCACCCAGGAACCCGACGTACATCGCCACGGGGTCTTCCGGAATATCCTCAAGCGAGATACTGATTTGGCGATTTTCGGAGTGTACAAATGCCCGGCTGATAAAAGCGAGGGCCAGGGCGGAGGCCGCCGTAAATGTGGCCACGGGGAAGGAAAGGCAGGATCCGGCCAGAAGGCCGAGGGCAGAAACGCCGGCCAGCTGAAGCATCACAATCAGCATGGTTTTCAGGTAATTAGCCGTAAAGCTGCTCTGCTGAACCTTGAGCGCGACGGGCTCCAGCATGTCAAACAGGGCCGTAACTGCGAGCGGGCCGGATTCGTCATTGGTAAAATGCAGCCGCAAAACTCCCGGGCGGGACACCAGCTCCGCGGGCAGCGCCATCCGGGTCGCTTCAAAAATGTTGCCGCTCACAACGGCAGATGCATCCATATCGTTGCGGTAAATACGCCATGTGCCCCGGGCAGTCATGATACGTCCCGGCGGGGGGGTCAGTTCTACGGCAAGGTGCGCGGTCACCCCGTCCGGAACTGCACGGTCGAGTGTAATGGTCCATTCCCTGGACTGGCCGGGTGCAACGGTGGCATGCTCGGCGGTAACGCGCCGCAGAAGCGTGCGCTTCACCTGGGCAAGCTGCACCCCGCGCGGCAGGGCGCCCTGCCGGCGCATCGGTTCCAGCCGCGCCTCAACTTCGGCGCTGAAATCCTCGGGGTCAGGTGAATACGACGCATGCGGCTGAAGCACTTCCCGGGAGGCACGCTGACGCTCATCCCCATCCGCAGGAAATGCGGAAAGGCGAACTTCCAGCGAAAGGAAAAGCACCCCGAAGATCAGCCCGACCAGGATAGTGTTGAGACAGAAAATTCCCAGCCACTTTCCTGCCCACAGCTCCAGCGGCCGCACCGGTTTGGTTGTAACCAGGTGAATGACTTTTTGTTCGATATCGCAGGCAATACCGCCGCACGAGATCCACAGAGTTGCGACCCCCACGATGAACAGACTGATCGCCAGCACGTAACGCATCATGATCTGCACGGTGCCGGCCAGTGACCCGTCTCCCCTGAGCGCAAGCGGCAATGTCAGCAGCACCGCCACCAGGAGCGCAGTCAGGCTGATCAGCAATCGCGCCCGAACTGCAGAGCGGAACATGAGCAGGGCCACCGCATAGATCCTGCTGATCACGTCTCCGCTCCGCCGCTGGTAAGAAACGGAGCCAGTCCCTTGAACCGGAGACGTTCGGAGCTTTCTCCGCCGGTCCTGTTCGCGGAATCGATCGCCTCCAGGAAGAAGCGCTCAAGGCTGCGCCGGGCCGGTTCGGCCAGCACCGCTTCACCGGCGGCACTGCGCAGGCCGGCAAGCAGGCTCTCCAGGGCCGCCTTATCCTGTGCGGGGAACTCGATTCGCATCCTGTCGGCCTCTTTCAGCAATTCATCCACGACCCCGGCGGCGCAGAGACGGCCCTCATGAAGAATGCATACCCGGGAGCATACATCTTCCACCTCGGCCAGCAGGTGCGAGGAAAGCAGCACCGTTTTACCGCGGTCGGCCAGCGCCCGGATCAGGTCCTTGACCTGCCGCCGCCCGATCGGATCCAGGCCGGAGGTCGGCTCATCAAGGATCAGCAACTCCGGGTCGTTGA
>JABAHO010002430.1_pt1 | contig 37238 bp, 43 predicted proteins | sample 7062071 | NCBI WGS metagenome assembly JABAHO01 (sample SAMN14534356, study PRJNA622989) | marine sediment metagenome | biome: marine biome [ENVO:00000428]; feature: marine pelagic biome [ENVO:01000023]; material: deep marine sediment [ENVO:00002113] | place: India: Gulf of Kutch | collected...
GGCGGGGAAGAAGTCCTCGAACCCCTCCAGTTGCACCAGCTTGAGCTTGCTCCGGGCAACGTGATCCATCGCGTCGCGGGGCAAGTCCGTGAATTCTTCGAGGGGGAGTCGCACATTCTCGAGCAATGTCATCGATCCGAAGAGCGCGCCGCTCTGATACATGACCCCGATCTTCTCGAGGATGTGTTGTCGGTCCTCGCCTTCGGCATGGGTGATGTCGTGTCCGTCGATCAGGATGCGACCGTCCGAGGGATGGTAGAGGCCGATCATGTGCTTCAGCATCGTGCTCTTGCCGCAGCCCGAGCCGCCGAGGATCACGAAGACCTCGCCGCGCTTCACCTCGAAGGAAACGTCGTCGAAAATCAATCGGTCGCCGAAGCCGGCGGTGAGATGTTCGACGCGAATGATGGGCTCGTTGCGGTCGCGCTCGTGCACAGATCCCTCAGATTCCGAGTGTGTAGAAGACCACGGAGAAGATGGCGCTCGCCGTCGCGACGAGGACGATTCCGCTCACCACCGCGCTCGTCGTAGAGTCGCCGACGGCACTCGCGCCGGAGCCGGTCTGCGTGCCCCGGAGGCAACCCACCGCCGCGACGATCACACCGTAGACCATTCCTTTGAACAGACCCCCCAGCAGGTCGCCTGTGGTCGTCGCCTCGATCACGCGACGAAAGAAGGTCCCGACCGGGAAGTCGAAGGAAAGAAACACGACGAGTCCGCCGACGAGGCCCGAAAGGTTCATGATCATGATGAGGGCGGGGACGACGAGGATCGCGGCGAGTACGCGCGGTAGGACGAGGAAGCGCACCGGCTCGAGGCCCATGGTCGTGAGCGCGTCGATCTCCTCGTTCACCTTCATGGTGCCGATCTCGGCCGCGAACGCCGACCCCGAGCGGGCCGTCAACAGGATCGCCGCCATCAGAGGGCCGAGTTCTCGAAACATCGCGATTCCGAGAAAGTCCGCGACGAAGATCTGTGCGCCGAAGCGCTGGAGAGAGACGGCCGATTGGAACGAGAGGATGAGCCCGAGCAGAAAGCCCACCAGGATGATGATCGGGACCGCACCGATCCCGGCGCGCTCCGCGATGATCAGCAGATCGTGGCGCCGGATCGAGCGCGGGTTTCGCAGCGCCTGCCCGAGGACGACGAAGAGGTGTCCCGTGAAGATGACGAGCCCACGCAGTTCCGCGGCAAAGCCGAGGCTCGCCCGGCCCAGCCGCACAAAAAAACCCTCTCGCTCGGGCCCGGCGCCTTCGGATTGCGCGGGGGACGAGGCGACCAGGTCGATGAGTCGCTCGGTCTCGGGCCGGAGGCCGCGCAGCTCGGTCGACTCTCCGCCGGCGCGTCGGAGCGCGGAAAGGAGACTCGCACCGGCGCCATCGCAATGACCGACGTCCGAAACGTCGATGACCGGTCCGCGCTCTCGAAGGCTCTCGACCAGTCGGAGGGCTTCGCTCCAGATCCCGCCGAGTGTTTCGGAATCGAGCCGGCCTCGGAGTGCGATGCCTTCCCGGCCGTCGGGATCGCTGAACCGTGAAACGCTCGCGGAAGGGGGTTCTACGCCAGGCATGGAGCTCCGAGCTCTCGCGCTCCCCCCCGCGAACTATAGCCCGAGCGGTCGCAAAAGAATGCGGGTGCGTTGATGCCCCCGCAGTCGGGTGCGCTCCGGGAGTTTTCCACACGTAGACGCACTCGTTCGACCATTGGGCACGGGCTCGATTCCCCCGCCTCCCTCGGAATCTCGGTTTCCCTCACACTCGGATGCTTCGGACCGAGCCCTCCGCACGCCCTTTCGAATTCGGTGTGGAGTCCGCGGAGTCCATCGCGGGGCTCCGAGCGGCCCGTGCCCCTCATGGTCGAGCCGGATGCCGGGCATTTGCCGACGGTCTGCGGCAAAGACGCCGGTGCCGCGCCAATCGCTCCCCCGAATTGACAAAAATCGTCACCCCATTCGCGGTGGACGCCACATACCAGGGCACCGAAATACGCGGCGTCCGTCCCAGCGCGAATGCCGCTCGCACGCTGGAGTTTCAACATGTTGCTCGTGCAATCTTCTTCGTGGTCCCGCTTTGTCAATGCGGCGTTGGTCTTCAGCGTCGCGGCCTTCGGCTTCGCACATCGGTCGGACGCGGCGATCATCGGCCTGAATGATCCCAATCTCAGTTCTCTCGGGGTTGCGGCACAGATCATCACGGCCCCGGCCGACATCGGCGACAATGGGGCGACCAATCAAGCCCAACAGGGTTTCAATGAAGTCCAGGACTACGTGACGACCAGCGACATCGTCCACGACTTCGGCACGATCTCCGCCGGAACGGAAGTCGACAGCCACATGATTTTCTTCAACGCCACCACCGAGACGAACGCCCCGGGTCTGGTGTCTCACGTGGGTGTGGAGTGGCTCTTCAGCGGCCGCATTCTCGGGGTGATGTCGGATGGTGACGGTTCGCTCGAGGTGGCGTCATCCGGCGCGCTCGGTGGAGCCGGGACGGCCTACGCCCTCAGCGCGTTCACCTCGCGTGGCCTCGAGTTCACGAGCGCGGACACCAGCGTCCGAGACGACTACGAAATCATCGATCCCTTCACCCTGCGGCTGTCGATGCACGTCCTCCAACCGGGGGACTGGATCCGCGTCGTGACGGCCGCGTCGATGCCCGAACCTTCGACGGCGATCCTCCTCGGGCTGGGCCTGTTTGGTCTGGCGGGCTACCGCCGCCGCCTCGCCTGACGATTGTCGGAAGAACCCGAGCGCCCCAGCCACGTCCGGCTGGGGCGTTCTCGCGTTAAGCGCGCGCGCGCCCGCCGAAGCGCCCCGAGGCCGATTCAATCGAGTGTGGTGCGGTGGAGACGCGCGCTGAGATACCCGTCCTCGCGGTTGCGCGCCGCGTAGACGCTCTTGCTTCCAGTACACTCGCCGGAGGCCTCGAGCCGGGGAGACCATGGAAAGCGAGTGCGACACGGTCCGGATTCGGCGCGCGCTGCTGATCTGCGTCGCGGCGTTCTGCCTGCTGGCGCCGCCCGTCGCGCGTGGCACCGAAGCGGGCTCCGAGACGGGAGAGGCGCCGGGATGGCTGTCCCTCGCCGACCTTCGACCGGAGCTCCTCTACGGTTCCCGTCGCAGCCCCTTCGTCTATGGGGCACCGTCGACCGTCGACGGCCCACTCGCAGATCGCACCCAACTCACCGGTGACTGGGCCGGTGCGCGCCGTTGGGCGGCGGAGCGCGGAATCTTTTTCGACGTCTTGTCCATGACGGTGCCACAGGGGTTGGTGAGCGGCGCGAATGGGAGCGAGGTCAGCCAGCACTTCGACCTCTTCCTGACCCTCGACGCCGGGCGCCTCGGTCTGTGGCCCGGTGGGCAACTGCACCTGAGCGCGCACTCGAAGATCGGCGGCGCGATGAACAACGAGACCGGGACCCTGGTTCCGACGAACGCAGGCCGGATTTTCCCCGTCCTGGACGATGGCGATTTCATCTACCCGACGGGGTACTACCTCGTGCAGGGGCTGCACCCGACGCTGGGCGTCACCGTGGGCAAGCTCACGCCGTCGTCCTACGGCGATCAGAACGTGTTCGCCAATGTGTACCGCCATCAGTTCCAGAGCGCGGGGTTGAACAACAATCCNNAATCCGATGCTGGGGCAGTACAGCTCGCCGAGCACCTGGGCGGCATTCATGCTCTGGCGCCCGCTGTCCTGGCTGACCGTTTCGAGCGGGGTGCTCGACCCCAATGGATCGGCGGACAACTTCGCCGAGGACTTCTTCGACGACGTCACCTTCGCCCTCCGGGCAAACGTCGACTACGAAATTGCAGACCTCCCCGGGCACTTGAGAACCGGCTTCATGATGAACTTCGCGGACGCCGTCGAGCTGAACGATCCGATCGAGGTGATCGGCGACGNNATCAACTTCGACCAGTACCTGTGGGTGCTGCCCAACGATACGGCCCCCGCGGTCGACCACCCCCGCGGATTCGGCCTCTTCGGGCGTGTCGGTACGGGTCCCTCCGACCGGAACTTCACCGATCGATTCATCGCCGCCGGTCTCGGTGCGCGAGGCGTGATGCGACCGCGCCCCTACGACCAGTTCGGTATCGGCTTCTACCGGCTCGACATCAGCGGCGCCTTCAAAACATGGGCCCGCCAGTTCCCGTCGGTGCTTGCACTCTTCCCCTCCGGCGATCTCCGGGACGAAATGGCCGTCGAGGCCTACTACACCTTCGCGCTGACAGCGGCTGTGCAGCTCTCCTTCGACGTCCAAGACCTGATGGACCCGCTCTTCGAGACCGAGGACGAGGTGCTCCTCGGCGGTCGCCTGCAGTTGAATCTCTGAACTGTCGGAGAAGGGACGACGACCCAATCGACGCGACCAATCGCCCGCTCGGCCATCGCACCCAGTTCCATGAGGTTCATGGGGGAGCGGTGCCCTCAGCAACTCCCGACGGCAAAGGGGTGCAGTCTTGACCACCGAGATCTTTCGAATCGTTCTCACGAACTGGGCCATCCTCCTGGGCGCGACAGCCCTGCTCTGGGTTTTCTGCATGACCATCAGTGACGTCAGCATCATCGATCGGTTCTGGGGGCCGCTCTGCGCAGCGTCCGGTGTCCTGACGCTTCTGCAGACGGGAGTCTATTCGCCCCACGCGGTGTTGATGACCGTGCTGGCCTGTGTCTGGGCGCTCCGACTGGCGTTCCATATTTCCAGGCGAAACTGGAACTCCGGTCAAGACGAGCGGTACGACGAGGACACGAGTCCCGCGCTGACCCGTTCGACCTCGCCGCTCGGGAACCTCTTTTTTGTGTTTTTTGGCCAGGCGACGATTGCCTGGCTCGTCGCCATGCCGCTGCAGCTCGGGCAGATTCACACGGAAAGCCTGGCGCTCTCGACGCTGGCGTGGATCGGAGCCGGGGTCTGGGTGATGGGCTTTACGATCGAGGCGGTCGGCGACTGGCAGCTTCGGCGATTCAAGCTCGATCCACAGAACCGTGGAAAGATCCTGGATCGCGGCCTGTGGGCGTGGACTCGCCATCCCAACTACTTTGGTGACGCCACGGTCTGGTTCGGCCTCGGGATCATCGCCCTCGAGACCCCTTTCGGAATGTACGGATTCTTCGGTCCGGTGATGATGTGTTACTTCCTGGTGAAACAGACGGGCGTAGCGCTCACCGAGCGCGTCATGCTGGCGAAGTACCCGGAATATTCGGAGTACATGGCACGAACCAGCGCGTTCATACCGTTGCCACCGGGCCGAAGTTGAGCGTCGAGGGCTTCGGGCGGCTCCGCGTCGTCCGCGGCCGCTGGGGGAGGCGATCTTGAAGGTTCAGGTCCACCACCGATTCACTCCGGGTCTTCCCGAAGACGACGACCACCCGTATCGCTCCGGGGCCTGGCGGCCCCAGCACGTCGAGTACGACGCCTGGGATCTCGACGTCGAGGGAGAAGTCCCGCGGGATCTCGCAGGTGTCTATCTGCGCAACACCGAGAATCCGCTCTTCGAGCCGATCAAGCGCTACCACCCCTTCGACGGCGACGGCATGCTGCACTCGATCTCCTTCGAGGAGGGCCAGACCCGTTACGCAAACCGCTTTGTCCGCACGGACGGTTTCGCGGCGGAGCAGGAGGCGCGCCAGAGCCTGTGGGCCGGCATCACCGAACACCCGAGCAACGCCGTCGCCGAGCAGGGCTGGGGGGCGCGGACCCTGCTCAAGGATACGGCGAGCACGGATGTGATCGTGCACGGCGGCGTCGCACTGGCGAGCTTCTATCAGTGCGGCGAGCTGTATCGCCTGGATCCGCTGTCTCTCGAGGATCGCGGCAAGTCGACCTGGAGCGGCGCCTTTCCGCGAGAAGGCGTCTCGGCGCACCCGAAGGTCGATGAACACACCGGTGAGCTCCTGTTCTTCAACTACGGCCTGGAAGCCCCTCACATGCACTACGGCGTCGTCGATCGGACGGGCGAACGCGTGCACTACATGGATGTCCCCCTGCCGGGGCCGCGTCTTCCCCACGACATGGCGTTCACCGAGCGCTACGTCGTGCTGAACGATCTTCCCCTCTATTGGGACCCCGAGGCGCTCGCCGCCGGGCACTACTCGAACCGCTTCTACCGCGACCAACCGAGCCGCTTTGCGGTCGTTCCGCGGCGCGGCACGACGGAAGAAATCCGCTGGTTCGAAGCCGATCCGACCTTCGTGCTGCATTTCGCGAACGCCTACGAGGAGGGCAACAAGGTGGTGCTGGATGGCTACTTCCAGCACAACCCGACCGCCAAGGGCGTACAGCGCGCCGACGCCAGGTACAAAGGATTCGAGACCCTCGACGTGAACGTGCTCGAGGCGCGCGCGCATCGCTGGGTGTTCGACCTCGACACGGGAGAGACCACGGAAACCCCGCTCTCCGAGAATTTCGCCGAATTCCCCATGGTGAACGGCCGCCACGCCGGTCGCCGACACCGCTACCTGTACTCCGCGCGCTGCTGCCGAGGGCTCTTCGCATTCGACGGTCTCTACAAGCACGATGTCGAGAGCGGAACCGAGGATCTCTACGAGGTGCCCAAGGGTGTGTTCATCAGTGAGACCGTGATGGCGCCACGCCTGGGCTCGACAGCAGAAGACGACGGCTATCTGCTGACCTTTGCGAGTGACCTCGGCGCCGACCGCTCCGATTGCTGGATCTTCGATGCGTCCGACCCCACGCATGGGCCGATCGCCCGGGTCCGATTGCCCGAGCGGATCTCGAGCGGGACCCACGCCACGTGGGCCCCGCTTTCGGATCTGTAGAGGGCTGTAGGGATGGCAGCCGCGCGGCCGAAGGGTGGCGGTGTCACTCCCGCATCCTGGTCTCCTGCGGAAGATCCCCGAACAACTGCCCCTGCTGCGCTTCGACGCGCGCGCCCTCGATCGCCAGGATGCGCCGCTTGGTATCGATCCCGCCATACGCCGAAAAGCCCGTGCGTTTGTGGTTCGCACCCACGACCCGATGACACGGCACGATGAGCGGGAAGGGGTTGCGGCCGAGCGCGCGACCGACGTCCTGGGCGAGGAGTTTGTCACCCAGTTGCAACGCGATGGATCCATAGGTCTGCGTCTCGCCGACCGGAATGGCAGGGGTGGCCGTGTAGACCTCCGCCGCGAAGGGGTCGATTCCGCTGAAGTCGCAGCGGATGGAACGGAGGTCGGGGTGCTCGCCCTGGAGGAGCGCGGTGATCGACGCGATGGCGTGCCGGACCGTCGGCGGCGGTGCGCCTTCGGACGCCCCCGCACGCGCCGCGAGGCGGGCCGCGGTCGCAGCGGGGGTCTTTTCCGGGAGGTTTGTCGCGACGATCTCGTCGCCGCGCCAGGCGATCGCGCAGTCGCCGATCGGCGTGGGAAAGAGAGAGAAACAGGCCATGGCTTCGCGGGGCCTCATCAAAAAGTCGGTGCCGTGTCCCCCGACCGATCCGCCGACGGGCGCTATGTCGGCACGGCGGCACGGAACGGGCTTGCCCGCCAGGGGGCGCAGCTCTGGCTCCCCTGCGCTTCCCGACTGGCCGTCGCGAGCCGTGAGGGTCGGCTGCGCAAGTCTCGCGGTGCCGTGCGACACTACGGGGGTTGAGAGCGGGGAGGAAGACCATGACCCGACCGACTTGCGTCTTTGACGGTGACGGCCATATCTGCGAACCCGAGCTCGTATGGACCGACTACACGGCGGCGAAGTACCGGGAGGATGTGCTTCAGATCCGAACGGCGGACGGCAAGAGCGAACTGTTCGTGGAGAACCGGCCGATCCCGTTCGGGGCCGACGCCGGGATCGCGGGCGCCTGTATTCCCGGCGGGATGGCCGAGGGCAAGAAGCTCAGTTGGGCCGACATCTTGCCGGGGAGCCACGATCCGGACGCGAGGCTCACCGTGATGGACGAAGAGGGGATCGATCTCGCATTGCTCTTCCCCTCCACCCATCTCCTGTGGGGCGACATCCACGATCCGGAGGTCGCCGCCGAGACCTGCCGCGCCTACAACGACTGGATGGGCGACTTCTGCAAGCGGGATCCGAATCGACTGTTCGGGATGGGGATCGTGCCGCTGCAGGATCCCGAGCTCGCGATCCTCGAGGCCAAGCGCCTGCGCGCGCTCGGTCTGCGCGGCTTCATGTCACGCCCCGAGCGCTTCGGCGATCTCGCGCTCTACGACCCGGTGTGCGACGGCTTGTGGCACACGGCGGTCGACGATGGGCTCGCGGTCGGAATCCACGGCAGCTTCGGCTCGCGGATGAAGAGCTTTTCGTCCGGCCGGTACAAAGACAACCTCTTCTACGACCACATGATCGCCCACCCCTTTGGACAGATGGCGGTCATGATGGACCTCATTGCCGGCGGGGTGCTCGATCGCTTCCCGTCGCTCCGGGTCGGGTTTTTCGAGAGCGGACTCGGCTGGATGCCCTACTGGCTCGATCGGCTCGACGAGCACTTCGAAGTCATGGGGCATCACACGCCGTGGTTGAAACGCCGACCGTCGGAAGTCTTCGCGAGTCAGTGCTTCGTGTCGATGGAAGCCGATGAGGCCTCGGGTCTGCGCTGGATGATCGAGAAAGGCCTCGAACACAGCATCCTGTGGGGCTCCGACTACCCGCATTTCGACTCCACCTACCCCGGGGCCTACGCGGAAGCGCAGGAGACCTTCGATGGGGCCGGGCCCTCGACGGCGGAACACGTTCTCAACGAGAACCCGCGGCGATTCATCGCTCTCTAGAGACCGCCCGTCCCGATCGGCTCTCGGGTCGCCATCTACGCTCGGAGGCAAGGTGCGCGCAGGAATCATCACCGGGAAGGAACGTTTCGAACTGCTGGACATGCCCGATCCCGCGCCCGGACCGGGCCAGGCAGTGGTCGCCATCTCGCGTTGTGGCATCTGCGGGAGCGATGTCCACGCCTACCGCGAGGGTTGGCCCTACGCACCGGGACTGTGCGGTCACGAGTGGGTGGGCGAGGTGATCGAGGTCGGCGCCGAGGTCGATCTGGTTGCGAAGGGGCAGCGCGTGGTTGGGGGACAAGCCCCGGGGTGCGGGTCGTGTCGGGAGTGTCGGGCCGACCTTCCGCAGTTCTGCCGCGTGGCGCGCAGCGAGTACTCCGGGCGCAGCGCGCCCACCTCCGGGGGCTTCGCTCCCTTTCTCACACTCTCGGCGCGGAGACTCACCCGGGTCCCCGATGAAGCCAGCGACGATCAGGCGGCGCTCATCGAACCCGCCGCCGTGTCGCTCCACGCGCTGCGACTGTCCCGGCTCGAGGTGGGGGATGTCCCGTGTGTGGTGGGGTGCGGGCCGATCGGACTCATGGCGATTCAATGCGCTCGACTCTCGGGTGCCGGAAAGGTTCTTGCGGTCGAGCCCGACGCAAAGCGGCGCGCCCTCGCCCTCGAGTTGGGCGCGGACGTCGCCGTCGCGCCGGGCGCCTCGCTCCGCGACGCGATCAACGAGCACACCGACGGTCTCCGCTGCGACATCGCCTTCGACTGCGCGGGGATCCCGCAGACCCTCCAGCAGAGTGTGGACATGGTGCGTTTTGGGGGTTCGGTGTGCATGGTGGGTGTGTCGGGCGACGCCGCCACCATCCAGCCCATGCGCTGGATGATGAAGGAGGTGAGCGTCGACACGTCGATCCTCTTCACGCTCGACGAAATGGCGATCGCCGCCCGCCTGATCGCGGGCGGGCGCATACGCACCGAACCCCTCGTCGCCGACACGATCGACCTCGATCGCCTTCCTCAGACCATCGACGACTTCTCCCAGCAGCGCATCGACGCGGTAAAGATCTTGGTGGACCCGAGCGCGGGCTGACCCGTGCACGGCGCGCTGCCGGCCCGCCCACCGGAGTGACGCCAAAATAGGTCGGGCCCACAGTGCTCTACGACGTCGTCTACACGACGGACTCCACCGGGGTGGCGTATCCCTCCGACCCGGGGCGACCCCGCGGACAGATGCGTCGTGTTTCTGGGCGGCTCCTAAGCCTTCGCCCAGGGCGTCGCGGACGAGGAGGCGATGGCGTATCGCGTCGGGGTGGAGACGGAGGGCCGCTACCGCGTCCGCAACGTGAGCTACAAGGTCTACGGGCCCCACCAGATGCTCGCCGCGCGATCCTTCCTGGTGGGGGAAATCAGCCCACACCGGGTGCAGCGTCATCCCTCCCATCTCGACCTCTTCCACGGCATCGTGGCGAGGGCGCGCGACTTTGTCGCCACCCGCTTCCCCGGCGCGGAATTTCACGTCCTGGCCTGGGATCCCGGCGCCCCAGAAGGATTCATCGAAGGGCTCGAGGCGAGGGGAATCGCCGTGCACCGCATGAGCGGGGTGCTCCCCGGCCTGGAGGAAAAAGGGCCGACCCTTTCGGATTCACCGGCGGGAGGGCCATCCCAACGCCGAAGCCCACGCGCGGATCGCCCGTTGTGTCGCGCGGGAGATCCTCCCCGGCGCGGGCACGCCGAGGGGCGGTTCGAAGGCGACACCGGGAGTCGCAGCGGGTCCCACCCCGCCGGATTGAAACGCGCGACGACAGCGGGCCGTGCGAGTCGCGCGCGGACCACTGCGGTGCCCATGAACTCCCCGAGATTCGCGAGCTGCGCGAGGTCCCTGGCTAGACCTCCACGCCCGCTCGGGGCTCTCGCGCGAGCCAGGGGAGGAGCTCCCGGAGCGATGGGCCCGCCGCTCCGTCGCGCACCAGATCGTCGAGATGCGAGCGAAATGCGTTGTCGAGCAGGGGCCCTGCGGTCGCCCACCACTGGCGCAGGCCCGGCGTCCGAATGAACGCCGCCAGGACTTCCGCGTTGTTGTCGAACGACGCGCGATCGGACAGTCCACTCTGACTCAGTGAGAACTCCGCCTGCGTCACGAAGAAGACCGCGACGAGCTGTTGGTGAAGCGCCTGCTGATCTGCGGCGGACATTTCCCCGAAATCGTTCACGCCGCGGACAAAGATCTCCGGGTCGACGCCGTGAAAGGCCGTGATGTAATCGCGGGTCGAGGAACGGACGGATTCGGCCGTTTCGATGCGATTGCTCTGCCGGATCTGCAGCCCGACATAGATGAGCGACCCGATCACGGCGACGCCCCCCACCAGCTCCCCGATCGCGCCGAGTTCCATGATGTCCATGAAGATCCCTCCTCGACCGAGAGGGTATCTCGGGGCCTGGAACCGAGGCGGGGCGAGGGGGTTCGCCGGCAGCGACATGTTGCGGACGACGGGTGCGCGTGGTTAGTTGAGACGATTGCGACCGAGCCGCGGGGTGTCGGGCACGACGACATCCGTTCGGGAGGGGCGAGCGGGGAAGGATGATCGAAGCACGCGAAATCAAGGACGGCCTCGTCCTGCATCTCGATTCAGACGAGCTCGAGGCCAGCGGCGGGCGCTGCGCGGAGAATGGCTCCAACCGGGTGGAGGGCTCGCTCTTCTTCGTGTGCATCGCCGCGGACGAGCACACGGGGAACTGGGTACCGCTCTTTTCGGGAGCGGGACGCTTCCGCGAGCCGGTGCCGAACGCGGAGAAGTCCGGGCGTCCCGGCTGGTGTGAGGCCATCACCTACTTTCACACCCGACAGGTCTGGCAGGCACCCCACGCGGCCGTCGTCGACGCGGCGATCGCAGGGGGCGACCGCAGCGAACCGGGCGAGCGCAACGCACTCAGCGAGGCGGGTGTCGACCGGGTCTACGCGACGATCTTTCCGGACCCCGCCGCCGGGTAGCACGCGGCCGCCCGACCCGCCGTCGGTGGCCTCACGAGCGGTCCACCCGTGGCGACGCGTGCCGCCCGGTTCTACTCGCCGAAGACGTCGTTTACCAGTTGGGTGTCGAGATACTCGGTCACCGCCCGGATCTTGCCGTCGGCGATGTGGAAGACCTGGGCGTAGGTGTTGTTGTAGGGCTCGCCTGCCTTGGTGATCGACTCGCCCTGGCCCTCCATCACCACGTGGTCGCCCTCGGCGATCAGGCGCTTTACGTGCATCGTGATGCCGCCCTCGAGCTCGGCCGCGAGCGGCGCCAGGACCCGGTCGACCAGCTCCTTCTTGTCGAAGGACCCCGAGAATTTGGTCGACCCGATGAGCTTGAAGTCGACGTCGTCGGCCAGGGCGTCGAGAAATGCCTTGGCATTTCCCTTCGACAACTCGTCGAACATCGTCCGGATCAGTTCTTTGTTTTCTGCGGCGCCCATGGGTGCTCCTGGGGATGGGGTTCGTTTTGGGGGTCCCGTGAACCCTACGATGGACCGTCGCGGCGGGTCAAGTCGGATCGCCGCCCGAGACCCCGGCGCGCCCGGGCAGAGGCGTTCAGCCGCGCTCNNGCAATGACCTCGCGAAGGGTCTCGTTCATGCGCTTGATCTCGACCTCCCGGACGTTTCGAAACGCCCGCGAGAAGGCGTCGAGGGCATGGCGTTGCGCCACGATGCGCTGGCGTTTTCCGAGAGCGCTGAGGCGGACCTCGGTGACGCGCTGATCGGAGGGCCGCGCCCGGGTTCGCACCAGGCCGTCGTCTTCCATGCGGTGGATGATCCGCGCCATGGTCGAGCGTTTGATGATGGCTCGATCCGCGAGCTCGCCGACGCTCTTCGAGGTGTCTCCGTGGAGCTGCCCGAGCACACGCCAGCTCGGGATGTCGAGCCCGCTCGCTTTGAGGCTGCGCTCGAGCGTCCGCACATAGCGGTTGTTGGCGCGTGTAATCCAGAAGAAGGGCCAGTGCTCCAGATCGAAGGGGCCATCGGTGGGCTGGCGGAAGCTCATCGCAGAAAGAGGCCCCCGTTCGCGTCCCAGGTCGCTCCGGTCACCGAGGCGGCCCGCGCCGAAACCAGCACCGCCACCAGCTCGGCGATGAACTCGGGATCCCCCAGCCGCCCCACCGGAATCGAATGCGTGAGCGCCTCGACGCGGTCGGCGGGTAGCAGTTCGTGGACGAGCGGCACGTCCAGTGGGCCCGGTGCGATGGCGTTCACCGTGACACCACTCGCGGCGAGCTCCCGGGCGAACACCTTGGTCAGTGTCACGATGCCGCCCTTCGACGCGGCGTAGTGCGCCCCGGTGGCGGTCCCTCCGGTCTGACCGGCGAGGGACGCGACGTTCACGATGCGCCCGTAGCCNNTGACGCCCGAAGACCTGGCAGCCGAGAAACACGCCGCGGAGGTTCACGCGCATCACCTCGTCGAATTCATCGGGAGAAATCTCGAACACCGGGGTCGCGCGGGTGAGGGCGGCGTTGTTGACCAACGCGGAGACCGCGCCGAAGGACTCGACGGCCGCGTCGAGAGCGTTCACGAAATCGCTCTTGTCCCGGACGTCGAGGCGCAGTCCGCGCGCGGTGGCGCCGCTCGGGTCGAGCGCGCGAGCGGCATCCTCCACCCGACCCGCGTCGAGGTCCGTNNGGTCCGTCAACAAGACGCGATTCCCCTCGCGATGGAGACGCGAGGCGATCGCGTGGCCCAAGCCGCGCCCCGCACCCGTCACCACGCTGACCGCCGCTTCGGTCACAGCAGGTAGGCGATCCCGGTCACGCCGTCTTCGCTGCCCAAGAGGGTGACGATCTTCCGGGTGTAGACGAGTCGGCCGTCTTCGCGGCGGAGTTCGAGTTCGAGGTTTGCCGGGCGAAGCACGTGGCATCCGCTGCGGTACTCGGCGAGGAGCTGGGAGGCCCGCAGTGCGAGGGAGCCGGGCGCCGCGTGCGTCGCGACAAAGCGAGAGACGGTGCGAACCGTCGTCGCCGCCGAACGGGCGGCGGCCGAGTTGGGCGATTGCAGCCGGGCGACCCGCATGCGGCGCATCTCCGCGTTGTCGTAGATGTAGTTGAGCGCGTTGGCGGGGTCTTCGGCGTCGGGCTTCACCGGAACGATATAGAGCCCGTCGGGGGCCCAGAGCTCGAGCCACTCCTCGTAGGCACCGCGATCGAGGAGATCGGCCTCGTGCCAGACGAACGCGGCCGCCTCCTGCAACGTGATCGCGTCGCTCATGAGGCCATCATCTGTTGCCACATGCGGTAGGCGGCTCGCATCCCGGTTTCCGCGCTGACGTCGCCCTGGGCGCCCGGTCGCCCGGCCTCGGCCACGTCGCGCCCGCGGTTCAGCATGATCCAGAGATCGGGGCCGCCCTGGGCGCCCCGCTGCACCCGATCCCACACCTCGGCGTCGTCGGTGGTTCCAAAGCCCATCGGCCCCTGGAAGTGTTCGTGAAGTCGCAGCCGCATCTGGTTGGCCGCCTCCGGGGCGTCCCCTCCCATCCCGAGCGCCACGTGCCGAATCTCCGTCTCGTCGACGGAGATGGGGCGCAGCACCCGGAAGAACGAAAGAGAGCACGCCAGATTGGGGAACAGGTTCAGGTTGAATCCGGTGCCCCCGACGGCGCGCACGATCCGGCGCACCTCCTCTTCGCGGTAGTCGTGGCGAAGTGTTTCGGCGAGCGTCGCGAAGCGGTCGGGGATGGGCGCGTCCAGGTTCGCCTCGAGGTCGACGAGCTCCGGAATCATGACCATCACGCTGTGGCCATTGCCCAGGCTCCGCACATAGCCGTCTCCGCGCAGAAACGAGAAGAGGTCCTCGGTCTGGGCGTCGAGCGAATCGAGAAAGGAGCGATGGACCACCGGGAAGTGGTAGGCGTCGGTGGTGTTTTCGAGCTGGATCTTCCAGTTGCCGGGAAAGCGAAAACGGTGTTCCCCCGCGACCTGCACCGGAAATCCCGCGCCCTGCTTCATGAAAAGGTCGAGCCACCCGGCGGCGTCGCCCAGGAACTCCCGCAAGCTCTCGCCCTCCGCGGCAAAGGTGGCGAAGATCAGGCCGGCATAGGTCTCCACGCGCAGCGAGAGCAGTGGGTAGTCCGCTTTGTCGAAGGCGGGCCCGTAGCTATCGGGGTAGGGCACCCCGCGGAGCGCCCCCTCGAGATCGTAGACCCAGCCGTGGTAGGGGCAGGGGAAGTTCTTGGCATTTCCGCGGCGGTCACTGCACAGTGCCGCGGAGCGGTGACGGCAGCGGTTGACGTGGACGTGGAGCTCGCCCTCGCGGTCGCGATTCACGATCACCGGCTGGAGCCCGACGTGTGTCGTCAGGTAGTCGCCCGGGTTCGGAATCTCCGATTCGTGGGCCACCCACACCCAGGTGCGATAGAAGATCCGCTCCATCTCCGTGGCGAAGATCGCCGGATCCGTGTAGAGCGAGGTGTGGGCACGATCGTCTCGAAAGAGCTTCGCGGTGTCGCTCATTCGTCCCCCTGCGGATCCGCGTCCGGGACGGGGAGGGCGGCTTCGATTTCCCAACCCTTCTCGACCGGCCGCGAAAACAGATTGGCGGTGGCGAAGCGCTCGATGCGCCAGGTGTCGGCGTCTCGGCGAAACGACACACGGAGACGGGCGGCCATGAGGAAGGACGATCCGTCGCGGAAAGTGGGTGTCTGCAGCATGACCCAGGTCCCGCGCGCACTCGAGGCGTCGGCCTCGAGCTGCTCGCTCGTCAAGAAATGGGCGTTGCTCGCAAAATGGGGCTCCGGTTCGCGGTAGCTGTTCAGGAAGGCCACGATGGCCGCGCGCCCTCGATGGCCGCCGAAAGCGTCGCCGTATTTCCCCCCGCGCCCCTCCCAGACGGCGTCTTCGCAAAAGAGCTCGCCGAGCTCCTCCATGCGCGTGTCTTTGTCGAGATGGTCGCAGAGCTCCATGTACCGCGACAGGACGCGCCGGCATTGGCTCTCGCCCTCGAGCGCGGCGAGGCGCTCCTCGAGTTTGCGGATTTCGCTGGCTTCGCTCATCGCGTGATCACGGTGTCCGGGGCGGCGGCGGATCGAGGGGCCGGCCCAGGCGCGCCTCGACGGAGAGGTATTTCCACAGGCGATGGCCCTCCTGGCCGACGGGTGTGGTGCGAAACAGGTTGCACGCGGCCGTCGCGGCCTCGCGATCGGGGATGTCCGCCAGCACGTAGGCCGTGGGATGACCCGTCGCGGAAACCCCCACCATGGTTTCGTCGTCGTCGAGGGTGCCCAGAACGACGACACCGGGAAGCGCGGCGAGCGCGCCCATCATGTCGCCCACCGCTTGCCACACCTCGCCGGTCTGGTCGGTGGGCAGATCGAAGAAGTTCTGCCCGACGGTGATACAAAACAGCGTGCGGATCGGATCGGCCACGACGGTCTCCTCGGGGGTCAGGTGTCAGGGGAATCCGGGCGCCGGCGCGTGGCCCGCGAGGATCTTCCCGGCCGAAAGAAAAGAGCCCTCGGCGATGAAGGCGTGTTGCGCGACCACTGCGGCATCCGCCACATAGCGCGATAGCAGATGGTCTTCATAGATCCCGATCGTGCCGCACACTTCGAAGCAACCCCGCGCCACCTGCGCGCCCACCCGCGCGGCGTGCGTCGACGCGAGGCGCAGATCCACGGTCTCTTCCTGCGTGGCGGCGTCGCCGCGTTGGAGCGTTTCCCACACCGTCTCGGTGACCTCGTAGAACCACGCACCCGCGGAACGAAGCGCCGCTTCCATCTCGCCGAGGCGCAGATGGGTGTGGGGGCGGTCGGTGACCGGCGGCGCGCCGGTGATGGAAGGGGTGTTCCCCGCCTCACCGAGCACGTAGTCGAGCGCCGCGCGCGCCACCCCGAGCCCGCACACCGCCAACACCTGGGAAGCCATCGCGAGGGTCGGGTACCGGAATGCGGGATTGTCGAGGCTCGGCGGCGAGCCCCGCACGAAGGTCCAGCGAGTGGGAACGAATACATCGTCCACGACCAGGTCGTGGCTTCCGGTCCCGCGCATTCCCACGGCGTTCCACGTGGGGTCGATCCGCGCTTTCTCGGCGCTCATCACGGCCATCCGCGGGAGGCCGCTCCCATCCCCCGTGTTCGAGAGAATGCCCACACCGAGGTGCGAAGCGCCGGTGCACCCGCTCGCGAAGGGCCAACGCCCACGCACCACGAACCCCTCGTCGCTCGGGTCCGCCGGTTGCGGGGGGAATACGCAGCCCGCAAAGACGATGTCGGGGCCGTCCGCGTAGAGCTCGGCCAGGGTCTCGGCCGGGAGCGACGCCAGATACTTCGCGCCAAAGGCAAAACTCGCCACCCACCCGGTGGAGCCATCGACACGGGCGATCCGTTCGATCAGCCGCAGAAAGTCCGCCGGCGCCATCCCGGAGCCGCCGTACGCTTCGGGCACGAAGGCCCGGTNNCTTCAGCTCCTCGATGATGTCCGGCGCGATCTGCCGTTCCCGATTGAAGTCGTCGCGTCGCTCTTCGACGGTGCGGAGCAGCGCCGCGAAGCGCGCTTCATCGAAGGGCGTCGAGGAGGTGGTGAGACGAATCGGTGTCGCGGCCGCCACGGTTCCCTCTCTTCGCGTTGCCAGGTCGGTTCGAGGAATCGGTGAAAAATCACATAATAAGGTACACCCCACAGCCGGTCGACACCAGGCCGCGCGGGGCGGAGGCACCGGGCCCCGCGCCGGCGCGGCGGTGGCATCTGCGACTACACTCTCGACGGATGGCCTGGGCCCTCGCGCCCACGGCAGGGAGGAAGTGGATGTCCGGCGAGCCGGTCTATCAGAGCTTCTCGGCGAGACCCCTGTCTCCGGTGATCGGTGCCGAGATCGAGAGGATCGATCTCTCCCGTCCCCTGAGCCCCGACCAGCTGGGGGAATTGCGGAGCGCGCTCCTGGCTCACCAGGTGCTCTTTTTCCGGGATCAGCGGCTCGACCGCGAGCAACACAAATCGATTGGCCGTCACTTCGGAACGCTCCATTGTCACCCCGCGATTCCGGGCCCGCCGGGACACCCCGAGATTCTCCAGCTCCGCTCCGACGCGGAACACCCCAACGCGGCGAGTGCGTGGCACTCCGATGTGTCGTGTGACGAGGTCCCGAACCTGGGTTCGATCCTCTACGGCAAGGAAATTCCGGCGAGTGGCGGCGACACCTGTTTCGCGAGTATGTACGCCGNNTCGCCTACGACGCGCTGTCCGATTCGATGAAAGCGTTTCTGGCCGGCCTCACCGGGATCCACGAGAGCGCGCACGTCTACTCCAAGATCGATGGGGCGACCGACAACTATCCCTCCGCAGAGCACCCCATGGTTCGCACCCACCCGGAGACCGGCCGGCAGGCGCTCTTCGTGAACAGTGTCTTTACGACAGGGGTGAAGGAACTCAAGCGCCACGAGGCCCAGAGCCTGCTCGAGTTTTTGTTTCGCCACATCGAAACCCCCGAGTTCCAGGTGCGCTTCCGCTGGGAGACGAACTCGGTCGCCTTCTGGGACAATCGCTGCACCCAGCACCGGGCGCTCGCCGACTTTTTTCCCGACACGCGGACGATGGAGCGCGTGACGATCAATGGCAGCAAGCCTTTCTACTCGGAGAGCCCGCGTCCCTGACGCGGGGCGTCGCCGCAGCCGGAGAGGAGGTCGTCGATGAGACTGCCCGAAGCGGTAGAACGGGTGATGCGATCGGTCCTCGGTCGCGAGGGCCACGCCCCTTCGGCGCTGCGCCGGGCAGCAGCGAACCGGGCGCAGGCGCTGTGCGGGCGCGACCCCGGAGAATCGGAGCTCCCGGGCCCGCTCGAAGGCTACGTCGACAAGGTGAGCCGGACCCCCTACAAGGTGGTCGGCGCCGACCTCGACGCGCTGCGGGCGGCCGGCCACAGCGAAGACGAGATCTTCGAGTTGACCGTCGCAACCGCGCTCGGGAGCGCCCACGGGCGTTTCGCCCGGGTCGCGGCGCTGCTGGGGGAGAAGAGATGAGACTCGGCATCCTCGACCACGGGCACCGACTCACCCAGAAGCTGTGGTTCAAGTTGGTGGGTTGGTACATGGGTCACGTGCCGGGCCCGATGCGGACCCTCACCTACCGCCCGAGCTGGTTCGGCTCGCACTTTGTGGATTGCCTCCAGGAGGGGTTGCGAGAGAGTCGGGAGTGGAGTCAGGGAGAAGTCGAGCTCTTTGCCGCGTTCGTCTCCAACTTGAACCGCTGCGAGTACTGAACAGGCGATCACACCGCGGTCGCGGTGTTGGGGATGGACGAGGAGATCGTCACGGCCGTACTCAAGGATTGGCGAAGCGCACCGGTGGCGCCGCGACTGCGCGCCGTGTTGGCCGTGATCGAAACCCTCACCACCACCCCCGAAGCGCTCGGCCCCAGCGACATCGAAGCGGCCCGGTCCGCCGGGCTCAGCGACGCGGCGATCTACGAGGCCGCGTACGTCGTGTTTCTCTTCTCGGTGATGGACCGCCTCGCCGACGCCTTCGACTTTTCGATTCCGGAGCGGCACCAGGTCGACGCCACGGGTCGCTTCCTGCACACGCACGGCTACAAGCTGGTGAATCTGATCCGCTAGCGCCTCCTGGCGGCGCCCCCCCGTCGCCGCGAGACTCACCCGGAGCTCTCCCGGACGTCCGATGCCCCGCTCGAATCCGAACCACGCCGCGACCGCCCCGCGATGAGCGACTCCGGGCCGGACACGCTCGACGGTCGGGAACTCGACGTCGCGATCATCGGCGCCGGGGTGGGTGGGCTCTACGCGCTCCAGCGGGTTCGGGACCAGTTGGGGATGAACGCCCTCGCCATCGACGACGCGCCCGCCCTCGGCGGAACCTGGTTCTGGAACAAGTATCCGGGTTGCCGCGTCGACACCGAGTCGTCCGTCTACGCCTACTCCTTCGACAAGGATCTGTTCGTCGATTGGGAATGGTCGGAGCGCTACGCGCTCCAGCCCGAAGTCCTCGCGTACCTGAACGCGGTCGCCGACAAACACGACCTGAAACGCTCGATCGTCTTCGAAACCCGGATCACCGAGGCGACCTGGAACGAGGACAAAAGCCGGTGGGCCCTCACCACGGCAGCCGGCGACACCTTCCACGCGCGGTATCTGATCGAAGGGGTCGGTCTGCTGTCTTCGTCCTACGCGCCGGAATTCCCGGGCCGTGGGGACTTCCGCGGCGAGGTGCTCCTCGCTTCGAAATGGCCCGACAACCCTCCGGACCTCGCGGGCAAGCGCGTCGGTGTCGTGGGAACGGGATCGACTGGGATCCAGATCATCACGGCGTTGGCCGAGACGGTGGGCCACCTCTATGTGTTCCAACGCACACCGCAGTGGTGTGTGCCACTGGGCGTGGGCCCCTTTCCCGACGCGACCCGTCGCCGGATGCGGGAAGATCCAGAGGGCTTTCGTGACTGGGCCCTCAACACAGGCGCTGTGTTCGGCTTTGTGGAGAGCACGGTGTCCGCGCTCGACGTGTCGCACGAAGAGCGCCAGCGGGTCTACGAAGCGGCGTGGCAGAAGGGCAACGGGTTCGCCTTCATGCTCGAAACCTTCAGCGACATCGTCGTGTCGCCGGAGGCGAACCAGACCGCCACGGACTTCATCAAGGGCAAGATCCACAGCATCGTGAACGACCCGGGCACCGCGGAGCTCCTCACACCGAAGGACTACTACGCCAAACGTCCGCTCGCGGCCGACGGCTACTACGAAACCTTCAACCGGGACAACGTGACCCTCGTCGACGTGAAATCGGCTCCCATCGAGCGCTTCAGCCGGGCGGGTCTGGTCACCGCAACCGGCGAATACGCGCTCGACACGCTCATCCTGGCGACCGGCTTCGACGCGATCACCGGCAACTATCTGAGGATCGAGACCACCGGGCGCGGCGGCTTGCGTCTGCAGGACAAGTGGAAGGAGGGGCCGCGCGCGCGTTGCGGGATGACCATCGCGGACTTCCCCAACCTGTTCATGGTGTTCGGGCCCTTCAGCCCCTTCACGAGCCAGCCCCTGGTGCACGAGTGGCAGATCGATTGGTTCACGACGCTCGTGCAGGAGGCCGAGGCGCGCGGCGGTGTCGTCGACACGGAGCAAAGCGCCGAGGACGCGTGGGTCGCGACCTGCCAGGAGCAGATGGCGGGAACGCTCTTCGCGGTGACTGACAGCTGGATCAACGGCTCCAACATTCCCGGCAAACCGCGCGCTTCCATGGCCTATATGGGCGGCATGGCGGGGTATATGGCCGAGATGAACGCCATCGCGGAGGCGGGGTATCGCGGGTTCCGCTTTGGATGAGGTCTGCGGCGCTCCCCGGATCGGGCGCCGCGTGACCTTCGGGCACGCGTGGGAGAGTGCCGGCTAGGTCGATTCGAGCACGTATTTCCCGGGTGCGGGTCCGAGCACCGGGTGCCGCGCCCTGCCGAGCTCCTGTGGCGCGGGCACCTCGTCTCCGGAGCGGGTGCGAGTCCAGTCGGCCCACACCTCCCACCAGGTTCCCGAATGGCGCTCCGCAGCTTCGAGCCACGCATCCGGATCGGGGCCGGGCTCGGGGCCCATGTGGTAGTGCGCGTTCGGGTTCCCGGGCGGGTTCACGACACTCGCGATATGGCCCGCGTGGCTCAACACGAACTTGCCGTGGCCGGAGAACAGCTGGGTGGTTCGATACGCCCCCCGCCACGGGGTGATGTGATCGTTGATGCCCGCGACCACGAAATAGTCGAGGTCGACCGCCCGCAGATCGATTGGTTTTCCCAGCACCGAGAACCCGCCCTGTGCGAGCCGGTTGTCGTTGAAGACATCGACGAAGTCGGCGTGGAGCCCCGCGGGCAAGTTGGTGCTGTCCGCGTGCCAGTAGAGCACATCGAAGGCCGGCGGGGTCCGCCAGCGGGTCGCCTCGATCGAGGTTTTTGCGTCGGCGAGCGCGTAGCCGACGGCCTGATGCTCGAGGATTGGGTGCGGGCCGCCGCGGTCTTCGCGCCGCGCAAATTCGAGCGCAAATTCGGGCGCCCCGGGTGGCGAGGAAGGGCTCGATCCAGCGCTGTTGCTGTTCACGAGTTCCGCCAAGCATGACGGGGAGGAGACCGAGCAGGTTGGCGAACACCGTGCACGACACGCTGCGGTCAGTTGCGAAGAACTCTTCGGCGACGATCGCCATGTCGACGAGGCCCTGGCCCTCACCGCCGAAGGGTGCGGGAATCAGCCGCTTCAGGAATCCCGCCTCGACGGCCTTCTCGTAGAGGGGCCGCGTGGCGAGGAAACGATCCTCGGGCGTCCGGGCTCCTTCGATGGCTTTGGGGACGCCGGACAACACCGACCGCGCGAAGTCGCGGGCGTCTCGGCGCAGCCCTTCCTGGGCGCTCGTCAGGGTGAAGTCGATCGCGATCGCGTTCCGATGTTCGCACGGAGTTCCGGGTCGAGCTCCTGCCCGCCGCGACCCTCGCGCGACTCTGGTAGGCTTCGCCGGCAATGACGCTGCTCGGCTGGTCCTGGCTCTTTCTCGCGCTCTACATCGGTGCCATGGTGACGATCGGGATCATGGGGAGCCGACGCGTGCGCGGCGGCGACGATTTCGCCACGGCGCGCGGGGCGTACGGCCCGGCGACCCTGGCCCTGGCCTTCGCCGCGAGCACGGCGAGCGGCGCCACTTTTCTCGGGAGTCCCGGTCTCGGGTACCAGTACGGCGTCGCGTCGATGTGGAGCAAGTTCCTCTATCCCGCCGGCGTGTATTTCGGGGTGCTGATCTCGATCCGGCTGGTGGCGACGGTGGGCAACCGTTTCGGCAACCGATCGATCCCCGAGTATCTGGGCGACCGCTATCAGAGCGACGGCATTCGGATACTGGTTTCGGTGTTCTCGCTGGTGCTCTTTTTCTACCTCGCGGGCCAGTTGGTGTCCGGGCTGGTGATGTTCGAGACGATGCTCGGGCTCGACGCCCCGGCCGCGCTCGCCATCACGACGGGCGTACTCGGTGTGTACGTGGTGCTCGGCGGGGCCCACGCGGACATCCTCACCGACGCGTTGCAGGGCTTCATNNGATCGTCGCCGCCGTCACCGTGGCGCTCTTCGTCTCGGGCGCCGGCGGGGCGGGGGGGTTCATGGGGATGGTGGACCGCCTCGGCGAGATGGACGGCAATCTCGTCACCCTCCTCAACCCGGGGACTCCGCTCTACCACTCGTGGTGGTCGGTCCTCTGTGTCCCGCTCGCGTGTATCCCCCTCGGCATGCTCCCCCACCTCGGGAACAAGGTGTGGGCCCTGCGAGACGACCACGACCGCCTGCGCTTCGTGAAGCTCGCGTTCGCGGTCGGACTCCTGCTCGGGATGATGGGACTGGGCGGGATCCTGGCGCGTTCGATCCTGGGCGACGCGCTCTTCGCCGCGGGGCGCAGCGCCAACGAAGCGCTCCCCGCGCTCTTCATCGAGCTCTTTCCCACGTGGCTGGCGGCCCTGGTGGGTGTGGGCGTGTTGGCGGCCATCATGTCGACCGCCGACGGACTGGTAGTGTCGTCGTCACAGATCATCGCGAACGATCTCTACCGCCGGAGTATCGTCCCGCGTTTTCAGCCGCGCCTCTCCGAGGCCCAGGTCGAACGCCGCGTGCTCCAGATCTCCCGCATCGCCACCGCCGCGGTGCTCGTTGGCTGTACAGCGCTCGCGTGGGCGCTCATGAAAATGAACATCGCGCTGCTGGTGTGGATCGGTGCCGGGGGGATGATGGCGGCGTTTGCGGGACCCCTCGTACTCGGTGCGCTCTGGCGGGGTGTCACACGCGCGGGCGCCGTCGCCGGTCTGATCGGCGGGATGGGCACCTTCATCGTGCTCCACGCGCGCCTCCTCTCCGGTCTGGGGCCTCTCGCCGAGTTGCCGGTGATCGCCTGGCTGATCGGCGAAGGGCCGAATCCCTACTCGTGCGCAGCCCTGGGTGAGATCGTGTCGGTGAGCGCCACCTGGGCAGTGTCCCGCGCCACGCGTCCCCTCGAAGATCGCCACGTCGAACGCGTCTTCGGCGCCGCCACCGCGGACTGAGCGCGCCGCCGCAGAGCGCTACCGTGATCGCGAACCCGCGCCTCGAGGGAGACGCCATGGCCACAGCGGAGCGGAGCATTCGACGAGCCGTGTGCTGCGCCTGCGCGCAGCAGTGCGGAATCCTCGTCGAGCGGGAAGGGGAGCGCGTCGTGTCGATCGACGGGGACAGGGCGCATCCCGTGAGTCGGGGCTTCATCTGTCCGAAGGGGCGCCACGCCCACGAGCTCCACTACGCCCCCGGTCGCGTGCACCGTCCGCGCAAGCGGGTCGGGCCCCGCGGCTCGGGGAAGTGGGCAGAAGTCGGGTGGGACGAGGCTCTCGACGACATCGCGGAGAAGACGAGGGAACTCGTCGAGCGCCACGGCCCGGAAACGGTCGCGATGACCTTCGGCACCCTGCACAGCGCCGAATGGGGCCTGGGCGAGCGCTTCATGAATCTCCTCGGGAGCCCGAACAGCATCGGGCAGGACAAAATCTGCTACGGGCCGAACGCGGTGGGCGAGTCGCTGACCTACGGGTTCGGCACCACCTTCTTTACGGCACCCACACCCGGGGTCACGCGCTGCATGGTCGTCTGGGGGATGCGGCCGAGCGCCTCGGCGCCGCTGCTGTGGCGCAGCATCGTCGCCGCCCGGCGCGCCGGCGCGAAGCTGATCGTGATCGACCCCGAGCGCACCCTCGAGGCCCGCGCGGCCGATCTCTGGCTGCAGAACCGCCCGGCCAGCGACGCGGCTCTCGCGCTGGGCCTCCTGCACTGCGTGATCGCCGCAGGGCGCTACGACGCCGCGTTCGTGGAGCAACACACGCTCGGANNCTCGGATTTACCGACCTGCAGCAACGCGCCAGCGAGTACACGCCGGACAAAGTCTCGGAAGCGACCTGGGTGCCGGCGGGCGATATCCAGCGCGCGGCCGAGCTCTACAGCGAGCACCGCCCCGCGCTCATCCACGGCGGAAACGGGTTGTGTCAAACCGGGCCCTCCGCCGTCCAGGCGGCGCGCGCCATCGCGTGTCTGGTGGCGATCACGGGGAACCTCGACGTCAAGGGTGGGCACGCCCTCGCCGGACCGCCGCGACAAATCGTGTCGAACGGGGATGCGGTGTGCGCCGATGCGCTTTCGAACGAAGCCAAGGCCAAACGTCTCGGCGCCGAGCGCTACCCCTTCCTCGCCGACGGATTCGCCCCGCTCGACGACGCGATGAGCGAGGCGTGGTACGGCAAACGCAACATCCTCTCGTGGATCGCGACGGCGCACGAACCCACCCTCTGGAACGCCATCCTCGATGGCGACCCCTATCCGGTGAGGGCGCTCTTCATCCAGGCGCACGCTGCGCTGGGCGCCGGCGCCAACGCCGCGCGGGCCGAAGCCGCCCTCCGCGACCCGCATCTCGAACTGCTCGTCGCCCACGATCTCTTCGTGACGCCGACCACGCGCTTTGCCGACTATCTGCTCCCGGCAACCCACTGGCTCGAGGTGCCCTTCTATTCGGCGGTGTACGGCTACATGGCCTTCGCCGGCGATTATGTCGAGGGCTGTGGCCAACCGATTCCCGTCGAGCACGAACACCGCAGCGACTATGCGCTGTGGCGCGACCTCGGCCGACGCCTGGGCCAGGGCGAGTACTGGCCCGAGCGCGCCGAAGCGTTCTGGAGCGCGCTCGTCGCTCCAATCGGCCTCGACTTCGACGCGCTCTGCGCGCATCGCGGGCCCCGCTTCGGCGAGGCGGCGTCGGGCCCCGACGCACCGACGCGGGACGAGGGCCCGCGCTTTGGGACGCCGTCGGGGAAGGTCGAACTCCGTTCGGAGCTGGCCGCACAGCTCGGCGCCGACGCGCTCCCGGAGTATCGGCTGGCGCCCGTGTCGGAGCGGAATTCGGGGGCATACCCGCTCGTGCTCACCACCGGCGGTCGTCTCCTCGAGGGCTTCCATCACCACGCCCACCAGACCGATCGCTTCCGGCGCAAGCGACCCCACCCCTGGGTGCGTCTCCATCCAGACCGTGCGGCTACCCTGGGCGTCGCGGAGGGCGACTGGGTGTGCATCGAAACACCGGTCGGCTCCGCCGTTCAGGAGGTGCACCTCTCGGACGCGCTCCACCCCGACGTCGTGCAGGCCGAGCGCTGGTGGTATCCCGAACGCGGCGACGACGCGGCCGACCCCTTCGGATTCCACGCGACCCACATCAACCTGTGTACCGACGACGCCCCCGAGTCCTGCGACCCGATCCTCGGAAGCTGGCTGCTCCGCGGCGTCCCCTGCCGGATCGCGCGCGCGGAAGGCGCGTAGGCGGGGGCGCTTCGCGACGGGCGCCCCCTAGGCCCCCGGTCCCTGCCACGCGTGGGAGAACTCGGGGCGCACCTCGGCGTTGCGGGCCAGGCCGTCCGCCGCGAGCTTGGCGCGGATCAGCGCGAGGTGTTCGCGTCCGAAGAGGCCCACGTCACGCCGTTTGACGGAATCGTGAAAGACGTAGTGGGGCGCGCCGGCGAACCCACTCGCTTCGGCGTCCGCCATCGCCTGCGCGAGTTCGCGTTCCCCGGGTCCACCCGGCGCGACGAAGTCTTCGAGTCTCGCGACGTCTCCCCCCACCTCGGCCAGCGATGCGCGCAGCGCGTCGAGCGACTCGAGTTCGTAGTCGCGCCACCCACTGCCCCACCCGCGCAGATAGACGCTCATGACGAAGGGCACCTCTTGGCGCTGCCGTTTGGCAAAGAGGAACACGCGGTGCGCCATTTCCGAATCCAGCAGGCGGACGGGGCTGCGCAACGGGATTCCCTGCAGGGCGGTGTACTCGCGCGCAGCGGCGTAATACATCCGCGCCTTGCGATCAGCCGCCTCGGAGGGCGGCCGTCGGCGCTTGTCCGCGTCGACACTCTCGCTGATCCCCATGGCGGTGTAGCTCAGGGTGTAGGGCCGGAAATCCACCTTCACCCGGTAGTCGCGTGCGAGTTCCAGAGAGGGTCGGACCGCGATGTAGGCATGGGGCGATTTCATGTCGAGATACACTGTGACGGTCGTCTCGCCGTCCAGGCTCATGACGCGTCGCCAGTCATCCGCCTCACCCATCACCCGACGAACGGCGTCGTCGAGATCGGATGAAGATTTCGATTCTCTGGCGGTTCTGTCGGAACTCATGGGCTCTGGAACCTCGCCGCGCCGCGGGGGTGCGATGGGATGCGTTCGGATGGGCCTGCTCGGCGATGCGTGGGCCGCCCCACTCGATACCCCAAAGTGGGCGCCCCCGTCGACTCGCAGCCGAAGTCGATCGCGCCCACTCCCCGATGGCTCGGAACGCGGTTTGAGAGCCGGTCCCGGACGGGTCTACACTCGCCGGGCCCGGTGGCGGAGCCCCCCGGCGTTTGGAGGAGGATCCCATGTCCGATCCGGCAACGGTCGCGCGGAATGTGGCCAAGGTTCGCGAGTTCATCGATGCGTGGGGGGCGATCGATTGCGATGCGGCGATGGCGTGTCTTTCCGACGACATCGAATACATCAACCTGCCGCTCGACCCGATCACCGGTCAGAAGGATGTGCGCCGCATCGTGGACGGCATCATGAAGCTCTCGAAGAAGGTGCACTGGGAGCTCGTCAACGTATTCGGCCACGGCAACGTCGTGACCACGGAGCGTCTGGATCACTGGGATTTCGACGGCAACGGCTGGGGGCTCAAGCTTCCCTGCATCGGTATGTTCGATCTCAACGACGACGGCCTGATCTGCGGTTGGCGCGACTACTTCGACAATCAGATGTGGTTCGAAAACGGCGGACCCGTCCTTCACCTCGACTGAGCGGCCGAGCGGGAGACAGCCATGACCGAACGCGAAACGATCGAACGCAATGTCCAGGTGGTGCGCACCTTTCTGCGCGGGTGGGACGAGCGCGACGTCGACCTGTGTATGTCGCAGTGCACCGACGACATGGTCTACCTGAACCAGCCCCTCGAAGCGCTCAAGGGGCCCCAGGTGCGCCAGATGATCTCCTCGATCTTCGAGCCCGCGAAGCGGGTGGAATTCATCCTCCACAACATCTTTGGCCACGGAAACAAGGTCATCACCGAGCGCCGCGACCAGTGGGACTGGGACGGCAGCGGGACCTGGCAATTGGTGTTGCCGGTGTGTGGGATGTTCGAGCTCACCGACGACGGCAAGATCTACGAGTGGCGTGAGTATTACGACAACCAGCACTGGTCCAAGCACGGCGGCCCCAGCCTCGAGCTCTAGGAGAGATCGATGTCCAACCCCACCTCGATCGACGCCGGGAAATCGCGACTCCCGACACCCGAAGAACTGGGCTTCGACCCGGACGACATGCGCCGCAAATACGCCCTCGAGCGCGAACGGCGTCTGCGCTCGGACGGCGAAGCCCAGTACCGCCAGACCGACGGGGCCTTCGAGCATTTCAACGAGGATCCCCACCTCACCGAGACGATCGAACGCGCGGCGGTCGACGAAGACGTCGAAGTGGCGATCCTGGGGGGCGGCTTCGGCGGGCTGTACATGGCGGCTCGCCTCCAGGAAGCGGGGATCGATTCCTTCCGGATTCTCGAACGCGGCGGCGACTTCGGCGGCACCTGGTACTGGAACCGCTATCCGGGCGCGCAGTGCGACATCGAGTCGTACATCTACCTGCCGCTGCTCGAGGAGACCGGCTACATGCCGAAGGAGAAGTACTCCTTCGGGCCGGAAATCCTGGAGCACGCCCAGCGCATCGGGCACCACTACGACCTCTATTCGCGCGCGTACCTGCAGACCCAGATCACCGAGCTTCGCTGGGACGACGAGCAGTGCCACTGGGTCGTGCGGACCCACCGGGGCGACACGATCCGCGCCCACTACGTGGCCATCTCGACCGGGTCGCTCAACCGCCCGAAGCTGCCCGGGATCCCCGGCATCGAAGACTTCGAGGGCCACACCTTCCACACCAGCCGCTGGGACTACGACTACACCGGCGGCACGCCGGAAGGAAACCTCGACAAGCTCGGCGACAAGCGGGTCGGCATCATCGGCACGGGCGCCACGGCGATCCAATCGGTGCCGCACCTCGGCGCCGCCGCAGGGCAGCTCTATGTCTTCCAGCGGACGCCTTCGTCCGTGGACGAGCGCCGCAACAGCCCCACCGACCCGGATTGGTTCAAGACCCTCGCGAGCGGGTGGCAGGCGGAGCGCAACGACAACTTCACGGCGCTTCTCGTCGGTCACAAGGTGGAAGTCGACCTCGTGAACGACGGGTGGACCGACCTCTTCAAGTCCCTCGGCGAGCTTCTGGCCGGCGACGAGGAGGTGCAGTGGAGCACCGAAGAGCTGAAGACCCTGGGCGAGATCGTCGACTACCAACACGACAACCGCATCCGCGACCGCGTGGCCGACACGGTGCAGGATGGCGACACCGCCGAGAAGCTCAAGCACTGGTATCGCCCCTGGTGCAAGCGGCCGACCTTCAACGACGAATATCTCCCGACCTTCAACCGCCCGAACGTCACGCTGGTCGACACCGAGGGCAAGGGCGTCGAGCGCATCACCGAGAAGGGTGTGGTGGTGGGCGGCGTCGAGTACGAACTCGATTGCCTGATCTTCGCGACGGGCTTCGAGGTGAATCGCGCCACCTACACCCACCAGGCGGACCTCGAGATCGTCGGTCGGGGCGGCAAGACCCTCGGTGAGCACTGGTCCGAGGGGATGCGCACCTACCAGGGCTTCATGAGCCACGGGTTCCCCAACCTGTTTCACATGGGGTTCACCCAGACCGGCTACACCCCGAACTTCACCTATATGACCGAAAACCAGTCGCGGCACATCGCGGCGGTGTTGGCCGACGCCAAGGCGCGGGGGATTCGGTCGATGGAGCCGACCCGGGAAGCCGAGGAGGAATATCTCGCCCTCGTCACCGCCCCGAATCAGATGACGGACTACCTCGCCGCCTGCACACCCGGCTACTACAACGCCGAGGGCGTCTCGAAGGGCCACGACGAGGGCTTCCTCCAGGGTCACCATCCGGAGGGCGGCCTGCGCTTCTACGAGATGCTCGCCGAGTGGCGTGCGGAGGGAACGTACGCGGGGTACACGATCCGCTGAAAGCCGGGCGGGGTGGCCCGGGTGCTCGGGGTGTCCCTCAGGACGCCGCGGTGACGAANNCTCAGCGAGGTAGCGGCGCATCACGCGGCGCTCGGAGGCGTCTCCCAGCCGGGCGAGGAGCCGGCGCGCCGCCGCGTGCGTGTGTTCGAAGTCGCGCTCCCAATCGGTCGCGAGTTCCGCCGCGGACGCCACGCGGTCGCCGGCGGAGGCGAACCCCGCCGTCGTCTCCTCGAAGGTCTCGTACCCGGGACACAGCGCCTCGGGCACGCCCGGCGGGCGAAAGGAATCGGCGACGAAGACGGTGCCACCGGGGCGCACGCAGGCCCGGAGGGCGCGGATCGCCTCCGCGCTGTCTCGCCAGATGTGCGGCCCCGCGATCCAGAGCACCGCGTCGTAGTCGCGTTCCCCATCGAGACACTCGCGAAGGTCACCGACCGCGAACTCGCAACGGTGGGCGCAGCCCATCTTCTCCGCGTAGCGGAGCGCATTGCCCACATGAGCGGGGAGGAGATCGAGCCCCCGCACCCGCGCGCCAAAGGCCTGGGCCACCATCACCGCGACGCCCCCGCTGCCGCAGGGGGCATCCAGGACGCGGGAATCCGCATCGAGCGACAAGGCGCGCAGCTCGGGGAGGAGCGCCTCTCCCCACGGATTCAACATGTTTCCGGGCGACTCGAGACGGCCCAACAAGGGGATCATCGCCGGCTCGATGTCCATGATCTCGGTGATGTCGCGTTTCTGCCGTCGGTTCACCGGGTGACAGTATGGGGGGTCTCGTGCGTCCGGTTCCAGCGTGGGAACCCGGCGCCCCGCCGTCCGCCTCGTTCCGCGGGTGCTCCGCTTCAGCTCGCGTTTGAACCCGTCGATGCATCGCCGGGAGGCACGTGACGATGGGCGACGGCCGTTCCGACCCACTTCCGATTCCCTGCGAGCTCCGGATGTTTCGGAGCGGCCAACGCAGGATCTTGTGGCTCGGCGTCCTCCTCGGATCCCTGACGCTCGTCGAATCCGCGACGCAGGCCATCTTGCCGCTCGTCGGCGGGCCGGCCGCCTGGCCGCTGTGGGAGCGCGTGCAGATGGGGCTCGTCGGCGCTTCGACTCTCTATCTGGCCCTCACGTCGCTGCGCATCCGAATCCGGCTCGAAGCCAGTCGAATCGTCGTCCGCACCGGCGTGCCGGGCTGGCTCCAGTGGGTGCAGCAAGACGCCGTCGTGCCCGTGGCCCAGATTCGCTCCGCGTATTTCGACCGCAGCCCGCTCGGTCAGGGCGGCGCAGTGCCCTGGCGGTTGGTGTTGGAGACGACGTCGGGAGTCCGCTTCTTTCCGGCATTGGGTTGGGTCTACGACGGACCCTTTGGCGAGGTGATCGCCGGGGCGCCTCCCTGGTGGAACGCGAAGCACCGAGCGGGGGCGGTCCGCGACATTCCGTTCCCGCCCTTTCTTCGACAGCGCGGGATCTCGGTGGAGGACGCGCCGCGCCCGATGCAGCAGAAGGATCTGCTCCGCGCTCCCCAGGTTCGCGGCCTCCTCGGGGCGGCCGCCGTCCTTGTGGGGTACGCGGCCCTCGAGGGCCTCGTGGGAAGCGAGACCTACGCGGCCCCCGAGGCGGCCGGGACGACCGCCGTCTGGGTCGGGATCACGGCGGTGATCGTCGTCGCGCTGCTTCTGCGCCGCGGGGGGCGTCTCGAGCGAATCGAGTGCGCCGCGGTCGCGGCCGTCGCGGGGATCGCGCTGGCCATCGCCTCGTACCCCGCCGCTCTTCGGATCAACCAGCTGAGCGATGCCGAGGGTCTCATCGCGCACCGCTATCTACAGCACGAAGGCGATCTCCTTCCCGCGACCGAAGAGGCACCCACCCTCGATTTCTGGTTCAAGGCGGACTACGTCGCGCTCTTCGAGGAGGGCCGCGAGCACGTCATCCACGTGCGGCGCGGCGGTCTCGGTTTTGTGCAGCTGCGCAAGTCCGACCTCGCCGCGCGCATGCGGGCCTGCCACGCGGGCCGCTGTCATCCGCCGGCTCCGCAGCGAGCCGAAGCGGCGGGTGGGTCGCCGGCCAACCCCGGTGCGCTGTAGCGCGAGGCCGCTCGCGGCGGCCGCCTACTTCGTCGTGACGTAGCGGAGGATCTCGATCACTTGCTCGGGCGTCTGCGCCCAGGCCATCGCGGCGGCGTCCACCTCTTTCAAGGCGTGGCCGATCGTCTCGTCGTGGAGGGTGATGTAGGGCTTGCCACGGGCCGCGCAGAACCCGGCGTCGAAGGCGGCGTTCCACTGGCGGTACTTCTCGCCAAAGCGGATCACAGCGACATCGCACTGCTCGATCAGGGTCTTGGTGCGGATCCCGTTCACCTTGGACGACTTGTGATCGCGCCAGAAGGGCTCGCTTTCCTTCCCGAGGACGTCGCCGGCGGCGTCGCTCGCAGCGTGGTCGGTGACCGCGGAGGTGAAGCGCACGGGCAGCTCGTTCGCCTCGACCCCGGCCTCGAGTTGATCACGCCAGTCGGTGTGGATCTCGCCCGACAGATATACGGTCCACTGCATCGCGCGCTCCCAGGGCTCAGACGCCGAAGTAATCGAAGACTCGCACCACGGGTTCCGCGGCAACGAGTTCGGCGAGGGCGTTCAGGTCGCCGCGTTCCTGGCGCCAGGCGACATACTTTTCGTAGGCGGCGCGGGAGTCCCACTGTTCGATCACCAGGAGTTCGGTGGGATCGTCCTGATTCTGGATCATGTGGAGCGTCACGAAGCCCTCGAAGGCGCGGGTGTCGGGCAGGACCTCGCGGAACCAGACGCGCGTCTTCTCGACGCAGTCGGGTTTGGCTTTCAGTTCGAGAATGGCCTGGACGGACATGGGCTTCTCCGGTTGCGACGTCGACGGTCGGGGGGTTGTGCGCTCAGCGTGCGGTTCCGGGCTTGGTGGCCTCGATGGTGGCCGAGGCCACATACTGTTCGAAGCCGCTCCCGGGGATCCAGTCGCGGATGAATTCGCGGCTTTCTTCGTTCACCGCGACGCGGATCTTCTCGAACCCGGCGTCCTCGAGGAGCTGCTCGAGATCGGAGACCGCGGCGGCGCCCGCCATACAGCCAGTCAGTGCATCCACGTCCTCTCGAAGCGCATCGGGGAGCTCGGCCGTCGCCACGATGTCCGAGATCGCCAGACGCCCACCCGGATTCAAGACGCGGAAGGCGTCGCGAAACACCGCGGCTTTGTCGGGGCTCAGGTTGATGACGCAGTTCGAGAGGATCACGTCGACCGTGTTGTCGGCGACCGGAAGGTGCTCGATTTCGCCGAGTCGGAAATCGACGTTCTTCGTACCGAGCGCGTCGGCATTGGCGCGGGCCTTCGAGACCATGTCGGGCGTCATGTCGACGCCGATCACGCGGCCCTCGGGTCCCACCTGACGGGCCGCCAGGAAACAGTCGAAGCCGCCCCCGGCGCCCAGGTCGAGCACGGTTTCGCCCGTCTCGAGCGCCGCGATGGCCTGCGGGTTCCCGCATCCGAGACCCATGTTGGCCCCCTCGGGCACCGAGGCGAGGTCTTCGGCGTCGTACCCGAGCGCGAGGCTCGCGTCGGGCCCCGGCGCGCAACACGACGGCGCACAGCAACCGCTCGTATCGTTGGCGACGCCCGCGTACTGCTCGCGCACGATGGCGCGGATTTCATCATTTTTGGTATCGGACAAAGTGCATCCCCCGGGAAACCGCTGGCTCGGGAGCATACCGCCCGGGGCGAAGACCCTCATCCTCGAGCGAGCTCCGGCGGAACCTCCCATCCGCCGCCGTGGCCCCGACCGGTCGGCGGAGCTGCGATCGTCGAGNNAGGGAGAGACCGATGATCAAGCTCCACGGAATCCCCGTCAGCAACTACCACAACGCCGCGAAGCTGGCCTTCCAGGAAAAGGGCGTGCCCTTCGAGGAGGTCCAGACGATGCCGGGCGACGATCCGGCGGTGTTGGCGGCGAGCCCGATGGGCAAGGTGCCCTACCTCATCCGAGACGACGGCAGCACCCTCTCGGAAGTGAACGTGATCTTCGACTACCTCGAGGAGATCCAGCCGGAACCCGCGCTCTATCCGAGCGACCCCTGGGATCGCGCCAAGACCAAGGAGGTGATTCGAAACGTCGAACTCTATGTGGACGCCGCGGCACGGCCCCTTCTGCCCATGGTTTACTTCGGCGCCCCGCGCGACGAGGCGGCGACNNTCCTCGAAAAAGGGCTGCGCGCCTACAAACAGGTGGCGCGCTTCGACCCCTATGCGGCGGGGCCCGACTACACCTACGCCGACATCGCGTCCTACTTCCATCTCAATTTCGCGAACCTCCACACCACGCGTCTCTACGACTGGAACCTCTTCGAGGATCCCGATCTCGCGGGCTATCTCGACACCCTCGCCAAGCAGCCCAAGCTGGCCGCGCTCGGGGCCGAAATGCAGGCGGCACTCGACGGCTTCCTGCCGAAGTAGCGGCCGTGGTGGAGTCCGAGGTCTTCCACATCATGAGCACGATGCGCCCGATGCGGCGCATCAAACCCGACCCGGTTCCGCAGGAGCTGATCGACCGCGTGCTCGAGGCCGGGGGCTGGGCCCCCAACGGCCTCAACACCCAGCCCTATCGCTTCGTGGTGGTGCGCGACGCCGAGAGCCGCGCCTTCTTTGGCGAGCGCTACGACGCGGCGCTGCAGCGGGGTTTCGCGAAGATCGTTCCCGCGCCGGAGGATCAGACGCCGCGCGCGCGCAACCTACGCCGGGCGCTGGCCTTTGGCGGAGAAGTGAAGGACGTGCCGGTGCTGCTCGTGGTGTGCGGCAAACGCGACTGGCCCTTTGGGGTGCCGGAGCAGCAGCGCGTCGGGCTGGCGCCGCCGTCCTACGGCTCGGTCTATCCCTGCGTGCAGAACATCCTGCTCGCGTGTCGGGCGCTCGGCCTCGGGGCGAGCCTCACCACGATGCACCAGGTCTTCGAGACGGAGCTCTGCGAACGACTCGGGATTCCGACGGCGGATTGGGGGATCGTCGCTGTGATTCCGATCGGCTACCCGCGCGGGAAGTTCGGCCCGGTCACCCGCCGCCCGGTGTCCGAGATCACTCACCACGACCGCTGGTCCGACTGACGACCCGGAGGCGCGCCGAACGCGAAGCGAACCCTATGCTGGGGTAGAGCCTCGCGCCGAGGATGCAATTTGCCGTGGCACCGCCGACACGAACTGCTTCCCTTCGGGTACCGCTTCACGGTGTTTCTGTGGTGGACGACGAGCGTCGGCGCGGCGGTGATCACCCTCGCCTTGTTCGGGGTGAAGTTCTACGAGTGGATCACCTGGACGCGCGTTCCCATCGCCCCGCAGACCCGGGCGCTCCAGATCTTCTGTCCGGCCCTCTTCATCGTCTTCGCGGTGCTGATGGAACTGGGTTGGTTGTCCGGCACGACGATCTCGACCGACCGGAGGCGCCGCGGCCTCCAGGCGCGCGACCCGTCGAGTGTCCGGAAGAGCTGGGCACCCGGGCGCCCCCGCCCCTAGGCCCGGGGGCCGAATTCGCGATTCGCTATGCGCCCCCCGTTTCGAAGCGTTCCGGATCGCGCCCGTAGGCCCGCAGTCCCTCGCGGGTGACGTACCCGTCCACCAGGTCGGCGCGCAGCGCGTCGTCCGATCGTTTCGAGGGGTCGCCGTATCCGCCGCCGCCGGGTGCGTGCATCAAGAGCTGGTCGCCCTGCTGGAGCCGGATGTTCACGAACTTGGTGGGGCTCACGGTGCCGAAGGCCTCGGTGAAGGGCCGGAATTCGTCCTGGCCCGCGAAGCGGACGAAGACACCCGCCGGCCCACCGGTCGATCCCCCCCACAACCCGTAGGGGCCGACCTGGCTTCGGTCGAGGAGTGCACTCAGGGTGACTTCGGGTGCGGTCACCTCGAAGAGCCGGCGCACGCCGAGCCCCCCGCGCCATTGCCCGGCGCCGCCCGAGTCCGCACGCAGACGGTATTCGACGGTGCGCAGCGGGTAGCGGCTTTCGAACACCTCGATGGGGGTAGCGCGGATCGTGCTGCCGTGCGCGATGCACTGGGCGCTGTTGCCGTCGTGCCCCTTGCGTCCGCCCCAACCCCCGCCGTCGAGTTGGTAGTGGGTGTAGTAGTCGCCGGTTTCGGGATGGACACCGCCGATCAAGAGGTTGCAGGCGGTGCCGCCTTCCGCGGCGCCGACGCGCTCCGGAATGGCCTTGGCGAGTGCGCCCTGGACGGTGGAGATGATGCGCGGCTGGCCCTCGGTATTGCCCGCCACACTCGGTGCGGGGAAGACCGGGTTCGCCACGGTGCCCGGGGGCGCCACCACCTTGATCGGTTTGAAACAACCCGCATTGAGCGGGACGTCGCTCACCCCGATCGATTGCAATACCGCCGTACTCCCGGCCGCCGCCGTGGCCACATAGGTCACGTTGATCGGCCCGAGGGCCTGGGGGTCCGAACGGGAGAGGTCGACGACGATGTCTTCGTCGCGCACGTGCACGGTGGCCCGGAAGTAATAGGGCTTCGCCACCACCCCGTCGTCTTCGAAGTAGTCCTCCGCCTCGTAGACGCCGTTGGGGAGTTTCCGGATTTCGCTCCGCATCCAGCGCTCGGCGTGGCCGATGAGCGTGTCCGAGATGCGTTCGAAACGCTCGATGCCGAGTCGTCCCACCAGCTCCTGGAGGCGCCGCTCGGCGGTCGTCAGCGAGCCGAGCAGGGCGTGGAAGTCGCCCCAGGTGGTGTCGGGCGTGCGGTGGTTCGCCATCACGATGCGCCAGACGTCCTTCACATACTCGCCGCGCGACATGATCTTCACAGGCGGCAGCCGCAGGCCCTCCTGGAAGACCTCCGTGGCGGTGCTCGCGAAGGAGCCGACCGCCATTCCGCCGATCTCCGCGATGTGCGCGATGTTGGCGGCGTAGCCGATCAATTCGCCGCCCAGAAACACGGGTTTCATGAACAGGTGCTCGGGCATGTGACACTGCCCGCGGTAGGGATCGTTGTGCACGATCACGTCGCCCGGCTCGAAGCTGTCTTCCCCCAGCTCCTCGACACAGAGCGGGATGGTGTGGAGGCGGCCGGCGCAGATGATCGCCGGATTCATCTCGGCCTGGCCCACCATGCGGAGTTTTCGGTCGAAGAGGATGCAGCTGAAGTCTCTCGATTCGCTGAAGATCGGCGAGTGCGCCGTGCGCACCATCGCGCTCGCCATCTCGTCGCAGATGTTGCGCAGCGCGTTGTTCACCACCGTGAGCGTCACCGGGTCTTCTTCCCGCTCCCCCTCGCTTTCCTCCTCGACGTGGGCCCGCTTGGGGACTTCCACGAGGAGGCTTCCATCGGCCGCGACGCTGAGCGACGCACCCGGCGGAATCAGGGTGGTCGAGTCGTTCTCTTCGATCAGTGCGGGGCCGGCGACGCGGCTCCCCACCGCGAGCGTGTCGCGCCG
>JABAHO010001214.1_pt1 | contig 36752 bp, 47 predicted proteins | sample 7062071 | NCBI WGS metagenome assembly JABAHO01 (sample SAMN14534356, study PRJNA622989) | marine sediment metagenome | biome: marine biome [ENVO:00000428]; feature: marine pelagic biome [ENVO:01000023]; material: deep marine sediment [ENVO:00002113] | place: India: Gulf of Kutch | collected...
GATGCGCGAAAGCTGGTTCAGATCCGCTTGTGCATCGCCGAGCGCGCGAAACGCCTGGATGAGACCGACCTTGGTCGGGTCGACATCTTCGAGAGCGAGTCCAAGCTCGTGAATCACCTCCTTGGCTTCCGTCGATGGCGCAACCAAGCGGAGGATCGACTGTCGGAACCCGGTGCCCGCAAGCGTTGCCTGCAAGCCACGGTCGCCTAGGATGCCGATAGCCGCTGCTGTCTCTTCAAGCTCGGCACTCGCAAGGTTGGCGATCGGCCCAGCGAACTTGAGAGCTTGCCCGAGCTGCTCGACGTTCGTGTTGGCTCGATTGGAGGTCGCGACCAACACGTCTCCGACACGACCTGTCTCCTGAGCGGCGAGGCCGAACTGCTTGACCACGTTCGACGCGAGATCAGCAGCCTCACCGAGATCGAGGAACCCAGCGATGGCGAAGTCGAGCGTGCCCGGCAGAGCCGCCATCGACTCTTGAACCGAGAAACCCGTGCGTGCCAGGAACAGAAGACCTTCGCCCGCTTGTGTCGCTGTGAACCGAGTGGTCGCACCCAGCTCGCGCGCCTGGGCTGTCAGTGCAGCGAGTTGCTCGGTCGACGCATCCGCAACCTGACCGACCTTGACCAGCGTCTCTTCGAAGGAGGCGATGGATCGGACAGCGTTGCGAACGAGGATCGCTGCACTGAGGCCGGCGAACGCTTGACGAAGCTGTGCCCCGACCCGTGAGCCGGTTCGCCCAAGCGTCGCCAGCCTCGCTTGAAGCTGGTCAGCTCGCCGCCCTGTCTCACGTGCCCCTGTCTTGACACCCTCCAGAGCTGCCTTGAGCTGACGCGCTGCGCGCTGCGCCTGCTCCGTCCGAATGGTGATGAAGAGTTCAGCCATGGATCAGTCGTTCGTGAATCCTAGCGATGCGTTGCTCTCCGCGTCCAGAGTAGTGATGCTGCTCTGGATGTTGGCATAGGTGCCCGTGAGGATGTAGACGGTCTCAGTGTATGGGGTTGCGGGGAGACCGACCGTCGTTGCGTTCCAGAAGCGCGCGCGCCACATATTGCACATAGGCATCTCGCTCACCGTTCCCGATGGCGTGGTCCCGTCTCGAACCGACTGCCACTGGAAGATCCCGCGAGCAGTGTCGGTGTCGCCAAAGTTGTCGATGCTCGCGACATACAACCCAACCGCGAAGTCGTTGTCCAAGGAGTAGCTCGCCACTCCGGTAGCTCGATGGATCAGCGCGTTTCTCGCCGTCGAACCGACGCTCCAGACATCGTTCCCCTTGCCAGGGAACGTGCCCTCCTGGTTGTCGCTGGTGTATTTCGCTGCAAGCCCTTCTGCGATCACCAGCCGGTCCTTGTAGGAGGTGCGAATGTATGCATCGTCGAACAGTTGCCACTCCTGCGTGTCGCTGTTGACCACCGTTCCGGTGAAGCTCTGCGAACCCGACCCCGTAATCAGCCCGACAGCGGTGGTGCTGTCCGTCCAGAGGAAGTCATGCGTACCGTTGATAACGCTTGGGCTCGCGTTCGTGATGATGAACTTCTCCGTGGTGTTGACAATGCGCCCTTGATCGCTCTGGAAGACGATCGTCACGATGTCCGAAGCGGAGGTCACGCTGGTAAGGGTCGGCGCGCTCATTCCCGCATAGACGTTGATGTTGGTCAGCGTGGTGTAGGTCCCTCCGCTCTCGTTCCTATACGCGATGACCTCATCCCACCCGAAGATCAGACCACAGACACCGAAGTCCATGCGGGACTGGATTGTCGTGTCCCAATTGGCTGCGCCATCTCTGCCTTGCGGCACGTTGACGGTGCAGTCGATGCGATGCACTCCTACGTTGCCGTCCCAATTGACCGTGATCCTCGTGTCGTAGGAGACGTTCTCGTAGCAGATCGGGTCGATGCACGTCCCACCGTGATCGGGACCTCCCTCGTCTCCGTGGAAGTCCAGCTCCATCGGGATAGTCGAGATGTCGATCTGGTAGCTGCCGCCACCGAGATCGGTCTCCTCGAACTTGGTGATGATGCTCCCCTGGATGATGTCGTCCAGCGTGAACCCGTCTGCAAGCGTTTGCACGGACGCAGCGTCAGCATCACCTTCGCTGGCCGAACCGCCTTGCACCGCGTTGTGAGCCCCGTCTTCGTCGACCACGAGCCACTTCGTTTGAAGTCCACGGGTGCAAGCCCCGCGATGGTTGAGCCACTGCACGTTGATACCCGTGTCTACGGTCGTCCACTCAAGCACGATCCCGCCCGACGACTTCGAAAAGCCGAGCGTCTCCGTCCTTGTGCCCGACGTTACCGATACGGTCTGGTCTACGCTGTTCCCGGATTCGCGAGGCAGCAGGTAGCCGTAGAGCTGTCGACGCGCCTGCTTCCGCGTCTGGAACCCCTCGATGGGTTCACCAGCCACGTATTCATCAAACGCCTTCGACGCTGACGGGTTGCCCGTCTTCGGCATCGCGTGGATCTGAACCATCCGAGGGTGCCCTGTGTCTGCCATCACATCATCCTAATGTTTCCAGCCACGTCGCGCGGGACGTCGAAGATCGAGTCGTCCATTGCCTCCAGGGTAGCGATCGACGCCTGCACCTCGGCCCATGTCCCGACCACCAGGAAGTAGACCTCGGCACCGTGCCAACCGCGCACGAAATTCTTCTCTCCCATGTGCCACTCCTGCGCCTCGCAGAAGATCACGGCATTCTGCACCTTCTCGCCGTTCGTGGGAGTAGCAGCTTCCCTAACCGAGTTCCAGTTCCACGCGAGCGAGCCATCAAGCTCAAGCTGCCCCGACCGAGTGTTAGCCGCCTCCGGTGGCCGATCGGTCACAGCCTTCTTGTAGAACGCCCATGCGAAGTCTTCGCCGTATGACCATGACTCAACGCCAGGATTTCGCGAGCGATACGCAACCGCGCTGCGCCCACCCGACACCATGTTCTTGCCGGTGCTGTCCACGATGCACCGCTTGGAGATACCGGCCAACGGAGTCTTGCTGTCCGTGATCTCGAACCTGTTCTTCCAGATCAGCCGAGCTTGACGATCCGACCACTCAGCCCAATTCAGGTCAGGAGACGTCACCGCAGCGCCGCCGATCCCGAAGTTCTGCGTGCCTGATCCGGGCAGTCCGATGTTGAAGTGGGTGCCCGATTCCCAGGTGACTCCGTGGTCCCCGTTGATGTCGAAGCTGTCGACGTCGCCAAGACCGAACCCTGTGAGCTGAACCCTGTGGAAGTCCTTCGCCGTTCTCCCCTGATCGCTCTGGAACCGGATCGCCACGGTGTCGTTGACGGAGTTCGCGCTCGTCAACGTCGGAGACGTCAGCCCGTTCAGCACAGCGACGTCCGTCATCAGGTTCCAGCCGTGCGTTGTGTCGAACAGCCATTGCTCGTCCCAGCCCCAGATGCAGTGAAAGCCCGTGCCGAAGTGGACGCGACCGTAGAGGTAGAAGTTCCTCGGGTAGAGGCCGCCGGTCAGGAATCGGATGATGCCCTTGTTGCCGTTCCAGTTGGTTGTCACCTTGCGGAAGACGGGGCACTCGGGGAACAGGATCGGGTCGACTATGGAACCGAGCCCTTCTCCGTTCTGGTGCGGAGCGTGCGCCGAGTTCCAATCCATCGGCAAGCTGATGCTGGTCGTCTCGTTCGATCCGCCTCCCAGGTCTCGATTCTGGAATCGGATCACCGGAGCACCCTGCATCTTGTTCTGCTGCGAGTAGCCGGGGAACGGGTCTCCCTCTTGCGAGAAGCCGAAGGCGCCGATCATCGAGCCGCCGGACTCGGGGTTGCGCGTGAACCTGTCGACGGGGCTGTTGACGTCGTTCTGTCCGTAGAAGCCCGAGACCCAATTGATCTCGCGACCTTGGCCAGAGATGTTGTTGAGCAAGAGGATGTCGTAGCCGTCGCTCGTGTCTTGCACTCGGATGCGCACGGGACGTCCACCGATCCACTCGGACCAGTCCATCGTGATCGTGAAGTCGCCGATGGTGCTCGTGATGGTCGTCAGCCCGGTGTCTGCCGGGTGACCGTCAGTGATCGACGGCTTCCGCCTCCCGTAGACCCACTGGTTCTTGATCGCTGACAATCGGTCCGTGAGCTGCATCCCAGGGATCGCACGACGGCAGACGTAGGCGATCGGTCGACTGGACACCAGCCGAGTCGGTTGCCTGATGTCCGGCAGCATGTGCAGCCGTGCCGCTCTGAGTGGAGACTTCGCCATTCACGGACCCTCGAACCCTCTCGGCTTGTCGAAGATCGAGTCCGGCTGCGCGTCCAGCGTCGTGACTGCCGCTTGCACCTCAGCCCACGTGCCGATCAGTATGAACACGACGTCGGTCTGCCAGCCTCTCGGCATCGGCTTCTGGCCCTGATGCGATCTGATCGACGCGAAGAAGATGTTGGAGTTGGTCTCCTTCTCGTCATTCACGGGTGCAGAAGCGTTGCGAACAGTGTGGAGATGCGCGTGGTGGTTCCCGCCCAGCGGTGCCCCAGACGGGCCGGTCAGGTTCGCCTCGAACTTCGTGCCCCACTCCTTCATGTAGTAGCCGAACGCGAGGTCTTCGCCGTGCGTCCACGCCTCGCCTCCAGCGGACAGCGAACGCAGCGCGATGCACTTCCGCCCCGTGGCTTCGATGACGCCCTTGCTTGTGACGTCGAAGAGATACTGCGTGTCACCGCCTGCGAGCGGAGCCGATGTCGTGAGGCACTCGACCTTGTCGCCGAAGAAACTCCGCGTCTGGTTGTCGGTGTTGAAGGTGTGCCACTTGTAGTCCGTGGAGGACACCGTGCCGCTGGTTCCGTAGTCGCCGCTGTTACCTGTTGCAAAGCCGCCGATGTTGAATCGGTCATCCGAAGACCAGTTGCAGTTGAAGGTCCCGTTGATGTCGATCGGAGACGTCGGGAACCCCGACAACGTGACAAGATGCCTGTCGTTGGTCACCCGCCCCTTGCTAGCTGCAAAGATCACCTGGACAACGCCAGTGGTGAACAACGTGACGCTCGTGAGAGCTGCGCCGGTATCGTTCAACGTAGACGCCATGGTCAAGTCAGTCATCTCCGTCCAGCCGTTCGTCTCGTCGTAGATGTGCGACTCATCCCACCCGAAGGTCAGGAGGAACGAAGGACCCCAGACGTTGTTGCTGCCCGGCTCGCGGACCTGGAACTCGTTCTCGAAATACGTTGCCGCCACAACCTTGGTGATCGCCTTGTTCCCGTTCCAGTGGGTGTGGAACCGTCGCCAAGCCCGGAAGTCGGGGAAGATCAGCGGGTCATACATCGACCCGCCTCCCTGACCACCTTGGACCTGACCAGCGATCGACACCCACTCCAGCGGGATGCCGTTCGACTCGATGGTGTGCTCGCCGCTTCCGAGGTCAACGACCCTCAACGGTCGTGCGATAGGCGCCCCTTGCCCAATGTGCTGTTGCAGATACCCAGGGAACGGGTCGCCCTCGTTGCCAAAGTTGACGTCCGCCGCGAAGATCGAGCCGCCATCGTTCGGGTTGCGGTTGAACGCGCCTTCTGCAACCTCCTCGACGTAGAACGTGGCATGGCTGAACTCGCGACCTTGCCCGCCTCTGTTGTTCAAGAGCTGGACGTCGTAGCCGTCGCTCGTGTCCGAGACGCGAATGCGCATCGGCCTGCCGCCCATCCACTCCGACCATTCGGTCCGGATCTGATGGTCGCCCAGGTTCGAGTTGACGATCGTCTGATGGACGGTCGAGTCCACCGGGCTCAAGTCGTTGCTGTTCTTCGGTCGCGCGTAGACCCACTGTTGGATCCCAAGGCGATCGAGAAGCTGCATACCGGGGACGGGGCGTCGACAGACGTAGATCTCAGGTCTTATGGGTTCTCGGTAGCCGATGCTTCGATGCAGCTTTGGCATCATGTGCAGGCGGCTTGCCCTTAGAGGAGCCTTCGCCATCGTTCTCCTCCTTCGGCGCCCAATCCTTGCACCGCTCGCGATCCATTGCGTCTATCAGCTCGTAGATCCAGATCCGCGTCGAGACGTCCTCGACTCCGTGAATCCACAGCCACCAGCCGACCTCGCTCGTCAAGATCGGCTGCGGCGGGGACATCCCCGACTGCATCCGCTTGCGGTCGAGGTCGATGAAGGCGTTGTAGACCGGGATCAGGTCGTTCTCGACAACGACCCGACACTTCCAGGCTGGCGTGACGTCGCCTTTCGCTGCCCAGGCTCGGAAGAACTCCTCCTTCTCGCCATAGGTAAGCTTCCAGCGAAAGGCGCTCGTCAGTTTTTTGCCGCCGCCTCAAGAGCCTCCTTGCGGAACCGTTCGGAAGCTTGAGCGTTGACGATGACGAACAGCCGGAAGTCGGCAAGCTCCGGGTCCTGCAACAGCTCGAATGCCTTCTTCGGGCTGTAGGGGACCTTCTTGCCGTCGATCTCCACGTTCTTCCACCCGAGAAGGATGGTGTTCGCGTAAGCCCAGTCGGCCTCATCGCGCTCCGTCATCTTCCGTTTCGGCTGAGACCTCTCTGCCTGGATGAACTCTTGGAACTTCGGGTTCCCTTGCCGAGCAATCAACAGCTCGATGTCTTCCAGCCACGGAGTCCATACGCCTTCGGCACTCTTCTTCGCGTCTACTCGGAACTTGTTCAGATCAGCCATGGCTTCCTGTTTTGCCTGCGGATTTCTACCAGCGTTTAAGATGTCGGCAAGCCCGTGAACTTCACGATCTTGCACATGATGTTCTCGTTGGCGTCCTTGAACGCCTCCCACTCGACATCGACCAAGACGTCATCGTCCTGACCGGGGATCACGCGCTGACCGCTCGTGATCTTGACGGACGGGAAGTCGAAGACGTAGCCGTTGCCCGCCCCATCATCGAAGCAGAGCGAGAACTGCCCGTCTCCGAAGTTGAGATACTTGTCCATCATCAGCTCATTCTCGAAGTAGGCTTGGAACCTACCCGTGATGTTGAACGATCCGACTCCAACGTCGATAGCACCCAAGGTGCCGATGACAGGAAGCGGTCGGTGGTTGTTCGCGATCGTGAAGCTGAACTGCGTGGCTCGGTTGGTGAGCTGGTTGCCGTTGCTCTCCAGAAGGATCGACACATCGTCAACAGCGTTCCAGACGCCATTGTTCGGCGCAGGCGACGTGCTGTTTGCGAACGTCGCGCTACCCGACTGCTGCGAAGTGCCCTGGAACGTGAACGAGCCCTCCACGATGTTTCGGACGTTCGTGTTGACGGTGAGCTGGTCGACAGCGCAACCGAGGTTCAACTCGAACTCCGAGATGTCGGAGAACTCCTTCTCGATCGAGTAGGTTCGCTTGGTCGTGCCGTTCGATGCCGCACCTCCCGCGTCGATCGTGCTGCTCGCCGTAGCCGACTCGGTAGCCAGCTCGCGGTTGCCCGATGGGGCCGCGCCCGTCTCGACAGTGATCGCCAGCGTGGCAACGGAGGCCGTCTTCCAGAACCCAGCATTCGCCGGATCGGTGTAGCCACTCAGGAAGATCCAATCGTCGCCTCCAGACGCGAGGCTCAGCGGAGCGGCCGTGAAGTCGCCACCCGTGCGCGCGATCGTAGCCGGCGTGGTGATGTCGAACGTGGCGTCCGATTCCGTCCCCGTGGCGGGGAAAGCTCCAGAAGCTCCCGCAGCCTGGATCACAGCGATCAACCAGTCGTCGAACATCCCAGCGGACATCTCGATGCCGATGTCTCCACTGACCGCGAGGTCGGTGCGCGCGATGTCGTTAATCATCCGGTCCGAAACGATCTGCCGGGACCGCGAGATGGTCGTATCTGCCTTCAAGCTGTCGCTGACATGCTTGATCTCCTGCATGGCAGGAGTTGCGTTGAGGACCCCGAATGCAGCTTCGCCTGCGTTGTTCGTTCCAGGGTCGTAGCGGATGGTAGTCCGATTAGAATCTGACATGAAAATGCCCCTCCTTCGAGGTTAGACCGTAGAACCGTGGATGAGGCCCTCGGCGTTGTAGGACAGAGTGAAGTTGCTGCCATTCGTCGTGAACGGAAGGCTTGGAGAACCAGTCGTGGTGTCCACATACGCGATCAGCCGCGCCGTCGTGTCATCCGACGCACCACGTTTGATGAGAACCGCAGCAGCGATGGTCGCGTTGGTCGCGCCTCCGAGAGACGTCCAAGTCGCGGGGTCGTCTGCGTCCCATTCGGCTCGGTCGTTGGTCTTGTCCGTCGTCCAAGCCGGGGATCCCCCGTTCGCTGCCTTACGGCCGGCTCCAGCGTGCCCGCCCGTGTAGTTGGTAGCTACGATCTCGTGGTCGATCACGTCGTTTGCTCCGCCCGCGTCGACCACATCATCGTCCCTGTCTGCAACATAGCTTGAGGTGACCAGCACCCACTCGATCGTGTCGGTGTTGAGGTTGATGGTCCCATCCAGCAGCTCCTTCGCCGCTGTGTTGTAGATGAAGTTGGCCATTTAGCTGTTCACCTCGAAGTAGAAAGGCACCGCGACGTTGTGCTGGAACCACGTGCCTCCGGACTCGCCAGCAGTGGCTCGACCGATGACATCTAGGCTCACAGGCCCGTAGCGGATGCCGCTATCGTTCACTCCACGGAACGCTGAGTCAATGCCGTCTACGACATCCAGGGTCTCGGAGTCCCCCGTCTCGGCCTTCGCCATAATCATCGCAAAGGCGTGTCCCGTGGTCCTGTAGGTCTTGACCGCCGTGCTCTGCTGCCCCACCTGAGTCAGCCCGGTCGAGACGGCGAACCTGACCCAGAGGCTCTGATCTACGGGGATCACCGAGGGGTCAGCGTTGTCGTAGAGCACCTTGAAGCCCATGACGTCCTCGACCTGAGTCCCGAACCTCGACCTGATCCGGTCGTGAACGGCCTCGATGGTCGCAGTCGAGCCACCGACCCGAGCCGGTGCCGGATACGTGAAGTCCGAGTGGAACGGGGTGCGGACCTCAATCATCCAGAACGCACCCTCTCGACCAGCCGCTCGAACGCTCGGGTTCCCGTAGAAGACTCCATCGGCGTCGGTCTGGCGCATCGCAGACGCGATCGAGTCGGCTTCCTGCAACGCGGCCTCGTCCCCATCTTCCAGCGGTATGTGGATCTTGCTGATGATCTCCCCCGACTTCCGCACCCGATAGGTCTTGCCGAAGACACGATCGTCAGCGTCGTCAAAGTCGAACGTCAGACGGATGTATGGCAACGTCTCGTCCCTGTCGTCCGGCTCGTTGTCGAACAGATACCGGAGCCCAGGGATCAAGGTCTCATGCCTGACCCTGATCGTGTTCACCAGCGACTTGTAGCTGCCGTCGACCATCTCAGATACCGAACGCCTTCCTGGTCTCCTCAATCGACATCTTGACGATCCCGCGCGGAGCGTGAACGTGGAAGCCGTCTTGCACGAGAACCTCGCCGAACTTCTTCGACGTGCCTGGATTCTTCGGGACGAAGCCGCCTTGGTCGATGACCGCAACGTAGTCCAGAGGGTTGTAGATCGTGACGTCACCGTTCGGAGACTTGAGGATCTGCGTCACGCCCGCTTTGAGCGCACCCTTGCCACTCTTCGTCTTCCGTCCAGACGGACCAGCAGCCGCGAGCGTCTTGACCTTGATCGTGTCGGATGGGACGTTCCCTCCCGGCACGACCTTCCAGTTCCCTCGCGCGAGCCCTGTGCGGAATGGCGTGTTCTCGATGATGCGAGTCAGCAAGAAGATGCTGATGTCGTTGCGCCGCTTCACGCTCTCCTTGATGACGTTCACCTCGAAGTCGGTGTCGATCTCATCGAAGAATCTGGACGTGTTGCGCGCGTTCGCCATCTACTTGCCTCGCATGAACAGCTTGTATGCGGCGATCTCGTCGCCCGACTGTAGTGGCTGCACCATCTGGATCGTCCACGTCTGCCCAGCCACCGTGACCGTCATGCTCCGCTCAGGAGTGAAGGTGAGCCCCGAAGCGGCTACGAGACACTGCATGTCGCCAACCTGCACCACGTCACCGTCGATCATTCCGAGCTTGACCGCTGACGGTGGAGTGACCTTGCGAGTGACGGGAGCTGTCGGGTTGTTGACAGATCCAGTGGTCCGGTCGTAGCCGGTCCCCGTCCCCGTAGGCACGTCGAAGATCGCGTCCGTGCCGCTTTGGTTGATCAACCGCAGCGCCAGCGGAACGAAGGTTCTGTCAAAGCTCGTCGTCATCTCGATACCTTGAGGGCCGGGACGAGGAGCGGAGCCAGCACCAGATCAATCAACTGATACTGCTTCTGCTGCGGGTTGGCGGAATCATACACGATCTCCTCCTCCAAGACGTCGAGCTTCTGTCTCGTCTTGCGGACAGCCCCAGGCGTGGAAAAGTCCGGCAGCAGCGACGAGCCCGCTAGCTGCTCCTGACGGCTCTTGAGGGCTGCGATGGCGCAAGCATCTTTCAGCTCCGTCTGCACCTCGTTCGACGCCCTCAGATACCCGTGGATGTCCACGAGGTTCGTCTTCGGATGCTCCAGCCGTTGCGTCTGCGTAGCCTTCACGCCGCGCATTCTGTCCCGGTAGTAGCCGTCGAGATACTGCGTGGCTTCGCGGATGTGCCGCTGCTTGTCGCCCGACCCCATGCCAGTCCAATCGCTCGGGGCACCGTGGTTCTGGTGATACTGATCGGCCTCGGCGACTGTGATGTAGGCATTCGCGTCAGCCAAGCCTGTTCCGTCTTCAACTACGAACGTGGCAGCCATCGTGCCTCCTGATAAGGTGCAGCGCCGATCGGTCTCTGTGACCGACGCTGCGTGCTGGATCCGCAGGCAACAGGAAACCTGAGAGACCGGAAACTCATGTCACCACCGTCGTAGCCACTCCCGTTCCTGCACCGATAGCCGCTACGTGAATCAGCCGGTCAGGCTTGGTGATGTCCATCACGACCTGGAAGTCGCCCTTCCTGAGAGAGCGCCGGCCGGTCGCTGTGATCTGCTGGAGATCGTAGAACGCTGTGCCAGGAGGTTGACCAGCAACCGCGACCCATGCGAGCCAGTCCGCATCCGAGAACTGCCACTGCGTCACGCCGTCCGTTCCTGTCGGGATCGTGGCTTCGATCGAGAAGATCATGCCAGCGGTCCCCACAGGGTTCGGGTCGGTGCTGACGGTGAGCCGGTAGGTCCGCCCGGTGATGTCGATGACGTTGCCTGCCGAGTCCTTCATCGTGCGCGTCCAGATCTCCGTATCGCCGAACGCGAAGCAGAGATTCTCGGTCTCCGGGCACATTGAGAAAGTCGTTGTCGTCATGGGTTCACCACCAGATCAGAGCTGTCGTCTGCGATCACTAGATCGCCATTCGCGGAGGCGATCGTCAAGTCCCCGTTGCTGCTGGCCACGGTCATGTCTGCCGCTGCGGCTGCGATGGTAAGATCAGCGTTCGGGAACGGACCCCTCGTCCCGCCGATCACATACATCGTGTTCGGCATCCTCGCGCCAGCAGCGATCGGCTGGACAAGCACCGTCTGCGCAGCCTCACCAACGAGCGGAGCAAGTGCATCCGTGGCGGCTGCGATCGTCGGCACGAGAAGCTCAACGTCCAGAACAGGCGCGAGCGCGTCCGTGCCTGCCGCGATGACACCAACCGAGATCTCTTGCGCCCCGCTGATCGTCGGGGAGAGAACCTCGGTCCCGGCTGCAACGGCACCCACCGAGATGTCTCGATCGACCCGATCAGGTGCAACAACCGTTGTCCCGGCTGCGATGACGCCAACCGAGACGTCTTGATCGAGTGCGACGTCGGGCGCAACGATCGTCGTCCCGGCTTGCACCGTTCCGACGAGAAGCTCCAGATCCATCGCTGGCTCGACAATGGACGTCGCTGCCGCAATCGGTTGAACGAGAAGCTCGACATCCAGTGTTGGCGCGAGAACAGTCGTCCCGGCTGGGATCGCAGCCACGGCGACCGTCTGCCCTGCGAGAACAGTGGGGGCAAGGATGGTCGTCCCGGCTGCTATCGGGTCAACCAGAAGCTCGACGTCCAACGTCGGAGCGAGAACGGCTGTCCCGGCACTGGTAGCATCCACCAGAAGCTCGACGTCAAGGACGGGACCGACAACAGCGGTGCCCGCCTGGATCACCCCAACGAGCAGCTCAACATCGAGAACAGGTGCAAGGATCGCAGTGGAAGCCGGGATCGTTGCAACCAGCAGCTCGACATCGAGCACCGGGGACAGCACGGCAGTTGCAGCCGGGATCGCGCCCACCAGCAACTCTAGGTCCATCGCCGGCTCAAGGATCGCGGTGCCTGCCGCAATCACGCCAACGGTCACGTTCTGATCCGATCCAGTGTCGACGGTCGGAGCGAGAATCGTCGTGCCGGCTGCGATCGCACCGACGTCTACGGTCTGGTCAACACGATCAGGAGCGATGACCGCTGTGCTCGCAGCAACAGCATCGACCAGCAGCTCCACGTCGAGGACCGGGCCAACGATTGCCGTTCCCGCAGCGATCGGGTCGACCAACAGCGCAACCGAGACCTGAGTCGAGGTGATCGCGGTCGCTGCCGCAATCGGACCGACAAGCAACTCCAGGTCGAGGACCGGCGCGATGATGTCGGTCGCTGCTGCGATCGTGCCGACCAGCAACTCCAGGTCCATGACGGGCTGGACAACAGCCGTCCCCGCAGCGATGACCCCGACGTTGACCGTCTGATCTACCCTGTCGGGCGCCAGGATGGCTGTTCCTGCCGCGATCGTCCCGACCGTGACCTCGACATTCAGGACCGGCGCGAGGGCCGTAGTGGACGCTGCAATGGTGCCTACGAGCAGCTCAACGTCCAGAACCGGACCGACAACCGCAGTCCCAGCAGCGATGGGGTCGACGAGTAGCTCTACGTCGAGAACCGGAGCCAGTACAGCGGTTCCGGCGGGGATGGTCCCCACCAGCAGAGACACGGAGACCTGCGTTGCCGTGATCGTGGTCCCGGCAGCGATGGTGCCGACAAGCAGCTCGACATCAAGGACCGGAGCGACGATCGCCGTGCCTGCCGGAATGGTTCCGACCAACAGCTCGACGTTGAGGTTGGGCTCGACGATCGCAGTCCCAGCCGCGATAGCCGCAACGGAGACGTTCTGGTCTAGGGAGACCTCGAACTCCTCGATGGCCAGATACCAGCCCTGATCCGCAACCCCACCATTGGCCGAGTAGTTGACCGTCCAACCAGACGAGTCGAAGGAGACGAAGGTCCCCGTGGTGACTGCGTTCTGCTGGTGATCTACCAAGCGGCAGATTTGCGAGTCGACCAGTGATGCTTGGTTAGTGGTCGTTGGTCCGTCTTCGGTGATGAGACCTTGAATGTAGTATGAGTTATCGGCTGCGAGACCTCGACCGATGCTCGCGCCGGTTCCATCTAAGGTCCCTGACGCCTCATTGTTGAACGCAGCGATCTCGGAGAACACTTGCAGAACGAACTGTGGCTTCCATCCAGGCCCGGTGTAGCCGACGTTGCCGTTGGCTGTCGGCATCGTGAAAGAGCCCACATCCACGCGAGCAAGTCCCGCGAAGTTGCAGACACACAACTGCATGTCGTCATTCTGCGGGCTCGTTACGTTGCGCGTCGTGATGCCGATCTGGTCAGGGTCGACTGTGGTCAGCTCTTGCGCCTCCCACATCGCCGAGCCACCCATCATTCCGAGCCGAGAATCGGAAAGCCCGTTGAACGACACGCCCGCGCCTACACCATCTGCGATGACTTCCGTGCTGCATCGCTGAGTCAAGTCAGGAAGCGCCGCGCCCAAGCTTGACATGACCTCATCCACAATGGCGTTATCGGTGTCAGTGACGTTCCTGGTGTAGTTCGTAACCAACAGGTCACAGGGCGTGTGAATCGCCGTGAATGCCTCCGTGTCGTCTGTGGTCTCAGTAGTGTGCGTTGCGACCTCAAGGTAGACGTCGCCGTAGAAGATGACCGCGGTCACCAAGATCGCTGAGGCAGGCGCCGTGGTGATGTCGATCTGGAACCCGTCAGTGATGAAGGCGTTGTGGTCCGCCTCGCATTCCACGGCGGGAGTTGCAGTCCTCGGGTCGATGATAGTGAGAGGTGATGCTGTGTTCCGATACGAGAGAGCGTCGCTTGTCCCGACTGCATCCTCGGCAGCGGTTGCGACACCGAGAGCTGATCCGTCAGTGCCGACAAAGCCCCACGACTCCTGGGACTCAGCGGTGACGCTGTTGTTCGAGGTCGGCCATCCAGCAAACAGCCAGTAGCCAGCGCACGTCCCAGCGCCCGAGACGGTGACGTTCTGCGTTCCGGTGCTTGTGTTGAGGGCGAACTGCGTGACCTTGATGGCGAACGTCCGCCCCTCTGTCCCGAGATGCGCGAAGTGTGGACCGGGAGACGCCTGCGGTCTAACGACCGTGGGCGCTCTGTAGACCCCCGATGCTCCTCCGTGCCAGCCCATTCACCTCAGTCGTAGGCCGGCACCAGATTCGGCTGCCCCTTGAAGCGTCCGCGCGGGTAGATCTCGAACTCGTCGGTGTCACGACCGTTCTCCCAGACCACGTTCCAGTCGCCAACGAGACCTTTCGCAACGATCTTTCCGACCACCATCTCCACTTGCCCCGACCTCATTCGCTTCATCGGGTTACGTGCGTAGACAACCTTGTCACCGATCTTCATCACTAGACCCCCATCTCCGTCCACCAGATGCTCGCGCCAATCGTCAGCGTGTCCGCAACGCGCAGCGACACTCCGATGTGATCGCTGGCCGCCAAGTGAATCTGGAACTCAGGCGTCGGCAGCCACACGAACTCTTGCAATATGTTCCAGCCACAATGGACATCGAGATCCAAGGTCCCCACGTCCGTGGTGGGAAGGGAAAAGGCCGTCGCAAGGGGCGCGGCTCCGGCGATGTCGTTCTCACGTTCCGTCAGACCGGTGCCGGCAGCGCCACCCGTCCCGCGCTGGATGCGGATCGTGTTCATGGCCAGCGCCGTATCGCTCTCTTGCCAGACGCGGATCTCCTTAACGATGCAGATCACACCCGCAGCCCCTCGAAGCTGTAGGAAGTCGCCTGTATCCGTAACCGCAAGGTTGTTCCCCTGCGCGTAGAAGGTGCCAGTAGCCATTAGGTGATCCCCAATCTGGTAAGAGCCTGCGAGACGTTGTATGCCCCGATCTCGCCGAGCATCAGGACGTCGTGGATCTCTTGACGGTTGATAAGCTTCGACCCACTCCCCGCTTGGTTGGCGATGAACTCGTCTAGCTGCGTCTCTTCCGAAGCACTCAACGAGAAGAACGCGATGACCTGTGCGCGCGTCACCTCGCCACGAGCCAGCTCGGCCAGCGCAGCCATGAACTGATGGACGGGCAGCTTCACCTCGCCAGGGTTCGGGTCGATCAGTCTGGTCATCAAGGTCATGTCACAACCTCAGCAGTGTGTTCGGTCGCGGCGAGTGCTCGTAGGTTCGCAGCCATGTCCCCGGTTCCGGATCAGTCGACGGAACGTCCACGGTCAAAGCTGGAATGTTGGTCTCACGGTTGAACGTAGAGGCTGGCGGGGACTCATCACCGTTCGACCACAGGAAGCGCAGATTCACCGTGTCCGCGTCGCTGACTTGGGCACTGTCGATGCTCAGAGCGACCTCGACCTCTGTCTCCGACAACGCCTCGCTGGTGAACGTGATAGAGTCGGTTGCCCCGGAGCTTTCGAGACCGTCACCAGTGACGAACGAACCGGAGCCAAGAACCTGCGTCGTATCGTCGTGGTTGGCGAAGCCCGTTGCAGCGGCGAACTGAACGGCAGACGATCCAGTGACGTCTGCGTAGCCGCCCGTGTTGACCTGATACTGCAACAGGAACTCCGTCGTCAGATCGGTTGCATCGTCTGCACCGGAGTTGGTCTGCTGGATGACGAACCGAACCCTGAACAACGTGTCTGCCGCCTGCGTCCAGTTAGTGTTGATCGCGGTATCGCCAGCGTCGAAAGCCGCGTTGACTCCAGACGGATCGGTGACGTTGGTTCTGCCTCGGAACGAGTCCAAGTCATAGTCCGGTTCGGTTACGTGAGTCATGCGTTAGCAGGCTCCCACGGATAGCGTGCGGACTTACTCGGGAGATTCGGGTTGGCCCTGATCTTCGCGAGCAACTCCCGGTATCGCTCCGTCGACATGGCTTCGCCAAGCTTCACGATCTTGGTCCCGGGCTGCATCAGGTATTGAGCGAAGCCGAAATAATCGACTCCCATCCACCCTTCGAAGCATTCGTCGAACAAGTAGAAGTCCGAGCGTTGATGAACCTCTGCGCCAACCTGCCGGCTCTCCTGCGCAACCGCAAGGACTCCACCGCCCGGAGCGTCCTCTGGTTGGCCTTGCGAGCTATCGAAAGTGCTCCCGTCTACGTAGAAGACACACCACCGCACTACTTCATCCTCGTCGAGCGACCGCCAGCGGTGCCCACGACGGGCATATGCACCATCTGGTCATAGATGCGCAGAAGACGCAACGTCGCGCGCTTCGCGGTTGCGACCCCGCTCGCGTCTGGCAAGCGAAGAGTCGAACCGTCAGCCAGCAGCTCGGCCAAGCAGTGCATAAATCGCCCGTTGTTCTGCGCGTCGATCTCGCACAGCTTCAACTCCTCGACCATGAGCATCTGGCCTGGGATGCCATCGGGCTGGATGCACCACTTGAGAAGGTTCTGATCGAACCAGAACTTGTAGGGGCGCATCTCGCCCGGCTTGGCTCGTGGGACGTGTTGCCCTTGTCGCGTTCGGTAGTCGTTCGTCATCGTCTCGCTCCTGTTGGGGTCTGCCCGATCGCCTTGAGGATCTTGTCTCGATCCCACATCTTCGGCAGACCGCGATACTTCTTGTTGGCGTCTTTCACGTCGAGATGAACAGGCGGCAGATCCAGCACGCGGAACAACTCCGCGCCCACCGCGTTCGGGTCATCAACCATTGCCTCGTAGCTGATGACGTGGAGAAATGCGTCGTTATCAGCTACGAACTGACAGACGTTGCGGCGCCACTCGCGCTCGGGGAAGTTCCGTGGATCCTTGCCCTCTCTTATCAGCGACAGGTGGCGACAACGAGGATTCCTGACAGGCATCACCAGCCGAATGTCAGTAATCCGCCTTTGATCTGGATCGTCAATGAGCTTTCCCGAGCGTTCCACTCGCGTAGGGAAAGGCGTGTTGCCGTGCCAGACGCCAGTGTTGACGGGCAGAGATTTCGCCGCCTGCCTGATCGCTCGGATCAGGAAGCGATTCCCACTACCCGGCAGCCCACAGACAAGGACGAGCATCACGCAGTGATGTGAAGGATTCCGTCCGTGTTCCAGACCAGAGTGACGTTGCCTCCGTTGGTCGTCGTGCTCGTGACCGTCGTGTGAGCGATCAACGGGCTATCCGCGTCAGTTGGAGTGGTCGTCCGCTCCCGACCGATCACGATCTGGTCGAAGGTGTCGTTCGTGCCGTTGCCGATCGCAGTGTAGACGTGATCGTTCGCGTCGAACTCAGCGCGATCAGCCGTGTTGTTCACCGTTACGCCCTTGCCACCCATCGCTACACCATCACCTCGCGCGGTGTAGCCGGCAGCGGCGATCTCCGACGCCGAGATGTCCGCGAAGTCGAGGTGAGTGTCGATGTTGATCGAGTAGGACGTCTTCATCAGTGCGACGAAGATCACGTCCAGAAGGATCTCGAAAGGCGGTTCAGGCATCGCAGTGCCCCAGTTGAACCGTGGATCCATGAAGATCGACTTGCCGGTGTTATACCAGACCATGTTCTACTCCTGCGTGTTGAAGCGCCATGGCACCTGCCCAACGTAGACGCGCAGGGGTTCCACCACAGCGAAGTTCGTAGGCGTCCCGGTCTGCGTAACGTCCGCAGGGAGAGCACCAGAAGCGGCAGAGGCGAACGCTCCCGCACTCGCCGCTGCCCATCCGTTAGGGAGATTCGCTCCACTTGCCGTGTCGCGCGCAATCTCCTCTCCGAAGTTCCAGATTCGCACCTGTCCGGTGCCAGGGATCACGCCGAACTCCAGCTCGAAGCGGCGCGTGTTCTCAAGCTGCCCGGCCCCGTTCGTGAACGTAGCAAGCCCACGGTCAGCAGCGGCAGCATCGCCAGCACGGAACTGGATCGTAGACGTGCTGACCCATGCTGCGATGGCTGTCGCGCTGTCACCGAACTCGAAGATGAGCCCGGTAGGCGCCGTCGCTGACGTGATCTCGATCACCGTCCGAAAGGTCACCGGAGTCGTGCGAACCGGGAATGCACCGGCAGCGATAGAAGCTGTCGGGATCGCAAACTGGTGCGTCCCGAACAACTCCGAGTATCCACGCAGAGCCTTGCGGCGCTTGCGCGCGTGATACAACGCTGCCGATCGTGCGGTCATCCGCTAGCCTTCGGGTATTGAGGTCGCGCAGCACCCGGCTTCGCTTTCCGACCAGCGAGGGCAGCGTCGATGGGTGCCTTCGATGAGAGCTGAGCTGCGACGTCTTGAGCCGTCGTGCCTGCCTCAACGAACTTCTTGGCTCGATCCGCCTTCTGAACGCGCGCTTCCTTCTGGCGATCGAGGTAGTCCTTGATCCCCTGCATGTTGTCATCCTTCGGGATGATCCCGCGCGCCTTCATCATCGCTTTGCACTTCTCCAGACGTGCCGTCTGCCGTGCGATGTATTGGATCCGGTCGATGATCGCTTGCCGACGACGCACCAGCTCAAGGTTCTGTCGGTTGAACTCGCCGATGGCTCTGTTGACCAGCGCCGGGTCTGCGAAGACCTCCGTCGTGGGCCTGCCAACCACGTCGTCTTCGATCTCGACATACGCAGCCGGGTGGATGTGCTCAAGACCGATCGGCCGCTCAGGCTCCTTCGGTGGCTTCTTGACCTCGACATGCAAGGACGGCGCGCTCCCCCGATTGAACTCGGTCCATGCGTCCGTGATCTGCTGCCGCGTGACCTCTCGGCCAGCGATAGCCTTGACGGCCTCCACTTTCGGGAGGCCGTCGTCGGTCCAGTGATCGTCGTTCTGAACGTCAAGCTGCTGCAATGCAGCCCTGATACTCGTCGCCATCTATCGCTCCTGTTGAAACGGGCCTTCGGTCAGAAGACCAAGTTGTCGATGTCGGTGGCCGCTTGGATCTCTGCTGGATGCTTTCCCGCCTTGAGGTAGGCGAAGAAGGCGTCCGTGTTCGCAGCGACCTCGCGAGTCACTGACGTTCCATCGTCCGTGAACGCTACTGCCCCGTTGCCAGCAGCCGCTTCGAAGCGACTGTGCGACAACGTGTAGGTCCCAGCTCCGGTCACGTTGAGGAAGTAGGGCCGGTTCGCATCGAGGCCAGCGGGGACAGCAGTCCCGCCGATCAGATGCGGACCAGACCCATCCGCGAAGCCATGAGAAGCCTCGTTGATGGTCTCCGTGGCGTTCGTTCCGGTGACAGCCGTGGGCGCAGCCCCGGTGTCTCCGATCCCGCCATTCGCTGACGTGTCCGCTCGCGCGTCCGTCCAACGCTTGAGGCGCCGAAGCCTCCCTCGGCGATGGCCCCTGTGAAGTTGCCGTCGCCGAAGGTGCCTGCCCCTCGATACTCGCACCGAAAGGGCTGCCATGACTTAGCTCTCCGTGGTGATGAGCTGCGCGAACTTGACTTGCTTGCGCTCCGCGTTGTTGCCAACACGGTTCCAAGAGCCAGCGTTGTTCAGCTCGTTCGCACCCGTGCCGTTGCCCGGCCCACCGTTCGGGGCAGTGCCCGTGTAGGCGTGGCTGACGGGGTGCAAGCACCACTCGACGCGGTTGGTCAGGATCTCGTTGCCACCACCGTTACCGGCCAGCGGCTCGCGATGCGTCTCAGTAGCAACGCGCGGGCTGCTCACGCCGAGCTGCGTTGCGCCTGCACCGAACAGCCAAGTCCGGTAGTCGCCAGCGGTCAAGCCACCAGCCACACCGTTCGGCATCCCGTCATCGACCACGACCTGACGGCCGAGGAACGTCGGGATCGCGACCTCGCCCCGAGCATCCGGGATGAAGTCGATCAGGTTGTTCTTCTGCATTCGGTTGAAGACGACCGAGTGAACCATGACCATCGTCAGGTCACCCATGCTGTCGCCCATCGTGACCGCTGCATCGAGGAACGCTTCCGCGCTGAACGTAGTCACGCCATCGGCGAACGCGCCGCTGATGTCGTTCGTGTAGTCGCCCGCATCGTTCGCGTCGTTGTCTGCGATGACACCCGACCAAGTAGCGATGAACGCTGCCTGGAGTCGACGGTTCCAGTAGTCGGAGACGCGGCTGGCGATCGACGCCATCGGATCCGCTCCAGCCAGAGCTTCCGCGAGGTCAGCAGTCGACCAGGAAGCGTTGCGGCTCAAGCGAACGGCGATCTCCGTGTCGGTCCCCGTCTTGAACGGCTCAGCATCCAAGCGAGCGGCGATGCCGCCAGCGGTGCCGAACGTCGAGTCGAGGATGTCCGCGATGTCGTCCGTCGACACGAGGTCAGCGTCGTTGTCGAGATCGCGGAAGGACGGCATGTTGAAGGTCACGCCGCCACCGGAAAGTAGACCGTCGAGCTGCGCGCTGCGCGCGACGGCGCCAGACTGAACGAGCCTGGACTTCTCCTCCGTCAACTTCTGGACGTATGGAGTGAAGATGTCAGGGACAACAATGTCCGTGATCTGGGTTACAGGTCCAGCAGCCATTGCTGACCTCCGTGCTCAAGGGTGAACGAAAACTCTCAGCGGGTTTCCGTGCCCGAGCCGCAGGAACAGGCAAGCGTCCCATCCGCCTAACGCGGGAAGCAGCCCCGAGCCGCAGGAACAGGGCTGCTGAATGGGATTCCTACCACTGACGGGGGCTGGCTGCAACTGCCCCCGCGCTGGAAAGGCCCTTTTTACTTGGCGATCGGCTTCGGTCCCCCGAGCGTCGTCCCGGCTGCCTTCGCCATCTGCTCGGCGTATTCACGGCCCTTCTCGTTGAAGATGTGGGCCTGCTGGGTCATGTTCCAGTGCTCAGACGACCACGGGTTCATGCCTGCGAACGGGCTGGCTACGCCGCTTCCGGGCGCCCCTCCCCCTCGGGTAGCTCCCCACCAGTGGCGCTTGATGTCCTGGCAGTGGATGAGCCACTGAGACATCTCCATGCCCGGCGGGTAGCCGCAGCCCTCCTTGGTCACGAGCTTGCCGTCGTCTTCACGCCTCTCGAAGATGTGTCGGGCGATGAACTTCACGTCGTCGCGAGCCGTGTCCAACACCTTCGCGTCGACCAACGCCTTGCTCATCTCGTCGTCGATCGAACGGACGCGCTCGTTCTCCGACAGCTTGGCGATGACCTCGTCCCGCTCCTTGAGCTGCTTCTTCAACGTCTTCACGTCGCGCTCCATCGGAGCCAACAGCGATGCCTTGGTCCCGTCAACTCGACGCTGGACGATCGCCTCGATCTCGTCCTCGTTGAGCTTGCCCTTCGCGGCTGCCTCCAACTCAGGGAGGCGATCGAGCTTCTTCAAGATCTCTTCGCGGTCACCGATCTCCGACCATGTAGCAAGCTTCCCGCGAGTTTCCTCGTGCTGCTTCTTTTCGAGGTCGAGAGAACTCCGGATTCTCGCGAAGTCGTTCTCCGTCTTGACTCCGCTGATGCCGGTCAGCTCGTAGACGCCATTCTTCTCGGTGTAGAGTTCTCGGTATGCCTCTGGGATCTCGTCGAGGCTCTCATGCGTGTCTTTCAGAACCATGGTTGCTTCCTGTTAGAAGAAGAAGTCCTCCGGGTCGAGCCCTGCCGCCCGGAATTGCTCGGCGTTCATCCTACCAAGGTCTCGCAGTGGGATCGGCCGCTCGCCGAGACGTCGTATCATCTGTCGGGTTCCCATACCAGCACGGAGCAGTCGCGCTCGTGTAGGCCCAAGGGTGTCGCGAAGGAACGCATTGCTCTGCCTGCGCAGCCACTCGTCCCCACTCACAAGCTTCGGGCGTGGTCCGATCAGGCGTTGCATCTCGCTCCGAGAGAACGCGTCGAACTGCCCCTTGAAGCCACGGGGGAGGCTCGCTCGGTCCAGAACCGACCCAAGGCCATGCTTCCGGCTGAACTCCCGCAGCATGAGCTTCTCGGTCTGGTCCTTCATGCGGCGAGGGTCTGACATCCGCCCCTTCGGGTTGACCGCTGCCGTCAGGTTGCTTCGACACCGGAAGTGCAGAGGCGGGACGGGTAGCTGCCCCACCGGCTTCACCTTCCCGTGAAGAGAGAAGCACGTCTCCGTTGTGCGACGGTCCAGCTCCGCTACGAACGCCTCGAACTTCACGAGGTCTGGGTTCTCCTCGAAGAACGCCCGTCTCGCCGTGTTCGTGTAGTGTGCCGCAGCCGTCTTCGTGATCGTCTCCGCGTGCTTGCGAGTCAGTGCCGTGATCCCGTTCCGACCTGAGAAGGCGCGATTGCCGACCACTCGACCCGTGATCTGCTGGATCGTCTCGCCCTGTGCCAGCCCGATCCGGATCTGATCCTGTATCGCCCGAACGTCTGTCGCGCGGAGGTTCGTAGCCCACTGCCTCAGCACGCGCCCCTGGAATGGGCGACGGGTCACCAGAGCACGCATGGAGCGGTCGTCGGGCAGTCTCATTCGACCAAGCCTCGTTGGCGATGTCGTGCGCAGAATCCCCTCCATGATCGCCGGCTCCTGCGCTGCCATCTTCGCCAGCTCGTCTCGCCAGACCGGCCACATCCTGCGGAACGCTGCACCACGGATACGGCGAACGTCCGCGAAGAGAGCCCGAACCCGCATCTCGTTCGCAATGCTGAACCCGCCGCTGTGCTTGCGTAGCCGGTCGAAGATCCTGCGGCGAAGGCTGGGCTCGCTGTCGTCCAACACCTTCGTAATGAGGTTGCGGATGCCACCCGCCGCACGTTCTACACCTACCCGGTGTCGGATCAGGGCATCTGAAATCTGGTCTTGAACCGAAAGGGCCATCCATCTCAGTCGCTAAGAAGACTCGCCTCGAAATAGTCGAGCGCGCGGCAACGGAGACATAGGTTGCCAGCTCTGGGCGCTTGAGGCTGTGGCTCCACGCATCTGCACGGCGCTTCTCGGAGCGCGCTTGAAAGATCGAAGCAACGTCTGCGCCACTTGCTCGCGAGGATCACCAGCCATCTTGCCGTCTTCTGATTGACCTCTGGCAAGTCGAAGTCGAGTCCCAACTTCTCGTCGTACTGGTCGATGATGTCGCGCGCATACTGCTCGGGGGTTTGTCGATGGCGCAACCACTCTTTCACTTCTTCACCGTGATCGTGGTCAGCATCGAGCCCGGCTTCGGGTTGTTGGCTCGCGCGTCCTTGGCTCGCAAGAACTCGGCAAGCTCCTCTTCGGTCATTGCTCGTCGCATGGCTTCTCCCTCATCACGACTGCACACTCAACCAGCTTCGCCTCCATCCACTGCGTCATGCAGATCGGGAAGCACAACAAGGTCCCCGAGCACGCATGGTTCTCGGGATCCCACGAATACTCCTCGCCGTTCTCGTCCTCGATGACCGCCTCCATCATCGACACGCCGTTAGCGTCGCCGATCACGTAGCGGTTGAGGTCTACGAACGCACGGCCCTCACGGATCGGGTGCTCTCCGCACAGATCACATACAAGATCATCGCCCGCTGTCTCTGTCATTGAGCTGCTCCGTTTCTTCCTCGGTCTCTTCCTCGTCGTCCTCGTCGTCCTCGGGGCCTTCTTCGTTCTGAGTCGCCGGGTTCATCAGAAGTTCGTTGTCTGCCTCGCCTCTGATCCGCTCCAGTTCCTCCTCGAAGTCCAGTGCCGTCGCGCCCTGCTTCTGCATCTGCTCGTGGATCGTCTCCATCGAGATGGGAGCGCCCAGCATCTTCGCTGACATCCACTGCGACAAGGACTGACCGTCCATCTGGTCGTCAATGAAGTCAGTGTTGGGCGTGATGACCACGGCCTCTGGGTCAGCTCCGATCCATCGCGCGATCTTGCGGAGAAGCGATTGAACGCCGAACGCTCCGGTGATGACGATCTGGCTGATGGTCGCCGTTCTCGATGCCATGCGGATGCGAAGCGCCTCGCCCGACTGCTGGTTGCCACCTGTCGTCGAGTCGAGTAGCTGCGCGCCCTTGCCCGCTGCTCGGTTGTAGTCGTTGACCAGAGCTTCGCGCTGCTCGGGCAGGCCGGATGAATCCACGCCGATGAACTTGGCATCCCCGCCTGTCGATAGCTCAATGGCTCCGTGCGCGCCAACGCGGTAGCTCTCGCCCTGGGTCACGCCGATCACGACCAACGTGTCCTGACCCTGCATGAACAGCGATTGCCGGTAGTCGGCCTCGCCTCGGTAGATCGCAAGGGCAAGGTTCGCAAGCCCGAGCAGCGGCGGATCGTCCGGCTCAGGCACGACGTCTTTCGTGTTGATGAAGACGAAGGGGATCTCCGAGCTTGTGTCACCACGCCACTCGGGCGTTGTCATCTCCGAGGGGTTGAAGTCGTTCTCCTCGCGGAAAACGCCCATCTGATAGACGCCCGCACCTCTCGGCAGATTCTCGATGGGCTCCGCACCGACGACGGCTTCGGTCGCAGCCTCTTCGCTGTCGTTCTCCGCGAGCAAGAGGACGCGATACTTCTCGGTCTCCTCCCACTCGAAGTTGGCTTGACGTTCGGGAGCGGTCTCGTTCAAGACCACCATGTTCAGATTCTCAAGCTCGATCCCGTCCCGACGCCCCTCGTCCCAATTGATGACGGACAGAGCCTCGTAGATCGAGATATAGAACTGCTCCGTCAGTTGCCGCTCCTCTGGTGGCAACCGAAGCTGCGCGTCGGCATCGTTCGGTGGGAGATCAGCCAGTAGACCAAGTCGTCCGCTGACAAGTTGATGCTCGTTCACGCGCTGCATCAACATCTCCAGCGATTCGCCACGACGAGTAGCACGCTCGCGCAGATACTCCATCTCTGGAGGCAGCTCGATCGTCGGTGGCTTGCGGTGCATGATCCCGAGCAGAGCTTCCACAGCATCGTTGAAGACGTCGGGGTAGACCGCTCGGGCGATGTAGGACTGATACTGCTTCCAGCCCTCGGTGTTCGATGTCGGGAAGCCCTGTTCACGCATCCCCGAGGTTGACGACAGGTAGGTTGTGGTTCGCCCCTTGATCTGTCGCTCACCGCCGCGCGAGTCGCAGGTTAGCTGCCAATCGGGGCGGCGAGCTGCATATGACGGATGCGTGCTGCTCAGAGCCATGGTTGCCTCTCAGAACGTGATGTGGGCTCCTGCGCTGGTCAAGACCAACGAGCCATACTGCGCGGCAACCTGAACGAAGTGGTCTTTCTTGAATGGCATCGGAACGTCCAGACGGTAGTGCTGCCAGCCCCAGATGTCTCCACGATGTTCCATGGGAACTAGGAAGAGGGGCTCGACCAGCATGTTGACCGTGCTCGTTCCAGAAGAAGCCGCCGGGCGAGCCCCGAAAGCTACCATAACCTGATCTGGCAGCGGGCAGGAAGCGGCAGCCGTGGTCTTTCTGACGAAGACCGACAGCGTGTAGGTGATCCCGGGCTGATGAGCCCAGCCGACGTTCAAAGCAACGTGGTCTCCAAACGGCAGGCAGAGATCAGTTTCCGTTCGAGCCGGCTCCCCGTAGGAGACCGCCGCGCGAGGCGCGAGCACTTGGCCCGTCGCCTCGCGAGCAGCAGCGCCGGCTGCGATGCCAGCGAGCATCCCGTAGGTGAATCCCCGCCAGAACATCGACTGCTTGCGCACACCTTCCATGGCTACGGGAACGTCACCTGATAGGCGAAGCTCGGCAGGTAGGTGCCGAATCCGAAGATCACCTGCTGGAAGACCAGCTTTGTTCCCGGCGGGATGACTCCCGGCGCGAAGAACATCTCGTGCTGGAACTGAGTGTGGTCTGGCTCTTGGCAAACCAACGTCATGGGCTCTGAGTAGGCAGCCTCGCTGTAGGCGAACGCGCCGCTAACACCCGGTAGGGTCAGTGGGGTTTCTTGTCGCATGAAGCCGAGCGTGACGAACCCGAAGAGGTTCTCCTCGCAGGTCAGGTCCATCTCAGGCGTAGCGAGGAACTTGATCTTGTGGGTGCATGGATGCGGCTCAACTCCATCGAAGATGAAGGTCGACCAGTCCATGTCAGGCGTGTCGCTTGGGTCGCACGGCGGCGGGTTATACCAAGCGTCATTCCCGAACGGGTCGAGTAGCGCATACATGCCGCCACATCCTCCAGGCGAAACAAGCTTGCCACTGATGTTCAGGCAGCTCAGGTCGCATTGCGCGACGGCAGCACCAGCCATGAGCAGTGCCGCTCCGATTGTCTTGAGGATCATCGTCTCTTCCTTTCAGTAAAGGCCGATCACGCGCTTGGACCTGATCTCGGTTCCCGAAGCTCGAACCCTATAACGAGCCTCATCGCCAACGTGGTCTTCCGCGTCCGTGTCGACATCATCCATGTCTTTCTCGTCTCGCGGCAGCGACAACACCGTCCGCAAGAACTCAGGATTCCTCCCATCGACCACGCAGAGCGCCGGGTGCTCTCGTGGTCCGTGTTCCGGTGGTTGAGCGTTCGAGATCATCTTCCGCATCATCTCCCAGCCCATCTTGCGCGAACCGGGCCGCTTGTCCGATGGCGTCCACTGCACGCCTGGGAAGACATGCCCGTCGATGCGCACCGGCTTAGCCATATCGTCTGCGATGCAGACCCCGTTCTCAACCGTGAAGATCGCCGAGTCAGCCGGGCCAGCCCTGACCCGAGACGTGTTGCCGTTGCGCCAGCCCCATGCGATCTCGCGCTCGACGATCCCCTTCGCGATGTCCTTGGCCAACATGCGAACGCCCTCGTTCGGCTTCCCGGTGCAGCCATACCACTCGCGCACCCTGAACAGGTCTCCGCGCACGGTCGAGACCGTCTTGCCGTTCTTGAGGCGCAAGTCGCTGCCATCCGACTGAGCATACCATCCGACCGAGAACGGGCGCGAGCTGCCCCAATCGAACGCGCGGTCTATCCGCCACGTCTGCGGGATCTCGAAGTCCGGAACCACGTTGCGCTCGCTCCAGACGTCGTCGAACATCCCGCCTGCCACGATGTCCCACGAGCCGAGCAACCACGCCTCGGCCATCGCCTTGCTGGTCGCGGAGGCCATGATCTTCTGCTTGTATTTCGGGTCGGCCTTGAGGAGCGCCTTGTTCTCGTCAACGTGCGAGTGGATCGCGCATCGCACGGGTTCGAGGTTGCCGTCTTGGTCGCGAGCGTCGTCGATGACTACGGTCTTCATCCACTGCCCTGCCAACCTGAACCGATCCTTGACCCAGTTCAAGCCAGGGCCGTAGGGGTTGGTCGTCGCACGGATCATGCGAGGCATGTTCGGCCTGCTCGACCGACAGCACGAGAACATCCGCTGGTAACACTCGGAGTCTGCCCATGTGGTCAGCTCCTCGAAGGCGATGAAGGGATACTCGTGCCCGTGGTAGCTGTAGTAGTCCTCGGGGCGAGCCATGTGGCGAAACAGCAACGCCTCCCCGTCCTTGAAGTCCCATTGCATTCGACCACGGTTGAAGCGTGCGCCGGGGAAGATCTGCCGGAACCACTTCTCCGACTTGGCTACGACGTCCGCGAGCTGCGGGTAGGTCTTGCGGAACAAGATGCCGCGCCATGCGTGCTCGTGCCCTCGCCCGACATGCTGTCCGTATGACATCAACAGCACGTCCGTCTTGCCTCCCCCTCGTGTCCCGTGCAGCAACGCCTCCTCGAAGGGGCAGGACATGAACCGCTCTTGCGATCCCTCGTGAGGCGACCACGCTACGCGCTTGCCCTCGTCGTCCCACTCCCCAACCGACTGATCCACCTCGGAGCGGGCGCGCTCAAGCTCGCGCTCGAACTCGTCTCGCTCCTCTGGTGTGGGGTCGGTCAATTGTCGCTTCCGTTGCCGTGCCCGTTCTTCGCACCGTTGCCGTTGCGATTGCCCAGCCACTCCTCCGCTGTGACGTTGGCTGGTGCAACGAGAACGCCCGAGTTGTTCTGCACCTCATGGACAGTCTTCTCGGTAGCCACCCAACCGCAGCGCACCTTCGTCCACCAGATCGCGCACGTTGCACCTTGCGGATGCTTGAGGTCAACTGCCCTCTGGAAGATGGACTGGATCACCTGCGAGTCGGCGATCGGCTTGCCTCGATCCAACTCGTCCTGAAAGTGCTTGTGCAGCGTTGCCGTTGAGATGCCTTTGCCCGTGTTCGGGTTCAACACCACTGCGGCGATCTGCTTGTGCGTCAACCCGTAGCTTGAAAGCGTCATCACTTGCGCTCGCATCGCGTCTGACGGTTCGAAATGCGATGGCGCACCCCCGCCTCTTTTTGTCATTTCAGTCTCCGTTGCGTTCTAGGGCGAGGACCTCTGACCTCACGAGGGTATCACGGAACACACCGACCAAGGATGAAGTGACCATGGTAGCCCCTGATTTCTTGATGCCTCGACATGACATGCAGGTATGAGATGCACGGACCACGCAGCCAGCTCCCTCGGCTCTAGCGTGGAGCGCGATCGCGTTCGCAATCTGCCTGGTCATCCTCTCTTGCATCTGGAACCTCATCGCGAAAGCATCGACGACACGGGCCAGCTTTGAGAGCCCGACAACTCGTCCGTCACTTGGGAGGTAGCCGACCGTGGCTGTCCCGACGAAGGGGAACAGGTGGTGCTCGCACAACGAGACGAACGGGATGCCTTTCAGGATGACGATCTCATCGGCCTCTGGATCGTGGAAGGTCTTGATGATCTCTTCTGGCTTGGCTCCGTAGCCGGCGGTCATCTCCCGGATCGCTTGCCTCCACCTATCGGGCGTGTTCTTCAAGGCTTCGTTGTCCGTTTGCCCGAGTGAGTGGATGAAGTCTTGCAGGCTCTCGTCTCTCATCGGATCCGCAGCAGCTTGTGGGTTTGCATTGACAGCCTCCACTCGGGGTGTGTCTTCACGAGGTTCAGGCATGTCTCCAGAGCGCCGGGGTCTACGCCGCTGCTTGGCGTCCACGCCGGTGATAGGAACAGGTGCTTGGCCTGCAACCTCGGCTTCGGGATGCCTTGACCGGCGTGACGCACGTAGCGGAGTTCGTTGCACCACTCCAACCTGATCGCGTGTTCTGCGACCTTGGGGGAACAGGCGACGTGTAGCTGCGCGCCCTTGCAGGTGGACGCACCGATAGCATGGGTTGGCAGGGGCAGTGAGCCGTTGGTCTCGATGGCGATGCACTGCGGATCGGCGCCTTCCAACGCATCCAGCAGTTCGTTGTCGACGTGTAGCAACGGTTCGCCGCCTGTCAGGATGATGTTCGTCTCGCTGGTGGTTGGCCACAACTCAAGGATCCTGTCGGCGATCTCTTCTGCTGTGAACATGACGGACGAGGTGAACTCGGTGTCGCAGTCGAAGCCGTGGGTTTCCTCTCGGCATGTCTGGTTGCACGCGGAGAACCTGACGAACACGTTGAGAGACCCGGCTCTTGCGCCTTCCCCTTGGATCGACAGGAAGGTCTCGTTGATGGGGTAGGTCTTCATATCTCGGCGGTTGCGTAGCAGTTCTCCGTCTCCCACAACACGATCCTGTAGATCTGGATCGGATCGGTTGCGAACAACGTCGGGCAGACATCGCGCAAGACGTAGGACGCCATGTTCTCGGCTGTTGGGTTCTTGTCCATGATCCAGAGCTTCTGATCGGGCCGGAACTCCTGGGCTGCATGGATCCCCAAGGTGTCCTTGCGCCATAGGATGCAGCCGTGATCCCAGGACATGTCGAGCCACGCGCCTAGTCGCTCCTTGATGACGCCGAAGTCGATGATGCGTCCCACGGCGTCGAGCTTGTCGGCTCGGGCATGTGCGAACAGCACGTAGTTGTGGCCGTGAAGGTGGCCGCACTTGTTCTCGTGGTGAAGGACCCGATGTCCGGCGCAGAATTGCAGCCGCCTTGTGCATGTGAGGATCATGCGTAAACCGTTGGGTCATCGACGCCGGCCAGTGCGAACGCTTCACGGCGCTCGGTGCAGGTTCCGCACTTCCCGCAGTGTGCGTCCCGCCCCGTGTAGCATGAGTAGGTCTTGGCAACCAAATCCAGCACGCCTAGGTCTCTGGCGCGAGCAACGATGTCTTCCTTGCGCAACCGGAGGTAGGGTGCCATCACGTCGATCGGTTCGTAGCTGGCTTGGCTGACGGCCTGCCTAACAAGGTTGACGAACGAAGGTCGGCAATCGGCGTAGACGGCGTGGTCGCCTGCATGGGCACCGTAGGCCACCGCGTTCGCCTTGAGACTCATCGCGCGTCCTGCGGCGACAGCCAATAGGATCATGTTGCGGTTGGGAACCACGGTTGCCTTCATGCTCTCGTGCTCGTAGTGCCCTTCCGGTATGTCTCCGTGTCCGGTCAATGCGGAGGACAAGGCATCTCTGAGCGGGAGCTGGATGATCTTGTGAGTCACGTTCAAGGCCAAAGCCACGCGCACGGCCGAGGCCAACTCCATGGTTGCGTGACGCTGACCGTAGTCAAACGAGATGGCTTCGACCACCTCGCAATGGTCTGCGGCGATGAGGTCGGCAAGCATGACGGTCGAGTCAAGCCCACCGGAGAGGATGGCGACAACGGTTTGCACTTCCGGAACTCCTTTTCAGGGAACTTGGATTCGTGAATTGGGGTCTCTGGCCATAACTAGTTGACTACACTTGGTTTATCGCCCGTTTGCCCTCAGACGGCCAGGAAGGGGTCCTGAGGGCCTCCAAGGGGTCCGAACGTCAAATCACACCGGGGCACCCTCGAACTCGTCAGGAAGGGCGCCCTGCGCGGCCTCCTGCGTCCCTGAGGGGGTCTGCCGCGTGGCGGTGGCGGTGGCCGCCTGGACGGGTGTCTCGGCCACCCTGACCGTCACAGGCCCTACACGGGCCGGCAGGTGGTCGATCAGCTTCCGGGCAAGGAGCCGCGCCATGTTCTCAGCGGTGGCACGTAGACGGTGATCGGTGAAGTCGGGGTGCAGGGAGAGGTTCCGGTTGTGCCACTGCATGACGATCGCGTCCACGTCCTCGTCTCGAACCACGTAGGGGCTCTCATCATCTACGAGACCGTGGAAGGTCACTGAGACGATCGCGTTGTGCCCGTGGGTGTTGTGCATGACCTCTAGGGCCACGTCGAAGTCATGTGTGCGGCACGCCTCGTTGAACTGGTCGTATTGCTCGCGCCCGTTGAAGTGTGCGATGTGCAACGTCCACTCGCGCTCGTAGATCATCGGGACAGCACCGTCGCTTTCCACAACTCCTCTTCAAGCTGTTTGAGGTATAGCGGGTCGGTGAGGTTGCAGTAGTCGTCACGATCGTGATTCCCGAGCACGAACTGTGCGCCCTGACGGGCTCTCAACAAGCCACGGTGGATCGCGTTCGCATAGAAGTCCGCGTAGACGATGCAGTGCTTGTGCCGCCACCGCTGAAAGAACCACGCGACGTAGTCTTCCGCGCGCTTCTGGTTGGGCAATCCTGAATCGTAGTTCGGGAGGTAGCCCCACAAGTCGGAAGGGGCGATGCCGATGACACCTGAGACCACGCAGATGTCGAAGTCCGTCAGCTCCATGTCGTCTAGGATGTTGCGGACTGACTTATGCAATGGTGAGGGGTATGGCTTGGTCGCGGCACAGGGGACCAGAACACACCCTTTCACCCACGGCGGCGTGTATTCACCCAACACCTCGAACCACCGCTTCAACTCGTCTCGGAAGAAGGAGCCGTTGCACGTGACCGGGAACGACTCCTGCTTGGACACCTTCCGGATCGGGCAGGGCCATGTTGTGTCGGCAAGGTAGAGAGCGTGAACAAGTTCAGGCCGACACGTTGACGAGATCTCAGCTAGGCGTCGTGGATGCAGATCCGTAGGCCACTCGATCCTGTCTTCGGGGAAACGATCTGCCGGCTCTGTTGTCTGATGACCCAACCACCACAAGAGCGGCCCCCAACACCGAGGCGCCCCTGTGACACAGACAGGCGTCGATAGGTGGGCGATCATCGCGAAGAACGCGAGCCACCCGTCATACTCGTGCTGGTAGTTCGGCGCCGCCTCGTTAGACAGCTCCGGTGCTTGGACGACCCTCATCGACCAACCCTCCCCTAGTCACTGCGCAGAACCACTGGAACAACTCGGTCTTGTCTTTCCGCTTGTGCAGAGCGCGGATATGCGGTGCCAATCTCTTGGCTCCCGGCATGTCCAACCCTCCACCCGCTAGGCGGAACTGGCTGGCCAACCCGATCGGGATCAGGTCATGCAGCGAGTTGATGACAAAGAAAAAGCCGACCCCGTGCGCTTGCACAGAATCGGCATATCTCAACCACGCCTCCGCTGAGACCAGCATCGGCACGGAACAAACCCCTCTGTCGGTCCAAAGCTCGTCTAGGTTGATGCGGGATCGCGTGACGATCCGGCGCATCCATTCTGGCCATTCCGCGAATGGCGTTCTGCCGAGCTTGTTGCCACGTAGACGAGTCGATCGTCGAGCACCTCGTTCTCCAGACGCTCGTCGACCTCGTGTAACCAAGTCCATGCAGCCGGCAACCGCTCTCCCTCCACGCCTGCTCCAACCGTGCGGTATACGCCTTCTCTGGCCAGATCGTCCCGCCAGCTACGCACAACCGCTCGTGATGTCGCCCGAGGTTCGATGCCTCCGACACTGCCATGTCGGTCGTCAGCACAGGGATCGGGCGCAGCCCCGCATCGTGCGCCACGCTCAGGTTCCGCAACGTCTCGTCCTTGTCGCGGATCTTGTCCAACTGGATGTAGCCCCACAACCGATCCTTCCTGGTCCGAAGGTATCGGTGGTATTCCGATGCCGTGACCTCCTTCCCGCTGTTGTGCGCGGAGAACGCGCCGGAGTCCAGCAACAGATCGAAGTCCCCGTAGGTGGTCAAGTGATGAATCAACTCATCCCACATGGCCGGGTTCTGCCGGGTGTAGTGGTAGGAGACGAGGATCTTCACCGGACCTTTCCTCCGTGCATCTCGGCGATCTCTTCTAGCGCCGGGCGCACCTCGGATGCGGCATCCTTCGGGACAACGACATGAAAGACCTTCTCGTTGTCCTTGATCTCATCCTTCTTCTGTTGCTCGACGCTCGCCTTGGTCAGCTCCTCTTCGGAGACACCAGCCCAATCCAGGTTCTTGCCCAGCTCCTCTATCTCGACCTGATCGAACCCGACGACGGCTTCTGTTGGAAGCTTCTCCAGCAAGGGTGCCAGCGTTCCGATGTCCCACTCTGCAAGCTCGGATGTCCGGTTCAACGCGATGGCAATCGCTGTGGCCTCCATGCTGTCGACGTCGATCTCTACGACCTGACACTCTTCCCATCCGAGTTCCTTCATCGCCGTCAGGCGACCGTTGCCCCCGATGACTTGCTGGGTGGACTTCTGGACGACGAGTGGCTCGACTTGGCCGAACCGTTTCAGGCTGGCCTCGATCGCCTGCATGTTCCTAAGAGTGTGTCGCCGTGCGTTGGCTGGGTCCTCGATCAACTCGCTGACCTTGGCGGTGATGATCTCCAGGTTCTTCGTCATGGTTTCCTGTTGTGGACGAAAAAGACCCCAAGGACACTCGCATCTGGGAAGGGAAGGGATACTGCGATCGTGTCGATGCACGAGGGCGGTAATGCGAATGCCCTTGGGGTTGAGTTAGGAAGAGACGCGAAGCCGCGCTCATGCGGACCTGATAACAGATCTCGGGATCTCAAGCAAGTTCTCGATACCTGCGAGACACCTCTTGGCGAAGTCGCGCAACCCCTCGGTGCTTGACCATGCCCGCTCGGAACATAGAGCCCGTGAGGTAGTTGAGGGTGCGCGCCACCCTCCATCGGCAACGCATCGGGCCGAGGTAAGCTCGCAGTTCTTGCAGGCATCTACCCGGCTCTCGCTTCCATCGGCCTAACAGGCCGCGACGAACGCGCTGCCACTCGGGATCGTCCACGACCTCGGCGATCGGGACTCCATACGCCGTCTTCATTGGGGCCTCCTTCTGCGTCTGTTGTATGCGGCTAAAGCGGCAAGCCCGGAGCCAGCCAGAATCAGCGTCCCCGGTTCGGGGATAGGCTGACCCGGCTGGTCCGGTTCACCACTCTGACCGTTTGGGGAGATCGGGTCGCGGATCGTAGCGAGATCCGTTCGGGACTCGTGGTCGCTGCAAGCCGACGCGAGCAGCAACGCGAGCACGATGGTTCTCCACATGGGGCTACAGCCACCCGATGTCGGACAGAAGTGCGAGAGCACCTCGAAACCAGATGCCGCAGAAGCCGACCAGCACGATCGACAACACCACGCGATACAAAACGCTGCGCGGCCTCCGCGACATCATGGGAATGTCTGGCGCATCGACTACGACGCTGGACGGGCAATCGTCCATCGTGTAGCGATCTGTGTCTGCTGCGCCCCAGAGGGATTGAGCTATGCCCACGACGGGCATATCCACCTTCTGGTCTCTGGAGCTGTCCGTTCTGTCACGCTCGAACTCGTTCGCGGTCATCTGACTATCTCCTGTTTAGATCATCTGAGTTACGGCGATGTCCTCTGCCTGCAACCAGTTTGCAGGGAGTCCAGCGGGCATCACCTGAGCAAGAATGGAGTCGGCACGTTCGACGATCTCGTCGGCTGGGTTGCCGATCGTCGGTTGTGAATCTGTGAAGACCAGGGATGCGATCTTCACTGCTTGGATCGGACCGAACCACCACCAGCCGCCACCGGCATCGGTGCGGGCGTGGATCGGGTTGCGGTAGTCTGCGAGCGGGATGGGCTGATCTCCCACGAAGCGAACGGCTGTGCAGATCTGCCACTTGACCCCATCGTGGTAGCAGCCGTGGTTGGTCACGAGACGCGCCAACCGCTTGGTCATGTCCAGATACTCATCCTCCTTCGTGACGAGCCACGCGGCGTAGTAGCCCATGCAGGCGATGCCGTGCTCCCAGACGATCCATGCGGGACGCACCCTCGACCCGTCGGGCTCTTGGAGAGCCGGGTCGCTGCCCAGACCGATCACGTCGATCGGGACGTTCTTCGCCTCGGGCGCTTCGCGCAACCGCTTGAGCATGTGCGCGCGCAAGGTCACGACGTCTTCTCCGGTCAGCAGCTTGAGCATGTTGGCCCATGCGAGGAACAAGCGACCTTCACCACGCGGGCTGTCGATGCGGTTCTCGTATTGGGCGAGATCGCATTGGAGGAAGTCGTTGAGAATCTCCCGCAGCGCGTAGCTGCCGGTCATGGTCAACGCGCAGACGAAGTTGTTCATCGAGCGGTGCTGGTCGTCGATGCCTCCCCAGCCGGTGCCGTGGATCGTCGGGGCGTATCCCCCGTGAACCATCTCCTTGCCGAGCGAGTCGGTCGCGTGGCCTTGTCGGGTGTCGCTGCGCTGCGACCACGTGCGCCAGTTGGGATGGTTCTTGAACAGCACCGGGCTGCCGTCTGCCTCGCGGTTGTGGAACGGGCGCAGGTGCTCGCGCAGCATGTAGAGCTGACGCTCGATGAGTTCTGGCTCCTCACCCGAGAGGATGCCGCTGCCCTTGCAGGCACCGAAGTCCTCTTGGCGACCTGTGCTACCGGCGTTCGGCAACATGCCCCAAGGCAGTAGCGCGTCGATCGCGCCCTGATGATCGGTGAGGCGGCTTTCGAACCCGAGCTTGTGCCCAAGACCGGGGTAGGCGCCCGCAGCTCGGGGGGTCGCTGCGTATGCTCCGTAGTGTCCGGCCCAATCGGTGAACAGCCCGAACATGCCACGCCCGCGATCTTCACCGTTGTCGATGTAGGCTAGCAGGTTGTTGATGCGTCGACCGCTGTCGGGGTGGATGACGGAGCCGTCCTGCGGAACGCAGAGCAGCCAGCCGGTGTAGCTGAGCTGTTGTGCGTCGTCGACCGCTCGCGATTGCGGGACGGGCAACATCTGCCACCACTCGTTGTTGACGCGGTGCGGAGGCTTGACTCCGAAGTGGCGCCTCCAGTCCAGCTCGAAGTATTCGCCGGTCGCGATGCCCAGATTGAACACCGACTGTGACAGGTCGGTTGTGCGCGGGTCGCTGTTCGTGAAGGTGAACTCGACGCGCACGGCTTCCTGCCAGGAGTAGATGTAGTAGTAGGCGTCGAACACCAGCAACGTGTCCTTGATGCGCATCCGTCGTCTCCAGACCTGACGAGCTGGCCCGTCTTCCAACAGGTCGATGCTCTCCGTGTTCGGCTCGGGGTCGCTCAGCACGTCGCCGTTCATCACGGTCTGAACGAGCGGCTTCGGCAGCAAAGCCGGCACGTCGTCTGTCACCCACGGTGATGGAATGAATCCCATGATGGGGGCGCGCTTCGTCGGCACGAGTTCCGTTTCGCGCGGACTCTCGTGCGGCTGCATCGTCATCAGGACGTGCATCATGGTCACGTCGCCGATCTGCTCGCCCTTGATCGCGTAGTGCTCGGGGAGATCGTTCGTCTTGAACCACCGAGCCCCGCTGGCCTCGAAGATGTCAGTCGGCACTCCGATGTCGACCCACTGCCGCATCGCACGCCCTGACCCGTTGCTGACCTTGATCGGAATCACTGCTCTAGCCTCCCTGGTTTGCGTCCTCTGTCGATCGCTCGATCGCTCGATCAGACGACGCTGAACACGCTCCCGGGGGGGATCCCCGAGACGCTCGATCAGACTCGCGCCCCACGTGCTCTGAGCTTCGCGAGGCTGCCCCCTGCTGCGATTTCGCGAGGGATTCGACAGATTTGTCGCGTCTCTCGCTCGCATTGATTAGGGGGCATCCTCGCGCTTCTGGCGCGATGCTGCTCTGATCGCTCGATCCTACGTTCGATTCACGAAAGGGGCTTCGTGAAACGTGAACAGCACGGGGGTCACGGCGAG